>Ga0335075_10014591_pt1 | contig 11795 bp, 12 predicted proteins | sample Lox_Sample_24_FD_206723 | JGI IMG/M metagenome (GOLD analysis project Ga0335075, IMG submission 206723) | Soil microbial communities from Loxahatchee National Wildlife Refuge, Florida, United States - Lox_Sample_2.4 | ecosystem: Environmental > Terrestrial > Soil > Wetlands | place: USA... | reverse complement strand
CTTGCCCGAGGGCATGAACACGACGAGAGGGTCGCGGCTGGCCATGCGCTGCCCGTCCTCAGCCCGCCGAGCGGCGCCGGTGACCGCCCTCGCGGCGTCCTCGCGGCGCCTCTGCGGCGCCCGGCGCGCCGGCGACGGCGCCGCTCGGCGGCGGTGCCTCGCGGAAGCGGCGGATCCAGCGCGCGCAATCGGGATCGTGACCGAGCATCACATCGCCCCCCATGACGGCCTTGACCACCTCGATGTGCATGGGATTGGTGATCGCCGAGGTGAGCCCGGCCGCCATCGCCATGGTGAGGAAGGCGCTGTTGATGCCGTCGCGATTCGGCAAGCCGAAGCTCACGTTCGAGGCACCGCAGGAGGTGTTCACCTTGAGCTCCTCGCGCAGCCGGCGCACCAGGCGCATCACCTGCACGCCCGCCTGGTTGATGGCGCCGATCGGCATCACCAGCGGATCGACCACCACGTCGCGCGCCGCAATGCCGTGATCCATGGCCCGCTCGACGATCTTCTTGGCCACCGCGAAGCGCACGTCGGGGTCCTCGGAAATGCCGGTCTCGTCGTTCGAGATGGCGATCACCGCGGCGCCATGTTTCTTGACCAGCGGCAGAACGGCCTCGAGCCGCTCCTCCTCGCCCGTCACCGAGTTGACCAGAGCCTTGCCCTTGTAGACCGCGAGGCCGGCCTCGAGGGCCGCGACGATGGATGAATCGATGGACAGCGGGACGTCGGTGATCGACTGCACCAGCTGAACCGCCTTGGCGAGGATCGCGGGCTCATCGGCGAGCGGAATGCCGGCGTTGACGTCGAGCATGTGCGCGCCGGCCTCCACCTGAGCTCGAGCGTCCGCCTCGACGCGGCTGAAATCCCCGCTCGCCATTTCCGCGGCGAGGATCTTGCGCCCGGTCGGATTGATGCGCTCGCCGATGATGACGAACGGCCGATCGAAGCCGATGACGACTTCCTTGGTGGCGGAGCTGACTACGGTATCGGTCATGATGCGTTCCTCTGAGCAGCCATGGGGACATCGTCGCGCCCGGGGAACCAGGGAGCGCGTCCCTGAAGAATGCCGGAGCGCTCGACGATCTCGGCCACCGACTCTTCTTGCCGGTAAGCCATGATGTGTACGCCGCTGATGCCGCGAATCTCGCGGATCGCCTGGATGAGCTCGACGCAGATGTTGCGTCCCTCGCGCCCCTGGTCCTTGGCGCCCGCCAGACGCGCGATGACCTCATCCGGCACGTGCATGCCGGGTACGTTCTTGCGCATCCACTCGGCCGTCTTCGCCGAGCGCAACGGGCCCACTCCGGCGAGAATGAACACCTTGTCGAGCAAGCCGAGCGCCGCGACTTCCTGCATGAAGGTCCTGAGCAGGGGCAGGTCGTAGCAGTACTGGGTCTGGATGAACTGAGCGCCTGCCGCGATCTTCTTGGCGAGGCGCTGCGCGCGCCAGGCGTGCGGCAATGCCGAGGGATTCTCGGCCGCGCCGAAGAACACGCGCGGCGCGAAGCTGATCCTGCGTCCGCTCTGGAAATGATGCGCATCGCGCAGCGTGCGCGCGATCTCGAGCAGCGACACGCAATCGAGATCGAATACGGGCTTCGCCTGGGGGTGATCGCCGGCCTGCACGCCATCGCCCGTCAGGCACAGCATGTTGCACACGCCCATCGCAGCGCCGCCCAGGATGTCGCCCTGGATGGCGATGCGGTTCTTGTCGCGGCAGGAGATCTGCATGATGGGCGCATAGCCGACACGGGTGAGCAGCGCGCACACGGCGAGGCTCGACATGTGGCAATTGGCGCCGCTTCCGTCGGTGGCGTTGATGGCGTCGACATAGCCGTCGAACACGCGCGCGCGCTTGTACACATCCTCCGGATCCGCGGAGTCGGGCGGCGCGAGCTCGGTGGTGACGGCGAATCCGCCGGCGCGCAGCACGCGCTCGAAGCGCCCCGGCGAGGTGTGGCCGGGCAGGATCGGCAGCGGATAGCCCGGCACCGGCTCGTCATCGAACCTCATGGCGCGCCGACGCTCTTGCCTGCCGGGTTGCCGGCCGCCGGCGCCGGCGGGTCGGGATTGTGCTCCCGCGCCACGCGCAGCCATGAGGAGCGGCCTTGCTGGCGCTGGTCGACCGCGACCTGCACCCGGCCCATGGCGGCGATCCCGCCGGGAATGCGCTGGCTGCCGCGGTACGCCTCCACCCAGACGCACTTCATGTCGGGCTTGACTTCGCAATTGCCGTTGTCGCGCACCCCGCCGCAAGGACCGTTGCGCAAGGTCTTCGGACAGTTCATCGGACAGGACATCCCGGTCGAGCTGAGCACGCACTGTCCGCACATGCGGCAATCGAACAGGACGCCCTTGACGGCGCGCTCCACCGCCGCGGCCGGTCCCTCGATGCGCTCGTAGCCGAGCGCCTTGAACAGCGGGTGCAGCCGCCGCAGCGCGTGCTCGAAGCCGCGGTACAACGCGTTCAAGCCGCGCGCGTGGCGCACGGACCACAGTCGCACGGCATACATCAGGACGACTCGGTGGAGGGCGAGGCCGTGCCCTTGGAGCGGATCAGCCGCTCCAGCTCCTGGTCGCTGAAGCGTGCTTCCAGGCGCGCCGCTTCGGCGTCCGCCTCGGCTTGCAGGTCATCGCCGCACGGCCGCGGCGCGCTGCGCTGCCAGTCGGCGAGGTAGGCATCCGAGCTGCCCTTGCCGGCGCGCATGGCCGCCCGGTCGACCGCCTCCTGAAAGCGCTGCGATAGCTGCACCTTGGCAGTCTCACGCCCGCGCTTGACCACCACCTGCGCCGGTATATCGCGCCACGAAATGACGATCAGCGACGCCAAATGAGCGTCTCCGCATCGCGCACCGCGGCGCCGCGCAGCGCTTCGTCGCGCCGCACCGCCGCCCCGAGCGCGGTCCCGAGCGTGCCATAGCCGGTGATGCGCGACTCGAATGCGAGGCCCATGCGCGCGGCAACGGCACGCGCCTCCTCGACCGCGCCCGCTCGCGGCGCCTGGGCGAGATAGACGAGCTTTCGATAGTTGCCGAAGTAGCTTAAGTAAAGCTCCGGATGCTGGTCGAGCCCGAGACCGCGAATCACCAGGCGATCGAAATGCCGCAGCAGAAAGTCGGTGAGATAGAAGGTTCCGACCTCGGCTTCGGTGAGCTCGGCGAACACCGGGGCGGTCGCGAAGAATTCATAGCAGTGCGCGCCGGGAATGCGCTCGACGCCCTCCTCCTTGAGCACCGCATCGAGCAGCCCGCCGGTCCCGCAGTCGGCGTACGCCACGAATATCGAGCGATAGTGACAGCGCGAGGACTGGATGAGCGCGCGCACGGCGGCGGGGATGCGCTCGGGGCGATTGTGCAGCTCGGCCGGCAGGCAGCGAACCTCGAGGTGCTGCCACGCGTTCGCGCGCTTCAGCGCGATGATCTCGTGCGCGAGCGCCCCGCACGCGATGATCAGCAAGCCCTGGCCACTCGCCGCCACGGCGCTCACCGCGCTCAGTGCGCCGCCGCGGCGGCGCGCTTTTTGGCCAGCAGACCCTTGGCTGTTTCCACCGCGACGGCGGCGTCGCGGCAATAGGCATCGGCGCCGACCGCCTTGCCGAACTCCTCGTTGAGCGGCGCACCGCCCACCAGCACGATGTAATTCTCGCGCATGCCGCGCTCTTTCAGGGTGTCGATGACCACCTTCATGTAGGGCATGGTGGTGGTCAGCAGTGCCGACATGCCGAGGATGTCGGGCTTGTGCTCCTCGAGGGCCGCCAGGTACTTGTCGACCGGGTTGTTGATGCCGAGATCGATGACCTCGAATCCCGCGCCCTCGAGCATCATCGAGACCAGATTCTTGCCGATGTCGTGAATGTCGCCCTTGACCGTGCCGATGACGATCTTGCCGATGGGCTCGACGCCCGTCTCGGCGAGCAGCGGCCGCAGGATCTCCATGCCGCCCTTCATGGAGTTGGCGGCCAGCAGCACCTCCGGAACGAACAGGATGCCGTCTCGAAAATCGATGCCGACGATGCGCATGCCCTCGACCAGGGCATCGTTCAGCACACGCTCGGCGGACCAGCCGCGCCCGAGGAAAATCCGGGTCGCCTGCTCCACCTCGGGCTTGAGCCCGTTGTAGAGGTCGTCGTGAACCTGCTCGACGAGCTCTTCGTCATTGAGCGAGTTCAGGTCGAATTCGCCCTCGGTCGGCTCTGACATCTAGGTCTCCATCGTTTTTGCGAGGGGCCGCCCTCTCTGAGGCGGCAGCTCAGCACGCCATGGTAAGTCGCGGGTGGGCCATGGACTTGCAAAATCGCGACGGCAAAGTGTCCGGAAACGACATGATCCGCCGGGCCTTGGCATCAAGTCACGGGCGGCGCACCGCCCTCTGCCGTGCGGCGCGCGACATAGGCGTCGAGAGCCTCGACCACGGCCGGATCGCGCCCGGGTGCGACATAACGCTCGAGGGTTCCCTGCCAGATACCGGTCGCTCGCTCGGTTGCCGTCTTGGCCCCATCCTCGGCCCAGCTGCCGAAGTTGCGCCAGTCCGAGACCAGGGGCGCGTAGAAGGCGCTGCGGTAGCGCTCCATCGTGTGCGCGCAGCCGAAGAAATGCCCGCCTGCGCCCACCTCGGCGACCGCCTCGAGCGCAAGATCCGCCGGCGCGGCGCCGACCGGTTGGAACACCTCGGCGAACATCTGCAGCATCTCGATGTCGAGAATGAACTTCTCGTAGGAGGTGGTGAGCCCGCTCTCCAGCCAGCCGGCGGCATGCAGCACGAAATTGCAGCCCCCGAAGAGCGCGCCCCACAGGCTCATCTGCGATTCGTAGGCCGCCTGCGCATCGGGGGTGTTCGAGGCGGTTGCGTTGGAGGAGCGCCAGGGCAATCCCAGGAAGCGCGCCAGCTGACCCGCACCGAACGCGGCCTTGACGTATTCGGGGGTGCCGAAGGCCGGCGATCCCGACTTCATGTCCACGTTCGAGGTAAAGCTGCCGTACACGAGCGGCGCGCCGGCCCGAACGATCTGTGCGAGGGTGAGGCCCGCCAGGAATTCGGCGTGCGCCAGGGTGAGCGCGCCCGCCACGGTCACCGGAGCCATGGCGCCGGCGAGCGTGAACGGCGTGACGATCAGCACCTGGCCCGCGGCCGCGAAGTCGACGATGCCGTCGCACATCGGGATGTCGAGCTGCAGGGGCGAGTTGGTGTTGATGATGGTGTAGACGTAGGGCCGCGACCGGAATTGCTCCGGCGTGATGCCGTGTGCGAGCCGGATGAGCTCGAAATCGTCGGCCACCTGCCCATGTCCGCGTGAAAAGATGAACGGTATCTTGTCGCACAGCAGGAGCTGTGCACGCGTGACGTGCAGATGGCGCACGTGCACCGGCAGGTCCTGCGGCTCGGTCGCGCCGCCGAGCACGTGGATCACCTCGAAGCTCTGGCAGAGCTTGATGAGATTGCAGAAATCCTCGAACGTCCCCGCCCGTCGGCCGCGGGCGGTATCCATGATGTTGGGCGGTCCGGAGGTCGGCGCGAAGGCGACGCACCCCTTCGTGAGCGGCACGTGGCGCTGCGGATCGAGCGCGTGCAGCGTGACGTCGCGCGGCGTGCTGGCGAGCGAGGCGCTCACCAGAGCGCGGTCGAGCTTGACGATTTGCCCGCTCTCGTCCACCTGCGCGCCGGCCTTGGCGTAGCGCACCCGCGCATCGGCCGACAGCACTTTCATTCCTTGAGTTTCCAGGATGACGAGTGCGGCCTCGTGCATGGCCGCGACTTGATCGTCGGAGAACACCTTCATCGGCTCGAAGGGATTGCGCAGATGTCGATAGCTGCGCGTGCGGTCGAACACCGCATGACTCGCCTCGGCCGCTCCGGGGCGACGCCGGCTGCGCCGTCCGAGCGTCTCATCGGGCTGTTTCATGAGGCGATTATAGGAACATACGGGGCGCGCCGCCCGCCCGGCAGCGCGATTTGCGGCCTGGCGCGATAGATTTTTTCGATACGCCGTGGGCGGCGATGCATTTATCCGATATGGCGGGCTCGCTCGTGACCGACGAAGGGTCTGCCGACCGCCGTCGAGCAGACCAGGGCTTCGGCAAGATAATCCGTTCCGGGACCGACCTGCGCGCGCCTCTCGATGACCGTGGTGTCGACATGCGGATCGGCCGCTCCGGCGCGGCGCGCCGCCGCGAGCGCGAGCGCGCGCGACACGCGCTCTGCATGGGCGAGCGCCGGCTGTGGCTCCGAATAGTCGCAGCTGCCCGCCGGATCGTGCACACGAAACACCTTGAACGTGGGCTGATTGACCAGAATCTGCACGCTTTGCGACACCACGCCCGCGACGGCGCCGACGGCATTGCACACCGACGCATGCTCCGGGATGGACAGGCGCGCTGCGAGCCGGCGCGCCACCTCCGGATAGTAGGCGCCCACCGGCGCGCCGATCGCCACCAGCGGGTGCTCGAGTCCGAGCGAGGCGCGCAGCCAGCGCGATAAAGGGCGCCCCGCGACCGCGGCCTCGATCATCCGCTCGCCGAGCACTCCCCACGAAGTGGGCGCCTCCAGGCCCGGGTCGTGCGCCAGAGCGGCCTCGATGAGCACGCGGCCACTCCGCCGCAGCACCTGCTCGTAGGTGCGCTCGCAGATCTCGCGGGGCGTGGCGGCAGCCGCGGCCGCGCGCCCGTTGCGTTCCTCGATCGCGAGTATGCGCGCCCCGCACTCGGCAGCCTCCCGGCACCACCCGCGCTGCTGCCCGAGCACGTGCATGGCATCGCTCGGAGTGAACGCCGCGAGCGTGACCAGGCCGGCGTCGGCGAGCCGGCGCAATCCCTCGACGCCGGAGGCGTTGCGCACCACGGTCGAGACCGGCCGCGGCACCCCCTCGAGCGAGCCGAAGATCCGCCGCTCGATGGCCGGCAGATGCTCCGCTGGCGCACGGTCGGGATTGCGGAACGCGAACTGAGTGGCGAACTCGGGCGGATGCGCCAGCTCGGCGAGCGATTGCAGCGCATCGAGCGTCTGCGGGAAAGTGTGTGCGAGCAAGCTCAGCGGCATCGCCTTGCGCGGACCGATCGCCAAGCGCATCTGCCGGTCGAAGCGTACTTCGCTATCGCCGCCGAGACCGCTGGTCCGCACATCGACCGCTTCGACCATGGTGCGCCAGCCGCCCACCAGCGCCCCTTCCGCACGGATCACGGGGCGTCCGCCCGATACCACGGCGACGTCGGTGGTGGTGCCGCCCATGTCGGATACGACGAAGTCCTGCAGGCCGGTGAGAAAGCCAGCGCCCACCACGCTCGCCGCCGGGCCCGACAGGATGGTCTCGACCGGATACTCGAGCGCAACCTCCGCCCTCATCAAGGAACCGTCGCCCTTGACGATCATGAGGGGCGCCTCGATCGCCTGCTCGGCAAGCACCTGCGCGAGGGCCTCGATGAGGTGACGGATCCGCGGCGTGAGACGGGCATTGAGCACGGCGGTGAGTGCGCGCCGCGGTGCGTCGAGCTTGGAGCTCAGCTCATGCGCGCAGGTCACCGGCTTTTGCGAATGGGCGCGGATGATCTGGCGCGTGCGTGACTCGTGCGCCGGGTTGCGCACCGAGAAGTTCGCTGCGACCGCAAAGGCATCGACCCGTGCGTCGTAGGCTGTGACTGCGGCCTCGACGGCGCGCTCATCGAGCGGCGCCGACTCCTCCCCCGTGGCGCCGTGGCCGCCTTCGATGCGCACCGGGGCGCTGCCGTGGCGCCCGAGGCCGGAGCGCTCGACCATGGCGTCGTCGAAGCCGATCAACAGCGTGCAGACCGGGCTGAAGCGGTTCTCGACCACCGCGTTGGTGGCCAGCGTGGTCGATACCGACACCAGCGTCACGTCCGAGCGCTCGGCGCCGCCCGGCAGAGCGGCCAGCACCGCGCGAATCGCCTCGCCGATGCCGATGGCGAGGTCCCACGGGGTGGTGAGCGCCTTGGCGCTGGCCACGACGCGCTGACCCTGGCCCAGCAGGACCGCGTCGGTGAAGGTGCCGCCGGTGTCGAGACCGAGCCACAGTCCGGCGGCCTCGCCCGGGTTCGGATTTTCGTGCATGGTTCTCCCCGAGGAATGCTCGCCTCGTACCTTATCAGGAGATCGAAGGCCGCATCCGGGCCGCGCGCGACGGCTATCGCCCGAGCGCCTGATTGAGCAGGAAGGCGAGACGTACGCCCGCCTTGGCGAGCTGCTCGGCGCTCACACCAGTCGCCTGATCGATGTACTCGCCCGTGAGGAGGTAGAGCGCTGCACCGCTGGCGGCGGGCAACGGGCCGTAGGCGTACGCCCTGGACACCGCATAGGTCTCGAGCGCCCAGTCGGCGGGCGTGCCGCGTGACCACTGCGCACGCTCGGCCGCGGTGATCCGACCGGCCAGGCGGCGCGCAATCTCATCGGGACCCGGCCCCAGACGAGCCACGAACTCCCCGTCCCAGGCACGGTGCAAACTGCCCTCGGCGAGCCCGGGGCCGCTCACCTGCTTGCGGTTTGCGCCCTGATCATGATCGTCGCTGGCGTGCAGCGGCTGATGCAGGTCACCCACCAGGTGCAGCAGGAATTGCAGGGCGAGCCGCCGCTCGCGCTCGGCGGTGGCCGGGCTGCTCAGCTCCGCTTGGAACTGATCGATCTTGTCGACGATGCAATCGTCCGCGGGACCGCGCGATGCCGGGATCCCGGCGGGAAGCGGCCGCCGCCCATGACAGGCACGGTTCAGATCCGGGCCGTCGATTTCGAGGTCGACGAAGTGCCATTCGCGGGTGCCGTGGTAGCGCATCCGCGTCGTCGCACGATCCGAGTCTCGATACCTGTCCGCCCAGGTGGCCTCGTCGGCGATGTCGCGGGCGACCAGACCGCTGTCGTCTTCATCGAGCAGAGCTTGCACCCGGGTGCGCACCGCCGGCTCAAGATAACGCTCGGCGATGAGCGCGACGACTTCGTGCCCCTCGTCGCTCCAGCCCCACGCCTGCGCGGCGCCGAGACACAGGAGCGCGGCAGCCATGACGAGGCGCAACGGTGCCTTTGCCGCTAATGCGTTCGCATCGAGCACGACAGCATCCATCCGCCTCCCTTGGCCGGCTCGACTTGCAAGGACACTCGGCTCTCCCCTGCTTCCCGATGAACGGCGAAGCGTGCCGTTGCGATTCCGAGCGCCGACCCGGCCACGGTATCGGAAAGCCAGTGCACGTTCTCGTGCAGACGAACGTAGGCGGTGCCGGCTGCGATCCCGTAGCCGAGGATGCGCCGCAGCCAGCGGTACTCCTCGTTTCCCGACTCCGCGAACGTGGTGCCCACCGCGAAAGCGGCGGCGACGTGCACCGAGGGAAATGAATCGCCTCCCTTGCCCCATTGGTTCGGCGAAGCGCTGGCATCGGGCCGCTCGCGCCCGGCTGCATAGCCGAGGGCTTCCGCGGTCACGGTGCTGAGGACACCGGCTTCGAGCAGTGCCCAGGTTTCCCGATAACCGTCCCTGTCATCGAGGTACCAGGCGTACAGCGCCGTGCCGCCGACGATCGCGGCCGTGGGCGCCGCATCGCGCAGGCTGTTCTTGTCCTCACCGCCATTCAAGGCGTCCGCGCCGGTGGCGAACCGGGATCGAACGCGGGCGTCGAAGGAGTGCGAGATCCCGATGGCGGCGAGCGAGCCCGCGAACGCGAGCCAGTCCGCCTCGTCCCAGCGCACGGGCGCCGTGAAGTAGAGCTTCACGTCCTCGAGAGCCCCCGAGACGCTCATCGTATCGTCGGGGCGCGTCGTGTCGGGGCGCGTCGTGCTGTCCGCGCGCGCGCCCGGCGCAAGCGCGAGGAGCAGCACGCATGCCGCTGCAGCGGCCCCCATGAGCCGTCCCCCGAGTCCGCAACCATCCACTCCGCGACGCACGCCCCATCGGGCGCACGCGCGCGACTCATCCCCTTGCATCGCTGCCCTCGCTGCCCTCGCTGCCCTCGGCGCCGCGGCGCAAGAGATCCCGCGCCGCTTACTTTGCACTGCAAAGTATAGCGCAGCGCCTCTTTGTTCGACCATTGTGACGGTATCATGACGACGCCGGCAATCTTCGCGGTCGAAGTCATTGCTTTTCGACCCGCTGCGGGCGGATACTTTGCTCTACAAAGCGGTGAACAGCGGAGCGATTCATTTGGCCGCCCCAAGCCCACATTCACGGCTCGACGCCGCCGCCCAGTGGCCGCTGCCGGTGTGCGTGCTGGCCGCCGGGATGCTGGGGGTGCTCGACCGTTCCCCGCTCGGCCCCTATCCCTCGAGTCGCATCGCGTTCGCACTGCTGCTGCTGATGTTCGTGGTCGTGAGATTTCACCGTCGAATGCAACTCGTCCCGCAGCCGCTGGCGGCGGACATCCGCCGCGTCTCCCGGCACCTGTCGCGCATGATCTACCTGCTGCTCGGTCTGCTGGTGGCGTTCGAGCAGCTGACCGGCGCCGGACACCACGATCTGCGCGACTATCTGGCCTACGCGCTCGGCGCGCTCGTTCTCGTGCGAATACTGGCGCTGCTGTACTTGAGGGCCGCGCGGCGGCGCGCGGCGCGAGCCCGAGAGACGGCGGCCTCCCGGGGCCGCTCGCTCCTCGGTCAGCCGTAAAGATAGGTGGCCGGAAGCCCCAGCCGCAGGCATGACTGGGCGGGCGGCGATGCCGGCAGCACGATCCTGTCGATCAGGGCCGCCAGCATCTGCACCATGCGCTTCTCCAGCGGACCCAGTCCATGCGAGGGATCGAGGCCGAGGCGCACCCGCACCCAGGTGGGAACGAGGTCCACCGCCGCCCGCACGAGCATCCGCTGCACGCCGAGGAGCGGCCGCGGCAGGATGGGCGCATCGCGCAGGATGTCGAGAAACTCGAATACGATGGTGGAGCCTTGCAGGCGGGCCTTCATCGATGCAAGCAGCTCCTGCAGCTCCTGCTGCGATCGGGGCGGCCGGTCGGCGCCATACAGCCGCGCCGTCGCCACGCCCTCCTCGAAGAATGCGTCGAGCTCGGGCTTGCCGAGCGCACGCGCGTACTCACCGTAAGCCGCCGCGAAGCCGTACGAGGCGGTGGCATGCACCCAGGTCAACAAGCCCGGATCCGTGGCGCTGAAGCGGATGCCGCAAGGCGTGACGCCCGAGACGCGCGCGTGCATGTGCGCGACCGTTTCGATCATCGGCTCGGCCACGCTGCGCGCACCATAAACCGTGATCATGGCGGCCGCGCCGGTGTGCCGCAGGCGTCCGACCGGGTCCTCGCGAAACCTCGAGTGCTCCCACACGCCGGTGCGCACGGCGGGCTCCGCCAGCTCGAGGATCACGGCGGTGACTCCGCCGATGAACACGGTGATCGGGTTCTTGAAGACGCGCCACGACACCGAACGCGGGGGCAGCAGCGCCGGCTCTCCGCGGGGCCGCGAGAAGTCGATCCTGCGATCGCCCCCGGGATCCGACAGGTCGCGGTACAGCGCCTCGAACCGCTGCAGGAGGCTCGCTGGAAGCCGAAGGATCACGGCCGCCTATGCCCGGCGCAGCCGGCGCCCCTCGAGCCACTGCCACGAAACGAGCGTCGGCACCCCCCAGGCGATCTCGCGCATGCGCTTCACCAGGCCGACGGCGAGCGCCATGTCGCCGCTGACGCCGATGATATGGCCGAACAATACCAGCCCGGCCTCTTGCACGCCGAGGCCGGCCGGCACCACGAAGGCCAGATGACGCACGGCCTGGGTCATGCTCTCGAGCATCAGCGCCGCGCCGGGGCTCACCGGGTGATCGAAGAGCCGCAACGCGAACCAGATCTCGAAGGCCCCGGAGAGCAGCG
>Ga0335075_10014590_pt1 | contig 11795 bp, 7 predicted proteins | sample Lox_Sample_24_FD_206723 | JGI IMG/M metagenome (GOLD analysis project Ga0335075, IMG submission 206723) | Soil microbial communities from Loxahatchee National Wildlife Refuge, Florida, United States - Lox_Sample_2.4 | ecosystem: Environmental > Terrestrial > Soil > Wetlands | place: USA: Florida... | reverse complement strand
CGCGACAGCTTCATCGAGCGCAGTATGTCTTTTCGCAACCCGCAGAACATCGAGATCGGGGAGCGCGTTATCTTCGGGCCGTTCGATCTCTTATGGGCCTCCGACAACGCACGTCTGGTCATCGAAGATGAGGTGCTCTTCGCGCCGCACGTGAAAATCTTCACGTCGAATCACGGCGTGCACGACCTGCACACCCCAATCAACGAGCAGCCGGAGATCGAGCGCAGCGTGCGCATCTGCCGCGGTGTCTGGCTCGGCACCAATTCGGTCATTCTCTCGGGCGTCACCGTCGGCGAAGGTGCCGTCGTCGCGGCCGGTGCCGTCGTCAATCGTGACGTCGCTCCGTACGACATCGTCGGCGGCGTACCGGCACGGCGCATCGGTTCACGGCTGACGCCGGCGCCCGCCGCTCGCTAGACACGAAGAGAGATCGAAACGCCGACCGCCCGCCGATTCGGTGCTCGGCGGGCGGTTCTTGCGTGCAGGCTACGCGCTCTCGTTCGCGCTCAGCACGAGGTCGAGGTGGGCCGATAGATTCGCATCCACTGAGCCCAGAGATACTGCGGCCAGGTGTTTTGCGTGAGCCCTTGGGAGTTGACGTCCAGCCACGATCCCGGCGCACCGACTTGGAACATGAGCATCACTTCCTTGTCGGCGGTGCCATTTGTCCAGTCCGGGCCGCCGATGTGCGATTCCGAAGACGTGATCGGAACGCCGTCGAGGTAGAAGGTGGTGTTCCCCGGAGCCAGCAGCACGCCGTAGTCGTGATATGCGGTGCTCGGGTCGCCTGTCGAGTAGGGCCACGTGTAGACACCGGTCGGGCTCGGGAAGCACGCCTCTTGTGGTTGCGTGCAAACCTGATTTGCAGCCGGGCTTGGATTGTCGACCTGAATCGCCGATGCGCTGAGCGAATTTCCGATGTCGTTGCCAAACTGCTCGAAGACGTTGTCTTCGTTGCGCTCGATGCCGAGGCTGCTGCTCGGCTCTCCGCCGGTCTGCATCAACCAGAACGTCGGTGAGATCGCCGGCATGTACTCCGGCAAGCGAACGCGCACGACGAAGAATCCATATTGGATGTTGAGGTTGAGATCGAGCGCGCCGCTGTAGTAGTCGGTGAACGTCCAGTCCTGGAAATCCGTCCCCGTGGGAATCGTCACGCCGGGGCCGCCTTCGTAGTACTTGACGTTCGAGAGGGTAATGGTATTCGAACCACCGGTACAGGCGCCGCTCGCGTTGACGGTGCACCCGCCCGCCGTCACCTTGCCGATGAAGACGACGCCCTGCGGGTCGTCGCGGTTGACCCCGTCGCTGTTCGGGACGCGCCCGATACCACTGGACCAGCCCTGATGCGTCTCATTCGCTTGCGCGACCGGGATCGTGATGGAGCCACCGACCGGCGGGGAGACGATCGAGCCGGTCGTGCTGGTCGCCGTATACCCGTCGCCGTAGGTCGGATTGCCGGCCATCGAGGCGGGCATCGGCTCGGCGAGAATCGAGAGTGCCTGCACGCCCGAATTCGGATCGACGCGCTGTGCGAAGGGGGTCAGCCCCGAACCGTCTGCGGGCGAACCGAAGTACGTGTCATATTGGAATCGTCCCCAGCTCGCCTCTTCCCCGGGCCACGATGCTTGCGGGGAGAGCGTACGCGTCTGAGTGGCTCCCCAGAACGATTGTGAGAACGCCACCGAGTCGAACTCGCCGTTGTTGCCCGGGATGCCGTTATTTGCATACGAGACGTGATTGATGCACGCGGCGGTGGATGTGTAGGCGATGGCACCGCTGGCCGTCGAGGCCGGGGTGGGAACTGTAGTCGGAGCCGGCGTCGAGACGGGCTTGGGTGCGACCGTCGGCGTCGCCGTAGGAGCCGGCGTCGGCGAGGGCGTCGGGCTCGGCGTCTGTGTGGGTGCCGGAGTCGGCGAGTTCGTCGCCAGCGGCACCGGAGTGGGCAACTGTGCCGACAGATGATTTGACGTACCAGCTACGTAGTGCGTCTTAACCTGTGCCGCTGTTAGCGCATAGTCATACACCGCGCAGTCCGAGACGCTTCCGTGGAAGTTGTCGGTCAAACCGTAGCCGCCGGCACTCGCGTTGAGGACGCCGATATAGGTGGTCGACGAGTCGCCGCTCTGCGGGGTGGGGGTAAAGCCCGGCATGACGTTCGCAACCGCGGCGCCATTGACGTACAACGTGATTCCCGTCGCCGCACTGTATGTTCCGACGAGATGATAGATGCTGCCCGCTTGAAGCGGCGTTGGAGCGGTCAGGGTGTTCCAGCCGGTATTGAGCGCAGCCGCCCCGCCGGAGATCCAGAGCATGAAGCCGTGTCCGTCGTTGTCGGTCCATGCGTTGCCCATGATGCGTGGCGATCCGGTGAGGTCGGCCGTATCCGGCTTGACCCAGCATTCCGCGCTCACGGCTTGCTGCTTCCACGTTGCCTCTTCGGTGAGGTAGCCGGCGGCAAAACTGACGCTGGCCGCCGTCGAGTCGCCCACCAAAAGCGGTGCGCCACCGAGGGCCGGCGCGCCGGCGTAGGTACCGTTGTTGCCGTTGCCCGACGAGTCGTGCGCCGTCGTGCCGGACGTCTCGTTCAAGCGGTAGTACGCCAGCGGCGAGTCGGCTTCGACGACCGAGGCGTAGTTCGAGGCCGCGCTGGGTGCCGCCGTCGCGGGTGCCGCCGTCGCGGGCGCCGTCGTCGCACTTACTTTCCGGTGCGTGTTATCTGCCAATGCAGGGAGCGTCGACTCTGTAGCCCCCCCGCCACATCCGCTGAGCGAGAGCGCGGCGACGACAAAGATGCCCGTACAAAACGCAAACAGACGGTATTTCATACCTATTACTCCTAAGCTCTACACGAGAGCTATTAAAAGCAGCGGAATAGTGCGGACGAGTGAGATTTGGGCAGAACGACAAACGAAAAGCAAGGATTTACTTACTCTTAACATCGGCTCGGTATAGCGTTTTCTTAGCAAAAACGCCCCAAGTTTTCCTAATTTGAAATAGTTGCTGCATGCTGTGCCTACCGATGTAAGCGCGCGACATATCGCTCACCGAGACCAGCGAGCGCTCGTACAGGTAACCCCCACGCGGATAACCCTTGGATGAAAAATAAAAGTGCGCGCTAGAAGCTTCTAGCGCGCACTTGAAGTTACGTACTCTTTGCGACTACATTAGCACGACTGCGAGGTGGGTTGATAGACGCGAATCCACTGCACCCAGTAATACGCCGGGAAGTCGGCGGCGTTCGGTGTTCCCAGCCAGCTGCCGTCCGCGCCGACCTGGAACATCGCCATCACCTCTTTCCAGGTCACCGCCCACGGTGTGATCCCTGCGAAGTTTCCTTGGGTGACGTCGTGGCCGCCGGTATGCCCGTAGAGCGGAATACCGTCGAGGTAATCGCTTACGCCTTGACCGGTCGGGCCGTAGACGTACCCCGGGCCACCTTGTGCGTAGAAGTTGTTCGAGGCAGGTGCGCCGCCGGGAGAGAGCCACTGACCGTAGTCGTGGTAGTTTTGCGACGGCGTCGAGCTCTCCCAACTCGGCCACGTATAATTGTAATATGGACCGCCCCACGTCTGGTTGCTCGAGGTTCCCGAATTCCAGTAGAAGCTTCCGGAGTTCTGCGCGTTCCCGATCAGGCTGCCCCACATCTCTTGAATGTCCCATTCACCGTTGAGCGGCCCGTACGGACCTTCGCCGGTGCCATTGTTGGAGAGCATCCAGAAGGCCGGCGACATGCCGGCGGCATCGCCTTGCGCGATCTGATCGGGCAAGCGAACACGTGCCACGAAGAAGCCGTACTGCAGATTCACCGGGGTATCGAGCGTCCCCGAGTACCACTTCGCGCCCATGACTTTCGGATTTCCGACGAGGTGCGCCGGCATCGCTTTGGCGACGATGCGGACGCCCTGCGGCGAACCCGGCACCTCGGTGTCCGGACCAACGTAGAACGGATCGTCTGCGGCCGTGGAGATCCCGTCGTTCTCGTCACCGAAGTACGTGTTGTATTGATAGCGCCCCCACGAGGTTTGGAAGCCGGAATACTGATTGCCGCCGATGGTGTTTCCACGCTCGCGCCCCCACCAGTTGCGATCCAGTCCATTGGTTTCGAATTCCCCCTCACCGGCAGGCAAGACGTTGTTCAGGAAGAGCTTGCCGTTGATGCAGGCGGAGGTCGCATTGTACGCAATCGGCGTTGGATTGGGCGTCGCCGGCGCAGGCGAAAAGGTGGGAATAGCGGTCGGTATCGTCTGCGGTTGAACGACCTGCTGCGAGCCCGCTTCGTAGTGGGTCAGCACTTGCGTGGCGCTGAGCGCGTAGCTGTACACGGCGCAGTCCGAGACGTTTCCGGCGAAATGGTCGAGCAGTCCACCGCCGCCTACCGCATTGAGAACACCAAGGTACGTGGTGGTGCTGTCGCCGGTCTGCGGTGCCGGCGTGAATCCCGGCATCGCATTTGCGACCGGGCTTCCGTTGACGTAGATCGTGACGCCGGAGGCGGCACTGTACGTCCCCACGATGTGGTACACCTTACCTGCGGTGAGCGGCGTCGTGTCGAGCACGCTGTTCCAACCGGTGTTGAAGGCGGCCGTGCCGTCGTCGATCCACAGCATGAAGCCGGCGGCGTCGTGATCGGTCCACGCGTTGCCGAGGATGCGCGGCGTCCCGGCCATATCGGCCGCCGTTGGCTTGATCCAGCATTCCGCACTGACCGCGGGCGTCGTCCACGTCGCCGTCTCGGTCATATCGCTGACGGCGAAGCTGGCGCTCTTGGCCGTGGAGTCTCCGGAGAGCAGCGCCGGGCCGCCAAGGACGGCGCCGGCGGCATACGTTCCGTTGTGGCCGTTGCCGGACGAGTCGAGCGCCGTCGTCCCCGAGGTCTCGTTGAGCCGGTAATAGACCAACGGCGAGTCGCCCTTGACGATCGCGGCATAGCTTCCGCTCGATGGAACCGGTACGGCCACCGTCGCCGGTGAGGGAGTCGGCGTCGCGGGCGGCGGCGCACCGCCGTTGGGCGGGCTCGAGGCGTGGGGCTGCGCAGATGCGCTCGGCGTCGGGGCGGCACTCCTGCCGGGGGACGGCGCGGCACTCGTACCGGCCGCGGGACTCGTACTGGCCGCGGGAGAGGAGCTGGTCAGGGGCGTCGCCGCAGCAGACGGCTGGGCGCTTGCCACCGGGGGGTTGGAGGCGACGGTAACCGCCTGGGGGAGAGCGGATTTCCCGCTTCCGCCGCAGCCGCCGACGATCGATGCAAGCGTTATGAAGGCAACACTAAAAGCGGCTCTCGCGATAAAGCTCATCAGCCCGACTCCCCCTCCGGTCGTAGTGCGCGCCTTTTGTCGCAGTGAAAGCAATCTCCCGCTGGCTCGGCTGTAAACAGAAACGTATGCCAGCTGACACGCCAAGAGACTAGCTTATCCCGTTACTGCATGCAAGACGGCCATCAGGCTGACGCCGAGCGATACGACCGCGATCTTTACGTTGAAGACCGTTGCGTTGAATCGGAAGCGGCACGCCGGAGCGAGGGCAGGTTGCGCACCAGCTGCCCGATGCCCTTTCGCACGGGAATGGCACCCTGCATCACGCGCGCCTTGGCGGCATCCCACCGAGGATGGACGCCGGGTGCCGCCGGATGCAGCCCCAGCCGTCGCTGATAATAGTTGTAGGCTCGCGTGCGTCCAAGCGCACGTGAGACGTCGGTCTCGAACGAGATCGTGTAGGAGATGGAGCGCGTCCCCTCGGTCTTCACCCAATGGGGCGAGTTTTGCGGCTGGTGCATCCCTTTGCCCGCGGCCAGATGGAAGACCGACTCTTGCGCCGGGTCGCGCCCCTCGAGCGCGACTTGGCCGATATTGACGATGCCCTTGGAATAGAAGTCCTCGAGCTCCGGCTCGAGCAGGACGGTCGGGCGATAGAGATGGTAGCTCTTCTCACCTTCGATCTGGAAAAAAAACGTGGTCTCCGGATCGAAATGGAACGGCGTAATCGTCGCCGCCGAGCTGATCAGGATCGTAGAAACCAAGCGCACGACCCGCGCGCCGCGCAGCCCCCCGTGCATGCGCACGATCTGCTCGAAAAGCGTGTGGAGCAACGCGCGGTAGCGCTCGTCGTACTGCTCGGGAGATTTGAGCGTCACCCGCTGATCTTCGTACTCGAGCCGCTGGAGCGCCTCATACGGCGTATGGACGCCGTGCCGCACCGAGTAGAACTGGGCCGCCGGCACGGGCGCCCCGCCCGCTACGAAATAGTCACGATCGTAGGTTTGCGCCAGTTCACACAGCGTGTCAAAGTGCAAGAGATCGAGATCGCCGAGGTTGTGGTCAAAGCCGAACGACACCCGGTCGAACAGCGCACGGTAGTCTTCGGGAATGCCGAAGAGTGCCGCACCCGAATAATCCACGCGATTCAGTACCCCTGACATGCATAGCTCCTGACAGTCTCGAACGTAACCTGCCCGCGAGTCTCTGGCAATCCCTTAAAATCGGCGTCTGGCCACAATCCGATTGGGCATTCCGGCACCTGGTCCGTCCCAGCGCCGTGGTGTGCCGCCGTCGCGCACCGTTTTTCGAGAGGGAGCGACGCCGATCTGCCGATAAAACGCTGGTGATGCACCGGCTTGAAACGCTCGCTCTTTGTGCAATTGCGTAGGTCCGTACCGCCGTGGCTGCGTGCCGCGGCTGCCCTCCTGGTGATCCTCGGCGTCTTCTTTCGCTTCTACCACCTGGACCGCAAGGTCTTCTGGGAAGACGAGATCATCGGGACGATCCACATGTTCGGCTACACCGAGGCCGAGATCGTGACAGCGGCGCCCCACCTGACTAGCGCCGGGCAGGTGCGACAATACATCGAACCACCCGCGAACGGACGTCTCGGAATCTCTGCGACGGTCCGCTCGCTGGCGCTCGAAGATCCGCAACATCCGCCGGCCTACTACGTGGCGGAGCGCCTCTGGGTCCGGCTCTTCGGAAGCTCCGTCGCTGCGATGCGCAGCCTCCCTGCGCTCTTCGGCGTACTCGCGCTCCCCTTGGTTTACTTGTTGGCACGCGAGCTCTTCGATTCGACCGAGACGGCCCTACTCGCGGTCGCTTTGGTCGCCGTCTCACCGTTCTTCGTCTTATATGCTCAAGAGGCACGCGAGTACAGCATGTGGACCGCTGCCGTCGCACTCGACGCATGGCTCTTCTTGCGAGCGATCCGCATCGCCACCCCGGCATGGTGGGTCGCTTATGCTGTCTGCACGGGATTTTCGCTTTACGTCTACCCGCTCACGGGGTTGGTGGCGCTTGGCTTGTGCGCCTATCTCTTCGTGCGCGAGCGTGGCCGCCCGAGCGGCACGCTGACCGCCTGCGTCCTCGCAAACCTCGGCGCACTCGCCATCTTCGCTCCGTGGCTGTGGGTCATAAAGAACGCGACACCGGTCATCAAGCGGGGGCTCGCGACGATCCTGACGAGCAAACTCTCGGCGTTGGAGATCGCTCGCATCTTCGCACGTGATCTGCGCTTTCTCTTCTTCGACCTGGGACCCGTGCACGTGGGCCCACTGGGGCAGGGGAAGCTCGATGCACTCTTCACGCTACTCGTCGTGGCACTCTCTCTCTGTGCGATCGGCGCGCTCATTCGCGAGCAGCCGTTCGCGGTGTGGGGCTTCATCGTCATCGGGCTCTGCCTCTCGATGACGCCGCTGCTCTTGCGCGATCTTCTGGTGCGTGGCCACTTCGTCTATCAGGCCCGCTACTTCATCCCATTACTCCTGGGGGTTGAACTCTCGGTCGCGGCGCTCTTCGGGATGACGGTCTTTGGCCGCGCCTCGCGCAGCCCCGCGCGGCCCGTGTGGAGTGCTCTCCTGATCCTGGTTGTCGGTGGCAGCGTCCTCTCGTGTGTCACGATCGCGCAAGCCACCACGTGGTGGAACAAGGATTCCGAACAGAGCCCCGAGGTCGCAGCGATCATCAACCACGCCTCGCGGCCGCTCGTGGTGAGCGATTACTTCACGCCGAGTATCGTTGCGCTCAGCCTCTATCTCGATCCGCGTGTCCCGGTGCGCCTCAACGTCAAGTGCGTCCAGTGCGATCTGCCGTACACCGCGCGTCCCGGGCTGACCGACGATACCGGATACGACAACGTCTTCGCGCTTCAAACGCCGGCCGCCAACGGGCCACACTACCGCTGGGTCGACCCGTTACCGTATCCGCCGCAGCCCGACCCTCTCGACATGTTCGTCTCGATTCCGTCGGAACACGCGCCCTAGTCGATCCAGTACCACAGGTGTAACGGGCCCGGGCAGTTGTTGTGGACATCGATGCACCAGTAGCGCAGACGCCGGTCTGACCGTGCGAGTTCGGCTTTGACGCCGGCCTGTAGGCTCGGTGACGGGCCCAAAAGATAGACGTCGCTCGCGTGGTGGAGCTCGCCATCGAGATCGGTCGCTGCCAGCGGTGCCGTCGTGGCCGTGCAGAGATAACAGATCGAGCGGATGTGGACCGCTACGTCAGGCCGCAGGTAGTGCGCCACCGTCAGCACGTTCGCCACATAGTTGTCGCTCGCCAAGAGTGGTTGGGGCGCAGCGTCGATCGTCTGGGCAAGGGCGATTGCCCGTTCGTCGTACTTGTTCCACCAAGTCGTCGCACGCGAACTGACGGCGCACGACGCGATCCCGCCGCCGAGCACGGCAACGAAGACGGCGCTCCAGAGGCGTGCCGGTATGCGACTCGTTCCCGAGCGCAGCGCCGAATCGAAAAAGCCGGCGAGCGCGACGTCGACGCCGATGAATGCGGGGATGAGGTAGCGCGTCTGAAGGAGTGTGCCGGACGAGAGGAGATCGTGGGCGACCAGCGGCAAGATCGCGGCGGCAATCAACGTGTACACCAGGCCCCACACTCGCGGCGGCTGCGTATGCTGCAGCCAGCGGAGCGCGTACGCCACCAGCGCAAGCGTCGCGACGAGCAACAGCGTGCTCAGCAACGTCGATTGCAGCTCGTAATCGAAGAAATTCAGACGCAGCGAACTTGCGACCCGTTGCATCACGTACATGACGCCGTAGTGGTGTGCAGCGGACGTCGTTCCGAGCCCGCGGTTCACTTGCGCCATCCTCGTAAACAGCACGACCAGCCAAGGCGAGATGAGCGCGATGACGGCAGCGAAGCTCAGCCAAGGGCCAGCCGCTCCCCGGCGATCATGCCATGTGTCGAGCGCGACGAAGAGCGCAAATCCCAGCACTTCGAAGACCGAGAGAAACGAGACGTAAAACGTAACCGTCAAGAGAATCGTTTGAAGCGCCCAGGCAGCAGCGGTCTGGAGGCGCAGCGCCCGCGCCAGCGCGGCGCATGCAAGTACCAGCGTCACCGTCCAAAGGACGTAATCGCGGGCTTCTTGCGCATACAAGACCGCCGGCGGCGAGACGGCGATGAGCGCAACGCCGATCCAGCCCGCTTGCGCCGTACGGAAGAGCTCAGAGCAGAACCAGAACATCGCGGGGAGCGCCAGCACGCCGATGATTGCCGAGAGCAGGCGCATCATCGTCACCGAGTCACCGAAAGCATCCACCCAAAGATGAGCGAGGAGATAGTAGAGCGGCGTATGCTCCGGCTCTTCGTTGACGAGGCCGTCAACGGTCGCCCGCAGCGGCGCATGCCGCACGCTGCGCGAAAAGAGAATCGCTTGAAGGTCGGCGGCGGTGTGCGCTGCCGCCGCCGCGGCGATGACTTGCTCCTCGCTGTATCCGGCAGCGCGAATCGCGCTGTAGGTCTCGTCCAGCCAAAAGACCTTGCGGTCGAGATGATAGAACCGGAAGAATAGCCCGCAGACGACGGCGATCGCAACGCAGGCGCGCAGGAGCGCCGGGTTCGCCGCGACACCGCCCACGTCAGCGGCTCTTCGTGAAATAAAAGCCCGAGTATGCGCCGATCGAGTGGTCCGGAGAAAACGGAATCTCGCAGCCGAGATCGGGTGATCTCCACTCGTCGACGAGTTCGTATCCGAGCGATTCGATCACGTGCACGAGCTCGTCACGATTGAAGAGATGATAGGGGCAGAAAGCCGTCCCCATGTTGTGCAAGGTTACCGCCGACGGCATCGCATAGGCCGGCACTTTGTTCAAGAGCAGATGGCGCGGAAGCTGGGGTGCGGCGCGCAGCCGCTCGAAGGGCTCCTCGATGAAGTGCAAGGCGCCTGCGGCCAGCAAGATGTCGGCCCGCGGCAGTTCGTCGAGTTCGGTCGTGAAGCGCAACGCCTCGGCGGATTCGCGTCGCGCGATCTGCGCACCGAGTTCGGCGATCGCCGGCACCTCGGCGACCAGCCACGTCAGGGCCGCCGGATAGTCGAGATAGCGGCGAAAGGCGAAGTACTTGAGCCCCACGTTGCCGCCCCAGTCGAAGACGAAGCGCGCCTCGCGCAGCAGTTTCTCGAGCCAGAACATCACCGGATAATCGCTCGCGTAGACGTCGAGCCACTCGTCGAGCACGCGCGTCGCCGACGGCTCGTTGTCGTAGCCGGCGAGCCCGCCGGGCGGAATCGCGTTCGCGGCCGCCGCGAAGGTGGGATAGACGCCGTGAAAGAGGCGCACGTGCTTTCCGCGGGCGCTTTCGAAATGCCGCCGGTAAGCGCCGGCGACCACCCCACCCACCAGCGGCACGTGACGCGCCTGATACGCCAGACGCTTGAGGCGGCTCGCGGCAGCCACTACCGGCTCACGCCTTGGCGAGGCGCGCGGGGAGCAACGGCCGCGCACGAGAGGCGGCGGCGAGTGCGGCGAGCTTGAGCGAATCCTGCCAAGGAGACGCGCCCGGTGACGTGGGGCGCAGGCCGGCTTGCCGCAGCCGGTTGTTTACCTTATACAGCTTCGCCAGACGCGCGCCGGAGCGCAAATTGAAGTTCAGGCTCACCCCAACTGAGATGTCATCGAGGTTTTGGGCCCAGTGCGGGGTGTGCAGGGGGAGATGGACACCCTTCCCGGGCGCGAGCGAAAAACTCCGCGCCTCCGCTTGGCGCTCGCTGCGGTAGTGGGCGCCGTCCCAATCGCCCCCGTAAAAGGCCTCGAGCTCGGGGTCGGTGAGAATCGACCGGTCGTTGGGGTCGAAGGTGTAGAGAATCTTATGGCCCCGCACCTGCAACAGAAAATTCACTTCGGCGTCGATGTGATAAGAGGTGATGCGATGCGGGGAGCTGATGATCAGGGTGGCGCGGCCGATCTCCAGGTCGGCACCGAGTGCCTCCCCCACGTGGGCGACGACCTCGTCCATGAGGCGCCGGAAGACCTCACCGTGCTGAGGATCCTGCTCGCAGTGCTTGAGGAGGACCAGCGAGTTCGTCTCCGAGAGCGTCTCGAGGGTCTCGGTCAGCGAGGGACGGCGGTCACCCGTGTGCTTCCACCCATCGTCGACCGAGCTTTTGACTGTTGAGTAATAGGCCGGTACAGGCAGGCGTTCCGCCATCGCCCGGAGCGCAGCGACGTCGAAGAGTTCCAGCTCGTGAAGTGCGTGCTCGAACGCGAAACTCGACCGGTTATACGCTGCGGCGAACAGCGGCTGCTGCTCGGGCAGCAGTGAACGCGCCTGCTCCATCGAGGGTAACAGTAGAGGCAGCGATCGAACGGCGCAATCCCTCAAAGTCGGCATGTACGAGATGACCCACCCCACAGTACCCAAAGCTAGAAACCATTTTGGGGGATGTGAGCAACCCCTGATTGCCGATACAATCGGTCTCTGGAAGAGGCTCGCACTCGGCACTCGGCGCGTCTTCTTTGGGCTTCGCCTCACCGCGGCGGATTTCGCCTCGCGGCGGGGACCACATATCACTTTCCT
>Ga0335075_10014589_pt1 | contig 11796 bp, 1 predicted proteins | sample Lox_Sample_24_FD_206723 | JGI IMG/M metagenome (GOLD analysis project Ga0335075, IMG submission 206723) | Soil microbial communities from Loxahatchee National Wildlife Refuge, Florida, United States - Lox_Sample_2.4 | ecosystem: Environmental > Terrestrial > Soil > Wetlands | place: USA: Florida... | reverse complement strand
GCCGGCCAGGACGCGCGCCGCTTCGCCGGGGAAGCGCCAGTTGCGGATCAGGCCCTTGAGTGCGCCGATCGCCGGATCGCCCGGCTCGTCGTCGCGGACCGACAGTCCGCTGCGGGCGACCACCCACAGCCGCGGCGACGCGCCCTTCCAGCTGTCGACGGCGGCGTGCGCCGCGGTCGAGATGTCGGAGATCAAATCCTGCGCGCGGGTCAGCGCGGCGTCGGTGTCGTCGCCAAATGGACGCTGCGCCACCAGCACGACGATGCCGACCGGCGGTAAGCCAGGGTCTGCCGCGGCCGCGGCAAAGGCTTGCGACACCTTGGACTCGTCCGACAGATTCTCGGTGACAACTCGCCGCGTCGACGAACTGAGGCCCGTCGCGAGTTGGTTCGCGAGCGCCGTTGTCTCGTCGTCGGATTCGGCCAGCACCAGCCAGGTACCCTCGGCTACGGTGCCGCCCTGGGGGACCGGGCTCGACACCCAGGACGTGTCGAAGATCTTCTGCCCGAGCCCCATTGGCACGGCGGCGAGATCCACCGGCCGAAGTTCGACACCGGTGAGCTCCGCGGTCGCAGCACCGGCCTGATCGGTGAGGACGATGCGGCCCCGGTAGACGCCGGGCTCCTGCTCGGTCACCTCGGCGTGGCAGTGGACTCGGTGCGCGATCGGCGCGAACAGCCGAATCGCCTCAATCGACACCGGCAGGTACGCCGTGTCAGTCGCCGCACCGTCCGTGACGGCGGCGGCCAGTTGCTGCAGCGCCGCGTCGAGCAGCACCGGATGGATGCGGTACTCGGCGTGGTCGGCGACGTTTTCGGGCAGCACGATCGTGGTGCCCTGCTCGACGTCGAGCCGTTCGCCCTGCCCGCCCCGCCGGTCGGTGATGTCGGCGACCGCATGTCGCGACCAGCCGCCGCCGACCGAACGGGCATGAATCTCAACGCGATTCCCGTCTGCGGTTTCCGACAGCTGCGTCGTGACCCGCGTGGTCGCGTCCAGGATCAGCGGGCGCTCGATCTCGAGCGCCGTCACTTGCAGGGCATCCGAGCCAAGCGCCTGGTCGGCGGCGGCCAGCGCCATCTCGACGAAACCGGCGGCCGGCACAACGGCTTGGCCGTGAATCTTGTGATCGGCCAGCCAGGGCAGCATCTCGGCGCCGATGTCGGCCTGCCATACATGCTCGCGGCCGGAGGGCATTTCGACGTGCACACCGAGCAACGGGTGAACGTCCGAGAGCCCGTGTGCGGCGGTTTTCTTCTCCTGCCAGTAGCTGACATGCAGCCACGGCGACGCGGGAAGATCGACACGGCGTCGCCCGCCGGTGTCCGCAGCCGTCACACCGAGCGTCGCCAATTGGGTATGGACAGAGAGTGTTTCGTCTTCGCCGCGCTTCATCGCCGCGGTGACGTTGAAACGCTCGCTCGACGACGCCGTGGCCAGCGTTTCGCCGATGCCGTGGGTCAGCAGTGGGTGCGGGCTGACTTCGACGAAGGTGGTGTGGTCTTGGGCGGCGGTGGCCACCGCCTGGCTGAACCGCACCGGGTTGCGCAGGTTCACCACCCAGTAGTCGGCGTCAAACGTCGGCGCCGCACCGTCCCTACCGACCGTGCTGATCAGCGGGATCCTCGGCGTCAACGGCTTCACATCGGCAAGCGCCGTGCGCAGCTCTTCCAGAATCGGGTCGACCGTCGGGTGGTGCGAGGCCACATCCACCTCGACCCGGCGAGCCAACCGGCCCTGCGCGTCAACCACCGCGATCGCCGCATCCACCTGCTCGGGCGGACCGGCGATCACCGTCTGCTGCGGCGCCGCATAAACCGCGACCGTGACGTCGGGGTACTCCCCGACCAGCTTCTCGGCGTCCTCGGCGCCCAGCCCGAGCAGCGCCATCGCACCCCGACCCGAGAGCCTCGACATCAACTTCGACCGCGTCGCAATCACTTTCAGGCCATCGGCCGGGCTCAACGCCCCGGCCACCACCGCCGCGGTCACCTCGCCCATCGAATGCCCGATCACCGCGTCGGGCTCGACCCCGTAGGCGCGCCACAACGCGGTCAACGCCAGCTGCATCCCCACCAACACCGGCTGGATGCGCTCGATGCCCACCACCGGCTCGCCGGCCAGCAGCACATCGCGCAGTGAAAATCCTACCTGGGCAACAAAATCCGGTTCCAGCTCGGCCACCGCCGCCGCAAACGCCGGCTCATCGGCCAACAACTGCCGGCCCATACCGGCCCACTGCGAACCCTGACCCGAATACAAAAACACCGTGCCCGAACCACGCGGCTTCTCGCTGGGCTCCACCACACCTTCAGCGGGTTCGCCGGCGGCCAATGCGCGCAACCCGGCCACCGCCTGATCGCGATCGCGGGCAGACACCGCCGCGAAGGTCCGGTATCTGGCGCGGTGATGGTTGACGGTGTGGGCGATGTCGGCCAGCGGCACATCGGCGCCGTCGCCGTCCATCCAGTCGGCCAACTTGGCGGCCGTCGGCGCGATCCGCGCCAGCGTCTTTCCCGAGACAATTAGCGTGCTGATCACCGGGTCCGGTTGCGCGGGAACAGGTTCGGTGACCGGGGCCTGCTCGACCACCACATGCGCGTTGGTGCCGCTGACGCCGAACGACGACACCCCGGCTCGCCGGGGCCGACCCACCTCGGGCCACGCCATCCCGTCGGCGGCGATGGTGAAGCGGGACGCGCCCGCACTGGCGTTCGGAGTCAACTGCTTGAAGTACAGGTGCGGCGGAATGTGACCGTGCTGCAGGCTGAGCACGGTCTTGATGAATCCGGCGATGCCGGAGGAATTCTCGAGATGGCCCAGGTTGGTTTTCACCGAGCCCAACACCAGCGGCGCCGAGTCGCCTCGCTCACCGAAGACCTGGCTCAACGCGTCGAGTTCGATCGGGTCGCCAAGGGCGGTGCCGGTGCCGTGCGCCTCGATGTAGTCGATCTCCGAAGGCTCCAACCGCGCCGCGGCCAGCGCCGCCCGCAACACCGCCTGCTGCGCCGGACCGCTGGGCACGGTCTGCCCGCTGCTGGGCCCGTCTTGGTTGATCGCCGAACCGCGCACCAGCGCCAGCACTGTGTCGCCGTCGCGCTGCGCGTCGCTGAGTCGCTTGAGCACCACCACGCCACAACCTTCGCTGCGCACATACCCATTGGCGGCAGCGTCGAACGTCTTGCAGTGCCCGTCCGGGGCCAACATTCCCCAGCGCGAGCAGGCAATGCTGTTTTCCGGCGACAAGATCAAGTTGGTCCCGGCGGCCAGCGCCTGATCGCTCTCCCGTCGCCGCAAACTCTGGCAGGCCAGATGGATCGCGACCAACGACGACGAGCACGCCGTGTCGAGCACCATCGCCGGGCCGTGCACGCCAAGGAAATACGACAACCGCCCGGCGGCGAAGTTCGGCGCATTCCCGAACGGGATATACGGGTCGACGTCCTTCGGCGGCGCCTTCGCAGCGATCAACGAGTAGTCGAAGGTAGTGGCGCCCACAAAGATCCCAGTCTGGGTATTGCGTATCGACGTCAGTGTGGCGCCGGCGTTTTCCAGTGCCTCCCAAGCCACTTCGAGCAGCAGCCGCTGCTGCGGGTCCATCGCGACCGCCTCGCGCGGGGAGATCCCGAAGAACTCGGCGTCGAACTGGTCGGGCTGCCAGGAGGTGAGAAAGCCGCCCTCGCGGTTGCAGATGGTGCCCGGTCGGGTGTGGTCGTCGGAGAAGTAAGCGTCGGCGTCCCAACGGTCTTCGGGCACCCGGATGACGCCGCTGACCCCGTCGTGCAGCAGTTGCCAGTAGTCGGCGGGGTTGCTCACGCCGCCGGGAAGCCGACACGCCATGCCCACCACGGCAATCGGTTCGACATCGGCCTTTTCGGCGATCTCCAGCCGGGCCGTCAGGTCGTCGATCTTGCGCAGAGCCTCGGTGATGATCGCCCGACGATCTGGCGGTGCACTCATCCCGCTCAAACCAGCCTCTCGGACAGCTCTTTGAGAAGCTCGTCGTCGCTGAAGTCGTCGTAGGCGTCCGCGCTTTCCTGCTCAGCGATCTCGGCCAACTCCGGAAGAATCGTGGCCAGGTAGTCCGAAAGGGCTTCGACGGTCGGGTAGTCGAACACGACCGACGCGGGCAGCGGCTCACCGAGGCTGTCCGACAGGGCACGCTGCAGCGTCACGCTCATCAGCGAATCCATCCCGGATTGGAAGAAGCCCGCCGACGGGTCCAGCAGTTGCGCCGACGCCAACCCCATCGCGGACACCACCTGCGCGGTGACGTGGTCGATCAGCAGGGCGCGGCGCCGGGTAGGTTCGCTGTCGCGCAACGTGTCCCGGAACTCGGTGCTGCGGGCCGCCGCCGGGGCATCGCCGCCCTCGCCGGTGGGCAGCAGGTCGTCCACCAGGTGCAGGGCCGCCCGGGTGCGGTAGGCGCTGGCCAGCAGCGGCCAGTCCGCGGCGACGACGGTCGAGCGCGCCGGGGCGCCCGGGCCGGTGAGCAACGGCAGCGCCTGGATGGCGATGTCGTCGGACATCGGCGACAGACCCGAGGCCAGGGTGACCTGACGTTCCTCGTCGGACTGGCCGTCGGACAACGACTTCCACAGGCCCCAGTTGATCGCGGTGGCCGGCAAACCGGCGGCCCGGCGGGCAAGCGCGAAGGTGTCCAGAAAGGTGGTCGTCGCGGTGTAATGGGCCAGCCAGCGCGACCCGGTCAGCCCGGAGATCGACGAGAACAGCACGAACTGCTCGAGCTGGTGACGGGCCGAGAGCTTGTGCAGCAGCGCCACCACGTCCAGCTTGGGCCGGAACATCGCGGTGACATCGTCATTTGTCATGTCCAGCAACGTGATCGGACCACCGCCGAACGCGGCGACATAGATGCCGGCCAGCGGTGGCAGGTCCGCGCCGAAGCGGTCGAAGAGCGCACTCATCGCGGTTTCGTCGGCAGCGTCGTCGGCCACCGTCACCAAAGTGGCGCCGCTGGAAGCCAATCCGGCGGCCACCTCGTCGAGCCGCGAGCCCGGGTTGCGGGATACCGCGACGATGGTGCCGGCCCCCGAAGCGGCCAGCTGTCCGATGAGATGCGGTCCGATGTTCCCGGTCGCGCCGATGACCAGATAGCTGCTGTCGGGGTCTAACGCCGCCGGGGCCGTCGCCGGGGGGTAGCCGTGCTGCAGCCGCGGGACCCGGCGCAGACCGGCGCGGTACACCACCTGGTCCTCGCCCTGGTCGTTGTGGGCCTCGTCCACCACGTACCGGGCGGCCAAACCGTCGGGCACCGACTCGTCGACATCGATGACGCCGCCCCAGAATTCGGGATGCTCCAGGGCGAGGGTGCGCCCCAGGCCCCACAACACGGCGTGGGCCGGGTTGGCCCGATCGCCTTCGCCGATGGGCTGAGCGTTACGAGTGAGCAGATGCAGCCGCGGCGCAACCCCCATCTCGGCGATCGCCGCGGTCAGCTTCCGCGCAGCGTTGAAGAACGCGTAACCCGATGCCGCACCAAACGGGTCAGAGTTCGCCTGCGGCGCATACAGCACGTGGGTCACGCCGGCCAGGGCGTCGGTGAGCTCCGCGGGGTCGGCGTCGTCGGCCAACAGCGACGAGGGCACCGCGGTTGCGGCGTACTCGTCGCCGAGGACGCGACCGATCTCCGCGCCCAGTTCCGAGTCGGTGATCACCAACCACGTGCTGTCGGCGTCTTTGCGTTCACCGGACAGCTCCTGCACCGGCCACGCCAGCTGCAGGTGCCACTCCGCCGGAACCGGCCCGTCGCTGTGCACCACCGGATTGGCAACAGCCTCAACGTGTTTGACCGGGACCACTTTTCTGACGGGAACCCAGTGGCGGCCGTGGTGCCACGGCGTGGTGGGCAGCACGGCGTGCGGCTCGACCGGATGCGTGGTCTGCGGCGGATGGGTGGTGTGCACGGTGTTGAGGTTGGTGTGGAAGCTCACCGTGTCGTCACCGTCGCGCCACAGCGTGCCCACGCTGTGGTGGTGGGTCATGGTGTCCAGCGTGTCGCTGACGGCGTGCGTCAGGATCGGATGCGCGCTGATCTCGATGAAGGTGGCGTGCTCCTCCGACGCCGTGCTGATGGCCCGACTGAGCCGGGCCGGCTGGCGCACATTGGCCACCCAGTACTCGGCGTCCAGCAGCGGCGCCGCATGGCCTTCGGTGACCGTGGAGAAGAACGGGATCGTCGGGATCTCCGGGCTGAGATCGGCTATCTTCGTGTGCAATTCCTTCAGGATCGGGTCCATGAAGGCGGTGTGCGACGCGACCTCCATGTTGACCCGCCGCGCAAAGCGGTTCTGCGCGCTCACCGCGGCGATCACCGCGTCGACCGGCGCCACCGGGCCCGCGATCACCGTCTCTTTCGGTGAGATATAGCCCGCCACACTGACTTCGGGATAGTCGGCGATCAACGCCTCGGTGGCCTCGGCGTCGAGCTTGAGCAGCCCGACCGCGCCCTGCCCCGCCAGGTTCGACATCAACCGCGAACGGTGCGCGATCAGCCTCAGTCCGTCGGTGACGCTCAGCGCACCGGCCACGACCGCGGCGGACACCTCGCCCATCGAATGCCCGATCACCGCGTCGGGGTGCACGCCGTAGGAACGCCACAATTCGGTCAGCGCCAATTGCAACGCCATCAGCACCGGCTGGACCTGCGCGTCGCCGCTGATCGACTCGCCGTCGGCGATCACCTGCTGCAGCGAAAACCCAACCTGCTCAACGAAAATGGGCTCCAGCTCGGCGATCGCCTCGGCAAACACCGGCTCGTCGGCGAGAAGTTGCCGGCCCATGCCCGCCCAATGCGACCCCTGACCCGAGTACACGAACACCGTCCCGGGATTGCACGGTCCGTCGTGCGGGGTTACGACGCCTTCGACCGGCCGGCCCTCGGCCAGCGCCCGCAGCCGGGCCACCGCCTGGGCGCGGTCACGGGCGCAGACGGTGGCGAACTGAGGGTGCCGCTCGCGGTGGTAGTTCAGCGTGTGCGCGACGTCGGGCAGCCGCACGCCCGCGCCGTCGCCCTCCAGCCATTCGGCCAGCGACGCGGCCAGCGACGCGATGCGCTCCGGCGTCTTGCCCGACAACACCAGCGTCGTCACCGCGGGATCGGCCTCGCGGATGACCGGCACCGAAGCCGGCGCCTGTTCGATCACCGCGTGTGCGTTGGTGCCACCGAACCCGAACGACGAAACACCGGCCCGCCGCGGATGCGGCTTCTCGGGCCAGTCCTGTTGCTCGTCAACTACTTTCAGCCGCAACTGGTCGAACGCGATGTGCGGGTTGGGGGTGTGGAAGTGCAGGTTCGCGGGGATGGTTCCGCGTTGCACGGCGAGCACCGCTTTGATCAGACCCGCCACCCCGGCCGCGGCCTCGAGATGGCCGAGATTCGATTTGACCGTGCCGATCAACAGCGGCGCGTCCTCGGGGCGGCCGCGGCCCAACACCGTGCCCAGGGCCCGCGCCTCGATGGGGTCACCGAGCAGCGTTCCAGTCCCGTGCGCCTCGACGTAGTCCACTTCATTCGCCGGCACACCCGAGTTGGCGTACGCCGACCGCAGCACCGCGATCTGGGCGGCGGGGTTCGGTGCCAGCAGGCCGTTGGACCGGCCGTCCTGGTTGACCGCCGATCCCCGCACCACCGCCAGCAACCGATCGCCGTCGCGCACCGCGTCACTGAGCCGCTTGAGCACGACGACCCCGCAGCCCTCGCCGCGGACGAAGCCATCGGCATCCGCGTCGAATGCATGGCAGGCGCCGGTCTGCGACAACGCGCCGGTTTGGTCGAACGCCCGAACGACCGCGGGCGCCAACATAATGTTCACGCCGGCCGCCAGGGCAACATCGGAGTCCCCGAGCCGCAGGCTCTGGCACGCCAGATGCAGCGCGACGATCGAGGACGAGCATGCGGTGTCGACGGTGACCGACGGGCCGCGCAGGTCCAGGAAATACGACAGCCGGTTGGCGATAATGCTCAGCGCGCCACCGGGATTGTTCCAGGCGTCGACTCCTGCCAGGTCCAGTGCCGACACGACGCCGTAGTCGGTGTAGCACGCGCCGGCGAACACCCCGGTCTGCGACCGGCGCAGCGAGCCCGGCGGGATACCCGCGTGTTCCAGTGCCTCCCAAGCGACTTCGAGCAGCATGCGCTGCTGCGGGTCCATCTTCACCGCTTCGCGGCTGGAGATGTCGAAGAACTCGGCGTCGAAGGCGTCGATGTCGTCCATGAACGCCCCGAAGCGGGTGGTGCGGGCGAGCGTCGCCGCGACCTCGGGGGTGCCGTCGTCGAACGGCGCCCAACGTTCCGCCGGCACCTCGGTCACCGCGGACTTGCCGTCGCAGATGAATTGCCAGAACTGTTCGGGCCCGAAGATGCCGCCGGGGAACCGGCAGCCCAGGCCGACCACCGCGATCGGCTCGTCCAAGTGGCCGCGGTCGGGCTCGATATCCGCTTCGGCGGCGTCGGGCTCCGAGCCGCTCAGAAACCGCGCCAGGTCGGCGATCGACGGGTGCTGCCAGAACTCGACGGGCGACACCTTGCGACCGAGCAGTTCGGTCAGCTCGCCGGAGAGCACCACGGCGTCGCGCGAGCCCAGACCCAGGTCGCTCATCGACGCGTCGAAGTCGATGTCGTAGGGGCTGCAGCCGACGTTGGTGACCAGGTAGTCGGCCAGCCAGTGTCGAAGGGCTCCCTCGTCGAACGAAGACGTCATGACCCGACCTTCAGTCGGCTGAATCCATTCGTCCGGTGGCGGCCCATCAGATACCCCTCTCACTACCAGCCGGAGCCGACTCCACGCTGTCGAACAACTCACCCAGGACGCCGCCGTCCGAGTCCCCCAGCATCTCGACGTCGGTCTCCGATTCTGTTTGCGGTACCAGCTTTTTGGCGAGATGCCCAGCCAGCGCCACGACCGTCGGATAGTTGAAGAGCATGGTCGCCGACAACTCGATGCCGACGAACTGCTCGGTCTCCCGACGCACCGACATCGCCATCACAGAGTTCATGCCCAATTCCGCGAACGGCCGGTCCAGCTCGAGCTCGGACTCCGGCATGTGCAGTTCGCGGGCCAGGATAGCCCGCAGGCCGGTCTGCAGTTCGCTGAGCACATCCTCGGCGGGCAGCTGCGACCACGCCGGCGTCGCCTGCTGCGGTTCGGGATCCGTGGACACATCCGACGACGGCAGCGGAGCCATCACGGCCTGCGCGACGTCGTAGCGCTCCAGGTGCTCCCACGCGGCGAAGGCCTCGTCCGGGCTGACCGGACGTGAACCCAGCCGTTCGAGCTCCTGCAGCGCGATCTGGGCGTCGGCGCCGAAGCCGAGTCCGCGCCAGGCCACCCAGTCCAGGCTGACGGTGTGGCAGCCCTGCCCGTGCCGGTACCGGGCCAGGCCGTCGAGGTAGGCGTTGGCCGCCGCGTAGGCGCCCTGGCCCGGGACACCGAACACCGCGCCGGCGGCGGCAGTCATGAACAAGAAATCGAGGCTACCCGGCGGAAAAACCTGGTGCAAAGCCTGCGCACCGGCGACCTTCGGCCACACGGTGCGCCGCAGACGGCTTTCGTCGAGCTCGGTGAACAGCTCGGCATCCGTGATGCCGGCGCCGTGCACGACGCCGCGGATCGGCGGAGCGCCCTCGGCGTCGCGCTTGGCCAGCAGGGCCTGCACGGCGTCGATCGACCCGATGTCCAGTGCGACGGCTTCGACGGCGACGCCGCGCGCCTCCAGCGCGCGGATGGCAGTGATCTTGTGCCGAGTGTCGGCGTCGATGGCCTCGTTGTCCCAGTCGCGTCGCGGGGGCAACGCGGTGCGACCGGCCAGGATCACCCGGCGTGCGCCGCGGTCCGCGAGCCAGCCGGCCGTCAGCAGACCCAAGGCACCCATGCCGCCGGTGATCAAGTAGGCCGCATCGGGCCGGCACCGCAACGGCTCGCGGGTCGGCTCACCGGACACCGACCCCAGGACCTGGGTTAGCAATTCGCTGTCGCGCAGCGCGAGGATTGACTTCGTCGGCGTGCGCAGGACCTTCGCCAGTGCCGGCAGCTGATCGGCAATGTCGGCACCGTCCGGCAGATCGACCAATCCGCCCCACAACTGCGGCTGCTCGGCCCGGATCACCCCGGCGGTTCCCCATAGCGGGCTCTGCGCCACCGCGGCGGCCGAATTTCCCTCGCGCACACCGCGAGTGACGATCCATAGCCGCGCCGGGTGGTTGTCGTCGCGCTCGGCCAGGCCCCGGACCAGCTCCGCCAGTTCCAGTGACACCCGCACAGCGAACTCGGAATCGGCCTCGCCGGAACGGGATTCGGTGCTATAGAGCACATATCGCGCTTCGGTGGGGGCGGCCGCCGAGTAGCCGGCGCGGGTCAGCCCGTCGCGCAGCGAGCCGGCAAATCCGCCATCGCCCAACAGCGCGACGGTGCTCGGGCCGTCAGGCGAGTCGGCATGCTCCTCGTCAGGCGAGAAGGGTTGCCAGTCGATGGCGTGCACCATCGTGGCGGGATCGTCGCTGCCGCCGGCCACCGCAGACGTGGCGGTGGCGTCCACCGCCGCATAACGCAGCCCGCGAATATCGATGCAGGCGCGGCCATCCGGCGACGTCAGCGTGATGTCGACGATGAGCTCGTCCTCGTTGCCGCCGCGCCTCAGCACCTCGACGCAGCCGTGCGGCCCGGCGAGTTCGGCGTCGAACCGGACGCTGGCCATCTCAGCCGGAACCATCAGGCGCGGGTTGGCGCTGTCCAGCAGTCGACCGAGGTGAATGGCGGCGTCGAGCAGCGCAACCGCCGAGGCTTTGGACAGCTCGACGTCGGCCTGCAGTTTGCCCGCCGCCGATCGGCAGGAACCGATCGACCAGCCGAACGGGCGGCCCTCGCTGCCCCAGGTCTGCCAGAACGTGGTGACCGCTTCGTCGCTGAACTCGGCGTCGCCGGCGTCATGCACCGCGTCGCCCGAAATGCCTGCTTTGTCACGGTCTTCGAGCGTGCGCGCGATTCGCGCGCCGACGTGCCTGACCCAGTGCTGGCCGCCGCCTTGCTCGGTCGGGCCCGCCGTACTCGACGACACGGTGACCGACTCGCCGTCGGCGACCACCTGAATGGTCCGCGGCTCGTCGACGACGATCGGATAGTCAAAGCGGATGTCGGACACGATCGATGCGTCGCACTGTGCCGCTGCCGTCGAAAGGGTCTGCAACAGAACCGAAATCGGGACTATCTCGACACCGTTGTTGTGGTGCGAGCCGGGATACGGCTTGGTCGTCGGCGCCAGTCGCGCCTGCCACAGATGCGTCGGCGGCGTGGTGGCGACGGGGATGTGCTGACCGAGCAAAGTGCCTGGCTTGGGCGCGGATTCCGCGGACTTCACATAGTCCTCGGCGTTGATCCAGTGGTGGGTGTGATGCCACGGCGTGCCCGGCAGAACTGGATGCGGCTCGGGTGGGTGCGGCGTCTCGGGCGCACGCCCGACGTATGTGCTGTTGAGGCTGCTGTGGAAGCTGACGGTGTCATCGCCCTTGCGCGACAACGTCCCGATGCTGTGGTGGTGCACGGATTCCAGCGTCTCGGTGACGGCGTGCGTCAGCGTGGGATGCGGGCTGATCTCGACGAACGTGGCGTGCTGCTCGGCGGCCGCGCTGATGGCTTGGTGCAACCGCACCGGCTGGCGCACGTTCGCGACCCAGTAGTCGGCGTCGAACAACGGCGCGACACCCGGGTCGGCGACGGTGGAGATGAACGGAATCTTCGGCGCCTGCGGCGTCAAACCCGCCAGCGCGGAACGCAATTC
>Ga0335075_10014588_pt1 | contig 11796 bp, 8 predicted proteins | sample Lox_Sample_24_FD_206723 | JGI IMG/M metagenome (GOLD analysis project Ga0335075, IMG submission 206723) | Soil microbial communities from Loxahatchee National Wildlife Refuge, Florida, United States - Lox_Sample_2.4 | ecosystem: Environmental > Terrestrial > Soil > Wetlands | place: USA: Florida... | reverse complement strand
GCTGGCGGCGGGCCTGGAGCAGCGGTCGGAGCATCCGCTGGCGCGAGCGATTCTGAGCGCTGCCGAGAAACGCGGCTTGCGGATCCCCCCTGCGGCCGATGTTCGCGCGATTCCCGGAAAGGGGATCCAGGGAACGATCGAGGGCCGGAACGTGGCGGCGGGCAATGCCGCGCTGATGGGGGAGCTGGGAGTTACGGTGCCGGAGGAGATCTCCGCCGCGGGAACCACGCGGATGTACGTGGCGCGGGACCATCGCCTGGCGGGGGTGATCGAAGCGAGCGACACCCTCCGGAGCACGGCAAGGCAAGCGGTGACCGGACTGGGCCGCCTGGGAATCCGTACCGCGATTCTGACCGGCGATACGGCGTCGACCGCCGAAACCATCGCCCAGTCCGCCGGGATTGAAGAGGTTTGGGCGGCCTTGCTTCCGGAGCAGAAACTGGCGAAGATTCGAGAGCTGCAGCAGCAGGGTCACCGCGTGGCCATGGCGGGCGACGGCATTAACGACGCTGCGGCGCTTTCGCAGGCCGACGCCGGCCTGGCCATGGGCACGGGCGCAGACCTGGCCCGGGAGGCGGGCGATGCCATCCTGCTGCATGGCGAACCCCGGCAGATCCTCGAAGCGGTGCTGCTCGCCCGGCAGGCTCTGCGGGTGATGCGCCAGAACCTCGGCTGGGCCTTTGGTTACAACCTGCTCGGCATCCCCATTGCCGCCGGCGTGCTGTATCCGGCCTTCGGCATTCTGCTCAGCCCCGCCATCGCCAGTGCGGCCATGGCCCTCAGCTCGGTCAGCGTGCTGGCCAACAGCCTGCGCCTGAGGCGGTTCACGCCGCGATAAACTGGAACTGGACCTCCACTGTGCGCATCCTCACCCGATACATCCTGCAGGAAGTTCTGTCACACGCGCTGATCGGGGGCGCGATCTTCACCTTCGTCCTCTTCATCCGTTATTTGCCCAGCCTGCTGGAACTGGTGGTGCGCAACAGCTCGGCGCTGGGATCGGTGGTGGAGATCGTCCTCGCCCTGTTGCCGGATATCTTCACGGTGACGATTCCGATGGCGGTGCTGGTCGGCATCCTTCTGGGTCTGAGCCGGCTGGCCGCGGACAGCGAAGTGACCGCGATGCGCGCCTCGGGAATGGGCGTTTGGAGTTTTGTGCGGGTGGTTGGGGTGGTCGCCATCGTCGCCTGGGGCATCAGCTTCGCCAATTCGATGTTCTTCGCGCCGCGGGCGACAGCCGCCATGCTGGACCTCGAGAAGTCTCTGGCCAACGCGCAGGTCTCCGCGGAGGTGCAGCCGCGGGTGTTTTACGAGGATTTCAGGAACTACGTTCTCTATGTCCAGGACGTGCGGGCCGCCTCGGGGGCGGCCAACTGGCGCGGCATCTTTCTCGCTGACGTGAGCGATCCGGACGCTCCGAAGATCACGACGGCCGATCGCGCCACGGTGGTGAATGGCCCGAACCAGTCCATCCTGATGCGGCTGCGCGACGGGACCGAGCACCAGACTGTCGATAACCAGCCAAACGACTACACCGTTTCCACTTTCGATCAAACCGATCTCCCCCTGCAGGCCGGCGCGCAGACCACGGTGCGACTGGGCCACAGCGATACGCCGATCCTGGCCATGAACCTGCACGAACTGCTGGCGCACACTCACGGGAAGAACGGACGGCTGTACGAGATCGAGTTCCAGAAACGACTGGCCTACCCGGCAGCCTGTCTGGTCCTCATGCTGGTGGGCGTGCCCCTGGGAATCTCCTCGCGGCGCGGGGGCAAGAGCGCGGGCTTCGTGCTCACCATCGCGCTGGTTTTCATCTACTACTTCCTCTCTTCCACGGGCACCGCGCTCGCCCGGCAGAACAAGATTCCGGCTTTTGTCGGGGTATGGGAAGCCAACCTCATCTTTTCCGTTTGCGGCATTGTCCTGCTGCGGCAAATGGCCACCGGGGGCGCGGCGCTGTCGATGCTTTCGTCAGTCGGCAGCTGGTTCCGTCTGCGCGCCAGCCAGACCACGACGCCGAGCGACGCCGTTCAGGTGACCCCGCGGCGGCGTCTCCTGCGGGGCCGTTTTCCCCTTCTGCTGGATGAGTATGTCCTGCGGGAATTCCTGATGACCTTCGCGCTGGTGCTCATCACCTTCGTGATGCTGATGCTGGTGTTTACTTTTTTTGAGCTGCTCAGCGACATCATCCGCAACCAAACACCGCTGGTCACCGTGGGCGAATACCTCATCAACCTCACGCCCAGCATGATTTACCTCATCACCCCTCTCGCCGTTCTGATCGGCGTGCTGGTTGTGTTTGGGGTGATGAATCGCAGCAGCGAGCTGACCGCGATGAAAGCCACCGGGATCAGCCTGTACCGCATTGTTGTCCCGGTTCTGGCAATCGCGGCGGTACTCTCCGCCTCGTTGTTTCTCTTTGACGATACCTACCTGCCCCAGGCGAACCGCCGGCAGGAAGCGCTGCGCAACGTGATCAAGGGAAAGCCCCCGGAAACCTTCGAGCATCCGGGCAGAAAATGGATATTCGGCCAGCAGCACGCCGGGCAACCGAGCCGCATCTTCTATTACCAGTATTTCGATCCGGATATCGATACCTTCAGCAATATCTCCGTCTTCGAGTTCAAGCCGGGATCGTTCAATCTCTCGAAGAGAATCTTCGCCGCTACCGCGCACTGGGAGCCCAGCCTCAACGCATGGGTGTTCGAGGATGGATGGGAACGCACCTTCACCGCGGGCGGCGTCGGTTATCGGGAATTCTCAGTCACCACGTTTCCGGAAATCCACGAGCCACCCCCGTATTTCACCAAGGAAGTGCGCCAGTCTTCTGAGATGAGCTTCGGCGAACTGGCGCGCTATATCCGCAATTTGCGGCAGAGCGGATTCAATACCGTACCGCTGCGGGTCCAGCTCAATCACAAACTCGCTTATCCGCTCATCACGCTGGTTATGGCGATCCTGGCGGTTCCCTTCGCGCTGTCGATGGGCAAGCGAGGGTCCCTGTCCGGCATTGCCGTGGCGATCGGGGTGGCGATCGCCTACTTCGTCGTCTCCGGCTTCTTCGAGGCCATGGGCAATGTGAGCTGGCTCCCCGCTTTCCTCGCCGCCTGGTCGCCCGACTTCCTCTTCGGCCTGGCCGGCGCCTATCTTCTTTTGCGCACCCCTACGTAAACTAATTGCCTATGTTTGCCAATCTCCGACCGCTGCTCCCCTACATGCGCCGCTACTGGAAGGGCTACATGTGGGGGTGCCTGTGCACGGTGCTGGCAAACGCCATCTGGGTGCAGTTTCCGCGCGTCATCGGCCTGGCCGTCCACGACCTGAATCTGGGCGTGACCTGGGGCAAGATTTTCAGCTACGCCGGTCTGCTGCTCGGTGTCACCGTCGCCCACGGAATCCTGCTCTTCCTGATGCGCTGGATCATCATCGGCATCTCGCGCGATATCGAGTTCGATCTGCGCAACGATCTCTTCCGCCAGCTGGAGAAGCAGGCAGCTTCTTACTATCACGACAATCGCACCGGCGACATTATGGCCCGCATGACGAACGACCTGGCCGCCGTTCGCATGCTGCTGGGCCCGGCCATCATGTACACGGCCAACACCGTCCTGTTCTCGGCGGGCGCACTGTTCTTCCTGCTGCGCATCAGCCCCTTCCTCACGCTGACCGCGCTGGCGCCCATGCCGCTGGCCAGTATCTTCATCCAGTTCATGGGCCGCAAGATTCACCAGCGCTTCGAGCGGATCCAGGCCATGTTCTCCGATATCTCGGCCCAGGCCCAGGAAAACTTCTCCGGCGCCCGCCTGGTGCGCGCCTTCGCCCAGGAAGAAGCTCAGGTGGCCGCCTTCGAGCGCTCGAACCAGGAATATATCCGTCGTGCCCTGCGCCTGGTGAGGCTGATGGGGATGTTGTGGCCGACGCTGGAGTTCATGCTGGGCATCGCGATGGTGGTCGCGCTGCTCGTCGGCGGCCACGAGGTGCTGACGCATCGCATCGGGCTGGCGGCCTTCGTCACCTTCACGACCTATCTGCTGATGCTGACCTGGCCGATCATTGCGCTGGGCTATGTCGTGAACCTGTTCGAGCGCGGCACAGCTTCGGTCATTCGCATTCACGAAATTCTCACCGCCGAGCCCACGATCTGCGACGAAGTTCCTGCGGGCTCGCCGGAAAAACCTGTCCGCGGAGAGGTGGAGTTTCGCCATCTGGAGTTCGCGTACCCATCGGCGGATGGCCGGCCGGTTCCGGTTCTCCATGACATCTCGCTCCGGATTCCGGCGGGAACGAGCCTCGCCATCGTGGGACCGACGGGCTCCGGCAAATCCACGCTGGTGAGCCTTATTCCGAGGCTCTACGATGCGCCGCCGGGTACGGTTCTGATCGACGGCCGACCGGTGCGCGATTATTCGCTGCAACAGCTGCGCGGGATCATCGGGGTTGTCCCCCAGGAGACATTTCTGTTCAGCACGACCATCCGGGAGAACATCGCCTTTGGCGTGCCTCAGGCTTCCGAATCCGAAGTTGAGCATGCGGCGCGAGTGGCACATATCGCAGAGGAATTCCGGCTGTTCCCCGGCGGCTTTGAAACTGCGGTGGGGGAGCGCGGCCTTACGCTTTCCGGAGGTCAGAAGCAGCGTACGGCTCTCGCCCGGGCAATCCTGCGCAATCCCCGCATTCTGATCCTCGACGATGCGCTGGCCAGCGTGGACACTTACACCGAGGAGCGGATTCTCGAAGGGCTTCGCTCGGTCATGGCCGGCCGTACCACCATTCTGATCGCGCACCGCATTTCCACCGTGCGCCACGCGGACCGGATCGCGGTGCTCGTGCAGGGGCGCGTCGTCGAGTTCGGCACCCACGAAGAGTTGCTGGAGCGGAACGGCTACTATGCAGGCCTCTTCCAGAAGCAGCTGCTGGAAGAAGAACTCGCCGTCACCGGCTGACGCGGTTACGCGGTCCAGCTGGAATGCGCCGGTTCGGCCGCAGCGCGCTGCCGGTTCGAGGGGATCATGACGGGCGCCGCCCCGTCCCCCTGCTCGGCCAGCTGCCGCAGCACTTCCGGATCGCGCGCCGCCACATTCCACGCCTCGCGCACGTCGCGAATGCAGGCGATCGCTTCTTTCAGCCGGTCCGCTGACTCCAGGCGGGAGCCCTCGAGGCACAGGGCGAAGATCGATGTGTAGAACTCGGAAAGCGCTTTTGCCGAGCTTCCGCCAACGTCCATGCGCAGCCTGGACTGCAGGTGCATGAGGATTTCCAGAACCCGGGCGATGTGGATTCGCCTTTGCGCCGCCTCCCGGCTTTCGATCGCAGAGATCGCGCGGTAGAGAAAGCGAATCATGCCGTCGTACAGCGCCACGATCAGTTCCACCGGGTTCATCCCGGCAATTGCCTGCTGCTGGTAATTCATGTCCCTCCGCTGGCCATTCCTTATCCGTTCGGGTTCTCGTTGTACCCGGTAATCGCGCTGTACAGCTCGTTGACCTCGTCGATCTGGCTGGGAATCTCCTGAAGCGTGTAATTGGCCTCGTTCAGTTCGGTGGTAAGCTGCGTCTGCTCCGTGCTGATGGTGTTGTTCTCATTGGTGATATTGGAATTCAGCCCCGACTCCTGCGTCGAGTCCCGCTGCAGGGCGAGGTAGATGGCTCCTTCCGGTCCGCTGTTGCCAAGGCTGCTCAGTACGCCGGTGAGATTGTCTCCGAACGACGTGGAGCCGCTGCTGCTCTGAAAGAAATTCATGGCATCCTGGAAGTTGCTGTTGAGCGCGCTGTCCAGTGTGCTGTTGTCCAGCGTCAGCGTGCCGTCATCGCTGCTGCCGGGCGTAATGCCCAGCTGGGAAAGCGACGTGATGGCGCCCGAGGATTGCGTGAAGTTCATCGCGTTCTGCAGTTGTTCCTGCAGCAACGCGAGGGTCGAGCTCCCGTAGAGCGGTTCGGGATTGCCGGACGAATCGTTGCCTTCCTGGGTGTTCAGATCCGCCACGACTTTGTTGTAGGCCGTGACGAAGTTGCTCACGGCCGTCTCGATGTCGCTGTTGTCGTTGGTGATTTCCACCTGCACCGGTGAGCTCGAAGTGTCGAGCAGCTGCATCGTCACGCCAGGAATCGCTGTTGTGACTGTGTTTGAAGAACTGGTCGTCGAGACGCCGTCCACGGTGAATGATGCATCTTTTCCCTGCTGTACCTGGTTGAAGGCGACCGATCCCGAATCGGACAGATTCGACTGGATGCTGAGGGCCCCGTCCGCGCCACTCGTCGTGCTCACCAGGGCCAGCTGCGTGTCGCCCGATGAGTCGGTCACCACGCTCGCCTGGGCTCCATAATCGCCGTCGTTGATACAGGAGGCAAGTGTCGACAGCGTGTCGTTCTGCGGAATCGTGTTCCCGTTCGAGTCCGTTGCCGTGCCATCGGACATCGTGATCGTCTGGCCGTTGATGCTCAGAGAACCCGTCAGCGTGTCGCTCGCCCCAATGTTGCCGCTTGAATACGAGTAATTCTGCGCCAGCTGGCTCACCACGACGGAATGCGTTCCGGCACTGGCCGCTGACGTCGCGTTGGTCAGCGCGATCACCGACGTGTCCGAGCTGGAGCCTTCCTTCTCGGAAAAAACCCCGTCAAAATCGTTCAGGGAATTGAATGCCGTCGAGAGCGAGCTCAGGTCGGTGCCGATGCTGGTCAGAGCCGTGTCCTGCGACTGCAGCGTCGTCAGCTGATTCTTCCACGGCGTCTCTACCGCCTGCAGATTGCTGACAATCTGGCTGACTGTGGTTGAAACGTCGAAACCCTGACCGCTGGTCGGCGAGCCGAATGAAAGACCCACACTTCCCATAGAGCTGTTATCGTCCCGTTCCGGGAGAGCTTTATCCCGGCGCTTCTCAGTGCAGTTCCTGGACCGCCGGAGAGGGCTCAGGGTTGGAGAAACCTAAGGAAAGAGCGGGGAGCCGAAGCTCCCCGCCCGCAAGGCTGCCCGGTTTGGTTTACTGGAGCAGCTTGGTTACCATCTGCTGCGTGCTGTTGGCCTGGGCCAGGGCCGAAATGCCGGTCTGGGTCAGGATCTCGTACTTTGACAGGTTCGAGGTCGCAGAGGCGTAGTCGGTCGCCGTGATTGTGTTCTGCGCCGAGGTGACGTTGGTTTCCTGCGAGCTCGCGATGTTCGATGCTGCATTCAGCGTGTTGATGTTGGCGCCCACCTGGCCGCGCTGGTAAGCAACGGCGCTGATAGCGTTGTCGACGGTTTGCAGAGCGGCTTCGGCATCGGCCTGCGAAAGCAGGTCTGTGTTTGTGAGGCTCGTGCCCTGCGTGCCGCCGGCGGCAACGCCGCCGTCGCCGGTCACCCCGCCCACTGTGGACGTAATCTGAGTGCCCAGACCCGAAGTGGCGCTCGAGGTCCCCACACTGGTATCCGACAGCGTCCCCACCGTCACGTTATAGTTTTCGCTGCCCGTCTCGGTGCCGTCGCTGGTGTAGATCTCCACACCTCCGTCGACTGCGGTGAGCTGCGAGGCGGAAGCCTGCGAGGCTTCGGCCACGGTGAAGCCGGTGATGCCGTCCGCCGCGCCCGTCGAGGTGACCCCGATATTCAGCTGCCCCGTGGTGTTGTTGTAGCTGACACTGTAATCGCTGCCCAGCGCGGTCTGGACCGCCGCTGCCAGGGGCGAGGTCTGCGAGGTCGAATCGTAAACGGCCGATCCGGACAGATCTATGTCCGTCGCGGTGGGGGTTCCCGACGACAGGGTCGGTGTCAGGGTAAAGTCGCCGGTCACCGAGCTGGTGCTGGCAATGGTGCTCACCACCTGCTGCGATTGCGACAGGGCGTTGTTGCCGGTGCCGTTGGCCAGCGTGAGCGAGTCGTAATTGGCCTGCTGGCCCGCTGCGCTGATGCCGATGGTCAGCTTGCCGGTGCTGCTGCTGTACGACACGCTGTAATTGCCCGCGTTGGTGCCCAAGGCGGCATTGACCGTGCTGACCAGGTTGGCCGTGGTCACGCCGGCCAGATTGACTGTTACGGCGCTGCCTGCCGATCCGCTCACCGTCGGAGTGATGGTGAATTTGCCGCTCAGCGTATCGCCATCGGTAAAGGTGATGCTGCCGCTTGTCGCGGAAGTCTCGGACGGGGCGCTGCTGCCGGTGGCCGCAGTTGCCGTAAGCCCCGTGATGTTGTCAGTCGCGGCATGCGCGGTCAATGCAACCGTCAGCGTCCCCGAGCTGTAGGTCACGCTGTAGTCCGGATTGCTGTTGTTGCTCCCGTTCAGTGCCGTGGAAACCGTGCTCGCCAGGTCTGCCGTATTCACGCCGCTCAGAACAATGGAGGCAGGCACGTTGCTGGCTCCCGAGCCGGAGCCGGACAGATTGATTGTCCCGCTGATCGAGTCGCCGTCGGTCAGGGCCAGGGTGAAACCGTTGCCCAGCAGCGACGCCTGCTCGCTGGTCGAGCTGCTGGCCGAGCCGAGGCCGGTGATGTTATCCGAGCTGGCCCCCGAGCCCAGTCCGATCACCAGCTGGTTGTTGTTGTTCACGGTGACGGTGAAGTCGTTGGCCCCGTAACCTGTGGCACCGTTCAGCGCTGTCTCGAGGCTGCTGGCCAGGGCGGTCGGCGTACTGCCCGTCAGCGTGCTCAGATCGATGTCGATCGCTGTGGGCGTGCCGCTGCTCATGGTCGGCGTGAACTTCAGATCGCCGGTCAGCTCTGCGCCCGCCGTGATCGCGCCGCTGGTCAGGGTGCTGGTGCTCCCGCTTCCGCCGCTGGTCCAGCTGAGGGATGCGGGCGACCCATACGTCGTACCATAGGTTTGGGTCAGGGACGGCGCCGTTCCTGCGGTCGAGCCGCCTGCCGTAATCGCCGAGTTCTGGATCTGCGACGCTGCTCCTGTAGCCGAGCTGGCTGCCGTTCCCGCGCCCTGAGCCCAGGTCAGCGCGCTCATGTTCTGGTCGCTGCTGAACACCTGGATCCCGTTGTATTCGGTTGTGGCTCCGATCGTCCCGATCTGGGTCAGGATGTCCTGATACTCCTGATTGGCCGCGCTCATCTGCGAACTGGACAGGGTGCCGCCGCCGGCTTCCGTCGCCAGCGTAACGGCGCTGTTGAGCAGACTGGTCACCTGCGACAGCGCGCCGTCGGCGACCTGCAGGAAGCCCACGCCCTCGCTGGCGTTGCTGGAAGACTGGGTGAGGGCCGCCGAATTGGCGGCGAGGCCGTCGGCGATGGCAAGACCGGCGGGATCGTCGGCGCCCGAGTTGATGCGCGAACCGGACGACAGCTGGGTCAGCGTGTTCTGCAGGCTGGACTGCGTCTGGTTCAGATTGTTCTCCGCGTAAATCGCCGAGATATTGTTCAGGACTCCTAATGGCATATCATTTCTCCCTTGATCGTCTGGGTTCCTGAACAAAGTGCGTGAACTGCTCTCGCACCGCACTCCCGGGAACCGTTGAACTCACAGCCTTCATCGGCTCGGGGGATTTCCCCTTTATTGGCCGGCAAGGCTTTGGTACGCCGCGTGCGTGGCCCTCCCGCTCATCGCGGCTCCCCCGATGGCTGTCTTTGCGCCACCCTCACCTTATTGCCCTCGCTGCCGATCAACCCTGAGAAGACGCGAGGTGCGCGGCCCATGATCCACCTCACCCGACTCAACGGCAATCCGCTTGTGGTGAACAGCGACCTGATCAAGTACGCCGAGGCCTCGCCCGATACCATGCTCACGCTCATCAACGGCGAGAAGATCGTCGTCCTTGAATCCTGCGAGGAAGTGGTCAGCCGCACCGTTGCCTATCGCGCCCGGCTCTTCGGCGAAGCGACCCGCTACATGCCGTCTCTGGCCTGGAGTCCGCTGCCGGGAACGAGTCTGCTATCGTCGGGGCCAACGCCGGCTGGCCCCGGCGAGCCGGGAGAGTAAACCCATGGACGCGGGCAGCCTCGCGGGCATCTTCCTGGCCCTGGCCGGGATCCTCACCGGCCTGCTTCTGGAAGGCGGACATGTGGGACAGATCCTTCAGCCGACGGCAGCCATGATCGTCTTCGGAGGCACGCTCGGCGCGGTGCTTCTGCAGTTTCCTCTGGCCACCGTCGCTGCCGCGGGCGGGCGGCTGATTCGGGTTTTTCTTCATCGCGACGACGGCGGCCAGGCGCTCCTGCATCAGCTGGTCGGGTTTGCCAACCGTGCCCGTCGCCACGGCATCGTCTCCCTGGATCGCGATCTGGACCAGGTCGGGGATCCCTTTCTGCGCCAGGCCCTGATGCTGGCGGTCGACGGCACCGAGCCCGCGGAGCTGCGACGCATCATGGAGGTGCAGATCGAGACGATGGGCGAAGTCGAGGCGCATATCCCTTCGGTCCTGGAATCGGCGGGGGGCTTCTCGCCCACCATCGGCATCATCGGCGCGGTCATTGGGCTTATCCAGGTGATGCAGCACCTGGACCACATGGATCAGGTGGGCCGCGGCATCGCGGTTGCTTTTGTCGCCACCATCTACGGCGTCGGGGCAGCGAACCTCTTCTTTCTTCCCGCCGCCGGCAAGCTGCGCCAGCGGGCTCGCGAAGAACAGCGGCGCAAGGAGATGGCGCTCGAGGGCGTGATCTCCATCCTCGAGGGCATGAATCCGCGCATGATCGAAATCAAGCTCGCCGGCTTTCAAAGCCGCGCTGACCGCCAGGCCGCGAACACGCCATGAACCTCCGCGAACGCAGGCGCCGCTCCTCAGACCATGTCCCTCGCGATCGCTGGCTGGTCTCCTATGCGGACTTCATTACCCTGCTCTTCGCCTTCTTTGTGGTCCTGTACGCCAGCTCCCGCGCCGACCAGAGGAAGCAGCAGCAGGTGGCTCATTCCATCCAGTCGGCGTTTCAGGCGCTGGGACTCTTTCCCGCGGCTCCATCGCCCGACGATGCTCCCAACAACGCCGCTGCGACGCAAACAGCAGCGGCTCCGGTCAACGTTCTGCTCGGAGACGATCTTTCCGCCTCGCCCGCCGTGCAGCAGGACCTTCGCCGGCTGCAGAGTTCACTCGCCGTGATCCTGGCCGCGCAGATGACTCAACACGTCGTCGCTTTGCGGCTTGGGCGCGACGGCCTGGTGATTTCACTGCGCGAAGCCGGGTTCTATGAGAGCGGATCGGCGCTGCCTGAGGCCCGCTCGCAGAGCACCCTCGACCAGGTCGCCGCCAAACTCGCCGCCACGCCTTACGATCTTCGCATCGAAGGACACACGGATAACGCGCCCATCCACACGGCCCGCTTTGCCTCCAACTGGGAGCTCTCCACGGCGCGGGCCAGCGAGCTGGCCAAAATCCTGATCGTTCGTTACCGTTTCGCTCCTGCGCGCCTCTCCGCTGCCGGCTACGGCGAGTATCACCCGGTCGCCGGCAACGACACCCCGGAGGGCCGCAGCCAGAATCGCCGCGTCGACATCATCGTTCTGCCCCGCATCAGCGTCATGCCCACGCAGCCACCCACCCGCTGACCCGACCCAGGCTGGGACCCGAAGATCTCAGTTGAACCCCAGCACGGGATGCGGACGATACGGCGCTTCCAGCGCTCGGACCTCCTCGGGCGACAACGAGACAGCCAGCGCCGCCACCGCATCCTCCAGATGATGCGCCTTCGTCGCTCCGACAATGGGCGCCGTGATCCCGGGCTTCTGCAGCATCCACGCCAGCGCCAGAGTGGCCTGCGACACGCCGCGCTGCTTCGCCATCTCCTCCAGCCGGTCGACCACCGCGCGATCCTGCTCTTCGGTTTCCGAGTACATCGTGTTGCCGAAACGATCGGTCTCCGTGCGTTTGGTGCTTTCGCTCTTCCACG
>Ga0335075_10014587_pt1 | contig 11797 bp, 13 predicted proteins | sample Lox_Sample_24_FD_206723 | JGI IMG/M metagenome (GOLD analysis project Ga0335075, IMG submission 206723) | Soil microbial communities from Loxahatchee National Wildlife Refuge, Florida, United States - Lox_Sample_2.4 | ecosystem: Environmental > Terrestrial > Soil > Wetlands | place: USA... | reverse complement strand
CTTTTCAGAATCCCGTTGGCGCCCTGATGCCCGACGAGAAGAAGAACAGACTGGTGAAGCTGCTCGGGACGCACGAAATCCCGTTGATCGAGGACGATGTGTACTCGGAGCTCTTCTTCGGTACCGAGCGACCGAGACCCGCGAAGGCATTCGATCACAAGGGAATGGTCCTGCACTGCAACTCATTCTCCAAGTGCCTCGCGCCCGGTTACCGGGTCGGCTGGGTGGCCGCAGGTCGTTTCGCGCGTACGGTGGAGCGCCGCAAGGCGGTCAGTACGATCGCAACGGCCGTCCCGGTACAGGAGGCGATCAGTGCCTATCTCCGTCGTTCCGCCTACGAGCGGCATCTGCGCTCGTTGCGGCGCGCACTTCAGGAGCAGCAACGCTGCATGTTGAAATCGATACAAGCACACTTCCCGGGTGGATGCCGGGTGACGCGGCCTGCCGGGGGATATGTGCTGTGGGTGGAGTTGCCGCCGTCCATCGACGGCTCGCAGTTGCATCGAACTGCGATCGAGCGCGGGATCAGCCTCGCGCCCGGCACCATATTTTCCCCGCGGCGCGAATTCGGTCACTGCATCCGGCTCAACTACGGCTATCCCTGGGACGCAAAGCTCGAAGGGGCGATGCGAACCCTCGGTACTCTGATCTGCGAATCGAACGCGGGCTCTCGGCAGCGCTGACCTGATGGTCCGCGCCGAGCTCCGGGCCCAGGGACGGATTGACCGGGATCAAGGCAGGGTCGTGTCTCGAGGCCCATATTGCGCGCGGTTCGCTGCTTCGGCGTCGACCATGAGAGGCGGGCCGCGAGGGCCCGTTCCACGGCGCTGCGCGAACGGCAGACGAAAAAGGGCGCAAGTCAGAGGCACAGCAACACGGGAGCACGTGATATGAGACTTGATTCAGATATCAAGCGCGACGTCGAGGACGAGCTTAAATGGGACCCGGACATCGATGCGACCGACATAGGCGTGGCGGTGCACAACGGTGTGGTGACTCTCACCGGGTTCGTGCGCAGCTATGCGCAAAAGACCGAGGCCGAGAGCGCTGCCAAGCGAGTCGCGGGCGTTGTGGGCCTCGCCAACGACATCGAGGTAAGACTGCCCGCCATCGCCCAGCGGCCCGACCCGGAGATCGCCCGTGATGCCGTCGCGGCGCTGAAGTCGGAGCTGCCGTACTCCTCGGAGAAGCTCAAGGTCGTGGTAAAGAATGGCTGGCTCACGCTGGAGGGAACGGCGGAGTGGCACTATGTCCGCGATCGTGCGCAGAGCGCCGTGAGGCGCATCCGTGGAGTCACGGGAGTGACCAATTCGATTACCCTGAAGCCGACGGTTGCGCCGTATGAGATCCGGCGGAAGATCGAGGATGCGTTCCGCCGCAGCGCCGAGCTCGACGCGAGCCGGGTCACCGTGGAAGCGAGCGGCGGCGAAGTCGTGTTACGGGGCACAGTGAGGTCGTGGGCGGAGCGTCAGGAGGCTGAGCGCGCGGCTTGGGCGGCGCCGGGAGTGACGAATGTCGACAATCGCATCACGATCGCCGCCTAGAAGCACGGTGTGAAGATGTGCCGGAGGGAGGTCGGCCATTTGGCGCCCCTGGGGAGCATCTACGGGTACTGCTTTCACGGCACGAAGCACGAAGGCGTCGGGTGAATCCCGGCGCCGCCTCGCGCGCCTCTTCAAGGGTCACGAGATTTGGGCGTGGAGGAACGAGATGGCGAGTCCCGACCTGAAGTCTCTCGGTCCGCGCACGGCGCATCCTTTGCTGGATCAATGGTGGGCTCTGTTCGTGCGCGGCCTGCTGGCAATCGCCTTCGGCATGCTGGCCTTGTTGTGGCCAGGAGTTACCTTCGTCGTGTTGCTCGCGATGTTTGCCGCGTTCTCGATAGCGGACGGAATCGTCTCTCTCATCGGGTCCGCCCGCGGCAGAAGCTGGGGTTGGCCGCTCGTGGGCGGTCTGCTCGGCATTGCCGTCGGAATCCTGACGATCGCATGGCCCGGGACGGCCGCACTGGCCCTGGTAATCTTCATCGGAGCATGGGCGATCGCGCGCGGAATCCTGGACATTGCCCTGGCCATCGCACTTCGCGGCGCCCTGGGTTACGAGTGGGTGCTCGGACTCTCAGGAGTGATATCGATCCTTTTCGGATATTTCATCGTGCTCTGGCCGCGCGCCGGAGTGGTCGCCGTGGTTGCATACGTGGCCGGCTACGCCATGCTGACGGGCGTATTGCTGATCGCCGCCAGTCTCAGGCAGCGCCGCTGGCGCGCCGCACTCGATCGGGTCGCGGTCGTTGGGGCATGATCGGGCTTTGCAGGTGGCCTGTCTCGGCCGACGCCCGCAGGGCTGTACCCGATGCGCCGCAGACGACAGACGCGGTGGCCGATACGAAACAGCCGAGGACGATCACGCCGCTATCGCAGTGAGAACGATGAATCCGGAAGCGCCGATGGTGCAGGCCGGCCAATAGGCCGCTCCGCTCCGGTGACACCGCGGGTTAGGAGAAAGGAAGAATGAGCGTACTGCCGCGCGTGACATCCCTGACCCGGGAAAGATTGGCGCGCGATTTCGACGATCGCGGCCCCGATGTATGCCACCTCGAGATACGTACGGCGCTCGAGTCCGAAAACCCGGAACTGCTCGACATTGCAGAACGCTGGGCGCGCGATGTGGGCAATCCTGCGCGGATGATGTCGGGCTTCTATATGTTCTACGGGCTGCTGCGGTCGGAGTCCCGTGCGGCGGGTACTGCGGTCCCTTCCCTGCCGCCTGCGACCGAATTTGCATTGCTCCCGCGCGTATCCGCCGAGACCCGCGCTGAGATCGTGAAACGGATCGACGCGGTCGGCTCCGAGAGCTTCACGCGTGCGGCGGTCTCGGAGCTGGAGAGCCTAAATCCCGAGCTGCTGATCATGGCCCACAACTTCGCCGACGACCAACCAGACTACGGCGGGGTGATGCAGGGGTTCGCACTCATCTACGCCTGCCTCTCGGACCAGGCGGAGCGCCGGCAGCTGCTGCATTAGCTCTGTCAAGGCACCGACCACTCATCCCGTGCTCGAGCGTGCAGTCGCTGCGGCGGCAGACGCGGGGCGGCAGCCTCGCGGGCGCAACCCTGATACTTCTGCACCGCCACGCCCGAGTCCGGTCATTTGAGGCGGATCAAGGCGCCGATCAATGTTTCGCTGAGAGACTTGCGTCCGTCCGACAGCCGGACGATATCTCGGACGTGCAATATGAGAGCCGACGCCAATATCAAGCGGGATGTGGAGGACGAGCTGCGGTGGGATCCCGACATCAACGCAACGGATATCGGAGTGTCCGTCCACGATGGCATCGTGACCCTCGGTGGCTTCGTGCGAAGTTATCCTCAGAAGAGCAGAGCCGAGCAGGACGCGAAACGGGTCAACGGGGTGGCCGGGGTCGCAAACGACCTGGAAGTGCGACTCCCGGTGCTCCAGCGACGGCCCGATCCGGAGATCGTCCGCGATGCCATCAACGCGCTCAAGGCCGAGCTTCCATACTCGTCCGAAAGGATCAGGGTCATTGCCGCGGATGGCCGTCTGAAGCTGGAAGGGACCGTCGAGTGGAACTACATCCGCGAGCGCGCCAAAGCGGCGGTGAAGCGCATTCGAGGCGTCAAGGACGTCACGATTCTGATCGACGTCAGGCCGACAGCCACACCACATGAGATTCGCCGCAAGATCGAGGACGCCTTGCGCCGTAGCGCGGCGATAGATGCCGGCCGCATCGCTGTGGAGGCTCACGGGGGGGAGGTGATTCTCAGGGGAGCCGTGAGTTCCTGGGCTGAGCGGGAGGAGGCCGAGCGGGCGACCTGGGCGGCGCCCGGGGTGAGCCGCGTCGATAACCGCATCACGGTGGGTGCAGGATTTTGAAGCATGTTGTCTTCACATCGCAGGTTCGACTGCCGGTGAAATGAGCGGGAGGTGAGATATGGCGATCCGCAGGCTCGAGCGCAACGACTGGGGTGGATTCTGCATGTTGGCCACCCAGGGGTATTTCGGCAGGCAGGTGAGTATCGAAGTGTTCTCCCTCGAGGTCGGCGCGCAGCCGGAGGTGCAGCGTTCGCCTCTCGTAGGGATATCATACGATCCCAAAAGCGATGTCCTGCAAGTCCTCCTCGGCGAGGTCAGTCACCTGGTCCACGGCCCCCGCGAGGTGTACGTGGATGAGGAATTGCTCGGCGCCGTATCCGTGGAGGTCATCGATGCCGAGGGGATTCGGCAGATCCTCACGTTGCGCGAGCCCGCGATGCTGCCGAGCGCCATACTTCGGGGCTAGACGCAAGGTGCGCGAGGATCGCGAGATCAGGAGCGAGCTTCTGGCCGAGCTCGACTGGGACCCGGAACTCTCGGGTCGCGATGTTGCAGTGTCCGTGCGAGGTGGCGTCGTTACGCTCGCCGGATTCGTGCGCAGTGCGGGTGAGAGACTCCGAGCGGAGGCGGATGCACGCCGTCTCGAGGGCGTGCTGGGCATTGTGAATGCCATTGACGTGCATCCACCGCTGACTTCCCGCAAGCCGGATCCCGAGATCGCGCGGGAAATCGTCACGCGCATCAGGGCGGAGCTGCCGGGCCGGTGCGAGAACGTTCGAGTGTATGTGGCCGAGGGTCGGGTGGCGCTTCGGGGCGAGGTGAATTCGATTGCGGAGCGGGTGTTGCTCGAGCATCTGGCCGCGAGAGTCGGCGGGATCAGACGTCTGGCTAACGAAGTCAGCGTGAACTCTACAGCGGTCGGCGTTCCAGGCCCGAACCCGTGCTGACGCCGATGCGGCCCGCGCCGAGCGAGACAGGCCGGGGGCCTCGCTCGGCGCCCCGGCTGCTTACGCGTGCATCGCCTGACCCGCTGATCCGGCTCCGGCGAAGTTGCCGGAGGCGGCGCCGCGCGAAAGCGCATCCCGCAGTTTGGCCTCCTGTTCCGGCGCCAAGGACGTGCGCAGAACCCTGCCGCGGAATCGAGCGAGCTCGCTGAGCACCTTCTCTGGCTGCATCTTGCGCACGAGGATGAAGATCGCCGAATTCCCGGGCTGCAGGGCCTGCGCCAGCTTGCGCGCAAAATCATCGTCGATGCCGTAATCCGTCAGCCCCCCAGCCAAAGCTCCCGTAGCTGCTCCCACCGTCGTGCCGATTGCGAAGCCGACGAGGGGATTGAGGAAGAGGAGGCCGACCAGGGTGCCCCAGACCGCTCCCCACAGACTCCCCGAGGCCGCGCCCCATCCCGCCAGATTCACGCTCTGCTTCAGATGAACCTTCCCGTCAGGGCGTCTGACGGCAACGACCGCATCCTCGAGGTCGATCAGATACTCCCGTTGCAGCTCTCGCAACTCGGTCAAGACTGCGTCCGCTCGGTTAGCGTCGTCGAATGCCACCACGATCAGCTCGGACATACAACCTCCGTCAATCCTGCAGGGTACACAAGGCGTCCTTTTTAGCGCCTCCCATGAAAAACAGATATGACGTCGATCAATGCGCGTGGACCGCCGCTGAGACGCCAACGAGAGCACGCTTGACGTATATCAAGGTAGTCGGCAGCCGCCTTCATGCATATTACCTGGCGGGAGTTTCCTGGCAGAGCCACTGGCCTTTGGGAGCCCTGCCTGATCGTAACGGCGCGCGGGCTGCGCGCGAGTGGTATCGCCGTCGTGACGAGTGAGCGATTGACGCCTCTCGAGTCAAGTCACGCAGTGAGGATTCTATGAAAGCACCTGCACCGCATCGGCTGCGTTCGACAATTCTGGGAATACTCATCACTGGAGCTCTCGTCGGCTGCACGAGTACCGGCACCGGCATGGGCGAGTCACCTAACGGGCAGCCTACCGTCAGTTTCACATGGCAACAGTCGAGCCCTCAGTCAGGAATGCTGGAGGCGACGGTCGCGGGGCCGGACGGCACGCAGGAGCAATACAAGGGTAAGTTCTTCCAGATCACACGCGATTCGGACGTCCAGACGATGCCATCGGTCTGGAGCCCCTGGTACCCCCGGTGGCGGGGATGGCCATACTGGGGACCGGAGCCTTCGGAGTCGTTCGTCACTTACTACACCGGACAGGTGGTTGCAAATCTCGAAGGGCCCAACGGACAGCGGATGCGCTGTCACTTCAGATTGCTGCAATCGTCCGAGGGCATGAAGGGCGGCGGTCAGGGAGAGTGCCAGCTGCCGACAGGCGATACCATCAGAGCAGAATTTCCGCCGTCATGAATCCTCCTCTTGCCGTGCTCCTTTGGCGGCAGGAGCAGGAACCTGAATGCCTTCGGCGGTTCATCTGCGACGCCAACGCCCGTCCACCCACGCCCAGCGGTGGCCGCGGTGGACCCACCTGCCTCCTATCCAACGGGCATTCGGGAACGGCGCCACGACATACCGCCCGGGTACCCAGACGTATTTGACGCCGTCCCAGCTCCAATAGCCCGGATTCCAGACATAACCGGGAGCGGGGGGCGGAGGCGCAGTTTCCGCGAGGGGCGCAGGCGGAGTGACGGCAACAGAAAAGGATAAATGCGCCGGCAGCGCACGCGGACCGGCAAGGGCCAGCATCAGTCCACAAAGTCCCACGCAAATCGTGCGATGACTCATGATCGATGGCTCCACATGATGATCGTCAAATTTTATTGCAACACGGCCGCGAGTCATTGACATTCATCAATTTGCGACCGCGGCACGAGGCGGCCGGGGTGTGGAGGAGTGCCGAGCGGCCGCGCGGCCGTGAGTTGACTTGAGTCGGTTATCGCCGATCGGATTCGGGCGGGCGATGGTTGTTGCGAGCAGCCTGCGGTAGCTGGCAGCGAACGCTCGCTTCATGCAATGGTCCCGCGTGCGACGAGGACAAGGATTGCTCCCCGTCGACCTCCTCGGCGAGGCGTACGAGGATTCTGCGATCGCGGATGTGAACGATACGGCTGCGACGAATCGCGATGGCGCCACCGAGCTGCAGGTTGGTCAGGGTGCGGCTGATGGTTTCCACGGCGAGGGCGAGGTAATCCGCGATGTCATAGCGCGACATCGGGAGGATGACCAGGCCCGGGGGGTCTGTCGCGGTACGATCGGCCATCTCGAGAATGAAGGAGCAGACTCTGGCGATCGCGGTCCGCTGTCCAAGAATGAGCAGCCTCAGCTGCAGGCGGCAGATTGCATCGAATGTCGTCTCGCGAATCTGTCGCGCGATCCTCGGGTCCGTCTCAGCGAGCGCCATCACGGTCTCTCGGGGATACGACGCGACCTGGGTCGTCGCCGTTAGGGCCTCCACCGAGCAGCCATGCTGGTTCGCGTGGCCGAAGCCGAACAGGTCGCGGGGAAAGAGAAAGTCGACGATATGCCGGCTGCCGTTGGGCATCTGCACGCACTTGCGGGCTGCGCCCGACAGAATTCGATGCCACTGGATCGCCGGTTGTCGCTGGCGGTAGATCGGCTCGCCTGCTGCGTAGCAGCTGAGGGTTGCCAGATGCTCGAGGGGATCCTGTGGGCCAGCGGGCATGGGCCCGCGAGTCGAGCAGAAGGCCTTCGTCGCCATGGGATTGAAGAGGCGTTGGGGCATTTGGCCGTGTTGCGCACCGAAGCGGACGCTTATTGGGAGTATGGCTGCGAGAGCGCCGGGAGGGTATCGGGCAAACCGAGGTGCACCTGGGGATTATCCCGATCGCCCGGCGCCAGCTCAGCCATTAGTCGCAGAGCCAGCCGCGCAGCAGGGCATAATTGACGATATCCACCCGGGTCGCGATGCCGAGCTTTGCCAACGCCTTCGCCCTGTGGGCCTCCGCCGTCTTGATGCTGATATCGAGTTGCGCGGCCACTTCCCTGTTGAGCAATCCGCGGGCGATGAGGCGAAGCACTTCCTCCTCGCGGCGGCTCAGAACCCTCTGGCGTGCAGAACGCGCAGGTTCCTTCGCGGGTGCCGGGAGCAGCGCCTGCTCGGTGACGGCGGGATCGAGATAGACGCGGCCTGCGGCCACGGCTCGGATGGCGCGCAGCAGCTCATCGGCGGCGCTCTGCTTCAGCACGTAGCCCTTTGCACCGGCTGCGAGAATGGGTTGCACATAACCATCCCCGCTGTGCCGGGTGAGCGTCAGCACCGCTGTGGCCGGAACGAGAGTCGAGAGCTGCTGCGTCGCTGCCAGCCCGTTCATTCCGGGCATCGAGATATCCATGACGATCACGTCAGGGCGAAGGCACTCGGCGAGCGCAATGGTCGATTGCCCGCTGTCAGCCTCGCCGATCACCGTCATGTCGGGCTGCGCCCCGAGCAGCAGCTTGAGCCCCGCGCGCAGGATTCGGTGATCATCGGCGAGCAGCACGCGTATGCTATTCATTGCCGGCCGGAGTTTTCATTGCGCGAGAGCAGGGAAGCCGGGTGATCAATGTCGTTCCGCCGGTAGCGCTCGACTCGATGTCCAGAGTACCGCCCAGCAGCGCGGCGCGCTCGCGCATACCGACGAGACCGCAGGGGCTGCCCCCACGGCTGCCGGCCAGCGCCACATTGAAGCCAACGCCGTCATCTTCGATGATGAGACGCACGATGTCGGAGCGCCGCTCGAGGATCACCGATACCTGGGACGCATGCGCGTGCTTCGCGACGTTCGTCAGTGCTTCCTGCATGATGCGGTACAGCGCGGTCTCCGATTCCGATGACAGCCGGCTCCCCTCCAGGCCGGTGCAGTGCACCTGCGCGGTCAAGGCGTACCGCTTGCTCCAGGCGTGGCCATAGGCACGGAGGGCGGCTACCAGTCCGAGATCATCGAGTGCCGTCGGTCGCAGCGCCCAGATCAAGAAGGCCAGATCGGAGTCGAGCTGTCTCGCAGTGGCTTCCAGGGCGTCGAGCTCGCAGCAGACCGGTGGGCGCCCATCGCACTGCGCGCGGATGCTTCCGATACAAGCGGAGAGCTCCGTGAGCCGCTCACCGCATTGGTCGTGCATCTCACGGGCGATCCGGCGGCGCTCGTCCTCCTGCGCAGCCATGACGCGCCGCACGAGCTGCATGCGCTCCTCGTCGGCGCGCCTGGTCTCAGTCGTGTCAGTGATACTGCCGACGTAACCGACGAACGAGCCCAGGTTGTTGAAGACCGGTCGTGCGCGGCTGTGGATGAATCGCGCCTCTCCGCTCGGACGCAGGACACGACAATCGCACTCGAAGTCCGCGCGCTCGGCGATGGAGCCTGCTAGCAGAGCACCGACGGAGGCCCGATCATCCGGGTGAACCAAGTCCAGCCCGGATTCGAGCGTCAACCTGAAGTGCGCGGGGTCGACACCACAGATCCGGAAGTGCTCTTCCGACCAGAGCAGCTCGCCGGTGAGCGCATTCAAGGCCCAGCTGCCCGTGTGACTCATGCGCTCCGCTTCGGCGAGGTAGGCTTCGCGCGTGGCGAATTCATCGCGGGCTTCGCGCGAGGCCTGCGCCTCCTCACGGAGCCTGTCTTCCGCGAGCTTGCGCTCAGTGATGTCCTGCACTACCGCCAGCAGGCAGTCCGCCGAGCCATCCGGCCATCGCATGCAGCGCGTGGCAACGCTCGTGTGGACGATTCGCCCGTCCTTCCGTATCCAGCGCTTCTCGATCGAGTATCTGTCTATCCCGCCGGCCAGCGCGCGCTCGAGCTGGCTTGCCTCTGCCGGCCAGTCATCCGGCGCCGTCAGGTCAGCGCACCCCAAGCCGACGATCTCGTGGCGCTCGTAGCCCAGAATTCGGCACAGCTCATCGTTTGCTTCCAGGATCTGCTTGGCGGGCGTGATCACTGCCACGCCGATCAGGGCGCGGTCGAAGTAGCGGCGGAGCCGTTCCTGGCTCACTCGCAGCGTCTGCCAGGACCGCTCGCGGCCGATGACCGAGGCCGCGTGTCGACTGTAGAGATCAAAGCACTGCAGGGTGCGAGCGGCTGGAGTGGTGAACCTCAAAAAATGGGCCGAAATGACGCCGAGGGGCTGCCCCCTCGGTTCAAAGAGAGGAGTCGAGACGCGGACTGCAGAGCCGACGGTGTCGGGGGCATCGACACGGTCGAGAAGCGATTCGCCCTCGACAAGGACTCGCGCATGCCGGCGAAGGGAGTCCTCGCGATCGGAAGCCGCACGCATCCGACGGACATACTCTGTGCTCGGCTGGATGGGGCCGCGTTGCGCCACGAGCGTCAGGCGTCCGCTAGGGGGGTCGCAGAGCTCTATGGTGGCGAAATCTGCCTCGAGCAGCGCAATGGTGGCGGCGCTCACCTCATCGAGCAGTGACTCGAACCCGATCTCGCCCATGAGGCGCGTGCTCAGGTCTTGCAGCTGTGTGATCGCTGCGAGCTCGGAGTCAGGCATCACCATTCTCTGCGACTGGACCTACGAAGCGCCGCAGCGACTGCTCCCGGAATCCCTGCCGCCGTCATTCGGAGCAGTTGCGGTGCGCAGCGAATTGCCGACCTCATGCTGACGTTCTTCAGCCCGTGAGGTTTGTCGCGCATAGCAACGGTAACGCGTGGCTTTTGTTCCGCGTCGAAGAACTGCATATGCTGCTTGATGGGTTCGGTTCTTGCTCGGGTCACGTTGGCGTAGGCGGTGAATGGCATGCGGTGGCCGGTTCTCACACTTCCGTGGCCCCTAAATCGCCGAGAGGACGTTCCGGCGGTCCGGGCAAACTGCACTTCTGGCAGACCTTGGGTCCCGGTCTCATTACGGGGGCGGCTGACGACGACCCGAGCGGCATAGCCACCTACGCCCAGGCCGGGGCGCAGTACGGATTCGGGCTCGCATGGACTCTGGTGCTGGCTTACCCGTTGATGGTCGCCATCCAGGCGATCTGCGCGCGCATCGGACGCACGACCGGGCGCGGTATCGCCGGCAATCTCCGTGAGCACTATCCGGCCTGGACCGTGTCGGGCATCGTGGTGCTGCTCGTCATCGCGAATGTTCTCAACATCGGCGCCGACCTCGGCGCGATGGCCGAATCGCTGCGGCTGCTGCTCAGAGTTCCGGCGTGGCTCGCAGTATTGCTCTTCGGCTCGATCACGGCCGGCGGCCAGATCTTCCTCAAACACACGCGCTACGTCGCCCTGCTAAAGTGGCTGACGCTGTCGCTCTTTGCCTATTTTGGCACGCTGGCGACCGTGCGCATCCCGTGGGGCGATCTCGCGAGGGGTCTGCTCTGGCCGCGCGTGAGCTTCGATCAGGGCTTCTGGCTGATGGTGGTGGCGATACTGGGCACGACCATCAGCCCCTATCTTTTTTTCTGGCAGGCGGGGCAGGAGGTGGAAGACACGAAGTCCGAGCCTTCCCGACAGCCCCTGCTTCGGCAACCGAAGCAGGCGACTCGCGCGCTCGCCCGTATCCGGCTCGATACCCTCATCGGCATGGGATTCTCCAATCTCGTCTCGCTGGCCATCATGGTGGCTTCGGCGGCCACTCTGCACGGGCACGGACGTGCAACCATCGAGACGGCAGCCCAGGCGGCCACGGCGCTACGGCCCTTGGCGGGCGACTCGGCATTCGTGCTCTTTGCCCTCGGGATCATCGGCACGGGCCTCATTTCAGTCCCCGTGCTGGCGGGCTCGGCCGGGTATGCACTGGGCGAGGCACGGCACTGGCAGGTGGGTTTCTCCCGGGCGCCGTCACGCGCCAAGGCGTTCTATGCCTCGATCGCCGTTGCCACCCTGCTGGGCGCCCTCGGAAATTTACTGCGAATCAGCCCCATGAAGGCGCTGATATGGGCCGCTGTCATCAACGGCATCGTATCGGTCCCTGTCATGGCGATAGTGATGCTGGTGGGTGCTCGCAAGAGCATCATGGGTAAATTCCGTATTTCGCTCCGCCTGAAGCTGAC
>Ga0335075_10014586_pt1 | contig 11797 bp, 11 predicted proteins | sample Lox_Sample_24_FD_206723 | JGI IMG/M metagenome (GOLD analysis project Ga0335075, IMG submission 206723) | Soil microbial communities from Loxahatchee National Wildlife Refuge, Florida, United States - Lox_Sample_2.4 | ecosystem: Environmental > Terrestrial > Soil > Wetlands | place: USA... | reverse complement strand
TCATGTACAAGGTCATCCGCCAGCACCCGACCACACGGCAAATCTATGCCGACCGTCTGGTGGCCGAGGGCAGCCTCACGCAGGCGGATGCCGACGCCATGCCGGAGCAGTATCGTGACGGCCTCGATGAGGGCCGGCCGCAGGCGCGCGCCGCGCTGGGCATGATCGGCAATACATTCACGGTCGACTGGACGCGTTACGCCCAGGCCGACTGGACGGAGAGGGTGCGCACCGGCGTGGAGCCGGCGCGCCTCGACTCGCTCGGCAAGCGGCTGATGGAGTTGCCGCCGGACCTGACGCTGCACCCCCGCGTCGCCAACGTCATGAGCAACCGTAAGAAGATGCTCGCGGGCGAGTCACCGCTCGACTGGGGATGCGCGGAAACGCTGGCCTACGCTTCGCTCGTGGAGGAGGGCTTCCCCGTCCGCATCTGCGGGCAGGACAGCGGGCGCGGCACCTTCTTCCATCGGCATGCGGTGCTGCACGATCAGGGCTCCAACCGCGTCTATATCCCGCTGCAGCACCTCGCGAATCCGCAGCCGCGGGTCGAGATCATCGACTCGGTGCTCTCGGAGGAGGCGGTGCTGGGTTTCGAGTACGGCTACTCGACCACGGAGCCCAAGTGCCTGTCGATCTGGGAAGCCCAGTACGGCGACTTCGCCAACGGCGCCCAGGTCATCATCGACCAGTTCATCAGCTCGGGCGAGGCCAAGTGGGAGCGCTACTGCGGGCTCGCGCTCTTCCTGCCGCACGGCTACGAAGGTGCGGGACCGGAGCATTCCTCCGCGCGGCTGGAGCGCTACCTGCAGCTCTGCGCGGAATCCAACATGCAGGTGTGCGTGCCGTCGACGCCCGCGCAGATGTTCCACATGATCCGCCGCCAGATGCTGCAGTCGTTCCGCAAGCCGCTCATCGTCATGACGCCGAAGAGCCTGCTGCGTCACGACCTCGCGGTGTCGAGCCTGGAGGAGCTGACCCGCGGCAGCTTCGCGCGCGTGATCCCGGAGAGCGATGATCTGCCGGCGCAGGGCGTGCGCCGGGTGGTCTTTTGCAGCGGCAAGGTCTACTTCGATCTGCTGAAGGCGCGGCGCAAGGACGGCCTGCGCGATGTGGCCCTGGTGCGCATCGAGCAGCTCTACCCGTTCCCGGCCGAAGAGTACGAGGCGGTGCTCGCACGCTACCCCAACGTGCGCGACGTGGTGTGGTGTCAGGAGGAGCCGCAGAACCAGGGCGCCTGGTACCAGATCCGGCACCGCCTGCAGGAAGCCCTCGGGCAGCGCCGTGTCGTGCTCTATGCCGGCCGTGCGCCGGCCGCCGCCCCCGCGACCGGGATCGGCAAGATTCACGAGGCCGAGCAGCAGTCGCTGATCAATGCGGCGCTGCACGCCACGGCGACGGAGGATTCCGCGAGAGAGACGACACGGCTCACGCCGGACGCCGCCGCCGCGACACCCCTCAGAAAGAAGACTTCATGATGACCGACATCAAAGTTCCCCAGCTCCCCGAATCCATCACCGATGCGACGCTGGTCGCCTGGCACAAAATGCCGGGCGATGCCGTCAGGCGCGACGAGAACCTCGCCGACCTCGAGACCGACAAGGTGGTGCTCGAAGTGCCCGCTCCCGCGAACGGGGTGCTGCGTGAGGTGAAGGTGCAGAAGGGCACGGTGGTGACCGCGGGTCAGCTGCTGGCGCTCTTCGAGGAAGGCGCGCAGGCGGTTGCCGTTGCTGCCGCACCCGCCGCCGCCAGGGAGGCGCCGCAGGCCGAAGAGCTCAAGGCCACGGGGACCGACGCCGCCGGCAAAGACAAGCTGAGCCCGTCGGTGCGGCGGCTCATCGAGGAAAACCGGCTGGACGCTGCTGCCATTCCCGCGAGCGGCCGCGACGGGCGGCTGACGAAATCCGATGTCGTGGATTTCCTCGGCCGGAAATCGAGCGCATCGCCTGGCGCAGGGGGAGCAGCCTCTGCGAATCCGCCCAGCTCCGCCGCAACAGGCATCGGCGGCTCCGACGCAGCGGGCGCGTCTGGGCCTGCCGCAGACGCTGCCGGTGGCGCTGCACCTGCGGCACGCGCGCCGATTCGCACGACGCCGGTTCAACTAGCGGGTTCTCGTGGCGAGCAGCGCGTTCCGATGACGCGCCTGCGCCAACGCATCGCGCAACGGCTCATCGAGGCACAGTCGACGCAGGCTCTCCTGACTTCATTCAACGAGGTCGATCTCACCGAAGTGCAGGCGCTGCGCGCGCGGTACAAGGATCGCTTCGAGAAGGAGCAGGGCGTGAAGCTCGGATTCATGTCCTTCTTCGTCAAGGCGTCCATCGAGGCCCTGAAGAGATTCCCGGTCGTCAACGCTTCGGTCGACGGCGGCGACATCATCTATCACGAGTTCTACGACATCGGCGTCGCCGTCTCGACGGAGCGCGGTCTCGTCGTACCCATCGTCAGGGATGCGGACGCCAAGAGCTTCGGCGCGCTCGAGAAGGAAATCGGCGAATACGCGAAGAAGGCCCGCTCCGGCGGCCTCGCGATCGAGGATCTGACGGGCGGCACGTTCACCATCACCAACGGCGGGGTGTTCGGCTCCCTGATGTCGACGCCGATCGTCAACGCGCCGCAGAGCGCCATCCTCGGGATGCACAAGATCCAGGAGCGGCCGATGGTGGTCGCCGGCCAGATCGCGATCCGTCCCATGATGTACATCGCCATCACCTACGATCACCGCATCATCGATGGCCGCGAGGCCGTGCAGTTCCTCGTGACGATCAAGGAATGCCTCGAGGATCCGGGCCGCATGCTGTTGGGGATATAAGAACATGGCAGATTCCTTCGACGTCGTCGTCATCGGCGGCGGCCCGGCCGGTTACCCGGCCGCGATCCGCGCCGGCCAGAACAAGCTGAGCGTCGCCTGCATCGACGAGTGGAAGAACCGCGACGGCACGCTGGCGTTCGGCGGCACGTGCCTGAACGCCGGCTGCATACCCTCCAAGGCGCTGCTCGAGTCGACCGAGTTGTATCACCGCCTGCAGGAGGAGTTCGCGGTGCACGGCATCCGCGCGAGCGGTGTCAGCCTCGACGTCGCCCAGATGCAGAAACGCAAGGGCGGCATCGTCAAGACGATGACGCAGGGCATCCTCGCGCTCTTCAAGGCGAGCGGCGTCACGCCGCTGCAGGGACACGGCCGGCTCCTTCCCGGGCGCAAGGTCGAATTCACCGCCGCGGACGGCACGCGCCGCGAGCTGACCGCGAAGCACGTCATCCTCGCCTCGGGCTCCGCGCCGATCGAGCTCAAATCCGCGCCGTTCCAGGCGCCCTACATCGTCGACTCCTGGGGCGCCCTCGATTTCGAGGCGGTGCCCAAGCGCCTCGGCATCATCGGCGCCGGCATCATCGGCCTGGAGCTGGGCAGCGTCTGGCGCCGCCTCGGGAGCGAGGTGACGATGCTCGAGGCGCTGCCGGACTTCCTGCCGACCGCCGATCAGCAGCTCGCGAAGGAAGCGGCGAGGCATTTCAAGAAGCTCGGGCTCGATATCCGCCTCGGCGCCAAGGTGACAGGTGCCCGCGTGACAGGCAGCGCGGTCGATGTCAGCTATACGGATGCCAAGGGCGAGCAGACGCTCACTGTTGACAGGCTCTTCGTCTGTATCGGACGCCGTCCTTACACACGTGACCTCCTCGCTGCCGGTGCGGGCGTCGACCTGGATGAGCGCGGGTTCATCAAGGTTGACCATCAATGCCGTACGGGCACCGAAGGCGTCTGGGCAGTGGGAGACTGCGTGCGCGGCCCCATGCTGGCGCACAAGGGCAAGGAGGAGGGCGTGATGGTCGCCGACCTCATCGCTGGACGCTTTGGCGAGGTCAATTACAAGACGGTTCCATCGGTGATCTACACCGCGCCCGAGATCGCGTGGGTCGGCCAGACCGAGGAGCAGGTGAAGGCGGGCGGCCGGCCCTACAAGGTCGGCGTCTTCCCCTTCCTCGCGAGCGGCCGCGCCCGCGCGATGGAGCAGGCGCAGGGCTTCGCCAAGATCGTCGCCGCACAGGACGATGACGAGATCCTCGGCGTCCACATCATCGGCCCGCTCGCAGGCGAGCTGATCGCCGAGGCGGTGTTGGCGATGGAGTACTCCGCGAGCACCGAGGACCTGCAGCGCACGATACACGCGCATCCGACGCTGTCGGAAGCCGTGCACGAGGCCGCGCTGGCCGCCGACAAGCGGGCGATCGACTCCATCAATCGCTAGCTCGGCAGCGGGTTACATCCCGCCCGAGCCCAGGATGTCAGCGACCTTGGAGGCGGCATCGTGTGCCGCCGACAGGTCTTTCGTCGCGAGCCCGTGCCGCGCCGCCGTCAGCGCTTTCAGCGTCTTCGCGTGCAGATCCTTGTCTCCCGAGGAATCGCGCACCGCTCCGGCGCCCATCCCCTTGCAGGGATCGCCGGCTTTGGCATCGAAGCCGCGGCCGTGCGGCCCGACCAGGCAATTGATCACGTGGTGCAGATGCATGTCCGTGACCGCGATGCTCTGGGAGGCGGCGGCGAGCTGCGCGTGGGTGACGGCGGTGGCGGCTTCCTTGCTGGCATCGCCACCCGCGGCCAACGCCGTGGCTGAAAGCGTGATTGCGCCGAGCAGAGCCATCGAGGAAAGTAACAGGCGTTTCATGGAACCTCTCTTCGCCGATCGAGCCGCGTTGCCGGCGGAACCCTATCACATCCCCGAGGCTAACGCTCCCGCCGCGCCTGGATGACGTTGGATACGATGCTCAGGCGGTGCAGGACGCGCGCCAGCTGTTCCAGATTGGTCACCGGAACCGTCAGCCTGACGTGCGCCGTGCCGGCGCCGCGGTCCGTCACGGTCGACATGGCTTCGATGCTCAAGCGCTCGACCGCCAGTACGTCGGTCAGATCGCGCACGAGGCCACGACGATCGTAAGCGGTGACGGCGATCTCCACCGTCAATCCCGCCGCGTCCGCCGAGCTCCACTCGACCAGGAGCACGCGCTCGGGCCGCACTTCCCGCATTCGGATGAGGCTCGGGCAGTTGCTGCGATGGATCGTCACCCCCCGTCCCACGGTGAGGTAACCCGTAATGGGCTGCGGCGGCAGGGGCGCACAACAGTGTGCGATGGTGATCGGGAGGTCGCCGACGCCCTCGATCTCGACCGGCGAGCTGCCGCGCCCTGTCCGTGCCCGGGCCGGCCGCGGAGCCGGCAGCGGCGGCGGCTCCGGAATGCGGCTGCTCTCGTCGTCACCGGCGGAGGGGCCGCCGTCGGCCGCGGTCCCGTCCTGCCTGCGGAAGAAGGCGCGCACCTTGGCCCGGTTGCGGGGTGAGACCAGGTAGCCCTGCTCGGGCAGCAGCCAATCCCGGCTCGGCGCGTCCTGCTTGCCGGTGATGATGTCGACGATCTCGCCGTTCGAGAGCGCGTAGCTGAGCGGCACGATGCGGCCGTTGACCTTGGCTCCCCGGCAGCGGTGGCCGAGCGAGGTATGGACGCTGTAGGCAAAGTCGAGCGGCGTGGCGCCACGGGGAAGATCGACCACCTCGCCCTTCGGCGTCAGCGCATAGACGCGGTCCTCGAAGAGCTCCGAGCTCACCTGCTCGAGGAACTCCCGGTCGGCCTCCGCGCCGGTGTCGGCGGAAGCCTCCCCGGGCGCAGAGGGCTCGAGCAGGCGGCGCACCCACTCGATCTTTCTCTGATACTCGGCATCCGTCGGCGCACCCTCCTTGTAGGTCCAGTGCGCCGCCACGCCGAGCTCGGCGTGCTCGTGCATCTCGCCGGTCCGGATCTGCACCTCGACGCTCCTGCCCTGCGGGCCGATCACCGCCGTGTGGATGGAGCGATAGAAGTTGCCTTTGGGCGTGGCAATGTAGTCGTCGAACTCCCCCGGGATGTAGGTCCAGAGGCCGTGGACGACGCCGAGCGCGGCATAACAGTCACGGATGGTGGCGACGATGATGCGCACGGCCCTGACATCGAACAGCTGCTCGAAAGCCAGCTGCTTGCGCTGCATCTTGCGATGGATGCTGTACATGTGCTTGGGCCGGCCGTAGACCTCGGCCTGGACGCCGGCGGACTGAAGGTGGGACCGCAACCGCTCGCAGAGCTCCTCGATGTAGCGCTCGCGATCGGCGCGCCGCTCGTTGAGCGCGTTGGCGATCCGGCGGTACTCCTCCGGTTCGAGGTAGCGGAATGCCAGGTCCTCGAGCTCCCATTTGAGCTGCCATACCCCGAGACGGCTGGCGAGCGGCGCGAACACCGCCCGCGCCTCGACCGCCCGGCGCTCCCGCTCGGCGAGGCCGGGGGCATCGGCCGGGAGGTCCCGGGCATGGCGCAGGGCGACCAGCTGCTCGGCGAGCCGCGCGAGGATGAGCCGCGGATCGGCCACGACGGCAAGCAGCATCTTGCGCAGCGTCTCGGCCTGGCGGGCATCGAGCCCCTGGGCGGGGGACCAGTTGCGCGGCAGTCCGAGATCGCCGAGCCTGAGGAGGGCGACGGCCGTGTCGGCGGCGGACCGCCCGGCGACGGAGGCAAGGGCCTCGGCGGCACGGCGGGGATCCGACCCCCGCCCGGACTGCTCGACGGCGGCCTTCACCAGCAGGGCATTCGCCAGGTCGGCGTCGGCGGTCAGGGCGCCGAGCAGCTCCGCCGCCTCGGCGGCCGTAGCCAGCGAGCCGGGCTCGAGCGCGCTCAGCTCCTCGATCCCGCCCCGGGCGGCGGCGATCGACTCGATGAGCTCGGGCGGGCAGAGTTGCCGGGTCTCCATTGCTGCCTGAAGGGCCCTTTGCGGCTATGATTGGCCGATACTTTATGGCCAGTCACACCAAGTGGGCGAACATTCAGCATGTCACCGGGCGCCCGCCCGGCCGGATCAATGGCGTGGCTCAAGCCAACGGCTCGCCGCCGATCCGCTTCGAGGGCTATGGCCCGGGTGGCGCGGCCGTCCTGATCGAGTGCGTCACCGATGACCACAACCGCACGCGGGCGGACCTGCGCCAGGCCTTCAGCGAGCACGGCGGCCATCTCGGCGCCGAAGGCTCGGTGAGCTACCTGTTCAACCACGTCGGCCTCATGACCTACCCCCCGGGTACCGACGAGGAGCGCCTCATGCACGCGGCGCTCGAGGCCGGCGCCGAGGACGTCGTTGCCAACTCCGACCGCTCGATCGAAGTGCTGGCCGATCCGATGGAGTTCGAGACGGTGCGCGCGATCCTCACGGACCGCGGCTTCGTCCCGGCCGCCGCGGAGGTGACCGAGCGGGCCTCTCTGACGACACCGCTTTCCGGAGAGCCGGCGGAGCGGATGGTGCACCTGCTCGAGTCCCTGGAAGAGCGGGATGATGTGAGGAACGTGTACTCGAATGTCGAGATATCGGACGAGGTCCTGGCGCGCATTTGACCCGGGCGCCGCGCGCGTGCCGCGCGGCCACGCCGGGACAATTCGAATCCTCGGCCTCGATCCGGGATCGCGGCGGACGGGGTACGGCGTCATCGAGCGCCGCGGCGCCGACTGGGTCCACGTCGCGCACGGGTGCGTCACGGTGCCCGGGGTCGAGGAGTCCCTCGCGGAGCGTCTGCGGGTCATCTTCGAGGGCCTGCGCGAGCTCATCGCCTCGTTCACCCCGGGGGAGGTGGCCATCGAGCGCGTATTCGTCAACAGGAACGTCGACAGCGCGCTCAAGCTCGGCCAGGCCCGCGGGGCGGCGCTCTGCGCGGTGCCGAAGGGCCTGCCGGTGTTCGAGTATGCGCCGCGGGCCATCAAGCTCGCGCTGGTGGGCTCGGGCGCGGCGGAGAAAGAGCAGGTGGCCCACATGATCCGCACCCTCCTCAGCCTGCAGGGTCGCATCGGCCCGGATGCCTCGGATGCGCTCGCCGTCGCCGTCTGTCATGCGCACTCGCTGCGTCTCTACGAGCTGGCGGCGCAGTCGGAGCGGAGCGCGACGGCCGCGGCGGCGCAGCCCCCACGATGATCGGATCGGTCCGGGGGCGCATCGTCTCGAAGACTCCGCCGCAGCTGTTGGTGGAGGCCGCAGGCCTCGGCTATGAGCTCGAGGCGCCGATGTCGACCTTCTTTCATCTGCCGGCCGTCGGCGAGGAGGTGCGGCTGCTCACACACCTCGTGGTGCGTGAGGACGCGCACGTGCTCTACGCCTTCGGCACCGAGGATGAGCGGCGCCTCTTCCGCAGCCTGATCAAGGTCTCGGGCGTCGGCCCGAAGATCGCTCTGGCACTACTTTCGGGGATCAGTGTCGAAGCGTTTGCGCTCTGCGTGCAGAGCCATGATGTCGCCGCGCTGATCAAGGTGCCCGGCATCGGCCGCAAGACCGCGGAGCGTCTGGTGGTGGAGATGCGCGATCGCCTGGAGGCCGGCGGGGCCGCCGCGGCGAGCGCCGTGCCCGCGGGCGCGAGTCCGGAGGCCGAGGCGTTCGGCGCCCTGATTGCACTCGGTTACAAGCCCGCGGAGGCGACGCGCTTGCTCAAGGCGGCGGGTCCGGGTCAACATTCGACCGAAGAACTGATCCGCCGCGCGCTCAAGGGCGCGGCGCCGGAGTAGATCCAAGTTGCAAGCGGAGAGAACGATCGGCGCCGAGGCCACCCGCGAGGACGAGGCGGTGGAGAAAGCCATCCGGCCGCGGCGCCTCGCCGAGTATGTCGGGCAGCCGCAGGTGAAGGCGCAGCTCGACATCTTCATCAGCGCCGCGCGCCAGCGCGCCGAAGCGCTCGATCACGTGCTCATCTTCGGGCCGCCCGGGCTCGGCAAGACGACACTCGCCAACATCATCGCCGCGGAGCTCGGTGTCAGCCTGCGCCAGACCTCGGGCCCGGTGCTCGAGCGACCCGGCGATCTCGCGGCGATTCTCACCAACCTGCAGCCGCGCGACGTGCTCTTCGTCGATGAGATCCACCGCCTCTCGCCCATCGTCGAGGAGGTGCTCTATCCGGCGATGGAGGACTGTCAGCTCGACATCATGATCGGCGAGGGACCGGCGGCGCGCTCGATCAAGCTCAACCTGCCGCCCTTCACCCTGGTCGGCGCGACGACCCGCGCCGGGCTTCTGACCTCACCGCTGCGCGACCGCTTCGGCATCGTGCAGCGCCTGGAGTTCTACGGCGTGGAGGATCTCGAGCGCATCGTGCGCCGCTCCGCGGGCATCCTCGGCGTGCCGGTGGAGGGGGAGGGCGCGCGCCGGATCGCACAGCGATCCCGCGGAACGCCGCGCATCGCCAACAGGCTCCTGCGCCGGGTGCGCGACTACGCCCAGGTGAAGGCCGACGGCCGCATCTCGGAGGCGGTGGCGGAGGCCGCGCTCGACCTGCTCGAGGTGGACCCGCAGGGCTTCGACACCCTGGACCGCAAGCTCCTCCTGACCATCATCGAGAAGTTCGACGGCGGACCGGTGGGCATCGACAGCATCGCGGCCGCCATCGGCGAGGAGCGCGGCACGCTCGAGGACGTCATCGAGCCCTTCCTCATCCAACAGGGGTTCCTCGTCCGCACCGCCCGGGGGCGCATGGTGACGCGCGCCTCGTACCTGCACTTCGGTTTGAAGGCCCCGGAGCGCGCCGCCCCGCTGTCGCTCTTCGAGGACGACCGGTGAGCCTCTTCTCCTGGCCGGCCCGTGTATACTGGGAGGATACCGACGGGGGCGGGATCGTTTATTATGCGAATTACCTGCGCTTCCTGGAGCGGGCACGCACGGAATGGCTGAGGTCGCTCGGCTATTCGCAGCAGGCCCTCGCCCGGGAGCCCGGCCTGGTGTTCACGGTGGCCCGTCTCACCGTCGAGTACCGCCGCCCGGCGCGGCTCGATGACGAGCTCACCATCACCTGCGAGGCGCACGCCGATCGGGCGGCGACCATCCGGTTCGAGCAGGCGGTTTTCCGGGGGCGGGGTCCCGGCGCGCAGCCGCCGATCCTCACCGCCGGCGTGCTCGTCGCGTGCGTCGATGCGCACACGCTGAAGCCGCGAAGGCTGCCCGAGTCCCTGAGTAACGTGTTGACCTCACCGTCGAAGAAAGCATGAACGGACAACTCTCCATCATTCGCCTGGTGGTCGATGCCAGCATCCCCGTGCAGATCGTCGTGGGGTTGCTTCTTCTCGCCTCACTCACCTCGTGGGCGATCATCTTCAGGAAGCGTCTGCTCATCGGGCGCGCCCGGCGAGAGGCGGACCAGTTCGAGAACAACTTCTGGTCGGGCGGCGATCTGGCGCAGCTCTATCGCGCGATCGAGTCGCATGGCGGTGCGACCGGCATGGCGAGCATCTTCGAATTCGGCTTCCGCGAGTTCGCCCGCCAACGCCAACAGGGCTCCATTCCCCCCGAGCAGCTCCTCGAGGGCGCGCGGCGCGCGATGCGGGTGGCGCAGCTCAAGGAGATCGACCGGTTGGAGTACAGCCTTGCGACGCTTGCGACGGTGGGCTCCACCAGCCCCTATGTCGGTCTCTTCGGCACGGTGTGGGGCATCATGACGGCGTTCAACGGCCTCGGCGACGTCCAGCAGGCGACGCTGGCCGCGGTCGCGCCGGGCATCTCCGAGGCGCTGGTGACCACGGCGATCGGCCTTTTTGCCGCCATTCCGGCCGTCGTGGCCTACAACCGCTTTGCCGACCAGGTGGGCCGCCTGGAAGTGCGTTTCGACGCCTTCATGGAGGAGTTCTCCACCATACTGCAGCGGCACGCGACCCGCGGTCCGGCAACTGCGCCGGTCAGCGCGGCCGGCAGCGCCGCCGGGGTGCATTCGGCCTCCATGCCGGGCACCGCCGGAGTCCGTTAGGAGGTTTGCATGGCTCAAGTCTCCCGCGGCCGGCGGCTGATGGGCGAGATCAACGTCGTTCCCTACATCGACGTGATGCTCGTGCTGCTCATCATCTTCATGATCACGGCACCGCTCCTCACGCAGGGGGTCAAGGTCAATCTGCCGAAGGCCCATGCGCAACCTTTGCCCTCGAATCAGGCCAAAGATCCCGTGGTGTTATCGGTCGATGCACAAGGCCAGCTGTATCTGAACATTGCCTCGGACCCGCGCGCGGCTCTCGATCCCGACGCCGTCCAGGCGCAGGTGAGTGCGGCCCTGCAGGGGGCACCGGACCGGGCCGTGATCGTCAAAGCCGACAGGTCGGTCTCCTACGGCATCGTCATGCAGGCCATGGTCCTGCTGCAGCGCGCCGGCGCGGACAAGGTCGGAATGGCCACCGACCCGCTGCCGCCGCAGCAGTCACGCGCGGGCGGCTGATCGATTGCCCTTCCGATGTCCGAGTCCGTACGCGACCGCTGGCTGTCGATTGGGATGTCCGTGCTGCTGCACGGCAGCCTCGTGGCGCTGCTGGCTTTCGGTTTATGGCATTTCCGCCATCCGGCGCCGGCACCGAGCCTGCCCATCAACGCGACCGTAGTGGATGCCCGCACGCTGAAGGGCGTGGGCACCGCCCCGACGCCGTCACTCAAGCCCAAGGCACCGCCGCAGGCTCAGCCCCCCGCCGCCGAAGGGCCGCCGCCTCCGACTCCGGACGAGATCGCGATGCGTGAGCAGGCCGCCAAGGAAGAGGCTCAGCACGAGCTGCAGGCTCAGCAGGAGCTGCAGGCGCGCGAGCAGGCCCGGGCGGAGCGTGAGGCCCAGCGCAAGGCGGCAGAAGCCGCTGCCGAGGAGCAGGCCGCCGAGGCCAAGGAGGCTGCGGAAGCCCAGGCGGCCGCGCAGGCGAAGAAGCTCGCCCAGGCCAGGAAGCTGGCCGACGCCAGGAAGAAGGCGGCCGCGAAGCTCGCGGCACAAAAGAAGCTGGCGGAGGAGCGCAAGCTCGCCGAGGA
>Ga0335075_10014584_pt1 | contig 11797 bp, 9 predicted proteins | sample Lox_Sample_24_FD_206723 | JGI IMG/M metagenome (GOLD analysis project Ga0335075, IMG submission 206723) | Soil microbial communities from Loxahatchee National Wildlife Refuge, Florida, United States - Lox_Sample_2.4 | ecosystem: Environmental > Terrestrial > Soil > Wetlands | place: USA: Florida... | reverse complement strand
GGCGCTGGTCGAGATCGAAGCGACTGCCGTCATTCCGGACTAACAATATCTAGTGGCGGAAAAGCCAACCCCCCAACATCTGGATTTTCGTTTTCACCGGAACATGCACATTGCGCTCGCCGGATGACGCCGCCCATTTGAACCACGCGTTTTCAGAGCCCACCTCTCGCCGGTCCAACAGGCTACGGCAATAAAATTGTTTGCCGGAACGCCGCACCCTCCCCTCCACATCGGCGGTTTGCGAATACAGAACCGCAATCCAAAATCTGGAGACGCAAACGCGAAAAACGCAAAATCTTGAGACTTAATATCGCGTTCTCAACAAAATTTCCGCAGCACCGCTATCGCGCTATCCAACACCTCTCGGGTCACACCCAATAGACAACGAGAGATGGGTGTGCGCAGGCGCGGTTCAAGCCCTGTCGAGGGATTAATTCAAGGCCTGCGCTAGTAGCGCGCGTTGCCCGGCGTGCGCGGATACGGGATCGCGTCGCGCACGTTGGCGAGGCCTGTGACATAGACCATCGTGCGCTCGAAGCCGAGACCGAAACCCGCGTGAGGCACGGTGCCGTAACGGCGCAGGTCGCGGTACCAGCTGTAATGCTCGGTGTCGATGTTCATCGCCTTCATGCGCGCGTCGAGCACGTCGAGGCGTTCCTCGCGCTGACTGCCACCGATGATCTCGCCGATACCCGGCGCCAGCACGTCCATCGCCGCGACGGTCTTTCCGTCGTCGTTGACGCGCATGTAAAACGCCTTGATGTCCTTCGGGTAGTTCATGACGATCACGGGCTTGCCGACATGCTTCTCGGTCAGATAGCGCTCGTGCTCCGACTGCATGTCGATGCCCCAATGCACCGGATAATCGAATTTCTCCGATGATTTCTCCAGCACCCTGATCGCGTCGGTGTAATCCATGCGCACGAATTCGGAATTGACGATGCCTTCCAGCTTCGCGACCAGACCTTTTTCAACGCGCTCGTCGAAGAACGCGAGATCTTCGCCGCGCTCGTTCAGCAGCGCCTTGAGCGTGTATTTCAGCAACCGCTCCGCCAGCATCGCATCGTCGGCAAGGTCGGCGAACGCGATTTCCGGCTCGATCATCCAGAACTCGGCCAGATGTCGGCTGGTGTTGGAGTTCTCGGCGCGGAACGTCGGCCCGAACGTGTAGACCTTCGACATCGCCAGACAGTAGGCCTCGACGTTCAACTGACCGGACACCGTCAGGAACGCTTCGTGGTTGAAGAAGTCCTTGGAGAAATCCACCGCGCCTTCCTTGGTGCGCGGCAGGTTCGCGAAATCGAGCGTCGAAACGCGGAACATCGCGCCCGCACCTTCGGCATCCGACGAGGTGATGATCGGCGTGTTGACCCAGAAGAATCCGTCTTCGTCGAAGAAGCGATGGATCGCTTTCGCCAGCGAATGGCGCACGCGGGTCGCGGCCGAGATCACATTGGTGCGCGGGCGCAGATGCGCGACCTCGCGCAGATATTCGAACGAATGCGCCTTGGGCGAGATCGGATAGGTGTCCGGGTCCTCGATCCAGCCGATCACTTCGACGGACGTCGCCTGCATCTCGAACGGCTGGCCCTTCGCCGGCGACGGCACGATGGTGCCGGTGGCGCGCACGGCGCAGCCCGCCGTGAGCTTCAGGACCTCGTCGGTGTAATTCGACAATGTGTTCGGCACCACGACCTGCACCGGATGGAACGCCGATCCGTCCGACACCTGAACGAAGGAGATGCCGGCCTTGGAATCGCGCCGCGTGCGCACCCAGCCGCTGATGGTGACGGACGTGTCTTTCGGAGCCTCACCGGCAAGAATACCGCGGGCATTGAATGTCTTGCTCATGGCGGACAGTTACTCACGCGACCAAAAATTGTCCAGTGACCGGGCTGTCGGCCGGCCGTGAAAGGAGCAAGGCCGCGCCGATATTGGCGCGGCCTTGCTTCGTCCTGTCATTTTGCGGAAGAGCCCGGCGGCTTGCACCGCCGGGTCCTGTCATCGCGTTGTTATTGCGGCCACGCGTCGACGAGATTGGCGACGTTGACCGTGCCGATGCCCGTGACGAGGTCGTAGCCTTTGCCGGTCGCAAATGCCGGCTTGTACTTTTTGTCCTTCGTGGACAGGACGCCTGTCGTACCCGACGGGAGATAGCAGTCGTTCGTGCCCGAGCAGTTCACGTCGTTGTCGCCCAGCGTGACATCATAGAAGATGCAGGACGAGTTCGGCTTGGAAGCCCTCTTCTTGGACGAGTTGCAGGCTTTGTTGCCTTTTTTGCCGTACTCGTCGTTCGCGAGGCTGTAGAACACCGGGTTCGGAAGTCCCTGTGCCGCGCCCATCTTCTTGACGATCAGCGCCATGAAGCCGGCCCAGATCGGCGAGGAGAACGAGGTGCCACCCGCGCCCGGCCAGGTGCTCGGATCGCCGCTGCACGCGCTGCCGCTGCTCGACGTGTCGCAGTACACATAGTAGTGACCCCACAGGCCGTTCGCCGCCATCAGCGAGACGTCCGGCGTGTCACGCACCTTGTCCTTGGGAACACCAACCAGCGCCTGCCACTCCGGCTTCGGCCAGCCGGCGCATGTGCCGTTCACGACACCGCCGGTGCCCGACCCGGTCGCGCAGCTGCTCGGTCCACCGCTGCCGGCGACGGAAGAATGCGGACCGCCATTGTTGCAATAGCCGTCGGCGCCATATGGCGTCGCGAAGCCCTTGAACGTGGAGGCCGGGACGTTGGCGCAGGAATCGTCCCATGGGAATTCCGGCATGTAGGATTTCGCCGAGCCGTAATTCGCCGTGTTGGTCGCGTTCCAGTATTTGTCCGACGTGCCGAGATAGGTGTCGGCAAAGTCGGTGCCGCCAACGGACACGTTGAACGGAGTCGACATCCAGCCGCTGATGCTGACGCCATGCGTCGGGTTGGCGCTGCGGTGATCGTTCTCCGCCGAGCCTTCATCGCCCGACGACACGAACACCGAAACACCTTCCGTCGATGCCTGCTGGTAGAGATCGGAGATGAACTGGTTCTCCGTCTCGCCGTCGCCCTCTTCGCCCGTGCCGTAGCTGATGCTCACCACCGGCGGCACGTTGGCGCCGTTGACGAGGTTTTGCAGCGCGAGGAACCCGCCGAACTGGCTGGTGTCGCGGCAGCTCGCAAGCACGATCGTGGCGCTCGGCGCCGCAGCGGTTGCCCACTGCGCATCGAGGTTGGCTTCGTCTTCGGCACCGTTGGCGCCCGGGTCGGAGCAGCTCGCACTTCCCGTGGGATGGGTCTGCGAGAAGCTTCCCGATGTGAAGCCGCTAAGGCCGAATTTGCTGCGGAAGGTCGTCCAGTCCGAAGCGTTCTTCACGTCACTGTCTTCGATGACGACGAGGGTGACACCCTGACCGGTGTTTCCGCCGTTGAACACGGGGTTGACGTTGTAGATCGTCGCAAGATCCTCGGGGACGATCGCGTGCTCGATCTTTCCGCCGCTGCCCGTATAGGTGAAGTTGCTGCGGCCGATGATGTTGGTGTGCGGCATGAAGTTGTTGAGCTTCGCAACGCCGACCACGGCAGGCGCGAGCGCCGACGGAATCTGCGGGAGGCTCATGTTGGACCAGTGCTTGCCGTCGGCGAGCGCATGGATCTCGGTATGAAATGCCTCACGCACCTGGCCGGCCGTGCCTGAGAAATCGATCGTTGTGGCGCCGGCGGCCAGAGGACGCACCTCGAAGCCGTGCGCGCTCAGCCATGTCGTCAGAGCGTCCGCGTCGCTGTGGCCGACGCCGAAGCGCTTGCCGTATTCCTTGGCCGTCAGCCATTTGTGATACAGCGGCGAATTGCGGTCGTTCTGATCGTGGTTCAGCTTCGTAAGCGCGGCCTGCTGCTCGGCGCTGCGGCGCAGAACCAAAAGCATGTCGTCGATGCGCATGCTATCCGCAACGCGGCCGCGATCGTTTTCCGCAGTCGCTTCCTGAGGCATGTTCGGTCGCAAGGTCGTCAGCACGCGTTCATCGACCGGCGATGACGTCAATTGCGGCGCGGCTGTCGCGGCCTGCGAAAATGCAAGCGCAGCCAGCACGCCGGCGGCTGTCGCCAGCCATTGGCAAGAATGTCGTTTCACAGATTGGCCCTCCTGAGTGGTGATGGCGATCGAGACGCCATCAGCAGATGACACTCATTCTCAACAACCTTTTTGAGATGCGCAATGTCGAGCGATGTTCATCGGACACTTTTTGGAGCGATAGACGCTGTAAAATAGAGACCATCACGTCGACGCATTGTCGCGAATTGTCGTGGCCGACATCACTCGATAGTGGGCATAGCCGCTTCCCTCACGGAATTCGCGAACCTGATCCCCGCAACGGTTCAATTCCGGTCCTGAAAAGCTACATTCCCGTGCGCGACATGCACAAAGCTCTCTCTTCGAAATTTTTCGCTCGCGACGTGGATGTGGTGGCGCGCGCGCTGATCGGCGTCGAGTTGCTGTATCGCGGCGCCGGCGGGCGCATCGTCGAGACGGAGAGCTACGATCCCAGCGATCCCGCGTCGCACAGCTATGGCGAGCGCCGCACACCGCGCAACAGCGTCATGTTCGGTCCCCCGGGTCACGCGTATGTCTATCGCATCTATGGCATGTACTGGTGCCTGAACTTCACCTGCGGCCACGGCAGCGCGGTATTGATCCGCGCGCTTGAGCCGACGGCCGGCCTCGCCCGCATGCGCGCGCGCCGCGGGACGGAGAAGGATACCCTGCTCTGTTCGGGACCGGGACGGCTCTGTCAGGCGCTGGATATCACCGGCGCCGATACCGGACGCGCCGTCACCGCATCGCCCTTCGCCATGGCGCGCGACAACAAGCGTCCGGCTATCGCTACGGGCGTGCGGATCGGCCTCACCAAGGGGGTCGATGCCGAACGCCGCTACGGGCTCAAGGACAGCCCATTCCTCAGCAAGAAATTCAAGGACGCGGAATAGTCCGGTTCAGAGATTCAATCCGGCCTTGGCGATGATGTTGCGCTGGATTTCGTTCGATCCCGCATAGATCGATCCCGCGCGCTCGTTGAGATAGCGCGGTGCGACCGGCGCGACGCCGTCCGGACCGATCGGGCCGGTGTTGCGCGCATCGCCGACCCAGCCGCCGGGGAATGTCTCTTCCGGCTGGAACGGCACCGCATCGAGCGCGGCGACTTCCAGTGCCACCTCGGTGACGCGCTGGCTGAGTTCGGTCGAGCGAATTTTGAGCATCGACGCATGGATGCCGGAGGGCGCGCCGGTACGCGATGCCATCAGCCGATGCTCGGTGAATTCGAGTGCGGAGATTTCGATAGCGGTCTGCGCGATCTTGCGCGCGAGGTCCTCGTCATCCTGCACGCCGCAGGCGCGCGCGAGGTCGCGCACACGCCGGAGCCGCGCCTTCAGTCCCGGTGCCGCTGCATTGCCGCCGCGTTCGAACTGCAACAGGTATTTCGCCACCGTCCAGCCATCGCCGATGCGGCCGACGACATTCTCCTTCGGCACCTTCACGTCGCGGAAGAAGATTTCGCACTGAATCTGTTCGCCCGACAGCATGGTGATCGGCTTCACCTCGATACCCGGCGTGTCCATGTCGATCAGCAGAAAGGTGATGCCGCGCTGCTGCGCGCCTTCGCTCGAACTCCGCACCAGGCAGAAGATGCGGTTGGCGAGCATACCATGTGTTGTCCAGATCTTCTGGCCGTTGCAGATAAAATGGTGACCGACGTCTTCCGCGCGCATCTGCAGCGACGCGAGATCGGAACCGGCCTGCGGTTCCGAATAGCCCTGACACCAGAAATCCTCGCCGGAAAGAATGCGCGGCAGATAGAACGCCTTCTGCTCGATGCTGCCGTGACCGATCAACACCGGCCCGCACATCGACAATCCCATCGGCGACAGCGCCGGCGCATCCGCCATCGCAAGTTCCGTCGAATAGATATAGCGGCGCACCGGCGACCAGCCGCAGCCGCCATACTCTTCCGGCCACGCTGGCGCGACCCAACCCTGCGCATAGAGAATGGATTGCCAGTGCCGCATCGTATCGCGGTCGGCATAGACGCTCGTCATCAACCGCCCGGCGCGGCGCAGATCGGGAGTCAGCTTCTCATCGAGAAAGGTGCGCACCTCATCGCGGAAGCGCAGATCATCGCTGTCATAGTCACAATTCATGCGGTCAGCGTACACGCCGCTCGTACGAAACCAAATCCCTATAAAGTTGACCCATCGCAAACCGGCGAAGCTGTTATAGAGGGCACGGATCAACGCGGAGCATCGCCGTGCAAGCCCGTCATTTCACCGAAGAACAGGAAATCTTCCGCAGCGCCTACCGGCAATTCCTGCAGAAGGAAGTGCTGCCGCACCGCAAAGCCTGGCGCGAGGCCGGCATCGTGCCGCGCGAGATGTTCAGAAGGATGGGCGACAACAACTATCTGCTGATGTGGGCCGACGAGCGTTACGGCGGCCTCGGCATCGAGGATTTCCGCTTCCAGCAGATCATCATCGAAGAAGACGCAGCCTTCGGCGAACCCGGCTTCTATCACACCCTGCACAGCCGTCTGGTCGCGCCGTACATCAAGAACTTCGGCACGCCGGAGCAGCAGGCGCGCTTCCTGCCCAAATGCGCGTCGGGCGAATGCATCCTCGCGGTCGCGATGACGGAGCCCGACGCGGGCTCAGACCTCGCAGGCATGAAGACGCGCGCGGTTGATAAAGGCACACATTGGGTTCTGAACGGCGCGAAGATCTACATTTCCAACGGCATCAACGCCGATCTCGTGATCGTCGCCGCCAAGACCAATCCCGACAACAATCGCCAGATCGGACTCTTCCTCGTCGAGCGCGGCATGGCGGGCTTCGAGCGCGGCCGCAATCTCGACAAGATGGGCCTGCCGGCACAGGACACAGCCGAGCTGTTCTTCCGTGACGTGGAAATCCCGTACGAGAACGTGCTCGGCGATCCGGCGAAGGGTTTTCACAATCTGATGTTCAGCCTTGCCGAGGAGCGGCTGATCGGTGCGACCGGCTATCTCGCCAATGCCATGTGCGCCTTCGACACGACACGCGAGTTCGTGATGAACCGCAAGGCGTTCGGGCAACCGCTGTCGCAGTTCCAGAACACGCGCTTCAAGATGGCGAGTCTGAAGACCGAACTCGACGTCGCGCAGGTCTTCGTCGATCACTGCGTCGCGCTGCACAACGAAAAGAAGCTCACATCGGAAACCGCGGCGAAGGCCAAGCTGCTGACCAGCGAACTCGAAGGCCGCGTGACGGACGAATGCGTCCAGCTTCACGGCGGTGCAGGCTACATGCAGGAATACGATGTGTGCTGGCGCTACACCGACGCACGCATCTCCCGCATCTACGCCGGCAGTTCGGAGATCATGCGCGAGATCATCGCGCGCTCGATATTCTAAGACGCGCGCTTGCGGTGTATCGTCACCCGGAAATTCTCCGGGTGCCGAGATGACCACAAGATGGCGTGAATCCGTCGGCCTGATAACACTCTGCGTCGGGCTTGCCGCGGCAACAATTTCACCGGCACGCGCCGTCACCGACGCCGATTGCCGTCATCGGGTCAACAGCACGCAAGAGCGGCTTCTCGCGTGCATCAGGCGCGACGTGCTGTGGCAGCATCTGGTCGAACTGCAAAAGATCGCCGACGCAAATCCCGGCGCGCAGGGCCACGCCAACCGCAACATCGGAACCAAGGGTTATCGCGCGTCCGTCGAATACGTCACGCGGCTCATGCAGAAGGCCGGCTATCACGTGCAAATTCAGGCTTATCCGTGGAAACGTTCGCGGACCGTCGGAACGCCACAGCTCACCATCGACGGGCACGTCTATCGCGAGGCCACTGACTGGTTTGTCGCTGGTCTTTCCGGAAGCGGCCAGGTCCACGCCGCTATCGCAGCACCCGGTCTCGAATCCGAAACGTCAACCGGTTGCGACAGCGCATCGTTTCACGGATTTGCGCGGGGCAGCGTTGCTCTGTTGAAACGGGGGGCGTGCGATTTCGACACGCAGGTCGCAAACGCGCAGGCAGCGGGCGCGTCCGCCGTGATCCTGTACAACGACAAAGCCGATATCGACGCCAACGGTCCCTATCGCAAACATGCGCGTGGCGAAGCTTTCTCCGCCATGTTATCGCAGCCTGCGAACATTCCGGTGATCGGCGCCCTCTCATACGAGGATGGCGCGGCCCTCGCGGCACAATCCCGCTCCGGCAACGCGCCGGTCGCTGCACTCTCCGTGCAGACGGAATTGTTCTCCCGCAAGGACTACAACGTCATCGCCGACTCGCCCTATGGCGATGACGCGCACACCGTCGTCGTCGAAGGCCACCTGGACGCAATCCACGGCGCGGGGATTCTCGACAACGGGTCCGGTTCGTCGACGATCCTCGAGATCGCGCGCAACCTCGCCAACACGCCGACGAAGAACCATTTGCGGTTCATCTGGTTCGGCGGTGAGGAGATCGGACTTCTCGGATCGAAGTATTATGTCAGCGCACTCAGTCCCGCCGAGCTGAAGAAGATCGCGTTCGACATCGATGTCGATGTCACGGCGACGCCGAATTACGCCATCCTGATCGCCGATCCCGGGCACGCGCACGCCGCCGACAAATTCCCAAAGAAGGTGATCCGCGATTCACAGCCCGGCAACCACGCCTTTCTTGAGTATTTCCGCTCGATCGGCATTGCGAGCCGGATCGCAAGCTTCGGCAATGACGGAACGGACTCCATTCCCTTCAGCTTCGCCGGCGTGCCGAACACGGGCATCCTGACGCAGCAGGACTGCTGCAAGCACGACTGGGAGGTGCGGCTGTGGGGTGGCTTTACCGGAAACTTCGAAGGCAACATTCCCAGTCATGACGGCGGCTGCGTCGACAATCCCGGACGGTGGTGTGACAACCTTTCGAACAACGATCGCGGCGTTCTGGAATTTGTTTCGAAGGCGACCGCAGCGGTCGTGCTGAAATTCGCCAATGACGGCGGGCTCGGGCGGAAGAAGTAGCGCGTTCGACGCCCTTGCATAGGCGAGGCGAATGGGGACACTCCCCTCCGCGCCGCTCAAGGAGCTTTGCCCGTGCATCTTTCGCGCTTTCCCCGCAAGCATTTCGCCCATCTGCCGACGCCGCTCGAACCGATGGAGCGGCTGACCAAACATCTCGGCGGCCCGAAGCTCTGGATCAAGCGTGACGATTGCACCGGACTTTCGAGCGGCGGCAACAAAACCCGCAAACTGGAATTCCTGATCGGCGATGCGATCGCGCAAGGTTGCGACACGGTCATCACGCAGGGCGCGACGCAATCCAACCATGCGCGCCAGACGGCGGCGGCCGCGGCGCGTTACGGTCTCGAATGCCACATCCTTCTGGAGGACCGCACCGGCTTTCAGACGCCGGAATACACCGCCAACGGAAACGTGCTGCTCGACAAGTTGCACGGTGCGCATCTGTCGAAACGGTCGGGCGGCACCGACATGAATGCGGAGATGGAAGCACTCGCCGCCGATCTGCGCGGCAAGGGTAAGAAGCCGTATGTGATCCCCGGCGGCGGCTCGAACCCTGTCGGCGCGCTCGGCTATGCGAATTGCGCACTCGAACTGGTGCATCAGGCGAATGAGCGCGGCCTCAAGATCGACCACGTCGTCCACGCGACGGGCAGCGCGGGCACGCAGGCAGGATTCGTGGCCGGCATGGTCGCGATCAACGCGCAAATTCCCACACTGGGCATCGGCGTGCGCGCGCCGAAGGAGAAGCAAGAACAGGCCGTCTTCGATCTCGCCTGCCGCACGGCCGAACATCTCGGCGTACCAGGCATCGTGAAGCGCGAACACGTCACAGCCAACACCGACTACGTCGGACCGGGCTATGGCCTGCCGACGCCGGGTATGGTCGAGGCGGTGAAGCTGGTCGCACGCCTGGAAGGCATTCTTCTCGATCCCGTTTACAGCGGCAAAGGCATGGACGGCTTCATCGATCTCATCCGCAAGGGCCATTTCGGCAAAGAGGGAAACATCGTCTTCCTGCACACCGGCGGCTCGGCGGGCCTGTTCGCCTATCCGGATTCCTTCGGCGTATGAGCAAGACCGTCGGCGTCATCGGCGGCATGGGACCGGAGGCAACGGTCGAATTCCTGCGCCGCATCGTGGCGGCCACGCCGGCGAATGACGATCAGGATCACATCCACGTCCTCGTCGACAACAATCCGAAAATTCCCTCGCGCCTCGCCGCGATCGTCGAAGGCACCGGCGAAGACCCGTTGCCAACGCTGATCGGCATGGCAAAGAGTCTGGAGAAACAGGGCGCCGAGCTCCTCGCCATGCCCTGCAACACGGCACACTATTACCGGCCGCGCATCGCGGACGCGGTCGGCATTCCGTTCCTCGACATGGTCGCGCTGTCCGCCGCCGCCGTGCCCGGCAAACGCATCGGCATGCTCGCCTCGCCCGCCGTTCGCCGGGTCGGGCTTTACGAGCGACAGCTTCGTGCCGCGGGAAAGGAAGCGGTCTTTCCCGAAGACGACGGCCCCGTGCTGGAGATCATCCGCGCCGTGAAAGCCAATCGCGTGACTGATGCGCATCGCCGCGACTATGCGTCCATCGCGCGGGCGCTCAGCGCGGATGCCTATCTTGTCGCCTGCACCGAGCTCTCCGTGCTGGGCGCGCCGCCGGGTGCGACCGCGCCGGTCGTGGACGCGCTCGACGTTCTGGTGAAGGCAACGGTCGACGCGGCTATTTGAAGATCGCCTTCGGCAGCAGGACATGCATGCCTTTGTTGCGGTCCACGACTTCCGTCACATCGAGATCGCCCGCCACGCTCACCAGCATGTAGGCGTCGTCACGGCTCAGGTGCTTCTCCGTCACGAGGAAGTCGACCATCTCGCGCACGGCCTTGTGCGCGGCGATGGAGAGATCGTCGTCGAATCCCATCGCGATAAAGTGCGTCGGCGTCTCCGCGCGCGGATAGGCAATGTGCAGGTCCTTGCGCACCGCGAATTCCAGTGTGCCGACAAGCGAGGTTTCCATGGCCGTGACGTCGACTTCGCCGTTGCCCTGCCCGGCATGTCCGTCGCCGATCTCGAACAGCGCGCCCTTGTTGTAGACGGGCAGATAGAGCGTCGTCCCGGCGAGGAGCTCCTTGTTGTCCATGTTGCCGCCGCTGATCGTCGGCGGCGTGGAGTCATAGCGTCCGAAATCCGCCGGCGGCGCGACGCCCATGCTTCCGAAGAACGGATGCAGCGGAATCTCGATGCCGGGTGCGAAACGCGCGGTCATCTTTTTCCTGTCGAGCGGAATGATTTTGATCCGCGCATACGGAAAGTCGTCGGTCAGGATGCCCGCGCCGTAGCGAAATCCGTTATAGGCGTAGTCAATGGCGGGCTCGATCTTCTGGATGTGGATTTCCAGTGTGTCGCCGGGCTCCGCGCCTTCGATATAGACGGGGCCGTTGAGGATGTGGCCGCCGGGCCCTTTGTCCGTCACTTTTGCGTAGACGTCGCGCAAGGCCTGCTCGACATTGCCGGGCGCCACGCCCGCTTTCTCGAGTCCGGTGGGCGAGTTCGTGAGCAACGTGCGGAAGACAACCGTGTCGCCGGAATGGATGCGCAGCACCGGCGTCTTCGTCGCGTCGTAATTTCCCCACGCAACCGTGTCGGGCCCGGCGTTGAGCGTGAACGTCTCGGCGCCGGCCGCGACAGGCAGCAAGGCAATTGCGAAGGCGATCCAGCGAAGCATGCGATTTCCCCTGCTTGGAGCGCCATGCTAAGTCCGCAACGTGATGAACCGCAAATT
>Ga0335075_10014583_pt1 | contig 11798 bp, 12 predicted proteins | sample Lox_Sample_24_FD_206723 | JGI IMG/M metagenome (GOLD analysis project Ga0335075, IMG submission 206723) | Soil microbial communities from Loxahatchee National Wildlife Refuge, Florida, United States - Lox_Sample_2.4 | ecosystem: Environmental > Terrestrial > Soil > Wetlands | place: USA... | reverse complement strand
CCTGAATAACACGAAACGACAACTGGATGGAGTCAAGATTTGATCCAGATCAGCAACACCTGACCAGGGGTTCTATCCAGGCACGTGCGCCGGAAAGTGAAGCATTACAATCAAGCTTCCCACCACAGTGGGGAAAGGCGTGATGGAGATCAAGTTGATTTGAAAAGCGAGACCGGAACCTCCGTGCAGCGATAGAGACTGAAAGGCAGCGACTCTTGTGCCACGGCCACGTAGACGACGGCGAAGGCAACATACTAGGCTACCAATCGATCTTGATCCTCGTCAAGTTTTACGGCAACATCTCCATAGAGTAATTGCGATGATCCCAATTTATCAGGTTCTTCTTTTTGGTGATCACTTTTTCTGCCCTCTGCAAAGGCTAGCCCAGCCAGCCCCAGCCAGCCCAGCCAGCCAGCCCTGTCGGCAACCCTGAAACATCAAAAGATCGGCAAAGTTGAGCCCTATAGCAACCGCTTATTGGCCTTGACCATGACTATATACGGCTGTCATGAGGTTTCAGTGGGAGTGGCGGTGGCAGAGTTGTATTTTTGATTCATGATTGACCTCGCCTTACGCTCGGGCAAGGGTTTCAGGCCAGCGTAGCGTGAGCATGACCAACGTACAATCCCCGCAACATGGGCCCTTAAAGGCCGAATAATTTAGGTGATGATACACAAAGAGTGGAAAAACGTCAAGCCCATTATCTCGGGGATGAATTGCAAAATGAGGCAGGAGCCTATCTCGTTACGTACTGTCTCTCCGGGATGGCGCAGGGTCCCCTAGTCCAATACCTGGAACTCCAATCCTGCACTTCGCACGTCGGGCGTTAGTGTTGGTGGGCCGGCTCTACACGTTGCAGGGCTTGCAACTGGCCTGGGGGATTCTAGGTAACCTGGGAAGGGCACTTGGTCACTTGGTCCATGCACGCCGCCCGGGTCAGTTCTGACCCACCGAGTTAGATCCTCGGCCTCAGCCCTATGGAGATGCCAGCAAATAATGTCGCCTTGCCCTTTGTAAGTCACAGCTACTCTTTGCACTCGCTTCCACTGCCCGGCCCCTCCCTGCGTCCAATGTCCTTTTCCTTATGGCCGCCAACCTCGTCTTATGGCTGAGGCTCTTCCTTGATCGCTTACATTGAGTCAACAAGACTCGGTTTCGCGCGCCACCTATATTTCTCGACTCGTATGATTCACCGTCCGCCCAAGTCAGCCACCCCTCTACAAGCCCATGCAAGCCCTCAGCGCCGTGCATGCAGCTCCGACCCAGCTGAGGAAGTCACGACGCAACGGCACCAGCAACCCGATTTTTGTCAATACGACTTCTCACCTTCGCCACCACCATTCAACGAAACGTCGTGTTTACCCGTTCCTCACAACGCAGCTCTTGTCCTCCCCGATCCGAGTTAGGCCTGGCCACCCGGCACAGTCATGGAGATTCCACGGGTTGCTTCATCCCCTTCGAACCGAATACTTGACCAGATGTCATACAATGACACGAGAGCACCAGGCCCTCGATCTAATTCACAAACCTCTTCCTCCTTCCACTTATCACCCGCGCCGATGACAATACCTAACTCTCGCCCTACCGAGGCGCCGCCTCCCTTACCGCCTCCCCGAATCATCCCAGACCTCAACAATGGTCATGATCCAGGTTGGAGTTGGGGCAACTCGATGAGGGATGGAGGATTTGGAAAATTGGCACCCATCAAGCAAAACTCCAGTCTCAATGGCGGATACTGGCGGCCGCATACGGAAGCAAGTCGTGATGAAGAGGCAATGGAAGAGATGGATATTGATGGCGAGTTTGATCGAAGAGGCAGCAACGTATCGACAATTCGATCGCCCTCACACCCAGAACTGTTTCCCGGGAGCTTGGGTTACATCCACTCAGGTGGCAAGAGGACGCCTTCCCCGTCAGCAATCTCCAATCAAAGGTTGGCCCATTCTCCGTTCCGAATCTGGTCGAGTCACGTTCCGTTTCTTGCAGTGTGACTCTTGCAGCGTGACCCCCCTTCTTCCAATCTGTCCTGAGACACACCTCACTTGGCGCCTGGATCCCTTCGGGGAGTCTACGCGGCACTCAGCCACCTTGTTTTGTGTTTGCCCTATGAACGACCCCCCCTTCCGATCAGATTACTTGGATGCTGACACTTGTCATACTTAGATTACAAGGCGAGAAACCATTAGCGCAAGAGAACCTCAATCGATCATCACATGCATATGATAAGCACCTCCTCTCCAAGATTGGAAAAGGCAACTCGCCGCCGCGACAAAAGAGCTTGGGCCCTGGAGAAAATGCAAAATCAGCACAAAATTTACACTCACACTCAGTGGATCGCAACGGTGTCCAGCGCTTATCCGTGACCGAGCTGGCCACAAGCTCCGCGGATTCTTGGTCAAAGTGGGTCACCAGTCCTGTCTCTGGTGGTGTGTCACCGAATACCAAGCATAGCTGGCGGGACTATAGCATGAGTTACCGAAGTCCTTCTGTCGACAGTGGTGGGCCGCCACCCATGCTAGATCCAGATAGCCACACGCGCCCGAGGGGGCCCATCCGGCACTCGACTACTGGTTCGCTCCCCGGCTTAGACGACTCAGTCAGCTCATGCAGCCGCTCAAATCGAGGAAGCTATGACCAGGCCATTTTTGCAGAGCCTGATGCAGATTTTCCCATGGAGGAGACGGGCGGCTTTCGGAAACTGAACCTTGGCGACCCAACGCCTTCAGACCCCGATGGGCGGCAAAATTTATCAAGGCAAGGGATGAAGCGCCGGGCGTTGTCCCCCCCAGCAGAAGCTTCCCGCGAAGACAAGGCCTTGTTGTTCACTGCTGCTGACGCACATCAAAAGCAAAGCGCCACGGCTAATTATTCGAGATCACCAATTTCGCGGCAAGACCCTAGTCATGGCTCCGTCTCATCAGTTTCTTCTGCCAGCCTGAGGAATAATTCCTATGCGTCATCTGTTGGACTTTCGATTGCGGCCAGTAGTATGACCAGCGTTTCATCACTCGACACACATTCACCCGGTGCAATTTCGCCATTATCCGAATTTGGTCCCCCAAAAGATTCCCCATATATTACCTCAGTCTCGCTAAACCCAAGTCAAGCGTCGATCACACCCGCAAGGCCGCACCAACAAAATCGAGAATCGAAACCAGTTTCAACCGCACGAAAAATGTCCATACAGTCTGCCGTTAACCAAAACCGGCATACCAATGCCTCTCGCATTGCAGGTCAATTTATGTGCGAGTGCTGCCCTAAAAAGCCAAAGAAATTTGAAAGCGAAGAAGAGTTGCGGTAAGCCCCGCGTCGTTCCCCCCCGGGCCATCCCTCTCCCGTCAACCCGCCTTTTCTCTCTCTCCCTCTCTCTCTCCCTCTCTCTCTTTTGAATATGCCTACTGACTTTTTACAACCTGACAGGGCGCACGAAATGGAGAAACAATACACTTGCCAATTCTGTCACAACCGTTTCAAAAACAAAAACGAGGCAGAACGCCACCAGAACTCCCTGCACCTGCGCCGGCATTCTTGGTCATGTGCTGCGATTTCTGGATATCAGGCCGCCTTTCATCCTTCCACATCACCTTCGTCTCACACCGCGAACGGGCCTGCCAATGATGCCTGCGGATATTGTGGAGAAGAGTTTCCGAATCACCCTCAGCCGGACTGGGACCGCAGGATCGAACATCTGACGAACGTGCACAAATTTGGCGAGTGCAATCAAGCTAAAAAGTTCTATCGAGCAGATCATTTCCGCCAACACTTGAAGCACAGCCATGCAGGCGCAAGTGGTAAATGGACTAATATGCTGGAGAATGCGTGTATGAAGGACGAGCCCGCTGTCGAGGCTTCCGGAACAGGTCCTGGCGTCGGTGAACAGAGTCGAGGTCCCAGCAGCCTCCCAACCAGTGGGACAGTCATGGACGGCGAGACAATTAAAGAATCCCACGATGAGTCGTGAGCTAGCTTTTTTTGCTATTCTTCCCGAGAACCCGAAAATCTAAGGAGATTCAAACCTTCGGTGATCCCGAAGGAATATTACTACTGCAAGCTAAGGAGCAGGAAATCAGCAGCCCTTGCAAAGGGACTGCCATTTTTTCCGTCGTCGACGTGGAGGAGCCTCCTTACCCGTCCGACCTTCCTGTGGTTTTGGCCCGCCTTAAAAGGCGCGCCTAAGCTCGGTATGGGAGGCCTGACAAAAACAACCCCGCTACTTCAGAGAAATCCTTCTGCCGCTAAAAGGTCAGCCAAGTCCGGCGATCTTTCACTGCCAAGCAATGATAGAAGGACCGTCTTTATCTATCATAGAGGACCTTTGGCTGATTGTTAGAGTGGTCTACATACAGCACACCTTTTGCTAAAATGTGTACTACATTTCTGGCCAATGCGTAGAATGGGGTAGGCAACCACGCACGGACGGTGGGTGCCATAATGTACGCGGGTTGCCCACTCAGAGCGCACCCGCAGCTCCCAATGAAATACGCATGGGGCCACGTTTCACCCCCTGGAAGGCATACATTAGCCGCTACTCTGACAAACAGTGGGAGCGTTTTCGGTCTTCACGGTTCGGACCAGCTACCAGACACCGTTAGTGGTTTAGGGTAGGGGCTGGCTGGGCGCTCTTGGCGTGGAACCCAAGAGGATAAACCCTGGGGTGTGGAGCAGGTGCAAACAACCATTGAACGAGGCGCAAACACTTTGATGTGTTTTTTATCGAGAAGCAGACAATCATGGTGGGACTTCGGTTTGTCTGCATCGCTCTAGAACTCAAACTCTTACTCCACTGCACGCCAATCAACCAGGGGGATTTTTTCCTCATGGCTTTAGAGGCTTGTCTTTATTGAAGGTCTTCTGTCCCGTCGTCAAACTTCCAAGTCACTCGGCGTGTCATGCTTTCTTGCACATGTGCACAACCCATACGTATTCAAGTCAAAAATCGTTGTTGCTCTCAAGCACCACACAAGAAAGTACTTTTTTCAACTCTAATGCTCCTCACATTGTCCTTTTGGCACCCAACCTAGGAACCCCATGCTTACTTTTCAGGTGGATCTTCCCTCCCTCTAGTGCTTTTGCAGACTCTAGCACATTTATAACGAATTACTCACCTTCAGTTCGGAAGGACCAATGAGGCCTTGGGACATTTAATTACGCTCTTGTAAGAGCCCAACATCAGCGACTTGGTACTCTCCACATGCCCACCTCGCACTTTGCACTTTGCAGTTCCTGACTGTGGAGCACTTTGGCCCGAAAGCATCCAAAATCTTACAAAGATAGTAAGCACGACGAAATTGATTAATTTCTCTATCAGCAGCCACGCGTTTGGGGGGATTAGCGGACGCTGACATCGGCCATAGATTGACTTCAGCACCTTCTAGACCCTCGGCGAAAGTACGGGTTTCGCCGCTCTGATATTGTGATTGCTGGTAGACCGAAAGCAGTGTCTGCTTGGCTACCGGCCTGGGCCTTTCCCACCCACCCAACTTTACCTCGTTAGGTGTCTAGGGCGAGGTCCACTTGTTTAGTACGGAGTATCCTGGTCGGACCCATCACGTCGGAGTGGGTATGCAATTGCAACAGCTACTCCCAGACCAGTGGAAAAGCCCCCCCTTTTCGCAGGCCAGTACTGATGTTCAGATCCGCCTCCTGGATTTGATACCGCCGCGGCAAGATGCTTCCGATCCTTGCTAAAATAAACCGGACTTGGCTAATGGGCACTGAAGGTTTTGCGATGGCGCAGGTGCGTGTTCAAGGTCTCCTACCAGCAGCTCGTCTGCGTGGCCGAAAAGATCACGACCGTCACTCATTACCTAGACAGCCACAACAACATTGCATTCTAACGTGAGATCGATCGCTTTCTTTTCAGACCTTCCTCCTCCGGCCACTTTGCAGACACTAAAACTGCCCGAAATGCGCCGCCCAAGAGCGGCTTCAGGATCAGCCAGTGATGCGGCGCGTGTGTTACACAGCATGAAATCCCTGCTAACATCGGCGTGATTCCATCGAATCGAACCTGTTCAGAGTTTGTTGCTCAGACCACCTTCACTCCCACGAGCCACCCATGGGAGCTCGTTGCCTTTTCTCCCGCGGTGTCCAGTACAATGCTTTTTACGCGTCATCGATATTGCATTCGAAAATACCGCACCACTCGATATCAATAAGGGCCATGCTACGCCTCACAGAGTTTTTGACGCATCCGATATTTGGCCGGTCCAATGGCTGAGTGCTTGCCACTTCGCCACTGCTTACTCAAGGGGTGGCAACTTTCATCTGAAGGGCTGGAAAGTTCCTTGAAGCTCCGTGCTTACCGCATCTCTACATACTGGTCATGTCACCTGACGTCCCATATGCAGCACGAATAAACCCCCACCGCGTCAGCAATGTCACCTAACCTACCACCATTAGTCCCTCCCTGCACTTGTGGCATCCTGGGCAGACTTTGAAAGGCGAAATCACCTGTCCCACTCAGAGCGACCATACGAAAATCTCCTCTTGCAGCACCTCCATTGCGTTTAGCAGCCTTCTCCCGTTCGCCGTTCCGGATTACTAAAGACCTTGAGCCGACAACTGAAGCCAGCCAGCCAGCAATAATCCTTGAACGAAATTCTTGCGTCCGAATCGAAACAACGGTGATCGATATGTTATACTATGCCCCAGGCCTAAACCCGGTCTATATCACAAGAAAACGCCGGAGACGAAGGCAAAGCAGTAACTGGACAAGTCAAAAGCCAAAAGCCCGTACCTGGCTCTGAAAATTGTTGAGATACTAACTAGGGACCGACTTACGGCGGAATTACTACATAGCGACGTTCATCCTAACTGCCACTGCGTATTTATGCCCTGCGCCTTTCGAAATCCACAACATAGGACGGTGTCACAGAGCGGCAGCTACCGATCAAAGCGGTACTGCCTAAGGGAAAGCTCACAGCACTACATTATTGGGCCTGATGCACAGCAGGAAATGCTCCCAAACTCTTCCTATTCAAGATGACCAGATACCATAAAAGACCTTTTCAGAATAATCCATCTGGTTTTCAAATCTTTGTGGATCACCTACGCTTTACACTTGTCCTAAGCGAACAATGGGTTTTAACGTTTCGCGGTTTGTCAATAGCCAACATATCATGCTGTCTTTCCGATCCTCTTGTTAGAGCACAGCGTTTCACCCAGAATTTCAAGGACAAAATCGCATCTATCTCGCCACCTCCATGTTTGTCCGCTTGTCTCGTAAGACCAATGGCTGTGAACGCCTACTGTCGAATCCCGGTTGATGCCATACCCCTTTCCTCGCTTTCTTCTCTCTTGCCTCTAGAGAAACTTCAAGCTCGGGCTTTTCGCACTGAGAGTGATGAAACAACCTTCTACTCCTGCATGTACAAAATTACTCCCTTCCAGCCCATCCAAGGCTCTACGGTAGAGCCACAAGGCACGGAACTTAAAAAGGCGTTGTGAAGCCGTCTCTCTCTCTGTCACATCTTTCTCAGTACTGGGATAGCAACGTCGAGGGCCTAATCGAGGTATCAAGCATGACGTTTTCGGCCTCTTTCCTTTCTTTCAATCATATCCGGAACACCTTTCTCTCCCCTTTCCAAAAGCCTGAAACTTCAAGCAAATTGCCGTCATTCCCGCCATTCAAGGAATCTAACAGCCCAGTTCATGGCAGGCCGGCAAAAGAAGGTGAGGGCGTTGCAGTTACTTGAGCCAGGTGCCGCGAAGACTTGCAAGCTAGCGAATGAAAGTCAGCAATCCCCTGCGGGGGTCCCCGGGGAAACGAGCGTTCTTTAACGCCATCCCTTTTCATTTGCATATCTGTAACTCGGCTGAACTGGTTTCTATCATGTGTTATCTGACTGCAGGCATTTGGTTGCGGTGATTCGGCGTTAAAAGCGAAGCTCATTCACCCTCCTTCCCAAGTTCCGATAAGAACTTTCTGACCAACAGGACCACTTCTCCTCGTTTCCAGGAGCACTTTTCATGGGCGCTCATTCTTGACGCCCGTCAACGGGGATCGCTTGAAGTAGTGGTGTTGAGTGGACGGCGTGGCTTTTGCTGGGAAGGAATGGGCGTTGGTTGTGCGATGTGGGGCTAGAGAAGGGCAAGCGTAGGGGACACTGGGCTCTGTTGCCCCGCTGAGAGTAGCGATAGGGGCAACAGTGATGCAAAGAGGAAGGCTTGGTTAAAAGCGGGGGCCGGACTTCACTAGAGGGAAAGGGGATTTCTGTACGATAAATGGACAGCGAGAATAGGCAAGTAAGAAAGTAGGAAGCTCCTGTACGAGTCCTACTGAGGACGTTGAAATGGTAGATTACTACAAACTGAGTATTTAGGGCTAGAACTAGATCAGATTTTGTGGTGATCAGTTCCCAAGTTCCAGTATCATGGTTTGGCCTGATCCGTTTCGGGCGGGCCCCTTACTCTACTCTGCCCGCTGCTTCTGGATAAATTCAATGGCCTCTAAGAGGTGCGGCACGAATCTGGCGGGGTTTTCAGTTGCCGGAAAAATGCCCTAATCCCGGCATGCTCTTGAATATACCACCCTTGATTTTCTTCGCAGTGGCTGCTGACATTTCCGGCGTGGTCGACCAGTCGTACTCGCCGGTCAAGAAATAGATGGGGCATTTCTTCGTGTCGATTTGGCCGACGGGCTTCGAAGCCTCCAAAGTAGAAATCGAGATCGCCGTGGAAGATGCCGTACGCTTGGCCTGAGTAGAGATGCCAGATGAGAAGCTTGTTGACCGCGGGACTCTTTGGTGCCATCATCCCGTAGATCCAGTCCGGGTTGAAGAGGGACTAGTTGACGACTGGAGACTTGTCATGGAACTGACGGTCCATTGTGAGATAGTCGCATCCCTGTAAAGGTATGGTCCCCCCGGCACCGACTTCTTCAGCTCGAATGGCCACGCTGACGCACACCTGTCCGGCCATCGATGCTCCGCAGACGATGGGTTTGTTGAGTTTCAAAGCTTTGATTACTTCTTTGATACAGCCCACGTAGCTGTCCTCGGTATTGGTGTGGTTGCCCGGCACGTAGTGCTGGCCTGGGAAGCTTCGGCCGTGAGCAGGTAAATCGAAGGCGTACATCGTGCATTTTTCCATCATTCTTGGGTCGTTCATCACGCCGTGGTATTGACGACTATCGCTTCCTGCGGTGTGGCAGAATAAAAGCTCCTCTTTCCCATTTCCACTCTTCTCATAAAAGACTTTTGTCCTTCCCCAGACCGGAGGGTTCACGTAGATGTAACGCCCCACTATGTGGTCATCGTCCATCTCCGGCTGGGTTTCCTCCTGCATCGGACCGTGCAATCCATCGCGCAGGAGCTCGAGAAAACGAGTGGCCAGGTGACCGTATTGTGCAAATTTGATCTGGTCACCTTGCACACCGACACCTTCCTGTACAATGTTCATGCCCTGATGTCGAAGACGCTGATTGTCAGTAACGATATTGCGCCTTGGCCTCCAATGAGACAATTTGAGACATCATTAGGTGCTGGAACGGAAGGCCAGACATGTGCCGGCAGCAAGCTTCTTCAGACGAGTCTCACGTACCTGCAACCCCACGAAACTGGTGTAAGGAGCCTTAGGGTCTTTGGCGAAGAACTTCTCCCACTGCTCTGGCCGAGCTGCCAGTGTGAAGTCTGCCTTCGATGGAGGGCCTGTCGAAACATTCGTTTTTGCGCCTGGACTGACGCTGACAAGCACAGCATCGCTGCTTCCTGCAGACTGAACCCCGAATGTGATAGGCTCGATTATGGCTTTTGTGTCGACGAAGGCTTGCCACCAGCTGTCGGCATTGAGGGCTTTGTTCAAACCCGCGACCGACGTCTCCAGTGCCTGGGGCAAAGAGGTCCAGCTGTGGGTTGCCCCATTGGCTCCGTTTGCTACAGGCATGACGAAGAGATAAAAAACAGTGTTAGACTATAGTTAGTCGTGTAACGCCCAGATAACGAGATGAAGGGGGTCAGAGAATACAGCTTGAGGGTTTATCGCTTCGAATTTCTTTTGACCCGTTATTCAATCTCCGCACTTGAGGCGGCATGTGTAGCTGTACCTCGAGTCATACCCGACACTATTCTCTCGGAAGTCCTTTTCGAGACGTGGACCCGGGATCGTTGTAATATTCAGTCCAATCAAAGGGCCATTACCCCGCAAAATTCTCGAGTCCGAGAGAGGTGACAACACTTCTCGGCAGACACGAGAATCATTATGTCAGGATGACGCAGCTTCGATGCTCATCTGCGGTATAGGGAGTGGGAGATTGGTAGACAAGGGCGAAAATCCTGGACGTGATGCGGAGAAGGTTGCGGGGTGCATCAATGTGACAATTCACATGTGCTTCTGCAAAGCTCATGACAGGGACCCCGAGGCGCAGTTCTGTAGTGAAATCGAAGCAATTCACCTTCGCCGAGAGTCATTGTTGCTTCCCAAAGCGACTCGTGCGTAAGTGAGACTCTAGTTGGAACGCCAAGACCAAAAAGTCCGAGCAGGGTTCCTCTGAGGAAGATGATTTGATCGATCACCATGTCTCTTGAAGGTAGCGCTTCTGCTTCTCCATGTTGGCCAAATAAATTTCGGCTTCTTCTCTTGTGGCTGGGACATGAGCCTGTCCAGCTTCGGAACCAGGGGACGCGAGCACATCCACCAAAGCCTCTCTCACTGCTTTAGGCATCGGACCCGACGATCCACAAACAACTACTGTTGCTTTCTTGTTGCAAAGAGCGTCGAGGATGATCTTTGCATTCTCCCTCAGTCTGTCTTGAACATAAATTTTGTCTTTCTGGTCTCTAGAGAAAGCTGTAATGATGTGCAGCTCTTTGCTGCGAGTACTAGAAGCATTTATCGCAGACCACTCTTCCCCGAAGAAGAAGTCGGACGTTGCAGAACGTGCACCGAAGATCAGAATAGTTTCACGATCTTCTGCAGCAACGCTTCGCTTTTCGTAGATAAGTGATCGCAGCGGAGCAATACCTGTTCCGGCACCTATGAGTAGGTGGCAACGGGGCTGAAGCTCGCTCCGTGAGGAGAAACGTCCTTCGGTTCGAAGGTCTACGTCGATGCTCGTCCCGACTGGTAGAGCAGCAAGATATCGCGTGCACACCCCTTCTCGAATCTTTCTGATCACAGTGCGATACTTCACCACGGCTACCAGCAGCTCAAACGTCGTGCCGCCGTCCGGACCCCTTCGCAAAGCTCCTCCGCTAGCAATACTGAATTGGCGCTGCCGGAGGGGAGGGAATACATTGACAGCTTCTTCCCAGGGTACTTTGACACTGTCGAATTCTTGCAGAACCTCTAGGATGCTCCGCCGAGGCCGAGTAGCATAGTCGTAGTACTCATCAAGATACTCTGCGCTCGTGAACTCAAGCAAGCGGTCTTTGTGGGAAGTATCCTGCGTGTAGTTTGCAATTTTGGTAAAGAATGACCGTCTGGGAATAGCCGTGATATCAAAGTAGCTCGTAAGCAGACCACGAAGTGTTATATCTCTGCATTTGGATGGCCACGCTGTCGGGGTAGAGATTTGCGAAGACATTGCCCGAGAAGGTCTTGAAGACACGAGTGTCAACGGCAAATCCGCGCAAGCAGCCCAATCCATTTGAACTATGAGTGAATCCACATCGCCTGGGGAGTTCTTCGGCAGTACGGCCAAAGCATCTCCGGGTGCATAGTATATTTGGTCCTTGGTCGTGAAAGACAAGAAGCGCACATCCTGCCAATGCGAAATGGGAGTGACTCTGTCGTTCCTACGCAGAGTGACCCGAAAGGAGGAGGTGGGAATGCGCCGCATCTGACTAGCTCGTTCCGTC
>Ga0335075_10014582_pt1 | contig 11798 bp, 14 predicted proteins | sample Lox_Sample_24_FD_206723 | JGI IMG/M metagenome (GOLD analysis project Ga0335075, IMG submission 206723) | Soil microbial communities from Loxahatchee National Wildlife Refuge, Florida, United States - Lox_Sample_2.4 | ecosystem: Environmental > Terrestrial > Soil > Wetlands | place: USA... | reverse complement strand
ACGAGGAACCGCGTCATCGCGTGTTCCTGGAGCCTTATTCGATCGCCAGCAGGTTGGTGCGCAACCGTGAGTGGGTCGATTTTATCGACGATGGCGGCTACCGCACGCCAACGTTGTGGATGTCTGACGGCTGGGCGCGGGCGCAGGCAGAAGGCTGGATCGCGCCGCTCTATTGGCAGCACGCCGACGGCGGGTGGCTGCAAATGGGGCTGGGCGGGCTTGTGCCGCTCGACCCTGATGCGCCGGTGCGGCAGATTTCCTGGTACGAAGCCGATGCGTACGCGCGCTGGGCCGGTGCCAGACTGCCGACCGAGGCGGAGTGGGAGGCAGCGTCCGCGCGACCGGAGGTCAACGAGCTGACCGGGCACGTCTGGCAGTGGACCGGGAGCGCCTATTTACCCTATCCGGGCTATCGGCCGGCCGCCGGCGCTGTCGGCGAGTACAACGGCAAATTCATGATCGGGCAGATGGTGCTGCGCGGCGGTTCACTCGCCACGCCGCCCGGTCACGCCCGGCCGACGTACCGGAATTTCTTCCACCCTGAGAAGCGCTGGCAGTTCTCCGGCCTGCGGCTCGCGCGCGACATCTAAAGGACAATCGAATGCCGAATGACAGTCTGGTCCGCTCCGCGGACGCGACCCTTGTCTCGACCGCGCTGCAAGGGTTGTCCCGCCGGCCGAAGACGCTGCCGGCCAAGCTTTTTTACGACGAGCAGGGCTGCCGGTTGTTCTATCGGATTACCGAATTGCCGGAATACTACCTGACGCGCACCGAGCTTACGCTGCTCCGGCGATTCGCCGAAGACATTGCCGCGATGGTGAAGGCCCCGGCGGCGTTGATCGAATACGGCGCGAGCGACGAGGCCAAGGCCGAATTCCTGCTGGGCCAGGCCGACAAGCTCGGCCGCGCCCATTTCGTTGCGTATGTGCCGATCGATCTTGCCATTGATGCGTTGGTTGGAATGGAGGCCCGGCTGCGGCGGCGAAGGCCGGAGCTGGCGGTGTTTCCAATCAGCGCCGATTTTACCAGCCCGGTCGCGTTGCCGGCTGCGTTGGGCGGCATGGCGCGGCTGGGATTCTTTCCCGGCTCGACGATCGGCAATCTCGATCCGCTGCAGGCCCAGCGCTTCCTGGCGCAGGCGCGCTTCACGCTCGGGCCCGGGGCACGGATGCTGGTCGGCGTCGATCTGCGCAAGGATCCGGCGATTTTGGTGCCGGCCTATGACGACGCCGATGGTGTGACCGCGGCGTTCAACCTCAACGTGCTGGCGCGGTTGAACCGGGAAGCGGACGCCGATTTCGATCTGGGCGGCTTCGTCCATCGCGCGGTGTGGAACGACCGGGAAAGCCGGATCGAGATGCATCTTGAGAGCTGTCGCGAGCAGACCGTGCGCGTCGCCGGTCATGCGATCCAGTTCATTGCAGGCGAGACGATCCATACGGAGAACAGCTACAAGCATACGGTGGAGGGATTCGCAATAATGGCCGCGCAGGCCGGCTGGCGGGTGCATCGTGCGTGGACGGACCCGGCGCGCCTGTTCTCGATTCAACTATTGGCGATCAGCTAGGGCGCGCCCGAAGCGAAGTGCACCCGGTCGAGATAAGCGGCGACGGGCGCGGTCACCGCGAGGTCGCGAGTTTGCTCTACCGGTATGAATCGGGCTGCCACAATCTCGCGGTTGTCGAGTCGCAACGTCGGCATCCGATCCAATTGCAGCTCGAACAGGTGCACGTGGTCGCGTCGGCCATCCCACAAGCCACAGACCCCGCTGACAGGCCGCAAGGCGGGCGCGGCAATGCCGACCTCCTCGGCCAGCTCGCGTTGCGCCGCCTTCTCGGGCGTTTCGCCAGCCCGCACGGTACCGCCCGGAAAATTCCACGCAGTCCGATAGGACGAACGCAGCAGCAGCAGGGCCGGACCGACATATACCGCGACAAGCGCGCCTTCATGCCGCGTCCCGCTCAGTCGCCACCACATGCGGGCGAGCGGAAAGCCGACGCGAAACACCATCCGGCAGGCGAGGTCGACTCCTTTTGTCAGCGATGTCCTGCGGGTTCGTGCCGGCATGCCGAGAGATGGCCGGCACAACGCCGGCCATGACGGCACGGCAACGGTTGCGATGGCCGCGCGCTTTGCCCATCGGGTCGAGGTCGCCTCCAGCGGAGGACTTTTCACGGTGCCACGTTGCGGATGTCGATGCGCGCGACGTCGCGCACACTTCTGCCGCCATGCCGATCCCCGGGCACGACAAGGCGGATCTCGCCAGCCGGCATCGGGTGACCGTTCATCTCGTCGGCGAGAAGAATCTGTTTGCTCTCGAACGCCGGGTCGATCTCTGCCATTGCCAGGACGATGGCATAGCCATCATGGCCAGTGACGACGATTGCCTGCTTCTCGCGGTCCCGCGGGTTCGTGCTTGTGACTAGCCCCAACTGCTGCAGCACGGACCAGAGCGTCGCGCCGGTGTAATCCGCGGCTTCCGCGCCATGCTCGGTCAGGAAGGAGACATGGGTCGTTACCGACGGCATGTGCGCGAGTGCCGCAGGGTCCAGGGTCCCTGTGTGCCCGTTCGGTGCGTGAAGCTGCACATCGCCGGCGAGCGCAGACGACCCGCACAGCAATGCCGGCACGACGATCGTCAGGATCGCAAGCAGGCGGCCGCCAAGCACTATTTCGCCACCATCACGTCCGAGGCCTTGATGACCGCGATGGCCTCGTCGCCGACAGCGAGGCCGAGATCGTCGATCGCCTCGTTGGTGATGGAGGACGTGATGACCACGCCGCTGCCGATCTCGATGCGGACGTGGCCCGTGGTCTGTCCCTTCGTGACGCCGACCACCTTGCCCTTGATCTGATTACGGGCGCTGAGTTTCATCATCGGTCGAGTTCCTTGCCGGGGATGATGTCCGGTTACCATGGCCGGGCGGGTTCGTCGATCCTGCGGTTTGCCCGCACCCGGTGTGATCTGGGTCATAGCACGCCGCGGCGGCGGCGTGCTGGCGTGGCGCCGCCAGCATCGGTGCGGAGCTCAATATGCGCCTGCTATCCGCCGCATCACCGTTCCCCGTCATCCGCGAGCTCCATCGCGGCGATGAATCCTCGACCTTCGTCCGGCTCGGCAAGTCGCGCCACGTCGCCGACCTCCGGCTGATCTTCTGGGTCACGGTCATCCTGATGATCACCGCCTCAGTGATGGCCCTCGCTTTCGACTTCGAACGGGAGGTAATTACGAACTGGCCGAAGATCACCGAGCCGCACGGCATCTGGCTTTGGGTGAGGATTGCCTTCGACGCAGTCGGCGACAGCGGCGTGTTCATCGGCGCCGTCGTGTCGCTTGGCTGCGGAGTGCTCGCTTGGACGTATCAGACCGGCAGTGCACGGTTGGGCGTGGTCGATCTGTTCGCGTGCGAAATCGCGACGCTCTGCTGCGTTGGCACTATCGTCGACATGGTCAAGCGCTTCACCGACATATTTGTGAATGAGGCCGTGGCATCGGCCTCGGCGGGCAGCGCTCCTGCGCCCACTACCAGTCACTTCGCCTCCCAAGAGAGCTATTTCCCGGTGTTCGATGCGACGGTCAAGGATCTTCAATCGCTCGAAGCTGGAGTGGTAAAGAATGTTACCGCCTTCTATACCTACATGAAGGTGATGCGTGACTATATGCGCAAGCTCGACGATCTCTCGCCGACCGCGGATGCGTGGCGTCACACCCTGTGCAATGTGATCTATATGCAATTCCTGGCCTTCAAGAACGCGAGGCTGGCGATACTTGACCTGGTTGAGTTCGAACCGCGACAGGCGGAGAACCTGATCAGCATCCTGCTGAGCGAGCTGCCGGCTTATCGATTTCTGCTCGACCATTTCGATGATGATTTCCACCACCGGCGACTGATGCTGCGCGAACCGGATTACCGGCGAGACGTGCCGGACCTGTATCGGATCGTAATGGCCGGCACCGGGAAGATATGGGAAAAGGCACAGGACACGGTGGAAGAATTGGCGGAGCGATACCATGCGGTGTTCGGGTTGCCGATCACGGCCGCTGCTACGCGCTTGCCTCAGCGTTCTCTGCGTCTCTGCGGTTGTACTTTCAACCGCAGAGACGCAGAGAACGCTGTGGACTGATGTCAGGCATGCGCGCTCCGCTCCGGGATGCGCTCTAGCCGACGATCGTGCCCGAGCGCCGCGACCACGATCCCGGAGACCACCGGCGCCGCAGCCAGCGCCAGCAGCGCGATCGCGTTGCTGCCGCTGGAGTCCCGGATCAGCCCGAACGCATAGGGTCCGGCGAAGCCACCCAGATTGCCGACCGAATTGATCAGCGCGATCCCGCCGGCCGCGGCAGTCCCAGACAGCATCGCCGTGGGCAACGACCAGAACGTCGGCGCGATGCTCTGCTGACCCATCGCGGCGACGATCAAAGCCACCATCATCAGCGCCGGACGCCCCTGCAGCAGCATGCATGCGGCCAGTCCGGCCGCGGCCAAAAAGCAGGCCGCGGCCACGTGCCAGGTCCGCTCGCCGGTACGGTCGGAATGCCAACCCCAAACGATCATCGCCACCGCAGCGAACACGAATGGCAAGGCGCTCAACAGCCCGGTCATTCCATAGCCGACCCCGAACGCCTCGATGATCTCCGGCAGGAAGATCAGCAGCCCGTAGTTCGATACGTTCTGTCCGAAATAGACCAAAGTCAGCCACCACACGCGGTTGTTCTGCAAAGCCTCGCCGAGCGCGAAGCGACGCACGGTTTCGCGCTGCGCCTGCTCGGCGTCGATGCGCTGCGCCAGCCACTGCCGCTGCTCCTGGCGAAGCCAGAGCGCGTGCAGCGGACGGTCTGTCAGCAGCAGCAACACGACCACCGACATGACGATCGGCGGGATCGCCTCGACCACGAACAGCCATTGCCAGCCGGCCAGCCCGCCCCAACCGCCCAGGCGCAGCAACTGTCCTGACAGGATCGGCCCAATGATCAACGAGATCACGCTGGCGGATTGGAAGAACGCCATCATCCGCGAGCGATAGCGGGACGGGAACCACCAGGTCAGATACAGGACCACACCTGGGTAGAACCCGGCTTCGGCAAGGCCGAGCAGGAAGCGCACGCCATAGAAGCTCCATTCGTTCCAAACGAATGCGGTCAGGCCGGAGATGATGCCCCACGTCAGCAGGATGCGGGCAATCCAGCGCCGTGCACCGACACGGTTCAGTACCAGGTTGCTCGGCAGCTCGAACAGGAAATAGCCGACGAAGAAGATCCCCGAGCCGAAGCCGAACACCGCCTCCGAGAACCCGAGCGCCTTGTTCATCGTCAGCCCCGCGAAGCCGACGTTCACGCGATCGAGATAGGCGCAGAAATAGCCGAGCATCAGCAGCGCCAGCAGCCGCCAGGCCACGCGGCGAATCGTCTCTTGCTCCAAGGCCTCGGGTGGCGCCCGATCCGGCGCCGCTTCCTGCGGCGACATCGCTCGCTCCTGTCTCGGCTTTCCTCGACGTCACGGGCTACTTGGGCCGCACATCGAACCGACGCAACAGGTCGAGAAGCGCCGGACGGATCGCCCGCAACTCTTTGAGATGCGCCGCCGACAGCTCGCTCAGTAGAGCCTCGGCGTGCGGCGTAAGCGCGACGTGCACGCGGCGGTGATCGACCGGATCCTCTCGCCGCTCGACCAATTCGAGCTGAACCAGCCGGTCCACCAGTTCCACCGCGCTGTGCGGGCGGATCAGCAACGCCTGCGCGAGGTCGCCGATGATCAGCGGCTCGGCGCCAGGGGCTCCTTTGATCGCCAGAAGCGCCTGGTGCTGCTGCGGGGTCAACCCGGCGCGACGCGCCGCCTGCTCGCTGAATGCCGTGAACTGGCGCAAGGCGCGGCGAAACACGGCCAGCGCCTCATAATCGGCCTGGGTCAAGTTCAGCGTGCGCAGCTCCGGCACGCTCCGTCAGTCCGCCGAGGACCGGTGGCCGTGATAGGCGAGATTGGTGACGAGGCCGATCAGCCGCAGCAGCACCCACGCCGACGCCACGCTGGTGGCGGGTGCGGCGGCCGGCATGACGGCGGTGTTCGGGACGCCGATCGCGGCGGTGCTGCTTTCCGTCGAGTTGCTGCTGTTCGAATGGAAGCCACGCAGCTTCATTCCCGTACTCGTCGCCAGCATGACGGCCATCGTCGAACGTGGTTGGGTGCTGGCGACAGGGGCGCTGTTTCCTCACGCGGGATCGATGCCGCTCGACCCGTCCACTTTGCTCGATTGCTGTGTGCTCGGCATCGCCTCCGGATTGCTCACCGGCATGGTCTATGCCTCCGAGGATGCATTCACGAAGCTGTGCCGCGTACGGCGTCAGTTATGCGTTCACCGTTTTGGTGCCGAAGCGCTCGATCCTTACCGAGAAAGTCGCGCGGCGCGGCCATCACATCATGCGCGAGCTGACCGTCGATCTGCTTGATCTCGCGCAGGTGAAGGACGTCATGGTGACCGACGTCGATACCCTGCGCGCGGATATGACTGTGGGCGAACTGGTGCAATATTTCAGCGTCAATGTGCCGCGCCACAAGGCGTACCCCATGCTGGATGCATAGGGCCGGCTGGCGGCTCTGGTCACGCGCGCCAACGTTCTTTCATTTGTCAAAGATACAAGCCGCCACAGTCAGACGCTGGTCGAGGCCTTGGGTGGCCGCAAGCTGGTGGTCTCCAGCCTGACGTATCGCATGGTGCAGCAGGATGTCGGGCGCGTGCCCATCGTCGATCCCATGGACCATCGGCTGCTCGGTCTCGTCGCCCGCAAGGACCTGCTTCGCGTAGGGGCGCGGCTGCTGTCCGAGGAGCGCGGCCGGGTACTGGCGTTCGGCGCGGCACCCTGACCCGCGGCCCTGCGGGCGGCCATCTTTCCTGCACAGTGGCATAGGTGTAAACAACGCAAATTCCCAGGGATGACACAACATTAACTGAGATGACGCGAGTTTAATTGCTCCATGGGGGGAACGTTTAACTGACAATTAGCATGTCTTGGGCTGAGGCGGGACCATATCACTCACCGCTTTACTCATCCCCGAAGGAGGTTCGATGTCTGATCCGAAGTCAGGACCCCGCCGCTTGCGGCGCTGTACGCTCGTGGCCGGTCTGCTCGCCAGCACTGCCGTGGCTGGCTATGTCGTCGCATTCGCCGCGCCGACGCCGGCCACCGGCCCAACGCCCCCGCAGGCCTCGACGCAGCAGGTGCAGGAGAACGCGCCGACCGGCAACAGCCAAGCACGGCCGCCAATCAACACGCAGCAACAGGCCGCGATGCCGGAACGGCTCCCCAGCTTCACCCATCTGGTCGCCCAGGTGAAGCCCGCGGTGGTTTCGGTCACGAACTATCTCAAGCAGGCGCCGGAAGGTGACCAGCAGTTCCAGGGCAATCCCGGCCTGCCGTTCCCGTTCAACCAGTTCCCGTTCAGCCAGACGCAACCGCAGCAGGAGCGGCCGGTGGAGGCGCGCGGCTCCGGCTTCATCATCAATCCGGACGGGCTGATCGTTACCAACAACCACGTGATCCGGGACGCACACCGGATCACCGTCACGCTCGACGACGGCCAGACGCTGCCGGCCACCGTCGTCGGCGCCGACCCACGTACCGACATCGCCCTGCTCAAGATCAACGCGCATCATTCGCTGCCGTACGTGGAGTTGGGCAACTCCAGCGACGTGCAGCCCGGCGAGTGGGTGATCGCGATCGGCAACCCGTTCGGCCTGTCGGAAACCGTGACCGCGGGCATCGTCTCGGCACTGGGCCGCGACATCGGCTCCGGGCCGTATGACCAGTTCATCCAGGTCGATGCGCCGATCAACGAGGGCAACTCGGGCGGCCCGTTGCTCACGCAGGATGGCAAGGTGGTCGGGATGAATACCGCGATCCTCTCGCCGACCGGCGGTTCGATCGGCATCGGCTTCGCGATTCCATCCAATCTGATCAAGACGATCTCGGCCGACCTGCAGCGGTCCGGCCATGTCACCCGCGGCTATATCGGCGTGGAAGCGCAGGAGATCTCGTCGGCGATGTCGAAGGCGCTTGACCTGCCCAGTGCCGGCGGCGCGCTGATCGCGGCGGTAGAGCCGAACACGCCAGCCTCGCGTGGCGACTTGCAGCCCGGCGACGTGATCCGCTCGGTCAACGGGGACCAGGTAAAGAACCCGCGTGACCTCGCCGTGGATATTGCCGCTATCCCGCCGGGCGACGCGGCGCATCTGGGCGTGTTGCGCGACGGCCACGAGCAGACCGTGGACGTGCATGTGGCACAACTGCCGGCCGAACAGCAGGTGGCCCAGCGCGGGGGCGGCAGCCCGCAGGCGGCGCAAAACCGGCTGGGCCTCGCCCTTGGGTCGTTGTCGCCGGACGTCGTCGGTCAACTCGATCTGCCGAACGGCACGAAGGGAGCAGTCGTGACCGAGGTCCGGCCGGGCTCGCCGGCGGATCAGGCGGGTATTCAGGCGGGCGACGTGATCGTCGGCGTGGGCACTCATCCGGTGACCAATCCGGTGCAGGCGGCAAACGCGATCCGCGATGCCGAACGCAACGGCGACCAAGCGGTGGCGCTGCGCATCATCCATGACGGCCAGCCGGCCTTCGTGGCGGTGAATCCCAGCGGCAGCGACAACGCCAACAACGGCTAGCGATGAGTGGGCGGCGGCTCCAGCCGCCGCCCGCCAGCCATTCCGGAGGGGGGAAACGTCCGAGGCGTAGGGCGGACGTAGTCCGCCGTCGCCACGCGGCGCAGGCCGCAGAATCAACGGTGTCGGGCACCGGCGGGCCGCAGCTGACCGGCCCGTTCTGTTGTCTTTGCGAAATCGATAGGCCAGATCAGAGGAATCTCACATTTAGTACTTGCGTTCACAGGTTTGTGAAGGCTAACCTGCCGTTCATTCGGCGACGTCGGGCGGATCGTGCCAGTCCCTGGAGCGGTCCCCTACCACACCTCGTCGTGCGGTTCTGCTGCCATTTCCGCCGGCCAGACTGGCCAATGGGGGTTACGAATGAGCCTACCGAGCCTGAGTCGCCCACTGCCGAAGGGCCTCGCTTTCGAGATTTCGGACCTGAAGATGCTCCAGAGCTGGGCGGAAGCTCAGTCTATGCGAATGGTGGTGGAACTCGACCACTGGGTCGAAGGCGAAGAATACGAAGAGGTGCTGGCTTTCTACGACACCGATGGTGCTGGCCTGCGGCTCTGGACGATGTGGCGCGCCAGCGACCACTTCGTGGTTATGCCGATGAATGGCCGGGCCTGGCGCGCCAGCGCCGTGCCCGAGGCGCTTGCCGAGCTTCTCGCCCTACGATCCTGACGCGAACTTTCCCCTCCCCTTGCGGGAGGGGGTAGGGGTCACACAACCCGCCCCGTGCCCGGGTCCATCAGGTGCATGTTGTTAAGGTCCGCGGTCAGCGGCAGCGTCTCGCCCGGCGCGGCCGGCGTCGAGGGGTCGCAGCGTGCGCACATCGGCGCGCCGTCGATGAAGAAATGGACCATGGTCTCCATCCCCATCGGCTCGACCACATCGACCAGCGCATCGAGCCGCGCGTAACCGGGCCGGCCGTCCGCACGGTAGTCGAACAAGTGCTCGGGCCGGATGCCCAAGACCATCTCCCGCCCCTGGTGGGGCGCATAGCGACCGGCGCGGGCCGGCGGAATCGGCAGCACGATCTGGTTGTTGACGCGAACCGCCGGGCCCGCGGCGCCATTCTCGACGCGGCACGACAGGAAATTCATCGCCGGACTGCCGATGAAGCCGGCGACAAAGCGGGTGGTGGGGTTGTGGTACAGCTCCTGCGGCGTGCCGATTTGCTCGATGATTCCCTGGTTCATCACCACCACCCGGTCGGCCAGCGTCATTGCCTCCACCTGGTCGTGCGTCACATAGATCGTCGTGGTGCGGACGGTCTGATGCACCTTCTTGATCTCGGTGCGCATCTGCACGCGCAGCTTGGCATCCAGGTTCGACAGCGGCTCGTCGAACAGGAACACCTTCGGGTTTCGCACGATCGCCCGGCCCATCGCGACGCGCTGCCGCTGACCGCCGGACAGCGCCTTCGGCTTGCGTTCGAGCAGCGGGTGGATGTCGAGAATGCGCGCCGCCTCATCGACGCGGCGCCGGATCTCGTCGCGCGGGAACTTCCGCAGCTTCAGCCCGAACGCCATGTTGTCGAACACGCTCATATGCGGGTAGAGTGCATAGTTCTGAAACACCATGGCGATGTCGCGATCGCGCGGCGGCACGTCGTTGACTACGTCGCCGCCGATCCAGATCTCGCCCTCGCTGATCTCCTCGAGCCCGGCGATCATCCGCAGGGTGGTCGATTTGCCGCACCCGGACGGCCCCACCAGGACAACGAATTCCTGGTCCGCGATGTCGAGGTCGATCCCTTTCACCGCTTGCACCCCGCCGTCATAGGTCTTGACGACTCTGCGGCACGAAACTTCGGACATGCGTCGCTTCCTCAGCCTTTGGTTGCGCCGGCGGTCAGGCCGGCTATGTAGTAGTCCATCAGGAACGCGAAGATGAGCACTGGCGGGATCGAGGCCAGCACATTGGCCGCCATGATCTTGCCCCATTCGAACACGTCGCCGCGGATCAGGTCGCTTACCACGCCGACAGTCAGCACCATCTGGTTGGAGGTGTAGAGATATGCCAGCGGGTAGATGAAATTGCCCCAGCTTAAGGTGAAAGCGAAGATCGAAGCTGCAATCAGCCCGGGCATGGCGACCGGGATGAAGATCCGCCCGATCATCTGCAGGTAGCCAGCGCCATCGATCAGCGCCGCCTCGTCGAGCTCCTTCGGGATCGAACTGAAATAGCCGATCATGATCCAGGTACAGAACGGCACTGTCAGGGTCGGGTAGATCAACACCAGACACCAGTAGCTGTTGATCAACCCTACCCAGCCGATCACCTGGAACAGCGGGATGAACAGGAGCGAAGCCGGGATCAGGTAAGTCAGGAATATCCCCGTACCCAGCGCCTTGCTGCCCCAGAATCCCATGCGCGAAAGGCTGAATGCCGCCAGCACCGAGATCACCATGGTGATCGCCACCACGCACACGGTCACGATGACCGTGTTGAGGTAGTACATCTGGAAATTATGATAGGTGATCAGGTACCAGAAATTCGCCAGCGTAGGATGGTGAACATACCACGGGTTGCCCTTCTGCGCCGAAATCTCGGCCGATGACTTGAGACTGGTCATCAGCTCGTACCACGGCGGCACGAGATAAATGAATGCGAAGAAGCCGAGCGCGAGATAGCTGCCCCACAGTGCCCAACGGCGCTTATCGTGCGGCTTGCGGCGGCCGACCGCAGTGCGCGCGCCGAGGCTGACCGCGGTGGCACTCATGCCCCGATCTCCTGGTTGCGCCGGATGACGCTGCGCAGACCAAAGAAGGCGCAGACGGCCAGGACCGGCAGCATGAACAGGCTCACCGAGGCGCCGAGGGGGATGTCGCCCGACTGGATTCCGACCTGGAAGGCATAGGTCGCGAATACGTGGGTCATGTCCTGCGGTCCGCCCGCGGTCAGGATCCGCACGATATCGAAATCGGCAAACGTGACGATCAGGCTGAACAACGCCGTGATGGCGATGATATTACGCATCATCGGCAGGGTGACGTGGAACAGCTTCTGTAACGCACCGGCGCCGTCGATTGCCGCCGCTTCATAAAGCTGCTCCGGCACCGATTTCAGCGCTGCCAGATACATGATGAAGAAGAACGGCGTGCCGTACCAGACGTTGACCGTGATCGTGCAGAAGCGGGCAATCCAGCCGACGCCGA
>Ga0335075_10014581_pt1 | contig 11798 bp, 24 predicted proteins | sample Lox_Sample_24_FD_206723 | JGI IMG/M metagenome (GOLD analysis project Ga0335075, IMG submission 206723) | Soil microbial communities from Loxahatchee National Wildlife Refuge, Florida, United States - Lox_Sample_2.4 | ecosystem: Environmental > Terrestrial > Soil > Wetlands | place: USA... | reverse complement strand
GGACGCCGGCGAGTTTCGCTATTTCGTCAATGGGCATCGGCGTCTGCTTTCGTGTAGATGCGGGTGGACGCTTCGTAGGTGGCGACGATGGCGCATGGTGCGCTTTGCGTCATGTAGGCGAACAGGCGGTGACGCCTGCGGAGGATGGCACGTCGGCTGTTCTTGGTCATGTAGGCGAGGACGTGTCGTTTGGATGCTCCGAACGCGAACATGTCGTCTGCGTAAAGAAACCGCATGGTGGGGGTGATGTCGCCGATCATGACGATGTGGGACACGCAGCAGGCGTGACGTTTGGTGCACACGATCATGAGGGGCTTGTCGAGTGCGGACGCGATGAGCGCGCCGATGGGTGCTCCGTGCATGTCCCCCGCTACGACGATTGCGTCGAATTCGGCGGTGTGGGCTTCCAGGTCGCGACTTGCGTTGCGGGTGATTTCGGCTAGCGGGGTTGGGGGCATGGTTGGTGTTTCCTTTCCTTGGTTGTCTGCTGACCGTGCACAACAGACGCCATGCTGGATGGCGTCTATTGTGCTGGGTTCAGTAGCCGTCTTCGATTTCCAGTCGGGTGATGAGCTGGCACAGTTCGTTGGTCGGGTCGCTCATGATCTTCTGGAGGCTTGCGCACATGAGCGCTTCGCCGGGGGTGTAGGTGGTGATTCGGGTGATGGTGGGCGGGTCGGTGAACATTGTTTCTCCTTTGGGTTGGTGTTGACGGTTAACTAGACGGTATGCCTATATGGCCCCTAGGGTCAACGCTGCGATGCACAGCGCCAAACTTACGACACCCAGGATTATGGCAGCCTTAATCGCCATGGGCGGTTGGGCGTAACCCCATTTGTCGTATCTGGTTACCTGATCCTGCTTGACCTTGGTTTTCTTGGTGCGGTCCAGGCGTGCGCTGATTCTACTGTCGGGGGGGTTGTCCATGGTGACGGCAGTCAGCATTTCAACCATGCACTTGTCTGCCTCTGCGCTGCCGTGCTCCGCTTTCGCGAAACGTTCACGCATCTTGTACCACTGGCATATCGGCGCTTCGCCTGACATGCCGTTTATGCCATGTTCAGCCATGTATTCCTGTGGTGTCTGGAATGGGCTTACGTATTCTCTCATTGCAGCATCCCTCCCCATATCAGCATGTAACACATAATCATGGTCCATGCTACGTACTTTCATACCTCCGAGAGATGCGCGCCGACACGCAGCGCGTTAGCCATAACCGTAAGCGCAGGATTCACAGCGCCGATAGACGGCATGAACGACGCGTCAACCACATACAGGTTGTCAAGATCATGCGCCTTGCACATCGGATCGAGAACGGACGTAGCGGGGTCCTCACCCATCTTGCAGGTTCCCGCCTGATGCGCTACCCCCGCAACAGGGATAGACATCCCAGTGAACGCGTTGCGGTCCATCACGTGATGCTGCGCAGCGCCGATGTGGTTAAGGATCTTGCGCAGCTCACGGTACAGGCCGGCGGCCTCTTGGTGGTTGGTTTCCCGGTAGGCGAGTCGGATATCACCTGTATTGGTGAGCGTTACCCTGTTCTCCGGAAGGGGCAGGTCTTCCGTTGTCAGCCAGAAATCCACCGAGTGAGCGGCGATCTTAGCCAGCGACCAGCCAGGGCACACCGCAGCGAGATGGTTCTCACCTTTCATCGCCGCCGCGTTCGATTTCCCGACCATCTGGATAGACCCTAGCGTGTCGTAGTGATCATGCAAGGCTAGGGTCTTCTGGAATACGGTGGCGTTGGGTTTACGGTCGATCGCGATCACAGCCCGGCTGTTGTGCGCCATGTAGTTGCGTCCCACCTGGTCGGATGAGTTAGCGATGCCAGAGGCTAGGAGGATCTTCGCTGAATTGGCAGCGCCGGCAGACAGTACCACGGTGTCAGCCTCATAGGTCTTTATGGTCCCGCCGACGTTCGCGACCACGTAGCCTATACGACGGAGGTCACGGTCATAGGCGAGGCGCATAACCTCAGCGTTGGTGACCAGAGTCACGTTAGGCATACCCAGAATAGGGCGAACCGCGATAACCTCAGCGTCCGCTTTCGCGTGCATCATGCACGGGAAACCATCGCATGTGTTGCAGCGTATGCACGCGCTGTCGAACGGGCTTGCCTCGTTCAAGAGCACGCCAGAGGGGGCGTGGAACGGGTGATATCCCGCTGAGGTGAGATCGTCGGAGATCTCACGGATACGCGGCGAATGCGAGACAGGCGGATGCGGGTACTGCTGCGACCAACGTCCCTCGGTGGGGTCTTCCCCGTGGTTCCCGTGCACATGGTACATGTGCTCCGCTTGGGTGTACCAAGGTTCCATGTCCGCGTAGGTGATCGGCCAGGCTGGGGATTCCCCGTCGCTATGCGACATGACATCGAAGTCTTGCGGTCGCAGACGGAACAACGCCGCACCGTACATCTTCGTCGCGCCACCCACGAAGTAGTGGGATTGCGGCTGGAACGGTTTCCCCTGCCCGTCATGCCAGGTGTCGGGGGTGATGTACCGGCCATGCTGGAACACCTGCTGCGGTGACCAGTTCTCCACCTCACGGGGGAGGAATTCGCCTCGTTCCAGGATGAGGATGTTTTTCCCTGTTTCAGCTAGGGCGTTGGCGAGTGTTCCGCCGCCGGCTCCGGTCCCTATGATTATGGTGTCGTAGTGTGTCATCTGAGGTGATCATCCCTTTGCCATCCGACGCCAATACTCAGTGTCAGAGATCAGCCCGTGATCATGGTCGTATTCCAGCACCGCATCTCTACCGGGCGGCCAGTCAGCTGACGCACAACGGTTCCACCGTAATGGTCATCCACGGGAACATCGGGAAGCTTGTGTAAGCGTCGTGGATGACCTGCACGTCGGCGACGTCCCACAATGCCACGTGGTTGCGTGTCCCTGGCACGCGCCATACCCGGGACATCTCACCGGAGTCGAGATAGGGCTTCGCTGCCTCGGCTTCGGAGGTGTACAGGTTGTGTTCGTGCAGCTTGGTTGTTTCGGGGGGTAGCTTCAATTCCATGCGGACTAGGAACAGTGACATCTTGGTTTGGCCTTTCCCTTGGTTGTGTTTCCCGTGAGATGCTTAAAGCGCTTCCGACGCTAGTTCAGCCTGTACCACGCGGGTGTACGGATCATCTTCGGGTTGCTTCGGCTCTCCGCTGTTGCCGACGCGCTTGATAGTGATTGACATCCCCGGTCGGAGCACGTAAAGCAACGAGCCGATGTCGTTGGAAGTGTCGTTGATGTCGTAGTTGCGGGTGGTTCCGTCAGGATGCGTCATGGTGACATCGAATGTGCGGGTTTCCTCAACCTTAAAGGTCTTGGTGAGAGGCATTTTGTTTTCTCCTTGGTTTGTTTAACCAGCCCGGTAAAAGGCTTAATCGTGGGTACCCATCAGAATCGTCTGGTCACAGAGCCTCCAACGCTAGCTCAGCCTGCACCACACGATGGTACGGATCATCTTCAGGTTGCTTAGGTTCCCCGTGGTTACCATGGGCGAATCCTAGGTCTATCGACCACAGCGACCCAAGGATTACCCCGTTGACGTCACAGAGAGTCACCCCCCAGTGCTCCGCGCCCGACACGGAATAGGTGTCTGTTGGGGTGATATCGGCATCCGCGTCTATCCACCATGAGTAAACCCAGTTGCGATGCCGCGCTTCCCGTTCCGCCATGGCTAGGAGGATCGCCCCGCGTGTTCTTCCGCTTGAGGGTTCCTCATCAGGACGGTGACTGTAGCCGGCGTGGTCGTAGAAGAACTGTTCATCTTCCGTGAGTGTGACCAGGTGTGTGTTCGTCATTCTCTTGTGTCTTTCTTGTCAAGAGTGCGCAATAGTCACCGTGACTATCCGCGCAGCTCACAGAGGATCATGCGGGTAGGGGAAGCCTAGAAAAGCGTTTCCCCTAATGAGACTTGAAATCATTCACGACAACCGCGTGCACGTGAATATCATCCGCCGGTATCAAACCCAGCGGGTTAACGACATCCGATGCGATGTTCGCCGCGTGGGTGGCGTTCACGATGCCCTGAACGTGACTGTCGAGATAGAACGTGGGGCAACCTTTGCTACCCGTCCAGTTGCCGGCGGAGTCCGTCCCGTGGGTGGTGATCTGCACGTGAATGGCGTACATCATTACAGTGTCTCCCATACGTCCGTGAGGGGATGCTCTGGATTGTTCTTGAGATACCTGATCTCAGTAGCGCCGGCGGCTGGAGTCCCGTAATCGTCCAATGGCTCGAAGCCGTCCTCGGACCCATCAGGGTCGGCTTCCCCGACGCGTATCCCGGTGTAGTACAGTTCACGGTCGCCATCGTAGAGGCGGAACCATTCGACGTCGGGGAATTCCTGCCAGTGTGCCCGTCCGGCTTTCGCTGCCTCTCGCAGTCTCCGGGTGAGAGCATCGGGGATGTTGCGTGGTCCGGTTATCCATGTTCGTTTGTGGTCTAGGTGATCGTAGGTGATCACCCAACCGTAGGTGCTTGGTGTCATGAGGATATTCTCCCGTCCGGATCACAGCCGACGTAGATCGACCCGACCCAGCCGGCGACCCATCCGTCTGGCAGGTCGAACGGATGCCAGAAATCTGATTCGATGAACGGGACGTGATACCGTCCGCATAGCGTGCTGAGCGCTTCCCTTTGCGCATCGGTCATGACGTCACCTTGTTCCGGAGGAAATGCGCGACCGCGCCATCGAAACGGGGGTGGCCGACGCGCTTGCGGTTGAGGTACTGAAGTTTCCCGCTAGCGGACCGGACGGCCAACTCCACCGTTCCATCCTTCACACGGATACCCTCAACCGTGTACTTGGCTTTGGGGGTCTTAATGATGGTAGCCATGGGTTTTATCTCCGTTCTGCCTGAGAGGCCAGTTCTGCGCGGGTGAGAGGGCCGTCGTAACCACGCATACGCGCGAGTATGCGTCGTTCCCGTAGCCTGGCTTCCGCCAGTCTCTTGTCTTTCATGGCTTGCAACGCGCCGATGACAACCATGGGGTTGGGGGTCGGCTCACCGTAAGTTGCGGGCATGGTTAATCCTCTGTGTTGGTGTCTTCGATGTGCTGAGCGAACAGTTTAGCGTCGGCCACCGTATCGAATTGGGTGGGGATATGCACGCCGTTGACCATCACACCGTAGGTGCTGGTCGCGCCCGGGGTTGTGATCTTATAGGTTCGGTTGCCTCGGTGCCCGTTCACAGCTACGGGCATGGTGTGATATATCCCGTTGTCGGGGATAACCCACACTAGGGTTACCGGCTGGTACGTTTCGGTTTCACCGTCCGGGTTGGGGGTGGCGGGCTGGTAGTCGTATCCTCCGATCACCATTGACTGTGACTGATCTCGATACCAGTCGTTACCGGGGGTGGCGATGTAGCGTGTCATGATGGGCTACCTGATTTCATGCTGATTGGTGAGAGCCGACCACGTAACCGTCCAATGACGCGCCATGACTGCCTCATTGAGAGCCATGCGGTAGAACACGAGAGCACGGTACTTGCTACCGGGAGACTTGAGTCTGTCAAACTCCAGCCGAAGCGCGTTAAGCGCGTCGGTAAGCTGAGAGCCGGTGAGCTTGCTTGCCATGTCTCTGGCGAGACGGTAGTCCGAGGCCATGACTCTGCCTCTGTCACGCCACAACGGGACGACGTGCGGGGGAATGTTTGCGGGTGGGAGCGGCATACGCTCCCACCTGTTTTGGGTGCCCATCATTTCACCTCTGCCCTGTTGCCGTTGGAGTCCGTCAGGTGACCGTAACCCAGCTGGGTAAACAGGTCGTTGACAGCGTTGGTCGCGTCGGCCCGCTCACGGTCAAGCATGGTGACGCGCTTGAGCGCAGCCATAAGCACGTATGCCACACTGTCCGCCTCATTGGGCGTCATGCGCAGTGTGATCACGATTCCCCTTCCAGCTTCACATCAGCCATGATGCGAGGCAACGTCACTGTGTACGACGTGGTTCCCTGACCTGCGAACCAATCCCCGACCTTATAGCCGGCTTCACGGTCCGTTTCCTGCCCGCGTAGCGCGTCCGCGTGCGACTGAAACTCACGGATACGCACAACGGTGTCAGGCAGTAGGACGTCCGCGTAATGCCCGTCGGCGCATGCGTCGCATACAGGCCCGACGAAAATAGCCTCACGGTTGCCGGCGGACGCCATGAAGTAGGCATGCTGGGTTGGGTCGTATTGGGGCATGTCGGGGAAGTGCGATGCGTGCTCGCACTGGCATGGCCGAGGGGGGTACTCAACCGCGACGATAGGTGTCGCTTCCCCACGTTCGATTGCCCCACTCACGTAATAACGGAGTCGGTCTAGAGGATTGGTCATTGCCCTTTGTCCTTTCAGCGGGCTGTGCGGGTGAAGTCTCAGACCCGTTGAACAGGTCAGTCCTAGTGCCGGCCAACGTAATCGGTCGGCCCGCTGGTCACCTCCGAGGACCGGTGCCGGCCTCGGTACACGCGGTACCGGAGACGAGTGCTGGACAGAAACCCGTGGGTTTCGCTGTAGGCCGGCTCTCCGATGCAGATGAGTTTCACTCCTGTTTCACGTTCCACCCACCGACGCAACGCGTTGACGCTGCTGGCACGTGCTCGACGACTACCAGTCGAGGCGGCGTTGATGGTAATGAAATCGTCGGATACCTCACTCAGATACGCTGGCATGTCAGTGCTCATCCAACGTGACGGATACCAGCGTGATGCCAGGGTTGTGCACTAGCCCGTTTAGGAACGCTGGCAGCCATGCCGCGTTCATGCCGGCGAACGTGTGATCGGTGTTGTCGTCAGACCAGGTGATTGTGTACGTGGGCATGGTCGCCTACTTTCCTTTTTTGGAAATTTTGGCCAGCTTTTTGGCGAGTTTGAGCGCGTTGCGGTCCCGCAATTCGATGGGGATGCTGTACCCGTTCACTTGAACGGTCATAAGGGTTATGTCGACGTCGTACCATTCGACTGTGATGGTCACGTCGTCGAGTCGGTTGTATCCGCCAGTGATTTCAGTGGGCATGGTCGCCTACTTTCCTTTTGTCCTTTCAGCTGGTTTGAAACCTCACCCGCACACCCGTTGGCAGGTATCAGTAGGATTCATAGCACCCTAAAGGTGCGGTCACCTATGCTGACAGTGCTGCCAAACCGGATTGCACGGCCGCTATGACGGGCTGTGCGGGTGAAGTCTCAGACCCGTTGAACAGGTCCTCTCATGAATCCTCATCCATGGTGACGGAAACCAGGATCATGGCCGGATGGGTGATCACTCCGCCCACGAACCATTCCACGGACGTTTCCCGCATGCCGGCGAACGTGTGATCAGTGCCCGTGGTGGTGTCACGGAAGTTGATTGTGTAGGTCCGCATGATCATGATCCTTCCCGTATGTGCTTGGAACGCTCCGCGAGGTCTCGCGTGGCCTCTGTGAACGCGTCGTAAGGGTTTGGGGTCGCTTTGAAGTAGTGTCCCCAATAGCAGGTGAAGTTGTCGGGGAGTGCGTTGTATCCCCATGTGACGTATTCGCGTCCGTCTCGTGAGACCGCTAGCAGGTACCCGGTAGTCGGACTGTCGGGGACGACAGTGACGGCTATGTGAGAGCCGGCGACTATCCGGCCTATTATGGATTCATCCATTCTGACCCCATCCTTCCCGTGAGCGGTAGTAACTCGATATGCCGCCTCGGTGCAGTTGCATGTTCGTGTTGCGGGCACCCCACTGGGCATTACGGATGGAAGCCAGCGCGTTAGGCCGGCGATGCGTTGGCGCGTTTGAGCGCAACGGTGCGGTAACCCGAGCCTCGGGAGTCATCGCCGGCTTGGGTGGGAGTTTGGCGATTACCTTGGATGCGCGGGTGACGCCGCGTGTTGACCGCATGGTTTCACTCTTCCATGTAGGCGGCGTTAAGAGCCGGCTGTGACGTGGTGTGGTGAAACATCCACGTCAAAAACAGCGACCCGACTGTCTGCCCTATGAACTGGACAGTCGTGGTTTCCGTGAGGTGCATCAACGTCGTTATCATCGTGACCGGAACAACCCGAAGTAGCAGGCTGAGACCACGACGACGACGATAACCGCCAGGTCGAACAGGGACATGGTTTTTCACCTCCGCTTTGCTCGGTGGCTGCACGTTCCGATTGCAGCGTGCAGCCACCGCCACGGAAAACGACCATCACCCGCTGGGATGCCTGATTAACGTGCATGCAGCCGGAACTCTCGCGAGCCGGCCATGCACGGGACTCAGACCATGTTCCCTAGCGGGTGATGGTCGCAACCGTGAAACGCCGCGTACCCATTTGTACGGTGCGCGGTTTACAGCGGTTGGGCAGCCGTCCACCGAGGCGGACGGGTAAAGAAACCGGATTTACATGCACGACCGACACCCGAGAGGGTGTGTGTGCGTGACCGGGTGAAACGATGCTCGCTTATTGGGCGAACGGGTTGATTGCTAGCCAACGTGAAACATCTTCCATGCAAGATTGCTGGTCTTGCTTTTCCCTAGTCCGTGAGGTACGTGCACAATGTCCAGTTGCACGTGTCCGTGCAGCGCTGGATTGATCGTTACTCACGTGGCAACGGGTTGGTGTGTCCGACTCCGTATGGCCATAGGCGGTTACTTTGGTGAACCGCTCACCTCCCATTGGTCTTGCACGTCCCCATGGGCAGGGACCATCGTGTTACCCGCGCTATCCGCAACCCCATCCCTAGCTCTCATGTCTGCCTTGTGCGCTACGTCAGCAACCGTGATTGCTGGTTTCGCTGGCGGCTACCAGTTGACATATCCCTGAGTGAACCCCTCTGTTCCTTACGGGGGTCTCGGCTAGGCCAAGGTCGTAAGGGTTTCGGGTTTTGCACCCCGGTAACCGCGCTGCACTCGGAACGGGCAACCCCATACGCTTCCACCCGCCTAGGCGGGCAAGATGGGAAATTGCCGGCGACTCAGGCACTACCCTTCAAGAATCCCGGGAAGCACTTCACGCGTGCATCGTATGTCGATATCTCACGTTCTACAGGTTGGTATCGCGGTCCGTCCGCGCCTTCAAGCTCAACACAGAAATCAGCTACCAAGCCTAGGCATGGTCCGCCCATAAGGATCAGGCTGCGATATCTGGGTTGTTCGGTCAGCCCGTGAGAACTGCCCTACAGGTCAATCCCAGGTCACCACGCTTGGAAGCGTGTCCCACACCGGGCGAGCCGGCTGCGACGTCCCCCGCGTGAGCGGAGGGGCCGGGCGAAGATCTGGAATTGACGTGCAAGGCCAAGGTATACCCCCCATGGTCAGTGGGTCAAACTCGAATAACGCTCCGGTAACGGTGCAGGTCACAAGGATTCTTCGCAATCCGACATAACCGGCATACCGGACACAATCGAAAACAGCGACGATTGAACCGTCAAGCAATATCAGGGCAAACCGGGCAAACAGGACAAAAAAACTATGATGTGACCTGCATCACACATACTGTGACCTGCGAAAACATCAAAAACACCGAAGGTATAACCACATATATCATGACATCAACCCAAATGTCCGAATCCCCCAAACCAGGGAGACCCCACCCCCACACACACGCGCATATGAGAGGCGCAACCCCAGAGTCACCCCGTAAAGCCCCCTCACAGCCTCACAGAGACACCAAACCCAGTACCCAGGTCATAACAGGTCACCTCGCCCACGATCGACGCTCACAGACGCAATGGAAACGCTTACACAATGACACATCACCCAACCGCACCCCAGCCACAACGCAAACCAGCCGCCACCCAACACACACAATGTCATACATAAGGCTTGACCAGCGGAAACAACCCCATCACCCGCAAACAACATGACATGACATCATGTAACCGCTTACATAGCCACGTACAGGGAAGTTGATCATGCACCCAAGGGATCACACGCGGAAAACCTGACGGGGATTTCAACCCAAATGTCCGAATCGATACCATCGCAGGTCAAACGATTAAACCATCACCATGTACGGTATACCAATCCCAAATCCGTATTCACCGAACAACAAAACGAACAACCCCACTGACCAGGAACGTAACACTGTAAACACAATCCCTACCACACTAGTGTGGTATGCTCAACTACTTGCATACACACAGACATACAACACAATGAATAAACATACAGACACCAACCCACCCCACACCCGCCTGCTCGTTAGTTAACCTAACTATGAACCATTGGTCTCAAGTTAGTTAACCTATACAACTATATGGTTGCTCATGCTAACGACACAGACCAGTTCACTGACATTTGTCATTGACGTCAGTCAGTGACCAACGTCAGTGACACCCAACCCGCTAACCCCCACCACCCATACCAAGGGAAGGTAACACACAAAAACATTTTCGAAGACCAACCAAAACATCACACACAAAAAAGTGTTCCAAAAAAACAGCCCCCGAATTTTTCGAACACCCCACCAATCGAACACCCCACACCCAGTAGCAGGATGATTCAAAAACTAATTCGAAAACCAGGTGGTCACGGCAGGTTGGGTGGTGTGCTGGTAATTTTTTTGGTCTAGGGGAAGGGGATTTTGTTTTTTTGAAAAAGTTGGTTTTCTCTTGTGTGTAGTGGGGGTTTGGTTGTTTGGTTTTTTTTCGGGCTGCTGTGTGTTCTGTTTGTTTCCTACCCTAGCATATGGCTGCAAGTATGTTACCGGTCACATTGGGGGTTTTGTTGCTGTTATTGGTTTTTGGGTTTGTTACGTTTGTGTTAATTGTTTGGGTTGGTCATGAGGTTGAGTTGTTGGATGGCTTCCTGGAGGGTGATGATCCGGGTGGGGGGGGGTTGGTAGTTGTCGGGGAGGGGGATTGTTTTCGCTATCCCGGGGGTGAGGCCGCCGCAGGGCTGGCAGTTGACTTGGGGGTTTTCGTTGTAGGTGCGTGTGATGAGCTGCTGGCATTGGTCGCAGTAGGTTTTTTCCGCTAGGTGTTTCTGGTAGCAGGTGTAGACGGTGAGGTGGGTGGCGGTGTTCCCGCAGGAGCAGTCCAATGGTGGTCCTTTCATGGGGGACCCCCACCCTGGATAAGTTCAGGGTGGGGGTCCGGGGTGGTTAGGTGTTGTTGTTTATTTTCTTTTCCCACACTTGGAGGAGCGCCGCGTATCTTCGCTGGTTCCCGGGGGTGGGTGTTGTTCCTTTTTCCCAGCGGTGGACGGCCCGGGATGACACGGTGAGGAGGTCGGCTGCCTGCTGGAGGGTGAGACCCATCTGTTCACGGTAGTGTCGTCGGAGGTGGGGGGGTGGCAGTGCGGGGAGCGGGGTCGCTGTCATGTTAGCGTCGCCGTCGCAGTTTCGGGTAGGGGTCGGCGAGTCCCCCTTTGGGTTCCTGGAGTTTGGTGACGGGTTCTTGGAGGACCCAGTTGTTCCAGGCGCGGGTGAGCCAGAACACCTGCCGGGCGGCGTCGGGGTTCTCGGCGAGTTTCATGGTGAGTTTACGGAAGAGGATTTTGTTGGTTTCGTCTTGGGAGCCGTAGATGACGAGGTTGAGGAACTCTCCGGCGTCGGAGGCGGGGTACCCGTGTTTCTCGGTGATGATCCACCAGAACATTTGGAGGGCTCCCCGGTTCCCGATTCCCTTCCAGTGCTCCGCCCAGGGTTTGGTGTCGTTGATGGTCGCGGTGATCCCGACGGCGTAGGTGGGCCATTCGGCGGCGAGGGCGGAGCGGCTCATCCGGTAGGTGCGCCAGGTGAGGAGCCCCCCTTGCCCTTTGTTTTCCCTGGCGACGTTTTCCCACACGACGACTTTCCGGAGGAGTGATTCGACGGCGGAGCTGTTGCTGACGCCGGCGACGTGGAGGTCGTCGGA
>Ga0335075_10014580_pt1 | contig 11799 bp, 13 predicted proteins | sample Lox_Sample_24_FD_206723 | JGI IMG/M metagenome (GOLD analysis project Ga0335075, IMG submission 206723) | Soil microbial communities from Loxahatchee National Wildlife Refuge, Florida, United States - Lox_Sample_2.4 | ecosystem: Environmental > Terrestrial > Soil > Wetlands | place: USA... | reverse complement strand
GCAGGATCATTCTCCGGGAAAAAACATCATGGACGGCCAATGGTCCAGCGCGGCGGCGGCCAAGGTCAACGGGCAATGGCACGTCTATTTCCCCGGCGGCGACGGCTGGATGTACGCCTTCGAGGCCAAGAGCGGCAAACTGGTGTGGAAATTCGACTGTAATCCCAAGAAGTCCGACTTCCGGCCCGGCGGCCGCGGCAGTCGCAACTACATCGTGGCCACGCCGGTCGTGTGGGAAAACAAGCTGTACATCGCCACCGGACGCCAGCCTGACGACGGCAACGGCGAAGGCCATCTGTGGTGCATCGACATCACCAAGACGCCGAAAAATCCCGATAAAGATTTGTCTCCTGTCGGCGACAATTTCGATCCGAAAGCGGAAGTCAACAAAGACTCCGGCCTGGTTTGGCACCACGGCGGCCCGGTCGTGCCTAAACCAGAGGGCGCCGGCCGCGAGTATGTTTTCGGCCGCAGCGTCAGCACGGTCGCCATCCACGATGGCTTGCTCTACGCCGCCGAGTTGGCTGGCTACTTAAATTGCCTCGACGCCCGCACCGGCAAGAAAAACTGGGAATTCGACTTGAAAGCGAACACCTGGAGCTCGCCGCTCTATGCCGACGGCAAGGTTTTCATGGGCAGCGACGACGGTGCCTTGTTCGTGTTCGCGTATGGCAAAGACCTGAAGAAACCGGCTAAAATCGATATGAGTGAAGCGCTCCTGAGTCCGCCCACGGCGGTCAACGGAGTGCTATACGTCAGTAACGGCAGTAATTTGTACGCCATCGCCGCGAAGTGATCCGTTGGTTAGCGACGCTTCGTAGAAGCGTCGTTTCGACGCTTCGTAGAAGCGTCGCTAACCGAATTCGAGAAAAGTGGAGCCACCGTGTCCGCCAACGCCGATCCAGTCCGTCAAGCCCGCGAACGTCTCGACGCTCAGGTCCGTGAAATCGTTCGCTGGCACTTCCACCCCGACACCGGGACGCCGTTCTGGCTCGAACGTGCCAGGTCGTTCAAGTTCAACCCGCTCAAGGACGTGCAAACGTTCGACGATCTGAAGCTGTTCGGTTTCTTCGAGGACGAATGGCTGCGCGGCGGCCCGGTGCGCCGTTGGGTGCCCAAGGCGCTTCATAACAAACCGACCTACGTTTTCGAGACCGGCGGCACCACCGGCATCCCCAAGAGCCGCGTCGTCCAGGACGATTTCCGCATCGACTACGAGATGTTCAGCGACACCCTGCCGGAGAAATTTTTCCCCAAGGGATCGAATTGGCTCATGCTCGGCCCGTCCGGCCCGCGGCGGCTGCGCTTGGCCGTCGAACATCTGTGTCAATATCGCGGCGGCATCTGCTTCTGCATCGATCTCGATCCGCGCTGGGTCGTCAAGCTCATCAAGAAGGGCTGGATGGAGCATCTGAAAGCGTATCAGGAACACGTCATCGATCAGGCCGTCACGATCTTGTCGGCCAATCACGAGGTCAAGTGCATGTTCACCACGCCCAAGCTGCTCGACGCCTTGGCCGGGCGGCTGGAGAAAGAGGGATCGAGCATCGCCGGGCGGGGCATCACCGGCATCTTCTGCGGCGGCACCGAAATGACTTCGCAATGGGTCCGCTTCGCCATCGAGGAGTTTCTCGGTCCCAATGTCTACATCGCTCCGACCTACGGCAACACGTTGATGGGCCTGGCAGCGGCCGAGATGCCGAAGGCGGAGGAGAACTACAAGATCACTTATTATGCACCGCAGCCGCGCGCCGTCGCGCAGGTAGTGGACTTCAAGGATTACAATAAAGTTGTGGATTACGGCCAGACGGGCCGGGTGATGCTGACGACGCTGACCAAGGAATTTTTCGTGCCGCGCTTCGCCGAACGCGACGAAGGCGAGCGCGAGCCGCCTAGCGCGAAATATCCGTGGGACGGCGTCAGCGGTGTCCGGCCGTTCCACGAGTTCGCGGCGACAACCACGGTCGGTGTATATTGAGCGCAGGTGCTCGTGAAAGTCCGCGAAATGTTGCGTAAACTGAGGGACGATGGATGGGTGGTGGTTCGCCAGCGTGGCAGCCACCGCCAGCTGCATCATCCCACCAAACCCGGCACCGTGACGGTAGCCGGTAAATTGAGCAAGGATTTGAAGCCGAAGACGGAAGCCTTGATTTTGCGGCAGGCTGGACTGAAATAGGAAAGGGGGCCGCTCGTGGATGACTTCGACGAAGAAACGCGTACTTATTGGTTTCTTGTAGTGATTGGCCGGACCAAAACGGGTTATGACGCCCATGTACCAGACCTGCAAGGTTGCGTCGCTGTTGGGATGACCGTGGAACACACACGCCATATGATCGCGGAAGCGGTCGAGATGCACCTGGAGCTGATGCAGCAATCGGGCGAGAAAATCCCCGAGCCGCGGCAAAGCATAGAAATCACCGTCGATCCCGAGGCCGGCGAAGAATTTTACACCTGGGTCGATGTTGAAGTGCCTCAGCCGACGGCTACGACCTGAGTGAAGATCCTATGACAATCGATATGGAAGAGATCCTCGAACGAGCTTTCGAGCAGGCGTTTTTGCGTGCCCTGGATCAAACCGTTCAGGCCAAAGCGGAGGAATTGTTCAAACAATTCCTCGCGCCGGGAACGCCGCTAGCCAAAAAACTCGAAGAGAAAATCGAACAGGGTTTCCAGCATTTCCTCGAAGAGGGGATTCGCTGGGAGAAAAATGAGACCTGGTTTCCGGAAATAACAACGACACAAGGAGAGCACCTGTGATACACATTCCCGTTCTTCGTTGGGGCGAGCCGTACAAGAGCCTGGACATAGACAAGGTGGTCCACTTCGCCAGCGGCGAGCCGCTGGCCGAAGTTGGTAGGGCCAACGCCGGACTGGTCGAGCGCGACATGCGCCATGCCGGCCGTGCCCGCGACATGCTCCGCGACATTCCCATTGCCGATCTGCTGCAAATGGTCAAGAAAGCGGCCGATCTGTACACACAAGCGGAGCTGCCGTTGGGCGACGGCACGCAGACGCCGGATCAGTTTGTCCGCATGCAATCGGCGACGACCGGCTTGCCCGAACATATGTGCCGATTCAACATGACGAAAAATCATTTCGTGTTGAATCAAATGGACAAGATTCTGGAATCGCTGACGCGCGGTCTCGATCTCAACGTGCTGTTGCGCGGCTACGGCGTCGAACGCGGCGTGCCCATCAGCTATCAGGCGCAGTCGCCGGTTCTGGGCTTGGTGCTACCGAGCAATTCGCCCGGTGTTCATACTCTGTGGCTGCCGATCGTGCCGATGCAAGTCGGCTTGGTGCTCAAGCCGGGGCCGCAAGAGCCGTGGACACCGTATCGTATGACGCAGGCGTTCGTGCAGGCCGGCGTGCCGAAACAGGCCATCGCCATCTATCCGGGACTGGGCGACGTGGGTGCGGCGGTGCTGGCCCACTGCCCACGCAACCTGATCTTCGGCGGTACCGCCACAGTGGAGCAGTACAAGGGTAATCCGCGCGTGCAGGCGCATGGGCCGGGTTTCAGCAAGATCCTGCTGGGTGACGATGTGGTCGATAATTGGCCGAAATATGTCGATCTCATGGTCGATAGCGTGCTGGTCAACAGCGGCCGCGGCTGCATCAACTGTTCCGGCATCTGGGCGTCGCGTCACACCAAGGAGATCGCCGAGGCGTTGGCCGAACGCATGGGTCCGGTACAACCGCTGCCGCCCGAAGATCCGAATGCAGCACTGGCGGCCTTCACTGTGCCGGGACAAGCCGACGCCGTTTCCGCGGACATCGACCGCGATCTGAAGGAAGCTGGCACCCACGACATGACCGCCAAATTCGGCCCGCGCCTGGTCAAGAAGGAGCGCTGCGATTACTTGCGGCCTACCGTGATTCTCTGCGATTCGCCGGTGCCGGCCATCGCCAAGAAGGAATATATGTTTCCGTTCGTGACGGTCGTACAGTGCCCGCAAGAAAAGATGCTCGCATCAATTGGGCCGACGCTGGTGTGTACGGTGATCGCGGAAGACAAGAAATTTCAACGCGCCTTCATCGACGCGACGCACATCGATCGATTAAACATCGGGCCGATTCCGACGATCAAGCTGAACTGGCTGCAACCGCACGAGGGCAACATCGTCGATTTCTTGTTCCGAGCGCGGGCGTTTCAGTTTGAAGGGGCATTGTCCGAATAGGGGGGAGCGCGGGTATAATGTGCTAACTGCCCTCCGCCAGCGCGATTTATCGTTTGGGGCGAAACGATAAATAGCGCTTTCCGACCTGCCGGGACCATTCATGAAGGTAACTGTACCGTCCACTATCACTACTCGTATGCGTTCCAGCAAGCCGCCGCTGCCGCAACCGCTGTTCGACTACCACCCGCTCACGCGGGTTGTTTACGGTCCCGGCACGCTGGCGCGCCTCGGCGAATTGGCCCGCGAATTGGGCGCGCATCGATCCCTGGTCGTCACCGACCCGGGCCTGGAAGCGGCCGGCCATCCGCAACGGGCGCTGGCCTCGCTGCATGACGCCGACCTGGAGCCGGTTCTCTTCGACGGAGTCGAAGAAAATCCGACCACCCGTGTCGTTGAAGTCGGCGTGGAGACGGCCCGGCGCGCGGGCATCGACTTTATCGTCGCCGTCGGCGGCGGCAGCTCGATGGACGCGGCCAAGGGCATCAATTTTCTGCTCACCAACGGCGGGCGGATGTCCGATTACGTGGGCATCGGCAAAGCGACCAAGCCGATGCTGCCGTCCATTGGCGTGCCGACGACGGCTGGCACCGGCAGCGAGGCCCAGTCGTTCGCGCTGATCGCCGACGAGAAAACGCACCTGAAAATGGCCTGCGGTGATCGCAAGGCCGCCTTCCGCGCCGCCATCCTCGATCCCGAAGTCACCATTTCCCAGCCCCGCTCCGTCACCGCCGTCACCGGCATCGACGCTCTGTCGCACGCTCTAGAGTCCTACGTCTGCACGCGCCGCAATCCCTTGTCGCAGGCGTTCGCGCGCGAGGCATGGCGGGCGCTGGAGCAAAACTTCGATCACGTTCTGCGCAGCCCTGACGATCTGGAGGCGCGCGGTGCGATGCAGATGGGAGCGCACTTCGCCGGCGCCGCTATCGAGAACTCCATGCTCGGCGCTTGCCACGCCTGCGCCAATCCGCTGACGGCGCATTACGGTCTGACGCACGGCATCGCCATCGGCATTCTGCTGCCGCACGTCCTCCGCTTCAACAACGCGGCAATCGGCGCCCTGTACGCGGACCTGGCCCACGATGTCGGACTCATCAACGGCGACCCGATGGCGGCGGGCGAAGTGCTGGCCCAGCGCATCGCCGGCTTCGTGCAAACCGCGGGACTACCGAACCGCCTCTCTGACTGCGGCATCGGTCGCGGCATTTTGCCGGTGCTGGCCGAGGAAGCGGCGCAACAGTGGACTGGACGCTACAATCCGCGCCCCGTCGGCGAGATGGAACTATTGCAGCTCTACGAAGCAGCGTATTAACTGAGCCGCGACCGTTAGGGGTGGTATTCCAACCGTTCCCTTTTGCCTCTGGCATTCTGCTCGCCGGCGCGATACTTTCAGAGAGGATGCTTTGTGTCTTCTCCTTCGTTTTCGCCCGCATCCTCGGATGAGGTATCGCCATGGAAGATCGACAACAGCGTTGCTCGCGCCGCAAGTTTTTGGCCTCGGCGGCCGCGATCACACTAGCCGGAGGGGTCTCCCCGCAGGCTGCCGAGCCGCAGGGATCGCTGCCGCTGTCGCGCACGCGGCCGGCCAAGCCGTCGAACAAAGGACGCAAACCGCTTGCCGTGCTTACCACGGTGTATCGGCCACTGTCGCACGCTTACCACATCGCCGGCCGCTTCCTCCACGGCTACGCCCGCGGCGGACAGCTGCACGTCCCCAAGCACTACATTCACTCGCTCTACGTCGATCAGACGCCGAAAGAACAGGATCTGTCTGACTATGTGGCCTCCAAGTTCGGCGTCCGCGTCACGCGGCGGACCTCCAACTATTCCTTGGCCCGCGCCGTCGAGGACGCCTTGACCGCTAACGGCAAATTGGCCGTCGAAGGCGTCCTGCTCATCGCCGAGCACGGCAACTATCCCCGCAATGAGGCAGGACAGATTCTCTATCCGCGTCTGGAACTGATGGAGCAGATCGTCAAGGTCTTCCGCAAGACGGGGCAAAGCGTGCCGGTGTTCAATGACAAGCATTTGTCATTTACTTTCGATCGGGCCAAGAAAATGCTCGCCTGGGCACGGGAACTTCAGTTCCCCATGATGGCCGGCTCCAGCCTGCCCGTCACCTGGCGCACCCCGGAGCTGGAATTGCGTTTGGAATCGCCCATCGAGGACGCTCTGGTCGCCGCCTACGGCCCCATCGAGGTGTATGGATTTCACGCCCTGGAGACGCTGCACGTGATGCTGGAGCGCCGTAAGGACGGCGAGAGCGGCGTCAAAGCCGTCGCCTGCCTGAGCGGCAACGACGTTTGGAAAGCGGGCGACGCCGGACTGTGGAGTTGGGATCTGCTCGAAGCCGCCCTGAGCCGCAGCGAGACGGTAAATCCCGGCGACATCCGCGACAACGTCGGCGGCATGAAAGTGTACAACTACAATCAGACTCCGCCCTTGGCGTTTCTGATCGAGTACCGCGACGGCACGCGCGGTACGGTGTTGCTGCTCAATGGCCACGTTCTCGATTTCACCTTCGCCGCCAAGTTGCGCGGCGAGAGCAAGCCAGCCTCGTGCCTGTTTCACCTGCCGCCGCCGCCCGGCGCCCGCTTCTTCGACGCCCAGGTCGCCAATTTGGAAAAATTCTTCGAGAGCGGCAAGGCGCCCTACCCCGTGGAGCGGACGCTGCTCACCACGGGCATTCTTGACGCGGCCATGCGCAGCCATCAACGCAGCGGCGTCCGCATCGAAACGTCAGAGTTGCTGGACGTTCGCTATTCCGCACCTGCCGACAGTGGTTTCCTCTGTGGAAACATCGCCGATTTTTGAAAAGATCATCCGTTTAGCCGCGACCCGAAGGGGAGCGCGGATGCCCGCGCTCCCCTTCGGGTCGCGGCTAAACGGATGATCTTTCTGGTATCCTTACATGCTTCTTCTCCGCCGTTTCTTGGTGCTGATCGCTCTGTTCTTTTGGCAGGGCGGATTCACCTTTTATGCCAGCGTCGTCGTTCCGATAGGCCAGCAAGTGTTCGGCCCAAGTCGGCAAGGGTTCGTCACACGTCAAGTGACTGTGTATCTGAACCTTGCCGGGGCTGCGGCCCTGCTCGTGCTTCTGGGGGATTTGCTGGTCGAGCGGGACACGTCGAAATGGCGGCGGGCAAGTCGCTGGCTTTTATGGACCGGCATGGTTCTAACGCTGCTTTGGTTGTTCCAGCTGCACGGCCAGCTCGACGAGCTGCTCGTCGTCAAGGGCCGCATCATCCGCGATGCCGATGCTTTTCACCTGCGGCATCGTCTCTATCTCTGGGTTAGCACCGTGCAATGGGCATGCGGCTTGCTATATTTGTGGACAATTTTAGCAATCTGGAGAAGGCGGGACAGTTTCGGGAAAGAAGTTGAAGGAAGGGGGGAGGGAAAAAAAGTTCCGCCGCTGGCTCCTTCGGCGTCGCCCAGTCACCGAAGCAGTCATACGGCGGAACAATGATTATGATACCGTCTTTACGGCGGGATGCAAGAGGAGTTTCAAAAAAATTCCAAAATTTTGCTTTTTCTCTCATCTCGCCGGAAAAGACGGAAAAAATCGGACATTTTGTCCTAGATTGCGTCGATAAAAGGATGTGCCGCGCGGCCGCCTTTACTGAGAAAGGGCGGTAGACGGAAAATCGCAGGTCGCTTGCTTCCGGGGGATGGGACAAGCACTTGAATCCGTCTATTCTCTTCCTAACGTTTAGGATAGGCAGCCGGAGTGAATTGCCTAAATTTCGCAATCGATTCAAATTGCCAACGAATCCCCTCCGAGCGCATCATAGAAGAGCCAACAGGGAGAGGGCGATTCTAGAGGAGAGGGGGAAAGGAGACGAGGGGGTAGACGAGGAAAGGCGGAGCCAGCGTTCAGCGCCTTTCGGGGTTGCCGCAGAGGGGAAGGAAAGATATACTTCCCTTTTTTAGACCGGCAAATCGGCTGAAGTGCTTGCCGGGAAATACTTAAGCGTCGGGCGAAACTTCATGCGATTCAACCTGATCGACCGGATCGTGGAAGTACGGCCGGGCCAGGGTCTGCAAGCCGTGAAAAACCTCACCTTGGGTGAGGAGTACCTGGCAGATCACTTTCCGACTTTTCCGGTGATGCCCGGCGTGTTGATGCTGGAAACGCTGGTTGAAGCGGGCGCCTGGCTGCTGCGGCTGACCGATGATTTCGCTTCCAGCGTTATCGTGCTGCGGGAAGCGAAAGGCGTCAAGTATGGCGCCTTCGTGGAGCCGGGGCGGCAGCTGACCGTTGCGGTCGAGTTGATCGAACGAGGGAACGGCTTGGCAGTGTTCAAGGGCAAGGGCGAAGTGGAAGGACAGAACACCGTATCCGGCCGCCTCGTTTTGGGCCATTACAATCTGCGCGACCGCGACCCGGCGATGCGGGCGGCTGACGAACGGCTGGTTCAGCATTTTCGAGAACTGTACGGATTGCTGCGCGGCATATAGCCCCTGCTTGCCGGGGGCTGAGAATCAAAGGACAAGACACCCATGCGGCTGAAGGATCACAACGCCTTGGTAACGGGAGGCAGTCGCGGCATTGGACGGGCCATCGTTGAGGCATTTGCCGACGAGGGGGCCAAGGTCGCCCTTGTCTACCGCGGCAGTCGGGAGGCCGCCGATCAGCTTGTGGCCGAGATCAACAACAAAGGCGGTAAGGCTGCTGCTTTCCAGGCCGACGTTGCCGACGCCGCTTCCGTACAGGCGTGTGTCGCCGCTGCTGAAAAGGAATTGGGACCGATCCACATTCTCGTCAACAACGCGGGGGTGATCGAAGACGACTTGTTTGTGCGCATGAAGCCGGAAGCCTGGAACAAGGTCATGCAGACCAACCTGGGCGGCGTCTTTAATTTCTGCCACGCCGTCGCCTTTGGCATGATGCAGCGCCGCGCCGGCCGGATCATAAATATATCCAGCGTCTCCGCCGACCACGTGAATATGGGACAGACGAACTACTCGGCCAGCAAGGGAGCGATCAACTCGTTCACGCGGGCCTTGGCGGTGGAGTTGGCCAAGCGCGGCGTCACGGTCAACGCCATCGCGCCGGGTTTCATCGAGACCGACATGAGCGCCGCTGTGCGCAACAAGGCCGGTGATCGGATCGTCAAGTACATACCGATGCGCCGCATCGGCGCGCCGGAAGACATCGCGCGGGTAGCGGTCTTCCTGGCCAGCGCCGACAGCGCTTACATCACGGGACAAGTGCTGACGGTTGACGGCGGCTTGACTTTGGGGGCTGTTGCCGAATAACGAATCGCTGGGCGGATGTCCCGCCCAGCTTTTGATACGGGTTGCCATTGTTTTCCCTTTTGTGGAGGTTTGCTCCGATGCCGACGCAGGACGAAATTTATTCCAAGGTTTCCGCGACTCTGGTCGAGGCTCTCAACGTGGACGAGGAGGACATTAAACCGACATCCACGCTGCAAGGAGACCTGGGCGCCGAGTCGATCGATTTCCTGGACATCGTTTTCCGCCTCGAACGCGAGTTCGGGATCAAGATCCCGCGCGGCGAGCTGTTCCCCGAATCCATTTTCCAGGGCGATCCGGAGTTGGTTCAGGACGGCCGCGTCACGCCCAAAGGTCTCGAGGAGTTGCGGTCCAAGATGCCGTTCGCCGATCTGACCAAGTTCGAGGAAGATCCGGAAGTCGGCAATCTCAGCAACCTGTTCACCGTCGATCTAATCGCGCGGTACATCCAGGGTAAGCTGGAGAACGGCAACAATAACTGACGGTGAGCGGATGCGCTGGATCTGGATTGATCGCTTTGTGGACTTCCAAAGTGGTAAATCGGCGCGGGCGGTGAAGAACCTAAGCCTGGCCGAGGACCACTTTGGCGACCACTTCCCCGGTTATCCGGTGATGCCGGCCGCGCTGATCCTCGAAGGTTTGGCGCAGACGGGCGGCATCCTGGTCGGCGAGGCCAACCACTTTCAAGAGAAGGTTGTGCTCGCCAAGGTGCCGCGGGCGGTCTTCCACCGCGAGATGCTGGCCGGCGAGCAGCTGGTCTACGAAACGGAGATCGAGAACCTTCGGGACGAAGGCGCGTCCGTGTTGGGGCGCGTTCTGGTCGGTGGCCAAGTGACGGTCGAGGCGGAGATTTTTTTCGCTCATCTCGATCAGTCGCGCTCGAAACAACTATTTGGAGAAGGCAACTTTGTCTTCAGCGGCGAGATGAAGTATCTGCTGGGCCGGATGACCGGCGGGAATCCCAGGCCAGGAGGCTCTGCCGGGACGGCGGGTGGCTAAGTGAGCAACAGGTGTTCCATGGCTGCACCATCGCGCCGGGCCGTCATCACCGGCATCGGCATCATCAGCCCCATCGGACTCGATGTGGCCTCGTACTGGCGTTCCTTCCAAGAGGGACGGAGTGGTATCCGCTCCATCCAGTCCTTCGATGCTTCCGGCTTACCGGTTCGCATTGCCGGCGAGATTCCCAATTTCAACGCCAAGGACTTCCTCGAAAAAGAGAACCGCAAGAGCCTGCGCGTGATGGCGCGGACGATTCAGCTGGCCGTGGCCGGCGCCCAGCGCGCCCTGGACGACGGCAAGGTGGACAAAAGCAAGCTCGAACCGGCGCGCTTCGGCGTCGAGTTCGGCGCCGGACTCATCGCCACTGAGCTGAACGACCTCATCGAGGCATCTTGCGTCAGTGCCAACTGTCAACCGGGCCACGTTGATCTCGAAAAGTGGGGCGAGCAGGGCATCCCGGTGATTCAACCGCTGTGGATGCTCAAATACCTGCCGAACATGCTCGCTTGTCACGTCTCGATCCTACACGATGCCCGCGGCCCCAACAACAGCATCACCGAAAGCGATGTCGCCGGTTTGTTAGCGTTGGGCGAGGCGTATCGCATCCTCCTCCGCGACCAAGCCGATTTCTTTCTCGTCGGCGGCGCCGAGAGCAAAATCAATCCACTCAGCATGGTCCGGCAGTGTTTGTTCGAGCATCTGTCGCATCGCAATGAGGAGCCGAACAAGGCGTGCCGGCCGTTCGACCGCTCGCGCGACGGTTTGGTGCTCGGCGAAGGAGCGGCCGTTTTCGTTGTCGAGGATCTGGAACATGCCCGGCGGCGCGGTGCCCGCATCTATGCGGAGGTCGTCGGCTTCGGAGCGGCGTTCGATCCCGGCTTACGCGGCGATGGCCTGGCGCGGGCCATTCGCGCCGCTTTGGCAGAGGCGGGCATTGGGCCGGATGAAGTCGATCACGTCAACGCCCACGGCCTGTCCACGCCCGAATCCGATGCCTGGGAAGCAAGCAATTTGCAAGAAGTGTTCGGTGGTTGTTCGCCGCCCGTGCCGGTCTTTGCCCCCAAGAGCTACATCGGCAATCTGGGCGCCGGCGGCAGCACGGCCGAGTTGGCCGCCAGCGTCTTGGCCCTGGGCAGCGGCCGCGTGCCGCCGACGCTCAATTACGAACAAGCCGATCCCGATTGTCCCATTTGCGTGCTGAGCGGCGAACCACGGCCGATCGCTCGACCATACGTAGTCAAAGTGAGCTTCACGCAGATGGGCCAATGCGCCGCCGTTGTGGTTCGGCAGTGGCGTGAAGGGGAGATGTAACAGGAGCAGCATCTATGCGACGACGAGTTGTCATCACCGGGATGGGGGC
>Ga0335075_10014578_pt1 | contig 11800 bp, 8 predicted proteins | sample Lox_Sample_24_FD_206723 | JGI IMG/M metagenome (GOLD analysis project Ga0335075, IMG submission 206723) | Soil microbial communities from Loxahatchee National Wildlife Refuge, Florida, United States - Lox_Sample_2.4 | ecosystem: Environmental > Terrestrial > Soil > Wetlands | place: USA: Florida... | reverse complement strand
ATTTGGCCAGACATCCCGGCAGCCGCCAGGTAGGATCGCGCGCCAACGAACAACGGTCACATCGAGGGTGTCATGATGAAGGAACCGCTGCTTGCAGGCCTGTTGGGATTGGCCGGCTTGCTGTCGTCCCCGGGCATCGGCGCGACGCAGCAGTCGGACCGGCGCGCGGTCGCAATGCTGGACACGCAATTCCAGGCGGCGGTCAAACGCAATGACGCGGACGCAATTGCCCGCATTCTCCACGACGATATGGTCCTCGTTCTCGGCGATGGAAGTGTCAGCTCGCGCGCTGATACGTACCGCCGCAGGCTGGCGATACTACTTCGGGCAGGCCTCCTTGCCCCTGCCGCACGCGCCGACCTGACGATGCGAATCCCATCGACGCCGGGCGCCTGATGATCGAGCCGGAGGGGGCGGCGTGACCCTGAGAGCGTACCCGAGTGGCCGGGTGGTGGGATTCGTGGAGCGCCGGGAAAGCTGTATGATCCGCGGGCACTCGAGCCTCTCCGCTCCGTGCAGTATGCTATCCGGAAGAGCGCATCATGACTCATGAGATCGTGTTCCTGTTCGATGTCGACAACACGCTGCTCGACAACGATCGGGTGAGTGCCGACCTCAAGCGTCACCTCACGAACAAGGTTGGTGCTCAGCGGCAGGCGCGATACTGGGCGATATTCGAGGAGCTGCGAGCCGCGCTTGGCTACGCCGACTATCTCGGCGCGCTGCAGCGCTATCGCGTGGAGAATCCTCGCGATCCGCACTTGCTCACGGTATCGGAGTTCCTCGTCAACTATCCGTTTGCCAGGCGGCTGTATCCGAAGGCGCTCGACGTGGTGGAGCATGTGACTCAATGGGGGCCTGCGGTGATCCTTTCCGATGGCGACGTGGTGTTCCAGCCGCGCAAGGTGGACCGCTCCGGCATTCACGCCGCCGTGGACGGCAACGTGCTGATCTACATTCACAAGGAGCTCGAGCTGGAAGACGTGCAGCAGCGCTTTCCCGCAGAGCACTACGTACTGGTGGACGACAAATTGCGCATCCTCACCGCCGTCAAGAAGGCATGGGGCAATCGAGTGACGACCGTATTTCCCAGACAGGGCCACTATGCGCTGGATCCGCAGGCGCTCAGCGGGTATCCGCCGGCGGACGTGACCGTCGAGCGAATCGCCGATCTGCTCGAGCTCGATGCCCGAACTTTCAAAGTGCCGCCCCCGGCGTCACCGTAAGAGAGATCGGCGTCGCCAGGAAACTCAGCTTGGCGGCCGGTGAATCCATGCAGTAGCATCGACGCACGCGCGAAAGGGCGAGCTTTCCGCGGTGGTCGTTGCCGTCGTAGGACGCCGGCTGAAGCGACTGGCGACCATGATCCCACAGGGAGGCTGCATATGGCTGCGGTGAAGGCCGGTGTCAGAATTATCCGACATCCGGGTGAACTCCACCATCGGGGCGCTGTTCCGGCGGCAAGGGTGGCCGTGCCCCTGGGTGCGCTCGCCATGGTGCTGCTCATCGGCTGCGAGCACAAGGCCCCGCCCCCGGCGCCGCCTCCGCCGAAGGTCTCGGTGGTCACCGTGCGAGCGCAGGCGGTGCCGATCACCACCGAGCTTCCCGGACGGGTGGCGGGCTACCGGACGGCCGACGTGCGGCCGCAGGTCAACGGCATCATTCTCAAGCGCCTCTTCGTCGAGGGGGGCGACGTCAAGGCAGGGCAGCAGCTCTACCAGATCGACCCGGCACCCTATCAGGCCAGCTACGACAGCGCCGTCGCGGCGGATGCTTCCGCCCGGGCGCTCGCGGAGCGCTACAAACCGCTGGCCGAAGCGAATGCGGTCAGCAAGCAGGATTACGACAATGCGGTCGCTTCGCACCTGCAGGCGCAGGCGGCGGTGGAAACGGCGCGCATCAACCTGATCTACACCCGGGTGCTGTCTCCGATCACGGGCCGCATCGGCCGATCGCTGATCACCGAGGGGGCATTGGTCACGGCCGATCAAGCGACCGTGCTCGCCACCGTGCAACAGCTCGACCCGGTGTACGTCGACGTCACCCAGCCCACCACGACGCTGCTGCGCCTGGAACGGGAGGCCGCGGCAGGACTGCTCAAGCGAAACGCGGCCGGACAGACCCCGGTGCGGGTACGGCTGGAAGATGGCAGCGAGTACCTTCACCCCGGCACGCTGGAGTTCTCGGAGGTGACGGTGGACGAGGGCACGGGCTCGGTCACGCTGCGCGCGCTGATGCCCAATCCCGAGCATCTGCTACTGCCGGGCATGTTCGTGCGCGAAGAGATCCAGGAAGGGGTGCGCCAGGACGCCGTGCTGGCGCCGCAGCAGGGCGTCAGCCACGATCAGAAGGGCGAGCCCGACGCGCTGGTGGTGGGTGCGGACGATATCGTCGAGCTGCGGATCCTCAAGACCGATCGCGCCATCGGCGATGAATGGCTCGTGACCTCGGGGCTCAAGCCCGGCGACCGCGTCATCGTCGAGGGGATCCAGTCGGCGAAGCCCGGCTCGAAGGTGGTGCCCGAGGAGTATCGGCCGCCGCCGGATGAGAGCACGGCGCAGCCGCAAGCCGCGGCCGCACCAAGCTCTGCGAAGTAGGCGCCGGCCATGGTCAACTTCTTCATCGACCGCCCGGTCTTCGCCTGGGTACTCGCCATCGTCGTGATGCTGATGGGCCTGCTCGCCATCACGACGCTCCCCATTGCGCAGTATCCGAGCATCGCTCCGCCCGCCATCGCCATCGAGGTGAGCTATCCCGGCGCCTCGGCCGAAACCGTGCAAAGCACCGTCACGCAGGTCATCGAGCAGCAGATGAACGGCATCGATCACTTGCTCTATTTCGGGTCCGAGAGCGATGCCACCGGCAACATGACCATCACGCTCTATTTCGAGCAAGGCACCAATCCCGACATCGCCCAGGTGCAAGTGCAGAACAAGCTCCAGCTCGCGACCCCGCTCCTGCCGCTCGAAGTGCAGGAGGAGGGGCTGCGCGTCGTCAAGGCGACGCGCAATTTCCTGCTGGTGATCGGCTTCTACTCGACCGATGGCTCCATGAGCAGCGAGGACGTGAGCGACTACATCGCCTCCTACATTCAGGATCCGGTCAGCCGCACGCCCGGAGTCGGCGACTATCAGCTGTTCGGCACGCAGTATGCGATGCGCATCTGGCTCGACCCGGCGAAGCTCAACAACTATGGGCTGACAGCGACCGACGTCAATAACGCGCTGCAGGTGCAGAACCTGCAGGTTCCTTCCGGGGAGCTGGGCGGGCTCCCCTCCGTCAAGGGCCAGCGCCTGCACGCCACCATCATCGGCCCCGAGCGCCTCACCGACGCGCAGGCCTTCGCCCGGGTGCTCCTCAAGGTGAACACGGACGGCTCGCAGGTGCGGCTCAAGGACGTCGCGCGCATCGGCCTCGGCGCCGAGAGCTATTCGATCTATACCGAATACAACGGCAAGCCGGCGGCGGGCCTGGCGGTGAAGCTCGCGCCCGGAGCAAACGCCTTGAACACCGCCAAGGCGGTGCGCGCCACCATGGACAAGCTGGCGCCGTTCTTCCCGCCCGGGCTGAAGCTCATCTATCCCTACGACACCACGCCCTTCGTGCGCGTCTCCATCGATGAGGTGGTGAAGACGCTGTTCGAGGCGATCGTGCTGGTGTTTCTGGTGATGTACCTGTTCCTGCAGAACTTCCGGGCGACGCTGATTCCAACCATCGCCGTTCCCGTGGTGCTCTTGGGCACCTTCGCGATCCTCGCCGCCGCGGGATTCTCGATCAACACGCTGACCATGTTCGGCATGGTGCTCGCCATCGGCCTGCTGGTGGACGATGCGATCGTCGTCGTGGAGAACGTCGAGCGCGTGATGGAGGAGGAGAAGCTCTCACCGAAGGATGCGACGCGCCGCTCGATGGGCGAGATCACGGGCGCCCTGGTCGGCATCGCCCTGGTGCTGTCGGCGGTGTTCCTGCCCATGGCCTTCTTCGGCGGCTCCACCGGCGTGATCTACCGTCAGTTCTCCATCACCATCGTCTCGGCCATGACGTTATCGGTGATGGTGGCACTGGTGTTCACGCCTTCATTGTGCGCGACGCTCCTCCGGCCGCGGGTCGCGGAGGCGCACGAGCGCGAGCGCGGATTCTTCGGCTGGTTCAATCGCGGCTTCACCCGGATGAACCGCGGCTACGAGCGCGGCGTCACTCATGTCGCGGGGCACACGCGGCGCTATCTGCTGGTGTATGTGCTCATCGTGGTGGCGATGGGCCTTTTGTTCGTGCGCGTGCCAAAATCCTTCCTGCCGGACGAGGATCAGGGCATTCTGTTCGTCCAGGTGGCGGCCCCGCCGGGCGCCGCGAGCGAGCTCACCCAGCGGGCCCTCAATGAGGCGCGCGACTACTTCCTCAAGGATGAGAAAGATCTCGTGAGCGGCGTGTTCACCGTCAACGGCTTCAGCTTCGGCGGCCAGGGGCAGAACGCCGGCCTGGTGTTCGTCCGCCTGAAGGACTGGTCGCAGCGACCGGGGAAGAAAGACTCGGTGTTCGCCCTGGCGCAGCGCGCCAACCGGCGCTTCCACCAGATCCGCGGAGCATTCGTGGTTGCGTTCGCGCCGCCCGCCGCGCTCGAGCTCGGCAACGCCACGGGATTCGACTTCGAGCTGGAGGACCGCGGTAACGTCGGCCACGCGGCGCTGATGAAGGCGCGCGGCGACCTGCTTTCGATTGCAAGCAAGGACCCGGCGATCGGCATGATCCGGCCGAACGGTCTCGATGACGAGCCGCAGTACAAGCTCGACATCGACTGGGAGAAGGCGAGCGCGCTCGGCCTTGCGATCGGCAACATCAACGATACCCTCGGCGCCGGCTGGGGCTCGGCCTATGTGAATCAGTTCCTCGACCGCAACCGCGTCAAGCGGGTGTTCATGCAGGGCGAGGCCGACTCGCGCATGCTGCCGCAGGACCTGGGTCTGTGGTATGTGCGTAACGGCGCGGGCGAGATGGTGCCTTTCTCGACCTTCGCCTCGGCGCACTGGGTCGTGGGGTCGCCGAAGCTGGAGCGTTATAACGGGACGCCCTCGCTGGAATTCCTGGGCTCTCCGCCGCCGGGCAGGAGCACCGGAGATGCGCTCGCCGCGATGGAGAGGGCGGTGGCGAAGCTCCCCAAGGGGGTGAGCTACGAGTGGACCGGCCTGTCCTACGAGGAGGTACGCTCAGGCTCGCAGGCGCCAGCGCTCTACGCCATCTCGCTCACGGTGGTGTTTCTGTGCCTCGCGGCCCTGTACGAGAGCTGGTCGATCCCGTTCTCGGTGATGCTGGTGGTGCCGCTCGGCATCATCGGCACCATCGCGGCCACGCTCTGGCGCGGGCTTGCCAACGATGTCTTCTTTCAGGTGGGCCTGCTCACCACGGTGGGACTTTCGGCCAAGAACGCCATCCTGATCGTGGAGTTCGCGCTGGAAAATCACAAGCGCGGCATGCATCTGATCGAGGCGACGGTGGCGGCGGCCCGCCAGCGCCTGCGGCCGATCCTCATGACCTCGATGGCCTTCATCTTGGGCGTCTTGCCGCTGGCGATCGCCACCGGGGCGGGCGCCGGCGGGCGCATCGCCATCGGCACGGGTGTCATCGGCGGCATGCTGACGGCGACGGTTCTCGCCGTGTTCCTCGTGCCGGTGTTCTTCGTGAGCGTGCGCTCGGTGTTCGGCGATCATCCCAGGCACGGGGAGGTCCCGCCGCCACCGCGGTCATCGCCACCGGCTGCGGGGAGCTGAAGATGGCCGGCAGAAGCACCTGCATCTTGGCCGCCGCGCTGACCACACTCCTCGGCGCCTGTACCCTGGAGCCGCATTATCATCGCCCGCCCTCGCCGGTGCCGGCGATTCAAGGCGGAACGGCGGGTGGCACGGCCGCCGCCGACATCGGCTGGCGCGAGTTCTTTCCGGATCCGCAGCTTCAGCAGCTGATCGCGCTGGCGCTCAGCGACAATCGCGACCTGCGGGTCGCCGCTCTGAATGTGCTGAGCGCTCAGGCGCAATACCGCATTCAGCGCGCGCAGCTCTTTCCGACCGTCGACGCGAGCGCCGTCGAGCAGGTGCAGAGAATCCCTCTCGGTGTGCTGGAAGGACAGATTCCGCCCGGTGCGCTGGGGGGCGGTGCCGGCACCGGGACGGCAATCTCTCTGCCGAGCGGAATTACCACCCACACCTATGACGTCGGAGTCGGCTTCACGAGCTATGAGCTGGACCTTTTCGGCCGCATCCGCAGCTTGAGCCATGCAGCCTTGCAGCAGTACTTCAGCACCGGTGAAACGAGGCGCAGCGTGCAGCTCACGCTGGTGGCCGAAGTCGCCACCGCGTACGTCACCGTGCTCGCCGATCAGACGCTGCTCGACATCACCCGGGATACCTTGAAGAGCCAGCGCGAGTCCTATGCCCTGACCCACAGGATGTTCAGCGGCGGCACGACCACGGAGCTGGCGCTGCGCCAGGCCGAGACCACGGTCGATACCGCTCAGGCCAACCTCGCGCAGTACGACCGGCAGCTGGCTCAGGACAAGGATGCGCTCGCGCTCTTGCTCGGTGCGCCGATCCCGGAGGGCATCGATTTCTCCGCAGGCCTCAACCGTCCCAACGTGATTGCCGAGCTCGAGGAGGGCATTCCCTCCGATGTGCTGGTGCGCCGGCCCGATGTGCTCGCCGCCGAGCATCAGCTCATGGCCGCCAATGCACAGATCGGCGCGGCGCGTGCGGCGTTCCTGCCGGCCATCAGCCTCACCGGCAATTTCGGGACCGAGAGCACGCAGCTGTCGGGCCTGTTCAAGGGCGGCTCGCAAGCCTGGGCTTTCTCACCGCAGATCAGTGTCCCGATATTCGCGGGCGGCGCCAACCTCGCCAATCTGCAGGCGACCAAGCTCGCTCGCGATACGGCGGTCGCGCAGTACGAGAAGGCGATCCAGACCGCCTTCCGCGAGGTCGCCGATGCGCTCGTCGCCCGCGGCACGCTCGATGAGCAGCTGGCGGCCCAACGGGCTCTGGTGAGCGCCTCCGACAAGGCCTATCGGCTGGCCGACATGCGCTACCGGGGCGGCGTCGACAGCTACCTGAGCGCGCTCGTTGCGCAGGTCTCGCTCTACAACGCCCAGCAGCAGTTGCAGACGGTGCGGCTCACGCGTCTGCAGAACCTGGTGACGCTGTACAAGGCGCTGGGTGGAGGTCTGCGGGAGCGCAGCGCGGCTGCCACCGGCCTGCCCCCTTCGAACTAGGCCCGCGCGGGTGTATGTTTGGCGGGAGGAGGGGGGAACTGGCATGGTGGATACTGCGGCAGCCGGAGCGGAGTGCTCCACCACCGCTGCGCATCCCTGGATCGGAGAGCTGTTGCTGCGTCTGCTGGGCGCGGCGCTGCAGATCCTGGCGACCTGGGCGGTGGTACGCGCGCTCACGCCCGTGGAGGCGGGGGTCTATTTTCGAGGGTTCGTGATCGCCTTGGGGCTGAGCACGCTGCTGCGGGGCAAATACGAGATCTACCTGGCGCAGCACATCATCGGGCGGCGCGCCACGACCACCGGCATCCCCAACGGCGTACTACTGATGCAGCTCGCGCGGCGGATGCTGCTGCGCTCGAGTCTGTTGTGTGCCGTTCTGTTGGTCGTGACGGCGGACCTCGATATTCAGGCCCCGCAGCTGCAAACCATGCTGCAGACCTATCTGCCCTTCGTGCTCGCCGTCCCCTGCGTCAGCGTCTCGAGCCTCCTGGGTGAGGCGCTGCGCGCAGCCAATCGCACGCTCGGCATCGTCGTGGCCGCCTATGCCGTGAACCTCTCGATACTTCTCGCGGTGGTGCTCGCGCCTTCCGACGCGTCGCTCGCGCTTTATTCCTGGGCTTTTCTCCTCGGAAGCCTCGTTTCCGCGGCAGTGGCGGCGGCGCTCGCCTGGCGTGCCTTTCCGGTCGAGCGAGGCGAGGGCTCCGTGCCGATCTGCCGCGAGGCACTGCAAGGAGTGGATTCGCGGGAGTTGATCGGCCTCGCCCGCGGAGTGCTGCTGTGGGGACCCCTGTGCATCCTGGCCGTATGGGCCCCGCCGACGCAGATGGCACAATATGCCGTGGCCGCGCGCACGGCACTGGTCGTCGATATCTTTCTGCCGGCATTGAACCTGACCGGCTGTCGCGAGACGCTGATGGCGGCGCAGCCGCTCCAGGTGCCGCGCCGCCTGCTGCTCAGGCAGCTCGCTGCCGCGCTCGTCTACAGCTCTGCCTTCGTCGCGCCGCTGCTGGTGCTGGCACCGGCAACCCTGGCACTCTATGGGAAGCCCTACGATTCTCAGCTGACGGTGTATGCGCTTCTTCTCGGGGTGCAGTGGGCAAATGCCGTCGGTCGTCCAGCGGTGCGCCACGCGGTGGTGCAGTGGAATGCACGGCGGATCGGCGTCGCCGTCGGATCCGGCGCCGCGGCGGTGCTGCTGGTTTGCACGCTGGGTGTGACCGCCTACGGCGCACTCGCCGCCGCCGCCGCCTCCCTGGCCGGCGCCTTGATCGTCAACGGACGGGCGATCGGCATGGCTCTTTCCCGACCCGCGTGAGCAGCCACTAGTAGTGAAACTTGTAGCGCAGCTCGGCGTAGATCTGGAAGGGATTGTTCCAGTGGACGCCGCCGAAGGTCAGGCTGTTGTCGGTGAGCAGGTGCCGGTTGGTGACGTTCAGGGTCGTGATCGACACCGACAGATCGTTGCTGATGTTGCGCCCCGCGGTCAGGTCGAGCACGGCGTAGCCCTTGAGGTGGGTCGGCGGCGGGAAGCCGTTGGAGAGTCCTGAATTGACCGACAGGTTGGAGCCGACGAAGAACCGCAGCGGCAGATTCCCGTTGTAGCCGAGATTCGCCGTATTGCGCTGATCGTGGTCGAGCGCGATGGGCGGGGTGCCGCAGGCGGTGCCGGGCACCACGAGACCCCCGGTGATCGCGCCGAAGCATTCCGCCGTCTGGTTCGAATAGGCGAGGTGCACCTGGCCGTATTGCCAGAAGGCCGGTGAGCGCACCGTGAGCTCGCGCCCCTCGATGAGCGCCCCCTGGTCGGTGATCGGCAGGTAGATGTCGGATTCGCCGAGCGGGTTGTGGTCGAAGAAGTTGGTCGACTCGGTGACGAAATAGTCCGCCTCGATGGTCCAGCCCTGCACGGGGATGGTCACGCCGAACAGACGCTCCGTATCGCGCTCTCCGTGCAGCGGCAGGAAGGCGGTGTCATTCGCGGTCGCATAGGCGACCAAGGGCCCCGACAGGGTCTCGAGCGGCGGGGCCTGGTAGTACTTGCCCCAGAAGGCGCTCAGCACCCAATCCAGCCGCGGCAGCTGAACGGTTGCGCCGAGCCGCGGGTCGGTTGCGTTCTCGGTGAAACTGCCCTGGAAGTGCGACTGGCGCACCCCCGCCGACAGGTTGAGCCAATGAGTGGCCTCGAAGGTGTCCTGCACCCAGGCGGTGATCAGTCCGCCGTCGGGTCGCTCGAACTCTCTGAGCGCCGGCGAGCTGTCATCGCTGAACGCCAGGTTGAAGTCGGCCTGATCCTGCTGCGCGAAGCCGAAGAGGCCGGCATCCAGGTGGTTGCGGCTGATGTCCATCTTCAGCTGCTCTTCGCCGCCCTCGTACTGCGAGTCGTGGTGATAGGTGGTGATGGTCGGATAGTCGCCGGCGCCCCCGTCGTAGTCCGCCCGGTCGAAGTGATAGAGAAGCGAGCTCGTGAGCACCGCGTTGTTCGTGAAGGTGTGCGCCCATGAGAGCACCGCGAAATTGTCCGCCTCACCCTGTACATCGCCGAACTGCCCGATGCACTGCGGGTCGTCGGCGAGCGGCGCGGTGCAGTCGGGTATCTGATAGACGTCCTGCCGCAACTGCGCGATGAGGCTCACCTCATCCTGCGCGTTCGGCTTGTATTGCAGGTTGGTGAACGTACCGTATCCGTGGGTCTCGTCATGGATCACCTGTGAGACGGGGGTCTGCAGGCCGAGATTGCTGCGATTGCCCTCGACACTCGCATAGTACGCGAAGTCGTCGGTGTGGCTGGCGACGCTCACGTAGTCGTCGGTCTGGCCGAAATTCCCCGCCTGCAGGTCGAGATTCGCGAGGTTGTCGTTGCCGAACCCGCTCTTCGGGATCACGTTGAAGATGCCGTAGGTGCGGTCGCCCTCGTCGGCCAGGTAGCCGCCCCGCTCGATCCCCAGGGTCTGCACGTCTTGAGGATTGATCTCGGGGCCGAGGTTCTCGGCGATGTTGGTGTTCGGAATCTCCACCCCGCCCAAGAGCCAGTTCGTCTGATGACCGCCGCGCACGTGCAGCATGTCATGCGCTTGATACGCCCCCGGAACATAGTCGGTGATCATGGCGAGACTGTTGACGTTGGTCGCACCCGGGGTGCTCTCGATGTCCTCCTGACTCACCATCGTGATCGGGGTGATCGAGGCGACGACCGGCAGCCGGGTCGCCGTCACCCTCACCTCGGCGAGCTCCGAGGGAGGTGGCAGCACGATATTCGCAAATGGAAAATATCCCGCCTCCACCGTGACCGCCTGGCTGACCGAGGCGAAGTCGCGCCGCGAGACGCTGAGCCAGTAGTGGCCGATCGCCACGTTCGGAAAATCGAAACGGCCGGCCGAGTCCGTGATGCGCTCGGTGCGCGCGTGGGCGGCGGACTCGAGCACCACCTTCGCGCCCGCCACCGGGCGATCGCCGTTGTCCCGCACGATGCCGTTCACGCTGCCATAGGCGGCAGCCCAGCCGCGCGCCGGAAGAAGGAACATGAGCAGCACGAGCACCGCCGCCCCGCAGGGGACCAGAGTTCGGGGCCGGCGGCGCGCGGGCGCCGCCAGCGCTTTGATGTGAGCTATCACGTGAAAACTCCTCGGGCTCGCCCTCTGGGCGAAGCCCCGCAAACGCACGGATGAGCGCGCGCCATTCGCGGCACGCGCTCGAGTTTGTGGCTGGCATGAGCTCAGCCGACGAAGGTCAGCTCAACCGACCGGGAGGTGCTCGGGGCTGTGGGAGGTGAACGACGCGGACGGCGACCGCGATCGATGCGAAGGCCACCGCGCGAACAGGCTGGGCGGCGGAGGCCTCGCTCGGCAGCGGCAGATGCGGGATGGGTCCGGCGCTGGAAGCGGTGCCGAACACGCAATGTTCGGCATGTGACGGACTTCCCGGGTGGTGGTGCGATCCGTGCCGGGGCCCGCGCTCGGAGGTGGAGTGCCCCGCGGGCATGCCCATGTCCATGGACTGCATGTCCATGGACCCCATACTCTCGGAGGCTGCGTGCGCAGGCTCGATCTGCGCGAGCACTTCGGCGGGAAGCCCTTCCCAGCAGATCTCGATCGAGAATGGCCGGTCGCTTGCCGGCATGAAGCCCGCCGGAATGAGCGCGCGCGAGGCAAACGCGGCCAGCATGACGCCGGCCATGAGTGTTCGTCTGCTCCGCTTGCCAAGGGTCAAGCGCATCTCCCAGCGGGTTTATTCTTGGGCGGCAAATTCTACCAGCAAAAGGGGAAAGGGCGTGAACCGTCGAAAGCGCACATGCGCGAGGGAGACAAGCTCGCCGCCGAGGCGCCTTAATTCCCGGATTACAAGCCGCGACAGCGGGCGCTTGATGCCAGTGCTGCGAGGCCCCCGGCATCAGCAAGATGATCATTGCATCGGAATGTCCTCTCTCAGTGCATAACAAAACCGCCATCCACCGAGATTGATTGGCCGGTAATGTAGCTTGCTGCGTCGCTGCACAAAAAAAGGACGGTGTTCGCGATCTCCTCAGGCCGACCTTCTCGCTTCATGGGC
>Ga0335075_10014577_pt1 | contig 11801 bp, 13 predicted proteins | sample Lox_Sample_24_FD_206723 | JGI IMG/M metagenome (GOLD analysis project Ga0335075, IMG submission 206723) | Soil microbial communities from Loxahatchee National Wildlife Refuge, Florida, United States - Lox_Sample_2.4 | ecosystem: Environmental > Terrestrial > Soil > Wetlands | place: USA... | reverse complement strand
CCATCCGCTGTTCACCGGCTTCGTACGCGCGGCGCGCGCCTATCGCGCCTCGCAGTTTCCCGCGGCGGCAGGTGCGTGAAGCTGACGGGCTTCGAGGTCGGTCTCGACCGACCGCTGTTCCTGATCGCCGGTCCCTGCGTCGTCGAGTCCGAGACGCTGGTACAGGAGGTGGCCGGCACGCTGGCCGAGATCACCGCAGCGCTCGGCATGCCGCTGATCTTCAAAGCCTCCTTCGATAAGGCCAATCGCTCCTCGGGCGCGAGTTTTCGCGGTCCGGGACTCGCGGCGGGCCTTGCGGCGCTGCAGTCGGTGCAGAAGCTGTTTCATCTGCCGGTACTCACCGATGTGCACGAGGACACCCCGATCGGCGAGGTCGCCGCCGTGGTCGACGTGCTGCAGACACCCGCCTTCCTGTGTCGTCAGACCAATTTCATCCACCGCGTGGCGGCGGCGGGCCGGCCGGTGAACATCAAGAAGGGGCAGTTTCTGTCCCCGTGGGAAATGCAGAACGTCGTCGACAAGGCGCGCGCGACCGGCAACGAGCACATTCTGGTCTGTGAGCGCGGCGTGAGCTTCGGCTACAACAATCTGGTCGCCGACATGCGCTCTCTGGCCGCGATGCGTGCCACGGGCTGCCCGGTCGTGTTCGATGCCACCCACTCGGTGCAGCTGCCAGGCGCGGCCGGACACGCCTCGGGCGGCCAGAGGGAATACATCCCGGTGCTGGCACGCGCCGCCGTGGCCGCTGGCGTCGCGGGGCTGTTCATGGAGACGCATCCGCGTCCGGAAAGCGCGCTCTCGGACGGCCCCAACGCCTGGCCGCTCGCGCGCATGCGCGCGTTGCTGGCCACGCTGCAGCAGCTGGACGCCGTGGTCAAGGCGCGGCCGCTCGAGGAGAGTCTGCTGTGAGATGGTTCGCCGCAGCCCTGCTCGCAGCGCTGCTGCTGCTGCAGTATCGGCTGTGGCTGTCCGGCAATGGCGTGCGCGAGGTGCTGCGCCTGCGCGCCGAGGTGAGCTCCCAGCTGCAGCAGAATGCCACGCTCGCCGAGCGCAATCGCGAGCTCGCCGGCGAGGTACGCGATCTGAAACAGGGATACGCGGCCATCGAGGAGCGCGCCCGCTCGGATCTGGGGATGACCGCCGGCAATGAGACCTTCTACCAGGTGGTGCCGCGCTCCCCGCTATCCAGCGCGTCGCGCAGCTCCTCCGCACAGCCACCCGCGCCCGCTGCGAGCGCCGCGCCGGCGCTGCGCGCCGCCGCCGCGGCCCGGCCCTGATGCGCTACTGGCTGGTCATGCCGGCGGCCGGTGCCGGTCGCCGTTTCGGCAGCATGAAGCAATACGCGCCGCTCGCCGGCACGAGCGTGCTCGAGATGGCGCTGCAGGTGTTTCTCGCCGATGCGCGCTGCGCCGGCGGCGCGCTGGTGCTGGCGCAGGATGACCCGCACCGCGAGTCCCTCGCCACGCGCCTGGCACCGCGCATCGGCGTCGTCTGCGGCGGGGCCGAGCGCGTGCACTCGGTGCACAATGGCCTGCTCGCGCTCGGCGGGCGTGCCGATCCGGCCGACTGGGTGCTGGTGCACGATGCGGCGCGGCCATGTCTGAGCGCGGCGGATCTGTCGCGCCTGCTCGAGCATGCGGGCCCCGGGCAGTTCGGCGCGCTGCTGGCGGTGCCGGTTGCCGATACGGTCAAGCGTGCCGGGGCCAGCGCCGGCGCACCGCAGGTCGAGGCGACGCTCTCGCGTGAGACGCTCTGGCTTGCGCAGACCCCGCAGATGTTCCGGCTCGGGGCGCTGCGCGCAGCGCTCGAGGCGGCCATCGATGCGCAGCGCACGCCGACCGACGAGGCGCAGGCGATGGAGTGGCAGGGGTGTCCGGCGCGTCTGGTGCAGGCGCGCGACAGCAATCTGAAGATCACCAACACCGCGGATCTGGCCCTGGCCGAGGCAATCCTGGCGGCACGGAGAGGGCAGTGCGCGTAGGGTCAGGATTCGATGTTCACGCGTTTGGTCCCGGCGACTCGGTGGTGCTCGGTGGAGTGCGAGTGCCGCACAACCGCGGCGTGGTGGCACATTCGGACGGCGACGTGCTGCTGCACGCCCTGGTGGATGCCATGCTCGGCGCGGCGGCTCTGGGTGACATCGGCCAGCATTTCCCCGACAGCGATCCGCAGTGGCGCGGAGCGGACAGCTCGCGCTTTCTGGTCGCGGCCGTACAGATGCTGGCGCGGCGCGGTCAGCGCGTCGTGAACGTCGATCTGACGCTGCTCGCGCAGAGCCCGCGCATCTCGGTGTGGCGCGATCAGATCCGCAGCAGCATTGCCCTGAAGCTCGGCATTTCCGAGTCGGACGTGAACCTGAAGGCCACGACCACCGAGCATCTGGGCTTCATCGGCCGCGCCGAGGGGCTCGCGGCGATGGCCACGGTGCTCATCGATGGGGACGCGGCGACTCCGTGAGCCGCCCGGCCTCAGACGCGCGCCAGCAAAACCAGCGTCGCCCCAGTCCCGCCTGCCGGCGGACGCGCCGAGGCAAACGCCAGCACCGCCTCGGAGGCGCGAAGCTGGGCATTGACCCAGTTCTTCAGCACCGGGCCGCGGTTGCCCGAGCGCAGGCCCTTCCCGTGGATGATGCGCACGCACATGAAACCCCGCGAGCGCGCGTCATCGAGAAAGGCCTGCAGCTGCGGCAGCGCCTGCGCGAGCGTGCAGCCATGCAGATCGAGCTCACCGTCGATGCGGTACCGGCCGCGGCGCAGCCGTCGCAGCACGAGCTCGGAGACGCCGTTGCGCCGGAAGGCGAGCTCGTCTCCGGGCTGCAGCTCGTACAGATCGGTTCCCGTGCCGACTGCGGCCACGGTGGCGCGCTGTGCGCTCTCGCGCAGCATCGCCGTGCGCTCGGCGCGCGCACTGCGCGCGCGGCTCGCCATGCGCCGACGCGGCGGGCTTGCCTGACCGCCAGGCTTGAGCGGACGCACATCGCGCATGGCGTCGCGGAACAGCGCGGCGTCGTCCGGCGCATCCTCCGGCGCGTCGTCCCCCTTACCGGGCACGGTCGCTGCGTCCCGGCGAGGCATTGAAGTATATTGGCGCGCCCTTCATGACCGTCCCAACGGATTGCCGGCAGTCAGCTGCGTGAAAATACTCGTCAGTAACGATGACGGCTACCGCTCGGAAGGTATCACGCAGCTGTGCGGGGCGCTCGCGGACCTCGGCCAGATCACCGTCGTCGCCCCCGATCGCAATCGCAGTGGCGCGGGGAATTCGCTGACGCTGGACGTGCCGCTGCGCCTGCTCGAGAGCGAGCCGGGCATCTACTACGTGGCCGGCACCCCGACCGATTGCGTGCACCTGGCGATCTCGGGCGTGTTCGATTTCGAGTTCGACATGGTCGCCTCGGGCATCAACGATGGCGCCAACCTCGGTGATGACGTGCTGTATTCGGGCACGGTGGCGGCGGCGATCGAAGGGCGCTTTCTGGGACTGCCGACCGTGGCCGTCTCGCTGTGTACGTTTCCCGGCAGCGGACGGCACTTCACCACCGCCGCGCGCGTCGCGCAGCGGCTGGTGGCGGGACTGCTGGCGCGGCCGCTCGATTCGCCGCTGATCCTGAACGTCAACGTGCCGGACGTTCCGTTCGCCGAGCTCGGCGGCTTTGCCAGCACGCGGCTGGGATTTCGTCACCGATCCGATCCGGTCATCGCCGCCGCCGATCCGCGCGGCCATCCCGTGTACTGGATCGGTCCGGCAGGCGCCGGCGCCGATACCGGAGCCGGCACGGATTTTCACGCCGTGGCCCAGCGGCTGGTCTCCGTGACGCCGCTGTCGATCGATCTGACGCGCCACGCGGCGCTCCCCATGCTTTCGGGCTGGCTGGCGGCGATGTGAGCATGCCATGAACGATCCACGCTTCTCCGGTATCGGCATGACCTCAGCGCGCACACGCGAGCGGCTGGTGCAGCGCCTGCGCGAGCAGGGCATCACGAACCTGTCCGTGCTCGATCGCATCCGCAACGTGCCGCGCCACATCTTCGTGGACGAGGCGATCGCCAGTCGTGCCTATGAGGACACCGCGTTGCCGATCGGTTTCGGGCAGACGATCTCCCAACCCTACATCGTCGCGCGCATGACCGAGGCGCTGCTCGAGGGCGGTGCGCCCGACAAGGTGCTGGAGATCGGCACCGGCTGTGGCTATCAGACCGCGGTGCTTGCGCCGCTGGTGGGACGGGTGTTTACCATCGAGCGCATCGAAGGACTGCAGCAGCGCGCCAAGGATCGGCTGCGCGAGCTCTCGATCCGCAACGTGCGTTTTCGGCATGGCGATGGTGCGCAGGGATGGAAAGCGCAGTCGCCCTTCGACGGAATACTGGTGGCGGCAGCGCCGCTGGCGATTCCCGAAACGCTCATCGAGCAGCTGGCTGTGGGTGGACGCCTCGTGATGCCGGTAGGCCCCGAAGGTGCGCAGCAGCTCGTGCGTCTGACCCGGCGCGAGCAGGGCATCGAGCGTCGCGTGCTCGGCGCCGTGGCCTTCGTGCCGCTGCTCGGCGGTGTGTCCTAGCGGGACTTCTGAGGAGCGGCCCCTGCAGGGGCGTTCGTCCTGCTAAGGCTATATCTTAATAATTCTGCCTATTTATATGATTTAAAAGCGATTCTATCCGCGCTTGTCAAATACTTATGGGCGCGCGTAGTATCTAGCCGCTGTCGGCATACGCCGACAGCGAGATTCAGGTGGGGGCGTTCGCGAAGAAGACACAGAGGCGATAGGGGAAGACCTGGTTTCGAGAAGAAGAAAAATCGCGAAAAACAACAACGAAGCGGAAACAACTCTCCGAATTTGTCAGCTTCGGGCAGTTGGGGGTACAAACGATCTTCTCTCCTCTGTGTCTTCTTCGCGAGCGTCTCTGCCGCCCTTCCTTCTCTCACGATTCTCAATCCCCGGGAAACAATCCCGCGACCACGGAGCGCTGCTCGGACGCGAGCACGTTGTAGGTGCGGCAGGCCGCGCCGAGCGTCATGCATTCGAGTGCGATCTGGCGGGTGCGAAACGCTGCACGCAGCCGCGCGCTGCTCTGCGGCTGCGTCTGCCCGGCGCCCAGCAGCACGATGGCGGCGCCGAACTGCAGCAGCGGCGCGAGCTGCGCCTCCAGCTGCACGGAATCGCAGAGCGCCTGGAAGGATGGCACGGCCCAGTCCGTCAGCAGCTGCTGCGGACTCACCAGCAGCGGACGCGTGAGACGTTGCTCGTCGATGACGACGCTGCCGTCGCCGTAGCTTCGTACCAGATGTATGCGCGGATCGGAGTCGAGCGCGAGGCGCATGACCGGTACGATACGCCAGGGTGAGGGAGCTGGTCGTCATTCTGCCGGATTTTTTTTCCATCTCGAGCGATGCGCGCAGCGCCGCCGCAGCGGGTGCCGTGGTGCTGCCGCGTCTGCCTCAGCTGGAGGGGCTGCTCGCGCGCGCCACGCGCGCCGCCCTGCCGGACTGGCGCGCCTGGCTGCGCGAGCGCGTGGCCGGTCCGGCCCTGTCTCCCGCGGCGACGGTCGCGGCGGCGTGGGGACTGCCCGTGGATGCTGCGCGCCAGTACTGGCTCGCCACGCCCGTGCATCTGTTTGCAGGTCTGGACAGCGTGCGGCTGCATCCGCAGGGGCTGCTGCGATTGAGCGACGCCGAGCAGCAGCGGCTGGTGAATGAATTTGCCGCGGTCTTCGCCGATTCGCCCTGGCGGCTGCTCGCGCGCGACCGGCGCGAGCTGCTGCTGGTTGGACCTGTGCTCACCGCCAGTGGCGCCGATCCGGCGAGGCTGCTTGGTACGGATCCGTCGGCGGGGCTGCCCCAGGGTGCCGGGGCTGCGACGTTGAAGCGACTCGGCTCGGAGATCGAGCTGTGGCTGCACGAGCACCCACTGAACCTTGAGCGAGTGCGCCAGGGCGAGCTGCCGGTCACCACACTGTGGCTGTGGGGCAGTGCGTCCGGCGGCGCGCCGGCTGGCGCAGCGCCCGGTCCACACGGCACACACGGCACACACGGCACACACCGCACCCACAGCTCGCTGCCACGACTTGCCGGCGAGGACACCTATGCGCAGGCGCTCTGGCAACTGTGCGGTGCGCCTGAGCAGGCGACGCCTGAGCCTGCCGTCGCGCTCACGCCGGCGGCGGCGTTGAGCGAGCCGCGCGGAGCGGTCATGCTGATGCGGGCGTGCGAGCCGCCCGGGCTGCCGGCGACGCTTGAGCATCTGGAGCGCCGCTGGGGCTCTGCGCTGCGCGCGGCGCTTGCCGCGCGTCGACTCTCGGCGCTGTACCTGCTGACCGGTACCCACGTGCATGCGCTGCCGTGGTGGGCACTGGCGCGCTTCTGGCGAGCCCGCCGGCCCTGGTGGGAGCTGCTGTGAGGATCGAGGTCGTACGCCGCGCCGTGCCGAGCGATGGCGCGGGCCTTACGGGCGATGTACACCCGGTGCTGCAGCGGATCTACGCTGCGCGCGGGGTGCGCAGCGCCGCCGAGCTTGCACTCGGGCTGCGCGATCTGCTGCCGGTCACGACGCTGCGCGGCACCCAGGCCGCCGCGGAGCTGCTGTGTCGCCATCGGCTCGAAGGCTCGGTGATGATCATCGGCGATTTCGATGCCGATGGCGCCACCAGCACTGCGCTGCTGGTGCGGGCGCTGCGCAGCTGGGGGTTTGCCAGCGTCGATTTCCTGGTGCCCAATCGCTTCGAATTCGGTTATGGCTTGACGCCCGAGATCGTCGAGCTGGCCACGCGCCGCCATCCCTCGCTCATCGTGACGGTCGACAATGGCATCGCCAGTCACGCCGGCGTGATCGCGGCGCGCGCCGCGGGCATCGAGGTGCTGGTCACCGATCATCATCTGCCGGCCGCGACGCTGCCGCCGGCCGAGGTGATCGTCAATCCGAATCTGCCCGGCTGCGGCTTTGCCAGCGGCTGCCTGGCAGGCGTCGGCGTGGCTTTCTATGTCGCCGCGGCGCTGCGGCGGCTGCTCGAGCAGCGTGGCGTGCTGGCCGACTCGGCCCCGGGCGCAGCCGAGCTGCTGGATCTGGTGGCACTCGGCACGGTTGCCGATGTCGTGCCCTTCGACGTCAACAATCGCATCCTGGTCGCACAGGGCCTGCGCCGCATCCGCGCCGGTCGCTGTGTCCCGGGCATCAGTGCGCTGCTGGCCGTCGCGCGGCGCGAGCCCTCGCAGATCGTCGCCTCGGACCTGGGCTTTGCGGTAGCACCGCGACTGAATGCGGCCGGACGGCTCACGGACATGTCAATCGGCATCCGCTGTCTGCTCGCCGACGACGCCGCCGAAGCACGCGCGCTGGCGCAGGAGCTCGATCAGCTCAACGTCGAGCGGCGGCAGATCGAGGCGAAGATGCAGAGCGAGGCGCTCGCCGCGGTGCGCGTGCTGCGTGACCCTACCAGCGGTGTGTCGCGCTCGGGCGTATGCCTGTTCGACCAGGCCTGGCACCAGGGTGTCGTCGGCCTGGTGGCGAGCCGCGTCAAGGAGCGGCTGCGCCGTCCGGTCATCGCCTTCGCACGTGCCGATGAGCGGCTGCTGCGCGGATCGGCACGTTCGGTTCCCGGCGTGCACATACGCGACGTGCTCGATGCGCTGGCCACGCGCGAGCCCGAGCTCATACAGAAGTTCGGCGGCCATGCGATGGCCGCGGGGGTGACGCTCGAGCTGACGCGGCTCGATGCCTTTGCGCAGGCGTTCGACGCGCAGTGCGCCAGTGCGCTGGCAGCGCGCGGCTCGCCCGACGTCATCGAGACCGACGGGGAGCTTGCGCGCGAGGAGATCGCGTTGCCCACCGCCGAGGCGCTGCGCGCCGGGGGACCCTGGGGGCCGGGCTTTCCCGAGCCGCTGTTCGATGGGCTGTTCCAGATCAGCTCGGCGCGCCTGGTCGGGGAGCGCCATCTGCGGCTGGGGCTGGCCGCGCCGGAGGGCCGCGGGGAATTCTCCGCGATCGCCTTCAACTACCTGGACGATGAGCGTGAGGCTGCGGCACTGCCGAGCGGCGCCGTGCGCCTCGTCTATCGGCTCGACAGCAGTGAGTATCTCGGCGAGCGACGTCTGCAGATCGTCGTCGAGCACCTGCTCGGCGCCTGAGCGCTCATGCTGATAGAATCCTCATGATGGAAGTCACCCAGCTCAAGCGTACTCTGAAAGATCTCGAGGAGCGTGCGATCTCCTTGAGGGGGTTTCTTTGAGTACGACCGCAAGAAGGAACGCCTCGAAGAGGTCAATCGCGAGCTGGAGGATGCGGCCATCTGGAGCAACCCCGAGCGTGCCCAGGAGCTCGGGCGCGAGCGCGCGCGTCTGGCCGCGCAGCTCGAGGAGCTCGATCGCACGAGCCGCGGGCTGAGCGATGCCGCGCAGCTGCTCGAGCTCGCCGAGCTCGAGAGCGATGAATCGACCGCTCGGGAGATCGAGCGCGATACCGGTCGGCTGGAAGCCGAGGTACGCAAGCTCGAATTCGCGCGCATGTTTGGCGGGGAGATGGATGCGCACAACGCCTACATGGACATCCAGGCCGGCGCGGGCGGCACTGAGGCGCAGGACTGGGCGCAGATGCTGCTGCGCATGTATATGAAGTGGGGCATGGCGCACGGCTTCGGCTGCGAGGTCATCGATCAGAGTCCGGGCGAGGTCGCGGGCATCAAGAGCGCGACGGTGCAGTTCACGGGTGACTATGCCTATGGCTGGCTGCGCACCGAGACCGGCGTGCACCGCCTGGTGCGCAAGTCCCCGTTCGACTCGGGGAACCGGCGTCACACCTCCTTCGCCTCGGTGTTCGTCTCACCGGAGGTGGACGACGACATTGCCATCGAGATCAACCCGGCGGATCTGGAAATGGACGTGTATCGCTCCAGCGGCGCAGGCGGCCAGCACGTCAACAAAACCGAATCGGCCGTGCGCATCCGGCACCTGCCCAGCGGCATCGTTGTGGCCTGTCAGAACGAGCGCAGCCAGCACAAGAATCGCTCCACGGCCATGAAGATGCTGAAGGCCAAGCTCTATGAGCTCGAGGTCAACAAGCGCAACGCCGCCGCTCGAGTGCTCGAGGAATCCAAGTCCGATGTGAGCTGGGGTAACCAGATCCGCTCCTACGTTCTCGATCAGTCGCGCATCAAGGATCTGCGCACCGGCGTGGAGGTGGGCAACACCACCGCGGTGCTCGATGGCGATCTGGACCAGTTCATGGAAGCGAGCCTCAAGGCCGGCCTGTGAGCGAGGACGAGGACGAGAACCACCTGATCGCCGAGCGGCGCGCCAAGCTCGCTGAGCTACGCTCGCGCGGCATCGCCTATCCGAACGACTTCCGGCGCGATGCGCTCGCCGAGCAGATCCACTCGGCCTACGCGCTGCGCGATGCGGCCTGGCTGCAGGCCAACCCGGTGCGCGTGCACGTGGCCGGGCGCATGCTCTTCAAGCGTGTCATGGGCAAGGCTAGCTTTGCGAAGATCGCCGACGTCAGCGGCCAGCTGCAGCTGTTCCTGCAGGCCAACACCCTCGGCGAGGCTTACGAGGCCTTCAAAGGCTACGACGTCGGCGACATCCTCGGGGCCGAGGGCGATCTGTTTCGCACCAAAACCGACGAGCTCTCCGTGCGCGTGGTGCGCCTGACGCTGCTGGCGAAGTCGCTGCGGCCGCTGCCCGACAAGTGGCATGGGCTCTCGGACACGGAGCTGCGCTATCGGCGCCGCTACGTCGATCTCATCGTCAACGAGCGCAGCCGCGAGATCTTTCGTCTGCGCACGCGCATCCTGCGCTACCTGCGTGACTATCTGGATGCGCTCGGATTCATGGAAGTCGAGACCCCGATGATGCAGCCGCTGGCGGGCGGGGCGAGTGCACGTCCCTTCGTGACCCGTCACAACGCGCTCGACCAGACGATGTATCTGCGCATCGCCCCGGAGCTGTATCTGAAGCGCCTGGTGGTCGGCGGTTTCGAGCGCGTGTATGAGATCAACCGCAATTTCCGTAACGAGGGGCTCTCCACGCGCCACAACCCCGAGTTCACGATGCTCGAGCTGTACTGGGCCTACACCGATTATCACCGGCTGATGGAGCTCATCGAGCAGATCATGCGCGGCATCGCCGCCTCGCTCCTGGGTACGCATCGCGTCACCTACCAGGACCGCGAGTACGATCTGGATGCCCCGTTCGAGCGCATCAGCGTCGAGCAGGCGATCCTGGCGGCCAACCCGGTGCTCGAGCAGGGACACCTGCGCGACGTGCCGTATCTGCGTGCCGCCTGCGAGCGGCTCGGCATCCCGTACCAGGAGCGCGACGGCGCGGGGAAGCTGCAGATCGAGATCTTCGAGAAGACCGTCGAGTCGACGTTGCTGGCGCCGACTTTCATCTATGCGTATCCGGCGGAAGTCTCCCCGCTGTCGCGTGCCAATGATGCCGACCCGTTCCTGACCGACCGGTTCGAGTTCTTCGTCGCCGGTCGTGAGCTCGCCAACGGCTTCTCCGAGCTCAACGATCCGGAGGATCAGGCGGCGCGCTTTCGCGCCCAGGTGCAGCGCAAGGAAGCGGGCGATGAGGAGGCCATGCACTACGACGCCGACTACGTCCGGGCGCTCGAGTACGGCATGCCCCCCACCGCCGGTCTGGGATTGGGCGTGGACCGGCTGGTGATGTTCCTGGTCAATGCCGCATCGATCCGGGACGTACTGCTGTTTCCGCATCTGCGTGCCGAATGAGGCGGGCATCGATGCGCGCTCGCCGATCGGCGTGTTCGACTCGGGGGTCGGGGGGCTGACGGTGCTGGCCGCGCTGTGTGCGCGGCTGCCGCGCGAGCGCTTCGTCTATCTGGGCGACACCGCGCGGCTGCCCTATGGCACCAAGAGTCCCGATACCGTCGTGCGCTATGCGCTGCAGGCCGCCGATGCGCTGGTACGCCGGGGCGTCAAGGCCCTGGTAATCGCCTGCAACACCGCCTCGGCGGTCGCGCTGCCAGCCATGGCCGAGCGCTATGGCTCCCTGCCGCTGTTGGGGGTGGTGGAGCCGGGCGCCGCGGCCGCGGCCGCGGCCACGCGCAGCGGCCAGATTGCCGTGATCGGCACCGAGGCCACGGTGCGCGGCGGAGCCTACCAGCGTGCCATATGTCGGCGCCGGCCCGATGCGCAGATTCGTGCCGTGGCCTGTCAGCTGTTCGTCGCGCTGGCCGAAGAAGGCTGGACCGACGGCCCCGTCGCGCGCGCCAGCGCCGAGCGCTACCTCTCAGGACTGTGCGATACCTCGGGCACGTCGGGGTTTGTCGCCGACACGCTGGTGCTCGGCTGCACGCACTTCCCGATGCTGCGTGCCACGATCCGCGAGGTCATTGGAGAGCACGTGTGCCTGGTCGACTCGGCGGCCACGACGGCAGAGGCCACGCAGGGACTGCTGCAGGCGCAGGGATTGCTCGCCCCTGCGGCACCCACGGGGGCACGCGTGCAGCTGCTGGCCACCGATGGGGTCGAGCGCTTCGCGCTGGTCGGAACCCGCTTCCTCGGCCGTCCAATCGCGCCGGCCGAGGTCGAGCTGGTGGATCTGTGAACGTGAGCGCAGCACGAATATGCGATAGTTGCTGCTGAGGGGAGTCTGGAGATCTGCATGAGGGCGGTGCGTATGCCCGGCCGGCGAGGGGTGGCTGCCAGCGCGAGGGCACTGGCGGCGACGACGGCTCTCGCGCTCACAGGCTGCGCGGCCCTGGGCGGCGAGGGCTCCGGCAACGCGGCACAGTCGCCTGCGCCTGCGACTGCGCCTGCGACTGCGACTGCACCTGCTGCCCAGGCTGCCCC
>Ga0335075_10014576_pt1 | contig 11801 bp, 10 predicted proteins | sample Lox_Sample_24_FD_206723 | JGI IMG/M metagenome (GOLD analysis project Ga0335075, IMG submission 206723) | Soil microbial communities from Loxahatchee National Wildlife Refuge, Florida, United States - Lox_Sample_2.4 | ecosystem: Environmental > Terrestrial > Soil > Wetlands | place: USA... | reverse complement strand
CCGACTGCCGGTTGAGGCTGGCGAACGCTGTTACGCGGATCAGCGCCCCCTCAAGCTCGCGGATGTTGGTTGTGATGCGCGACGCGATGTATTCGAGCGCCTCAGGCGGCGCATTGAGCCGGTCTTGCACGGCCTTCTTGCGCAGGATTGCGATCCGGGTTTCCAGTTCGGGCGGCTGGACATCGGTCTGCAAGCCCCACTCGAACCGGCTGCGGAGCCGGTCCTCGAGCGTGACCAGGCGCTTCGGGGCCCGGTCGGACGAGATCACGATCTGCTTGCTGGCGTTATGCAGGGTGTTGAAGGTGTGGAAGAACTCCTCCTGGGTTCCTTCCTTGTTCTCCAGGAACTGGATGTCGTCCACCAGCAGCACGTCGACGTCGCGGTAACGCCGGCGGAACCCGTCCTGCTTGCCGTCGCGGATCATGTTGATGAAGTCGTTGGTGAACTCTTCCGAGCTCACGTACCTGACCTTCAGGCCCTGGTACAAGCTCTGGGCATAATGGCCGATGGCGTGCAGCAGATGCGTCTTGCCGAGGCCTGAGTCGCCGTAGACGAACAGCGGGTTGTAGGCCTTAGCAGGTGCCTCGGCCACGGCGACGGCGGCCGCGTGCGCGAACCTGTTGCTCGATCCAATGACGAAGGTCTCGAACGTGTACTTCGGGTTCAGCCTGGCCTGACCCGGAGCGGGGGGCTGTCCGCCGGTGCGCTGGGGACCGCCCTGGCGGTGCAGCGGTAGGGGTGGTTGTCCAGGCACGAGACCGCCTGCAGGCAGTCCGGCTGGCGGCGGGCCGAGCTGGGATGGGAACGGGGTTGGCCCGCCCTGCGGTCTTACTCCAGCCTGATCGAGCCCAGGCTGGCCAGAGCTGCCGTTCCCGTAGCTGTTGCCGTCGACAAATGCGCCCGCGACCGGACCGGCGGACGAACTTCGGTCAGGACGCTCGGCAGAGTTGATGTCGCGGCCGTCGGCGTATGCCTGCGTGTCGCTGCCGCCTGGGATCACCGGCAGCGGGCCGGTGATCTGATCGTCAATGTCCGCGGCGTGATCACCCGGCGGCGCGGACGGAGCGCCGAGACCAGCAGTTGCGCCCGGGTCGACGGTGACTGCGAGCTGAATGCTGCGGGCGAGCTCCCTGGACAGCGCGTTAGTGATCAGAGCGCGCAGCCGGGTCTCAAGCTGCTCCTTGACGAACTCGTTAGGCGCCGCGATCAGGGCGGTGTTCTCGACAAGGCCCAGCGGCCTGGTCAGCTGCAGCCAGGCGCGCTGGTGCGGTTCGATGTGCATCTCGGCCAGGTCAGCCAGTGAGCGGGCCCACACCTCCGAGAGGTCGTCATCGCTCATTGGCCGGTCACCCGAGCCCCCCAGATGTGATCAACAGGTTTTTCCACAGGATGTGCACGTTTTCGGTGTCGCCGGTTCCGGCAGCTTCCCGGCCGCTCAACCGGCCTAGAACGGCGCTGGCGGCGGCAGGGCCACACAGCGCGAGCTGCGCTATCCACAGCCTAGGCCGGCGGTTCGCGCTCCGTTCGCGAAACTCGGATCGTCGCTGTGAACGGGCGCCGCACTGCCTCATGCTGGTGGTCGTGGTGGCCTCGCCTTGCTGTCAGCGTGCTAGCAGGGTGCACGGTCAGCTGGGCTGAGCATCGTACCGGCCAGACCGGTTTGACCGCTACCTGGCCTGCGCGTAGCTTGTAGAGGTCCGGGCTTACCCCGGTGCAGCTAAAGCGCGGCCTGATGCAGGTAGGGCCGGTGGCTTGGATGGGTTCTGGCCCGACGGTTGTTGGTAACCCACGAACGGTCGGTCGCTACGGGGCCAGGGGCTGCTGCCTGTGTCCGTGCTATTCGTGAGACCGTTGTAATGACATACCTGCCGCACCTGGAGTTCCAGTGAGTAAGCGTACTTTTCAGCCAAACAACCGACATCGGGCGAAGACGCATGGTTTTCGCCTGCGCATGCGCACCCGGGCCGGACGCGCGATCCTCGCGGCCCGGCGCCGGAAGGGGCGCGAGCGCGTCAGCGTCTGACGCTCGGGTCGGCGGTGGCAGCGCGATGCTTCCGGCGTCCGCGCGGATGCGGCGTAGTTCTGACTTCGCAACTGCGACCCGATGCGGTAGCAGGGCCGGGCGGCCGCTGGTGTCCGGTCATCTGCTGGTGCGGCCGGGCAGCAATGAGCCTGCCCGCGTCGGGTTCGTGGTGAGTAGGGCGGTGGGGTCGGCGGTCGTGCGCAACACCGTGCGACGGCGACTGCGCCACCTCGTCCGCGGGTACCTGGGGTCGCTGCCGGGAGGTAGCCTGCTTATAGTGCGCGCTGCGCCGCGCGCGGCCACGGCTTGCCAGGCGGATCTAGCCGCCGACCTCGGCCTGGTAATCGGAGCATTGCTTCGGCGGCAGGGTGGGGTGATGGGTCAGTGAGCGGCGGAACAGGGACTGACGCCCGCAAGCTGTCTGTGGCCAGCCGACTCCTAGTCGTGCTGCTGACCGGTTACCGACGATTCATCAGCCCACTACTCGGACCGACATGCAGGTACTACCCGTCGTGCAGCGCGTATGCGCTTGAGGCCGTGCAGCTGCACGGTGCGTTGCGGGGCTCATGGCTTGCCGCGCGTCGGCTGAGCCGCTGCCATCCGTTCCACGCCGGGGGGATTGACCCGGTTCCCGGGTCGGACCTGGCGCAAGCATCAACCGGGACGGGGCCCGAAGTTATGAGCTCGCAGGTCGGGGCTCCGACCGTCATGAGCAGAGCACAAGGGAGCTAACAGGTGAATCCACTGAACTACCTCTACGAGGCAGTGGGCTGGGTCTTCACGCATATCTATGATCTGCTGAAGCCCGCCTTCGGCCCGGCCAGCGGATGGACCTGGGCTCTTTCCATCGTGATCCTGGTCGTTCTGATGCGGCTGGTCATGGTGCCGCTGTTCATCAAGCAGATGCATACGACCAGGGCCATGTCGTCCCTGCAGCCGCAGATGGCAGCGCTGCGCAAGAAGTACAAGAACGACAAGCAGACGCTCAACCAAGAGACGATGAAGCTGTACCAGGAGGCGGGTGTCAACCCGCTGATGGGCTGTTTGCCGATGGTGCTTCAGCTGCCGCTGTTCTTCTCGCTGTTTAGCGTGCTGCGCGCGATTGCTGACTGGAAGCCCGGCACGGCTCCGAAGTACAACCTGCCGCTGGCGATGGTGCAGAGCGCCCAGCATGCGAAGATCCTGGGCGCCAACATCTACGACAAGGTGCTGTTCACCGACGGCCTGCACGTACCGCTGCACTCTAAGCTGGTCATCCTGGCTGCGGTCCTGGTCAGCATGGCGACTACCTACCTGACCATCAGGCAGAGCATGAAGCGCGGGATGATGCCCGCCGCGACGCCGGACAACCCGATGGCGTCGTCGCAGAAGTACATGACCTACATCATGCCGCTCTTCGCGCTGACGGGTCTGTACTGGCCGTTCGGCCTCGTCCTGTACTGGGTGACGACAAACGTGTGGACGCTGGGCCAGCAGTGGATCCTGGGACAGCGGTATCCCTACACCCCGCCGGCTGCGGCCGATGGCGCTGCAGTTCCGAGTACCGCTGGCGCGAGGTCGCTCACGGCTGGCGGAGCGAAGGGGAGCGGAAGTAAGGGCACCTCCGTGAAGGGCACGCCGGTCAAGCGCGCGCTGCCAGCCGGTCAGGCGCAGTCGGGCGGTGCGGGGTCAAGCCGGGCAACCGCGAACGGCGCGAGCGCCAACGGCAAGGGTAGCCCCGGCGCGGCGACGCCAGGAAGCATGCTGAAGCGCCTGTCGAACCGGCGAACAGAGCCGGAGGCGGAGCCAGAGCTGCCCGACGTTAAGCTCGTGAGACACCAGACGCAACGGCAGTCACGCAGCAAACGGTCAGGCAAGCGCTGATCCGGGATCGCGGGCCTGGCAGGCTGGGCTCTTGCTGACGGCGCGCACGGATGCGGTCAGTGATGGGGATCGAGGAGGAGCCTGGCATGAGCCAGCAGGAGGACGTTGTGGCGCATGATGCTGGTCAGGATGACCGGGTCGGTTCGCCGCAGGCCGTGAGCCCCGGCGGTGAGGAGGACGTCGAACTTAATGACAGCGTCGAAGCGGATGAGGCTGAGTTCGACGTCGGCGCCGAGGAAGATGCTGACGAGGACGAGGCGGGGCCGGACGGGGCTGAGAGCGGGCAGCGGCAGCCCCGAGCGTCGGTGGCTGATCTGGAGCTCGAGGGCGAGATCGCGGCCGATTACATCGAGGGCCTGCTTGACGTAGCCGACCTTGATGGCGACATCGACATGGACGTGGAGGGTGACCGTGCGGTCGTCTCGGTCGTCGGCGCGACACTGGACGAGCTTGTCGGCCGCCGTGGCGAGGTGCTCGAGGCGCTGCAGGAGCTCACGCGGCTCGCGGTGCATCAGCACACCGGCAACCGGACCAGGATGATGCTTGACGTCGGCGGTTACCGTCAGCGGCGGCGGGCTGAGCTTGCTGAGGCTGGTCAGGACGCCGCGGAGGAGGTCAGGCGGACGGGGCAGCCGAAGAGGCTCTGGCCGATGAATCCGTTCGAGCGCAAGGTTGTTCACGACGCCGTCGCAGCGGCGGGGCTGCGGTCTGAGTCTGAGGGCGAGGAGCCGGAGCGGCGTGTGGTCGTGCTGCCGGTCGGCTGACGCCCGGCAGGGGAGATAGCTCTGCCGGGTTCATGACTGGGCGCGGAGGCGTACTCGAATGTCGGATGTAGTTACTGGCGCAGTTACGGGGTCGGATGACCGGTCGGCTGATGTGGCAGCAGCCGGGGACGCCGCCGCGGAGATGTTCGGCGACTCGCTGCCGAAGGCCGAGAAATATGCCCAGCTGTTGACCAGCATCGGCGTAGAGCGTGGCGTCGTGGGTCCCGCAGAGATGGACCGGATCTGGGACCGGCACCTGTTGAATTCCGGGGCGGTGGCACGGCTCGTGCCCGCGAAATGCTCGCTCGTAGACGTGGGCTCTGGTGCGGGGCTTCCAGGAATCGTGCTGGCGATGCTGCTGCCGGGTGCGACTGTGACTCTGCTGGAGCCGATGGCGCGGCGCGTTGAGTTCCTGCAGCAGGCCGTGGCCGATCTGCAGCTCGCGAACGTTGAGGTCGTCCGCGGGCGAGCGGAGGACCTGGCCGGGCAGCTGGCTGGCGATGTGATAACCGCCCGCGCAGTCGCGCCGCTCGACAAGCTGGCGGGGCTCTGTCTGGGCCTGGCCCGCCCTGGTGGGCGTGTCCTGGCGATCAAGGGCTCGAATGCCGACGCCGAACTGGCGAAGGCGAGGCCGGTCCTGGCACGCCTGGGCGTCACCGATGCGCGCATTGTTCATGCGGCTAGCGCGGACGGGCGTGCGACTGCAACAGTGGTGGCGTTCACTGCGCCCGAGCGCCGAGGCTCGGCTGCTCGTGGTCGCTACCGGGAGGCGCATGTCGGACAGGGTTCATCCACGCCGATCGGCCGGTCTGCCCGCGGGCCAGTTGCGACGAGCAACCGGAAGGCGCGGCCCAACAGTAGGCGAGGCGGCGGCTAGCGAGCGGATCCACCGCTGCGGCTCGGTCCGCGGCGACGACAGCGGTGCTCGCCGCTGGAACTGGGGGTCGACGCGCGACGTTGGCGAGTGTGGTCAGCGGGCATGGCTCGATGAGGAGAAGGCTGCGCGATGACTAGCTCCGTGCCGGGTCTGGGCTGGCCTGATGAACCATTTGCGGGGCCAGCCGAGCCGGAGGCCGACGACCCAACGGGCGGGCAGAACCGCGAGATGAACGCGGGACGGCCGCCGTCGGCCGAGGCAGTGTTGCAGCCGTTTGCCGGGAAGGTCGATTTCGAGTCTGCGGGCAGCCGTCTTCCTGGCCGGTACGCGCGCCGGGCGGCGCGGGTTGGCATCGGCTGGCCGACGGAGCGGGCTGAAGCCTCTGGCGGCGGAGCCGGTACAGACCGAGCCGGTGTCGGCCGGGCGGAGGAAGATGTGCCGGCAAAGTCAGGCGCCGATAACCCGGATGGCGACGATGCGGCAGCGTCCCGTGGCCTAGGCTCAAAGTCCGCGGACGACGTTGGCGGACCGGTACAGCCAACTCCCATGCGGGTCCGGCAGGCACTCGCGGCAGTTTCACGTGAAACCACGGTTGCCGGCGCCGGGGCTGCACGCGGTTCAGACCATGAGGGCATGCCGGCAGGCGCGGGCAGCAGGACAGGCGAGAGTGAGGACCTGGTGTCGATACCGGAGGCTTCGGCTGACACCCCGATCGCCAGGGCGGCCCAGGCGGCTATCGTGGCACGCTCGGGTGGCGAAGCGTGGCCGCGGCCAGCGGCCTGCCGGGTGATGACCATTGCCAACCAGAAGGGCGGCGTCGGAAAGACGACGACGGCCGTCAACCTTGCTGCCAGCCTGGCGATGCATGGATCTCGGGTACTTGTCATCGACCTGGACCCGCAGGGCAACGCGTCGACCGCGCTGGACATCGACCACCATTCCGGCGTGCCGTCTGTCTACGACGTTCTTGTCGAAGAGCAGCCGCTGAGTTCGGTCGTCCGGCCCGTAGCTGGCTATTCGCACCTCTACTGTGCCCCGGCTGCGATTGACCTGGCGGGCGCGGAGATCGAGCTTGTTCCGCTGGTGGCGCGGGAGTCGCGGCTCGCCCGTGCGCTGGCCACCTACGACGCGACGGACCTGGACTACATCTTCATCGACTGCCCGCCATCGCTGGGCTTGCTCACGGTCAACGCTCTGGTTGCTGCGCCGGAGGTGCTGATCCCGATTCAGTGCGAGTATTACGCCCTGGAGGGCCTGGAGCAGCTGCTGCGTACTGTCGAGCTCGTGCGCAGTCACCTGAACCCGGCTTTGTCGGTAACCACCATCTTGCTGACGATGTATGACGGCCGGACCCGACTTGCCTCGCAGGTTGCAGACGAAGTCCGGGATCACTTCGGGGCTGTCGTGCTGGGTTCGGTGATTCCGCGCAGCGTTCGGGTCTCCGAGGCGCCAAGCTACGGCCAGTCGGTGATGACCTATGACCCAGGGTCGAGCGGCGCTCAGGCTTACCTGGAGGCTGCCAGGGAGCTTGCCCGCCGGAACGCCAGGGAGCCTGTGGACTGACTCACCCACGGGGGACACCCCCGTGGACCCCCGAAACCCGCTCCCGAGGGCGACCCTCCCGTAAACCCGTCCCACAGGGACCCACGATGTGGACCCCCGAAACCCGCTCCCAAGGGCGACCCTCCCGTAAACCCGTCCCACAGGGACCCACGATGTGGACCCCCGAAACCCTCTCTCGCGGGTCGGCCGGATGCTGGCAGTATGGTTCAGCGGGCGATGTCACGCCACCATCGCTACCGGGAGAGCGCCGCTTGATTGAGACAGCGGCCAGGACGGCGAGGAGTGTCAGCATGCCGCAACCAAAGCGCGGGCTCGGCAAGGGACTCGGGGCGCTGATCCCCGCCGGTCCACCCGCCTCGGTCGCCCGCCCTGGCTGGCAGGGATCGGTGGCAACTGGCGCCCGCGGGGATGAGGCTGACGTCGCCATCTCGGGGGCGTACCTCGAAGAGATCGCCGTCGGCGCGATCACCGCGAATCCGCGACAGCCGAGGCAAGCATTCGACCAGGACGCCCTGGCAGAGCTGGCCGCGTCGATTGAAGCAGTCGGGCTGCTGCAGCCCGTGGTCGTCCGGCGGAAGGCGCCCGGCCAGTACGAGCTGATCATGGGCGAGCGGCGCTGGCGAGCCTGCGAGCTTGCCGGCGTAGATGTCGTTCCGGCCATCGTCCGGGAGACGTCAGACGACGACATGCTCCGGGAAGCCCTAATCGAGAACCTTCATCGAGAGCAGCTGAATCCGCTGGAGGAGGCAGCTGCCTATCAGCAGCTGCTCGATGATTTCTCGGCCACTCACGAGGAGATCGCCCGCCGGGTCGGCCGCTCTAGGCCGCACATCTCGAACACGATGAGACTGCTGAACCTTCCGCCGGCAGTGCAGAAGCGCGTGGCCGCCGGGGTACTGAGCGCTGGGCACGCGCGAGCGCTCCTGGGCGTCGAGGACCCGGTCACTCAGGAGCAGCTCGCGCACCGGATCGTTGCCGAGGGCCTGTCTGTGCGGGCGACCGAGGAGATCGTGGCGCTTGGCGCCCGCCCGGTGAAGGGCTCGCGAGTCCCGAGTACCAGGGCACCGGTCGCACCAGGCCTGAAGGAGCTGGCCGACCGGCTGTCGGATGTGTTCGAGACCCGCGTCAAGGTGGAACTGGGGCAGCGGAAGGGCAAGATCGTGGTCGAATTTGCCTCGCTCGAAGACCTAGAGCGGATCGTGCGGAGCATGTCACCGGAGCTGGCGCCCGCGCGCCGGGGCAGCATCAGTTAGCGACAGGTAGAGCGGGATCTAGTCAGTGCCAGGGAACTGGCCTGCCCATCCCTCGAGCGGGGCAATCGCTGGGGAGGCCGTTGCCGCGGCCCTTGGTGCGCTGTGGTTAGGCTTCGGTGCCGTGGCGAACCTATCGGGCAAGAGCTTCGGCAGCGATAATCACGCAGGCGTGCACCCGGCGGTCTTCGCGGCGCTGGCGGCCGCGAACGACGGCGACGCGGTGGCGTACGGCGACGACGAGATCACCAGGGCCGCGACTGCCACGCTCTGCGTGGCTTCGGGCGCCCGCAGCGCGTACCTGGTCTTCAACGGCACCGCGGCCAACATCCTGGGCCTGAGCCTGCTGATCCGCCCCTACGAGGGGGTCATCTGCGCCGATAGCTCGCACCTGAACGTTGATGAATGCGGCGCAGCCGAGCGGGTGCTTGGCAGCAAACTGCTGACTGTCCCAACCGCGGACGGCAAGCTCACCCCCAGCCTGATCGCCGGATTGCTGACTCACCGGGGCGACGAGCACCGGATACAGCCCCGCGTGATTCAGATTGCGCAGGTGACCGAGCTCGGGACCTGCTACTCGCTCGATGAACTGCGCGAGCTCCGCACGTTCGCTCTAGCGAACGGGCTCCTGACGTACCTGGATGGAGCGAGGATCGCCAATGCCGCGGCCTATCTGGGCTGCTCGCTGGCCGACATCGCCGCCTGCGCTGACATACTGAGCTTCGGCGGGACGAAGAACGGCGCGCTGGGGTTCGAAGCCGTCCTGGTGATGTCCGAGGAGCTCGCCAACGGTGCTCAGTATCACCGGAAGCAGCAAATGCAGCTGGCGTCAAAGATGCGCTTCCTGGCCGCCCAGGCATCGGCGCTGCTGGAGGACGATCTATGGCTCGCCAATGCCCGGCATGCTAACGCGATGGCTGGCCGGCTTGCTGCCGCCGTCACCGGGCTTCCCGGAGTCGAGCTGGCCTATCCGGTTCAGTCCAACGGTGTGTTCACCGAGATCAGCTCAGGGCATGCGGGTCGGCTCGCTGCAGACTGGAACTTCCAGGTGTGGTCTGAGCGCCCTGGCCAGCGCTGCGTCGTCCGGTGGATGACGGCTTTCGACACTTCGCCGGCCGACGTCGAGTGCCTTGCCGCCGCGATCAAGACGACTGCCGTTTCACGTGAAACCTAGCGCCGGGCACTCGCAGTCGGCGCGCTGGGCACAAATCATGGCCAAGAAGGGATCAAACGGGAGGGTCCCGGATGGGCACGGTGGGTACTATTAGCTTCGGCAACCGGACAGCCTGTTACGGCCGAGGGAGCTATCCGCCGCAGGCCACCACAGTGGCCCGGCTCATGGGGTTATCTACCGCAGGGGTGGCAGTGTCGCGCCGACTAGCGAGCATCACTCTGGACAATCTCGATGACCTGCCGCCCAGGTGCCGCCGCTGCGTTTTCTGGGAGCTCGACCCGGTCAGCCAGGCCCGTGCAATCGAAGTCGGTGACCCCGCACTCGAGAAGGAAGCCTGGGTATCGTCGGTGCTGCTCGAGTGGGGCAGCTGCGGGAAGATCATCTATGTCGACGGCGTGCCGGCCGGGTACTTGACGTACGCGCCGCCAAGCTACGCGCCTCGGTCCGTGGCCTTTCCAACGAGCCCGGTCAGTGCCGATGCGGTACTACTGATGACCGCCCACGTCATGTCGGAATTCGCTGGCGGAGGCCTTGGACGGATGCTGGTCCAGGGACTGGCCAAGGACCTCACCAGGCGAGGCATTAAGGCAATCGAGGCTTTCGGCGACAACAAGTGGACGCAGCCGTCATGCGTAGTGCCGGTCGATTTCCTGCTGGCCGTCGGCTTCAAGACAGTTCGTCCGCACGTCCGCTACCCGCGGTTGCGACTGGAACTCAAAACCGCCCTGTCCTGGCGCGAGGACGTCGAGGTCGCGCTGGAGCGGCTGCTCGGATCGATGTCGCCAGAGCGCCCGCTCCGGCTTGCCTGACCCGCCCTGCACATTAACTCACCATGACCTGACTGCTGACCAAGCCAAGCGCGCGGCTGCGGCGAATTCCTATGTGACGCAGATTTCCGGTGTAAGGCGCGGCCTCCGGTGAGGACTATGCACTGCACGCCTGAATCCACACGCGTGCGAAGCAAGTCCGGAGGAAGGGCATGAGCGGAAGCGGCTGCTTCCCACGGCGACGACGATGACGCACTCCGCGCTACCGGCAGCGCGACCTGACCCCGACGCCCAACTGCTAGATCGGCTCAGGTCCGGTGACGAGCGGGCGTTCATGATGCTGGTGCAGCGCTACCGGCCGTCGATGATACGGCTGGCAGCCGGCTACGTGCCCAGCCAGGCCGTCGCCGAGGAAGTCGTGCAAGAGGCCTGGCTTGGGTTCCTGAACGGCATCAGCCGTTTCGAGGGGCGGTCCTCCGTGCGAACGTGGCTCTTCCGCATCCTGATCAACCGGGCCAGAACGACAGGCATAAGGGAACGCCGGACGACAGCTGTCGGTAACCTGACCGCCACAGTCGACGCATCGCGCTTCGACGCCGCGGGAAACTGGGCGGCGCCACCCCAGCCGTGGACCGATCTGGTGGAAGATCGTCTTGCCGCGCAGGCGATGGCCAAAGCCATCAGGGCTGCGATGGCGGACCTGCCGGTGCGGCAGCGAGAAGTAGTAACGCTGCGCGACGTTGAAGGCCTGAGCAGCGAGGAGGTGTGCGGCGTGCTGGAGATCACCGAAGCCAACCAGCGCGTGCTGCTGCACCGCGGCCGAAGCCGCCTCCGGCAGATGCTCGAGTCCGACTTCGGGAGGGCGTGATGCGCCTGCGCATATCAGCCCGCCGCGACCTGGTCTGCCAGCAGGCCGTGGAACTGGTGACCGAATATCTGGAGGAGACGCTGTCCCGGGCGGATCGGCGACGCTTCGAACGGCACCTCGCCGGGTGTCCACACTGCACCGAATATCTGGCTCAGATGCGGACGACCATCGCGCTCGCTGGCCAGATCACGCCAGACGACCTGACCCCGGAAATGCGCGCGGACTTCATTACCCTGTACTGGTCCTGGAAGGACGATGATAATAGCGGTTAATTCTGTACAAGCCAGTCTGTACAAGCCAGGTTAAACATGAAACGGCCGGATCACCACTAACTGTGATCCGGCCGCCATCGGAAGCTTCATCAGATGAAGTCAGCCAGGTCGCGGAGCAGTGCAGACTTCGGCTTGGCGCCAACGATCTCCTTGACGACCTGACCGTCCTTGAAGACGCTCATGGTCGGGATGTTCATGATGCCGTAGCGCTGAGTGACGACCGGGTTCTCATCGACGTTGAGCTTGACGACGTCGATCTTCTCGCCATGCTCGCTGGCGATCTCCTCCAGGACTGGGGCGACCTGACGGCATGGCCCGCACCATTCCGCCCAGTAGTCAACGATGACCGGCTTAGTGGCATTCAGTACCTCGGCCTCAAA
>Ga0335075_10014575_pt1 | contig 11801 bp, 13 predicted proteins | sample Lox_Sample_24_FD_206723 | JGI IMG/M metagenome (GOLD analysis project Ga0335075, IMG submission 206723) | Soil microbial communities from Loxahatchee National Wildlife Refuge, Florida, United States - Lox_Sample_2.4 | ecosystem: Environmental > Terrestrial > Soil > Wetlands | place: USA... | reverse complement strand
ACGACGATACGCGGGAGGCTCAACAGCTTCTTCGCGTCGGCGAGCTTCTCCTCGGGGGTGAGCAGTTGCGGGTATGACACTGGTTCCTCCTGGTGGTGTGGTCCAAGGGGTGCCTGCGGAGACGAGACGAGGATGTCCAAGATCGTTGCGACAGGTCATCGAATCGATCAGCGAGACCATCAAGGGATAGCTTGACCTCGAACGGCACCGAGGGCGCACCCGGGGAGGTGTCATAGCCCGCGTCATGCGACGCATCCTCGAGGAGCGCGCCGCTTGCCCCGGTCAGCTCCCCGCGGCCCGGCCGGCGGCTGTCTCGTCCGGCGCGGCACCGCCGCCGGGGGCGCAGGCGGCCTGCGGTGCCTGGCTTGACGTCCAGGGCGCGGCACCGCCGGTCGGGGCGCTGGCTGGCAGCGGTGCCGCGCTGGGCATCGGGTTCGGCAGCGACGGCCTGCCGCCGATGAAGTCCAGCCACCCCGCCTGCAGCGGTTTCCAACGGCGGTCGAACGCCGCGGCCCGGCGGGTGGCGCGCTCCAGTCGCTTCCCGCGATAGCGGTGCCGCGCCCAGACCGAATTCGGCCGGGCCAGCCTCACCGCGCCGACGGCCCCGACCGGCGGCAGGAACAGGCCGAACAGCGCCGACCGGTACTTGCCCTTGAGGATGCAGATCAGTGCCAGGCAGGCGTCGATGACCAGGACGCCGGTCGCGCTGATCCTGAGCGAGAATTCGGCGCTGTCGACGCCGTTCACATGCACCGGGCTGAACCCGACCAGGGCGAGCCCCAGGCAGGCGGCGACCAGGCTGACCGCCTCGACCGAGAGCTGGCCCTCCCCGCTCCAGTAGACATCCTGCAGGTGCAAGATCATCGCGAACTCGTCCAGCACCAGCGAGGTCCCGATCCCTACCGCGACCGCCGAGAACGAGCGCCAGCCGAGCGTGCCGGGCCCGCCGACCGCCGTGAAAGCGCCGATCATCAGCAGGATGATGCCGGGCACGGAGTGATGAACATGGGTCCCGCCGACCTTGACGTTGCGGAACGGGCCGCGCCCGTCGCGGATCAGCCGGGTGATCGTCCGCGTCGACATGAACGTGACGACGAAGGACACGAAACACAGCATCAGCGGCAGCTTGCCGGCCGCGACCACGTCGCGTTGCCACCACGAGAGCATGACGCTCACCCTAAGCGCCCCGCGGCGCTGCCAGCCGCCTGGGTGCAGTCCAGGGTCGGAACCACCTGCACACTCAGCGCCGGCTAGCCGACTGACCCCTAATCCGGGAGGATGGCAGGGTGGACGAGGAACTCCGCGCCGAGCTCGTGGAGCGCGCTGCCCGGGATCAGGCCGCCCGCCTGTCGGTGCGGACCGGCTTTGCGATGATGGAATGGGAAGCGCTGGTGGCTCCGGTCGACCGGGACAACACGGCGCGGCTGCGGGAGATAATCGGCCGGCACGGGTGGCCTGGCCGCCAGCTGGCGGGCGACGACGGCGCCCACGCGGCCTGGCTGCTGGCCCAGCACGCGCCGCCGCATGTCCAGGAGGAGTGCCTGCCGCTGCTCGAGGACGCGGTGACCCGGGGCGACGCGAGCCCGGCCGACCTGGCCTACCTCAGGGACCGGGTGCTGATGCACCGGGGCGAGCCGCAGCTCTACGGAACCCAATATCTGGAGCGGGACGGCGTCCTGGAACTGTGGACGGTCCGTGATCCCGCCGGGCTGGACGAGCGACGGGCCGCGCTCGGCCTGTCGCCAGAGGCCGAGAACCGGGCCCGCCTGCTGGCAGCCAGGGAACCGGCCGGCGAGCAGGGGGACAAAGCGCCCGCCGACGGCTGAATCCGGTCGCTGCGCGTAGGCTGAACGCGTGAGTTCACCCGCGCTGCAGCAGCCCCAGTGGCCCGACCCTGATCGTCTGCAGGCGGTGGTGCGCGGCCTCGAGGGCCTGCCGCCGCTGGTGCTCGCGGCCGAGTGCGACCAGCTGAAGGAGCGGCTGGCCTCGGTCGCCCGCGGCGAGGCGTTCCTGCTGCAGGGCGGTGACTGCGCGGAGACCTTCGCCGGGACGACCGCCGACGCCGTCCGGGGCAAGTTCCAGACGCTGCTGCAGATGGCCGTCGTGCTGACCTACGCCGCCAGCGTGCCGGTGGTGAAGGTGGGCCGGATGGCGGGCCAGTTCGGCAAGCCGCGGTCGGCCGCCACCGAGGTCCGCGACGGCGTGGAGCTGCCGGTCTACCGAGGGGACGCTGTCAACGGCATCGAGTTCACCGCCGCGTCGAGGACGCCTGACCCCGGCCGGCTGCTCGATGCGTACTATTGCGCGTCGGTCACGTTGAACTTGTGCCGCTCGCTCGCCGCCGGCGGCTTCGCCGACCTGCGCCAGGTGCACGCCTGGAACCAGGACTTCGTGGCCGGCAGTCCGGCCGGGCAGCGCTATGAGCAGCTGGCGGACGAGATCGACCGGGCGATCGCGTTCATGCACGCGTGCGGGGCCGACCCCCGGGAATTCCAAGCAGTCGAGTTCTACTCCAGTCACGAGGCGCTGCTGCTGGACTACGAGCGGGCCCTGACCAGAACCGACCCCGGGAACGGGGATGCCTACGACCTGTCGGCGCACCTGCTGTGGATCGGCGAGCGCACCCGCGATCCCCAGGGCGCGCACGTCGAGTTCGCCCGCCGGCTCCGCAACCCCGTCGCGGTCAAGATCGGCCCGGACGCCAGCGCGCAGGACGTGCTCGAGCTACTCGAGGTCCTCGACCCCGACCAGGAGCCCGGCCGGATCACGCTGACCACCCGGATGGGGGCCGGGCGGATCCGCCAGGCGCTCCCCCCGCTGGTCGAGAAGGTGGCCGCCAGCCGGGCCCCCCTCGTCTGGGTATGCGACCCGATGCACGGCAACACGGTGGAGGCGGCCAGCGGCCGGAAGACCAGGAACTTCGACGACGTGCTGGATGAGGTCGCCGGGTTCTTCGAGGTGCACCACGCGCTCGGCACCTACCCCGGCGGCATCCACATCGAGTTCACTGGCGACGACGTGACCGAGTGCATCGGCGGCGGCCACCACATCGCGGAAAGCGACTTGGGCGACCGCTACGAGACGACCTGCGATCCCCGGCTGAACCGCAGCCAGTCGCTCGACCTGGCGTTCCGGGTCGCCGACCTGTACCGGCGCCACCTGGTCCCAGACAACGCAGGCTGAGCGCGTGCTCACTGCGGGCTGAGCTGATTTGCCCACCGCGGGCTCAGCGCCTGCTCCCCGCCGGTCGCCCCGCGGCCGGGTGGTTTATATCCCCATGGCGCGTATCTGGGCGGTGGCGGTCGCGACCGCGACAATCTGGCCGGAGTCATCGGCCAGCTCTCCCGCGAGGAAGGCCACGTCCCTGCCCCGGCGGACCACCCGGCCGCGCCCGATCAGCCGTCCCGGCCGGGCCGGGCGGAGGAACTGCACGTGCAGGTCGGTGGTCGGGGCGAACTGGCCCGGGCCGAGCGTCGCCACCAGGGCGGGGCCCATCGTGTCGTCGAGCATCGCGGCCACGAATCCGCCCTGGATGACGCCGACCGGATTGAGGAACTGAGCAGTGGCCGCGAACGCGACCTCGATGGTTCCGGCGTCGGGATCGATTGACACCAGCTCCCAGCCGAGCAGAACGGCGGAGGGCGGAGGCGCCGCCCGGCCTTCCATCGCATCCCAGAACGGGCCCTCACGCGTCACCCGTCTCTTCTATCAGTTGACGAGCAGGCGTTGAACCTGGAGAGCCTGACTCTTGCTTTCCGCGCTGAACGCGAACTCGCCGCCGGTGAGCGGCTCTAGCGTCACCGGCATCGCCCACGTCTGGCCGGCGATGATGATCGCGAGCTGATCCTGGGTCCCGGCGAGCCTAGTGGTCACCGCCGCCAGCTCCGCCGCCTCGGCCGCGGGCAGGTTGATGCGAACCACCCAGCTGGCGGGCTGCGGGGCCGGCTGGCTGCGGGCCGGCTGCTCGGCGACGACGACCCCGGCCGTGGTAAACGTGACCGACTTGCCCAGCGTCCGGAAGCACACGCCGCCCGGGGTGCTCGGAGACGTGACCGGGCCAGGGGCGGCCGGGGCACCGCCGGTCGCGCCCGGGCCGGAGAGCGCGACCGAGCCGGCCGGGCAGTCGCTGACCGACGCCGCGGCGTCGGTGACCCCCGGCTGCATGACGATGACCGACGCCAGGCGGCTCGGCGCGGGCGGCGCGGCCGGGGCCGGTCCCAGCGGCAGCGCCTGACTGCAGCCGGCCACGGTGAGCGCCAGGCCGGCCAGGGCGACGCCCACCCCGGCAATCGCAGGCCTCATCGCAGCTCCTGGTAGCCGAGCGGCGCAGGCGTGGCGCTCTGCGAGCGGACCGCGTCCGGGGCGACGAGCGCGGCCGTTACCGCCAAGATGAGCAGTTCCACCAGGCCGACCACGATCAGGTGGGAGTCTTGCGCGAAGACCGGCAGCGAGATGATCCGGTACAGGCCGGTGACGGCGGCGAGGAGCAGCAGGGTCAGCGACCAGACGCCGGTGCCGGCCCGCCCGGACCAGACCCTCGCCGCGTGGAACAGGCAGACCAGGCTGACCAGGAGGCAGCAGCGCCCGACGACGTCCGGCACCCAGGCCGCGTGGCCGGACAGCTCGGCCCACAGCACCGGCACGGACACCAGCAGGTACCACGCGGGCAGCGCCAGCAGCCAGGGCCGGCGGCGGACCGGCGGGGCGTCCCGGTGGAACGCGGCCATCGCCAGGGCCGGGGCGACGTCGATCACGACCGTGTACGCCCACGTCGCGGCCGGCGACACCAGGGTGCCGGCCAGCTGCTGATGGACCACGCTGGCGACGGTCGCGCCGAGGACCAGGACCGCGCCGACCCGGGCGGTCCGGTAATCCGCCAGCACCAGCGCGACGAAGACCACGATCCAGGCGTAACCGGTCGCGTATCCGAGCACGGGCCAGAAGCCGCCGGGCGGCGGCGGGAGCCAGCCGATCAGATGACGGCTCCGGGCGAAGAGCGCGAGCTGGCTGAGACCCCAGACCGCGTGGGCCAGCATCACCCCGAGCACCGCGTTCCGGACGGCCTGCCCCCAGGCGAAGAAGCGGCGGGGGGCGCCGGCACCACCGAGGTGCAGGCGGGCGGCCAGCGCGATCACGCTGACGATCTCCTCGCGGGTGGGCCGGTCGTACTCCATCGTGACCGAGTCTTCGTCCGGGTCGCCGGTCATCCACCCGTCGAGGAAGGCGGCGACCATGTCCTCTTCCCACCTGTCGCGGTAGTAGCGGGGCAGCAGCCGCAGCACCCGCCGGTACCGCTGCTCCAGATCCAGTCCGGCGCTCATCCGGCCGCTCCCGCCGGCTTCGGGCCGGTCAGCCCGAGCCTCGCCCGCACCACGCGGGCGGTGGCGGCCCGCAGGTCCGCCTCCTCGGCCAGCGCGCGTCGCCCGCCGTCGGTGAGCCGGTAATACCGGCGGAGCCTGCCGTCGTGCGCCTCCTCCCGGTCGGGCTCGATCAGCCCGTCGGCCGAGAGCCGGTCCAGCACCCCGTAGAGGCTGCCGATCTTCAGCTTGACCCGGCCCTGCGACAACTCGACCACCTCGCGCACGATGCCGTACCCGTGCCGCGGGCCGTCGGCCAGCGCCGTGAGCACGAAGAACGCCTGCCCCGTCATAGACCTGATCGCCATGCGGCCTAATATAATGGAAAGCAAGATATTAGTCGACGGTAACCCATCTACAGCGCCGCCCCGGCTCGGGGCCGTGGCCGGCGATTATCGCGGCGAGGCGGCTCGGTGACATCACGTAGGCGCGTAGTAGCGTGTCCTGTGAGCTGAGGAGGCGCCGACGTGATTCTGGTGACCGGGGCAACCGGACGGGTGGGGTACCGGCTGATGGAGGCGCTCGCCGACGCGCGCGCCGACGCGACCGCGATGGTCCGGGTCGAGGCCAAGGCGGCCGACCTGCCCGGGACCGGGCGGCACGTCGTGGGCACGCTGGACGACGCGCCACCGGCCCAGGTGCTGCGCCGGTTTGACCGGATCTTCCTGCTCAGCCCCGAGATCGAGGAGCAGGTCGAGCTCGAGCGGGCGTTCATCGACGCGGTGGCGAAGGCCGGGCACCGGCCGCGCATCGTCAAGCTCTGCGCCGACGGGTTCCAGGACCCCGGCTGCGACGTGCGGTTCATGCTCGCCCACCGGCAGGTCGCCTACCACCTGGACTCCGTGGGCCTGCCGGTCACCTACCTGGCCGCCGCCACCTACATGGACGATCTCCTCGGCGAGGCGGAGGAGATCCAGCGCACCGGCGAGATCAGGGGGTCGGCCGGCAGCGGCCGGGCCGGCTTCATCGCCGCCACCGACGTCGCCCGGGCCGCCGCCCACGTTCTCACCACCGACGGCCACGACGGCGAGACGTACGTGCTGACCGGGCCGGACGCGCTCAGCTACGCCGATATCGCCCGCCGGTTCTCAGCCGTCTTCGGCCGTAAGGTGGATTACGCCGACCTGCCGGCGGCCCGGATCCGCGACCTGCTGCTTGAGAGCGGGCGCACCCCGTGGCAGGCGGACGGCGACGTCGAGCGGTTCGCCTGGATCAGGCAGGGCGGCGCGGCCACGGTGACCGGCACCGTACGCGAGTTCACCGGCGACGACCCCCGCCCGCTGGAAGAGTGGCTGGCCGACTCGCGCGCGACGTTCACCGGCCCGCTGTAACGGCGTCAGGACAGGCGGAAGAGGGTCTCGGCGTTGCCCGAGGCGATCTTGACCCGCTCCCCGGGGTCGGGGATCGCGTCGAAGAACTGCCCGATCGCCGCCGCCTCGGGCTGGTGGAACGGATAGTCGGTGGAGAACAGCACCCGGTCGGCGGCGGTGAAGTCGAGCGTGTGGCGCAGCAGGCGCTGCTGCAGCATTCCGCTGCTGGTGATGTAGATGTTGTTCCTGATGTAATCCGACACCCGACGCTCGAGGTGCCTGGCGACGCCGGAGAGGCTGTCGGCCCGGTCCATCCAGAACAGCAGCATCTCGCCCCAGTGGCCGAGCACGAGCTGCAGATCCGGGTGGCGGTCGAACGTGCCCCGCAGGATCAGCCGCAGTGCGGACAGTCCCGCCTCCAGGTGCCAGCCCCAGCCGAACGTCGCCAGACCGAGATCGAGCAGCGGGTCGATGCCCCGGTAGGCGGCGTCGCGCAGCCGGCCGGACGGGATCTGCGGGTGGATGAAGACGGGCTGGCGCCAGCGGGCCGCGGTGGCGAGCAGGTCGTCGTAGGCGGGGTCGTCGAGCGGGCGATCGCCGGTTCGCCCGAAGACCATGGCGCCGACGTGACCCAGCTGCCCGGCGCAGCGCTCGAGTTCCGCCGCTGCGGCCTGCGGATCGCTGGTCGGCAGGGTCGCGAAGGCCCGGAACCGGTCCGGGTGCGCGGCGACCGCGCCGGCCGCCTCGTCGTTGGCGTCCCGGGCCAGCGCGACAGCGTCGGCGGCCGGGAGGGCCTGGGTGGCGGGGGTGACGACCGACAGGATCGACACATCGATTCCGGCCGCCTCCATCGCCTCGATCCGGCCCTGGCCGATGTCTTCGAGCCGGGCCTGGTTGTCGCCCATCGTGTTGAAGGCGACGCTCTCGTCCCGCGCCCCGTCCGGCAGGCGGTCGAGCGCGTCGCGGATGGCGGCGCTGTTCCAGTGCTCTTCGATCGCGATGATCTTCATGTTGATGTCCGATCTCACTCATCATCTGTTGAGCCAACCGTACACGATTCACTCAACAACGGTAGAGTGGAGCCGTGAACGAGACAGCGGGCAGCCCGGAAACCAGACCGGAAAGCAGGGCCGCCAGGCGGGCGGCGACCGCGCAGCGCATTCTCGACGCGGCCCGCGCGGAGTTCGGCCAGCGCGGCCTTGAGGCCGCCACCATCCGCCGCATCGCCCAGCGTGCGAACGTGGACCCGTCCCTGGTCATGCAGCACTACGGGTCGAAGGCCGCCCTCTTCGCGATCGCCATCCAGCTCGATGACCCGAGCCCGGGCGAGGTGGAAGCCCATCTGCACGACGTGCTCGACGTCCGCCTCGCGGCCCTGCCACCGGAGACCAAGGCCCTCGTCCGGTCCATGCTCACCGCGCCGGAGGCGGCCGAGTCGATGAGCGCGTTCCTGAACGAGCGGGTCGCCAACCTGAGCCGCGCCATGGGCGGCGAGGACGCCGACCTGCGGGCCGCGCTCATCGTCAGCAGCATCCTCGGGCTCACCATCGCCCGGCACTTCCTGGAGCTCGACGCGTTCGCGAGCGCCTCCGACGCGGACATCGCCCGGGTCGCCCGGCCCTGGGTCACCACCGGAATCGACCCGGAGGGGCAGCCTACCCCGAGCCCCGCGCCCGAGGGCTAGGCGTACTGCCCGCGCGGCACGATGCGCCCGCCCGGCCGCCTGGTCACGCTAACCTGAGCGCTGACGCCCGCCCGACTCGGGCGGCGAGCGCTGACTTCACCGTCGGCCACTCGGCTTCGATCACCGAGAACAGGGCCGAGTCCCGCAGCTTGCCTTCCTCTCCCGGGGCCCACGAGGGTGACCAGCTGCGCAGCACGCCCTCGAACTGCGCGCCGAGCGCCGAGATCGCCCGCCGTGACCGCTCGTTGCGCGCGTCGGTCTTCAGGTCGACGCGGACCACCCCAAGCGTCTCGAACGCGTACGTCAGCAGCAGGAGCTTCGCCTCGGCGTTGATCCCGGTCCCCTGCGCGGACGCGCCCAGCCAGGTGAAGCCGATCTCGATCGCCCGCGGCCGGTCAGAATCGGCCCACGTCCGCAGGTCCCAGTAGGCGGTGCAGCCGACGGCCTTCCCGTCGGCCAGCCTGATCTGCGCGAACGGCGTCAGACCGACGCGCTCTTGCTGCTCGCGCACGTAGCCGGCCACGTCGGCGGCGCGCGGAACCCAGGTGAACTCGTAGGAGGCGCGGTTCTCCTCCGCCGCCTCGGTCAGGTCGAGCACGTGATCGGCGGACAGCGGCTCGACCCGCACCAGCGAGCCGGACAGCGGCGGAACATCAAGGGACGCCATGGGCGGGATCCTAGGACAGACCGGAGCGACGCGGAAACCCTTATCGGGACGGCATGATAGGGGGATGGAGCGGGCAAGGCGGCGGGTGGCGTTGGTGACCGGGAGCTCGCGCGGGCTGGGCCGGGCCATCGCGCGGCGGCTGGCCCGCGACGGTTTCGCGGTCGCCGTCAACGGCATCGACCAGGACGAGACGTACCGGGTCGCGGCCGCCATCCGGGGCGACGGCGGCAGCGCCCAGGCCTTCATCGCCGACGTCACCGAACAGGGCCAGGCCGAGGCGCTCGTCGCCGCGATCGCCGCCTGCCTCGGACCCGTCGGCGTGCTGGTGCTGAACGCGACCGGCCCGCAGCCGGCCGCCCCGCTGGCAGAGGTGGAGTGGCCGGACCACCTCGCGATGCTCGAGTTCTTCGTCAAGAGCCCGGTGCTGCTCGGGCGCGCGGTGCTCCCCGCGATGCTGGACGGGCACTACGGCCGGATCGTCAACATCGACTCCGAGGTCGCGGACCTGCCGCCTCCTGGCAGCTCGCACTACTCCGCCGCCAAGAGCGCCCAGAAGGGCCTCGCCCGGGCCTGGGCCAGGGAGCTGGCGCCCCTCGGCATCACCGTCAACTCGGTCGCGCCGGGGTTCATCCCGGTCGAGCGGCACGCGGGCCTGCCGCCCCGGGTGCTTGAGGACTACCGCGCCACCGTGCCCGCCGGCCACCTGGGAACGCCCGACGACATCGCCCACGCGGTGAGCTTCCTGGCGTCGGAGGGGGCAGGGTTCATCACCGGCCAGCGCATCGTCGTCGACGGCGGTCGTTCCCTGGGCGGCTAGCCGCAGTTCCGGCGGAGCCACTGGCCCTGCCCCGGCCGGGCCAGGGAGGCGCCGTCGGACAGCACGACCTGGCCGCGGCGGATCACGTGGCGCGGCCAGCCCTGGACCGCCCAGCCGTCGTAGGGCGAGTAGTCGGCCCTGGACTGCATCTGCGCTCCGTCGATGGTCCGCTCCTCATCGGGATCCCACAGCGCGAGGTCGGCGTCGGACCCGACCGCGATCACGCCCTTGCGCGGGTGCAGGCCGAACCGGCGAGCGGCGTTGGTCGAGGTCAGCTCCACGAACCGGTCCAGCGTGATCCGCCCGGTGACGACGCCCTCGGAGTACAGCATCGGCATCAGCGTCTCCAGGTCGGCGACGCCCTGCCGGGCGGTGACCGCGTTGAGATCGGGGTCGAGCTTGTCGGCCAGCGTCCACGGCGCGTGGTCGCTGCAGACGGTGTCGATCACGCCCGCGGCCAGTCCCTGCCACAGCGCGTCCCGGTCTGACTGGTCGCGCAGCGGCGGCGCGCCCGCATACTTGGCCCCGTCCGGCTCGGCGAAGCGGTCCCGGGTCAGGTGCAGGTACAGCGGCCTGGTCTCGACGTAGACGGGCAGCCCGGCCGCCCGCGCCTGCCGGCACCGGTCGAGGGCGGCGGCCGAGGACAGGTGCACGATGTAGATGGGCGCGCCGGTCAGCCGGCCGAGGGCGATCGCCTGCTCCACCGCCTCGACCTCGGCGCTGACCGGCCGCGCCTCGGGGAAGTTGGCCACCGCCCCGCGTCCCGACTCGATCAGCGCGTGGCCCGCGTGCGCGAGCATCCCGGCGTCCTCGCAGTGCACCAGCGTCAGCGCGCCGGCCCGCCCGGCCGCCGCGATCGCGCCGGCCAGGCCCGGCGTCCCGGCCGCGAAGTCCGGGTTGGACAGGAACACCTTGAGGCTGGCGTGCCCGTCGGCGGCCAGCGCGGCGATCTCGTCGGCGGTGCCGTCGCCCAGGCCGGCTAGCACCGGGTGCAGGAACCAGTCCACCGCCGCCTCGGCCGCCGCTTCCGCCATCTCTCGCGCGACCGCGTCGGTCATCGTCTCTCCGTCGAGCGCGAACGTCATGTTGGCGATCGTGGTGATGCCGCCGGCGATGGCGGCCAGCGAGCCGGTCCAGAAGTCGTCGACCCAGATCGGCTCGTCAGGGAAGGCCTTCGCCAGCGTCGGGGTGACGAGGTGGACGTGCGCGTCGATGCCGCCGGGAATGACGAGGAGACCTTGGGCGTCGATTTCGTCGTCGCCGGTCATCGCGCCGCCGAGCTGGGCGATCCGGCCGCCGGAGACCCCGATGTCGGCGACCTCGTGGCGGCCGGGGGTGATCACCGTGCCGCCGCGGACTACTAGATCAAAACGCTCTTCAGCCATCCCAGCATCGTGGCACGACCGGCTCACGCTATCCACGGGCCGTCGGTGAAAGCGGGCCTGCCGCAGTCATACAGGGTCCGTTCGAGATGAAGATCTTGATTTCAGCCGGGCAGACCGGGGACCTGCTCTGGTGTCAGGCGCCGGCCTGGTCGAGGGCGCTCTGCAGGGATCCGATGTAGCCCTGGCTGGTGGTGGTGGCACCGCTGACGGTGTCGATGCGGGCGCTCTGCGCGGCGAGGGTCTCCGCGGTGAGCTTGGGGATGGAGAACGAGTCGATCTGCTGGCTCTCCTGGCCGTCGTTGGTCTCCTGGACGACGGAGACGTTGGTGATCTTCTGGCCGTCGAGGGTGACCTTGACCTGCATCGGGCCGTACATGGTGGTCTCGACCGCGCCGGTGATGGTGCGGGTCGCGGTCGACCCGCCGGAGCCGGCCATCGGGCTCGAGCTCGCCTTCGCCTTCATGGGCGAGGCGGCCGGGCTGGCCTTGGCCTTCGCCGGCGTGCTGGCGGACCCGGTGGGGGTGGCGGTGGCGGACGCGGCGGCCGGGGAGGCACCGGGCTCGGCCACGTCCGCCACCGAC
>Ga0335075_10014573_pt1 | contig 11802 bp, 11 predicted proteins | sample Lox_Sample_24_FD_206723 | JGI IMG/M metagenome (GOLD analysis project Ga0335075, IMG submission 206723) | Soil microbial communities from Loxahatchee National Wildlife Refuge, Florida, United States - Lox_Sample_2.4 | ecosystem: Environmental > Terrestrial > Soil > Wetlands | place: USA... | reverse complement strand
ATCTCCAACACGAGGTGGAGCAGGGACGTTTTCGCCGCGACCTGTATTACCGTATCGCCGGGGCCGTATGCTCGGTTCCTCCGCTTCGCGAGCGCAGGGATGACATTTTGCCGATCGCCGAGCACTTCCTCCGCGAGCTCTGCCCTGTAGATCCACCACCTCAGCTCGACGCGCCCGTGCGCGAGCACTTGATGCTCCTTGACTACCAGGGCAACGTGCGGGAGCTACGCCAGCTGATTACCCGCATCAGTCAACGTCACATCGGGTGTGGGCCCATCACGGTTGGAGCGTTGTCGCGGGATGATTGGCCACTGGAAGATGTAACACGGGAGTCGGCCAACTCGGTTGACTCCACATCCGAGCAGGCAGGCTCATTCGATGCGAGTGTGCGCGAAGCACTGAAGCGCGGCGCCGGTCTGAAAGAGATCGGCCAGGCCGCCACGGATGCCGCGATCCGCATTGCGCTCGCGGAAGCGCGCGGCAATCTGCATCGCGCCGCCGAGCGGCTGCGTGTAACCGACCGTGCCCTTCAAATGCGGCGCGCTCGTGACCGCCAGGTACCGGGTAACAGCGAACATTAGGCTGTTTTTCCGATGAGGCGCAGCAGATTGCCGCAGAGGATCTGTTGCTCGCTCTCGGCCGGCAATCGCAGGAGCCTGATTTTCTCCAGCTCCAGGCCGGGATGCAGCCACGGCCCATCCGTGCCGAACAACACCTTGTGCGCACCGGCGCGCGCAACGGCTTGCTGCAAATAATCAAAGCGTCGTACACCTGCGGTATCGGTATGGATGTTGCCGTGCCGTACGAGTTGGTCGATGAGCGTGAGGTGCGCGCGCCAGTCGTCCGAAAAGCTGCCCAGATGGGGGATGATGAAATTCACATCAGGATATTCCTGGGCGAGCAGATCGGCGACGGCCGCCTCGCCCATCACATCGTAAAGGACCGGCAGGTGAAAATAGCGCGCGACATCGCATACTTCACGGTTGATCCGGGCGTCCTGGCGATGGAGCTTGATGCCGACGAAACCGTATTGCTCGACAGCCGTCCTGACCATTTCGAGCATGTGCCCCCGGTCGCGCTCCGCGTGGACAAAGGCGAAACCGTAGAAGCGCTCCGGCCGCAGCTTTACCAACTTTGCCACTTCGGCGTTGGCCACGGTGTAGTTGGAATGGAAGGCGGAGAACAACACCGTGCGGGCGATACCGGCCCGTGAGGCACGGCGCAAATACTTGCCCAGATGCGCGGAGGTGTCCCACGGGCCTGTGAAGCCATCGCCGACCCCGGCATGGCAGTGGCAGTCGATGATGTACGGTGTCGAAGGCATGACCGCTGGCCGTTGGCTTCATTGACCCCGGGAAACTCAGGCCCTGTCAGTCAGGCGCCGAGGATCTCGATCCTGTTGCTGTTACGGCGCTGAATCCATTTGCCCTGACGTCCCTCGATGCGCGGATCCTGAGTGAGCAGCCTCTGAAGCTGCTGGCCCAGCTGTGGCATGTGTTCGTGCACCGCCTTCAGGACGGCCGTTTTGGCGGCAGCCTCTGGGTCGCCGCCGGCAGCGTTGGAAGCCACATTGCGCACGGCCGAGCCAGCGACATCCACGACCTTCTTGGCGACCTCCAGATCTCGATACAGTCCGCTGACCTCACCGACTTCATTGCCGATGGCATTGCCAATCATGCCGCCGACAGCGCTGCCGAGCGCCGTGCCCACACCGGGAATGGGAATGAACGAGCCGAGCGCGCCACCGACGATAGGCAAAGCCGTCTTGACGAGCGGTTTCAACACTCCGCCCAGGGGCTTGGCCACTTGCGCGACGGTCTTGCCCACCTGTTTGATGCCCTTCCAGGCCTTGCTCACCAGGCCGCCGAGAAACTGATCCAGCTCCTGCTCGGATTTCACGTCGAGCAACTGGGCGGCGAGCTCGAGCGTCTCGGACTCCGAGAAAGGCGAGCTTGCTCCGACACGTGATCCGGGTGATCGGGGGACGGGGGAATTGAAGGGATCGCCGAGTTGGATCGAGCAGTGACGGCAACCGCAGTGTTGGTGTTGCATAGGCCTCTCCTGGAAGTAGGGTTTGCGCCCGGCCCAAGCGGGCGTTCCGAATTCGAACTCCGACCCGCCGCCGTCGGCCGGCTGTTGGGCGCCATCGCCTCCGCCTCCATCCGCGCCCGCCGCGCCCGCATGCGGTGGGGCTCCTCCCCCGGCATCGGCAGCGCCGCCGCTCGCATCGGGCGCACCGGCGGCGGCGCCTGGGTCCGGCGCACCCGCATCAGGAGCAGCGCCGGCGATGGCGGTCGGGTCCGGTGGGGGAGGGAATGCCGACGGGTCCGGTGAAGCATCCGACGGGGCGGCATCCGCAGGCGGCGGCGCCGCAGGCGCAGCGAACGGCGACGATGGCTGACTCGCAGCCCCGCAAGCCGAGAGGATCGCTTGTGTCGTACGACTGCCGAGAAAGCCCGTCGGGCGCAGGCCATTACGACGTTGGAACCTGCGGACCGCGCTACGTGTGGCTCCGTCGACCGTCCCGGAGTTGAGGTTGGTGTTGAGGATCTGGTTGAGGCAGTTCTGGATCTGGCTCAGCGACGTGCCGCCGGGCTCATCGCTCGGGACTCCATTTTGTGAGCCGTCCAACGCACCGCTCGATCCCCAACCGCGGCGCCAATAAGGTTTGCGCCTCCCTCGTCCCTGGCTGGAACCGCCCCATTGGCCGTGTCCACCTGGCCATTGGCCGGAGCCCGGCCATTGACCTGAGCTGCCCCATTGATGCACTCCAGGCCACTGGCCTGCCGTTGCCAACCGAGCTGCTCCTGGCCATCGACCTGCGCTGGCAGTTCCGGGCCACTGACTCGCTCTTGCCAACTGAGCCGCTCCCGGCCGCCGGCCTGCTTTTGCCAACCAGCCCGCCCCTGACCACTGACTTGCGTTCGCCAGTCGGGCCGCACCGGACCATTGTCCTGACCCCGTGCGACCGGCCCCAGCGAAGAGACTTTCCCTTGCGCGTTGAGCCACGCCTCGCCCTTGCGTTGAGCCCGTCCATCGACCAGCCGCGCGCGCGCCTCCGTGATGCTGTGACGCGAGCTTTGAATAGCCCGCGTACTGCCCTTTGTAGGCGCCGCCGGTCTTCGAGTGCATAGCTCGTTGCATGCTCGAGGTCCTGGCGTAAGAGCCAGCGCCTCGGCCCGACGATCGATGCATCTGGACACTGTGCGATCGCGGCATCGACCCGCCGCCGCGGCTCCCTCCCGAGTAGTGTGTTCGACCTACCATGTCACGTACCTCGTATCTCGGATAGTGATGGCGGCCACTCGCGCATCGACCTGACGATGCCGAACTCCCGCAGCAGCTCGGCAACCACGCTGGAGGCATGGTCGATGTCCGCCGCGCTGTGCGCCGCCGTAATGATGAAGCTCACTCCAGCCGTGCCATCGTGCGGGCTCTTGTGCAGTACAGATTGAATTCCCCGCGCCAGCAGCGCGCGGTAAAAGGCGCTCGAAGGGAGGTTGGCCGGCAACTGAAGCGTCTGCACGGGCAGCGGATGATCGAGCACCTTCAGGCCCATCTGCCGGAGTCGGTGTCGGAATCGGGCCAGGAGCTCGGAAAGCCTGCGGCGCAGCTCGTCTCCGACGCTGGCATTCAACTCCAGGGCACGCTGCCCGGCGCGGATCACCGCTGCGCAGGGAGGGCTCGAGTGGACCCGCGTTTCACTCTGCGTAACGAGCTCGCGTATACGCTCGGCACTGCCCGTCAATACTGCCAGCGGTGCACCAAATGCCTTGGCGAGTGATGCGCCGATCAGCGCGCGAGGCGAGCGTTGCCCCGACCAACACAGGCTCCCTCCACCGCCCGCACCTAAAAGGCCGAGCGCCTGAGTATCATCCACGACCAACCAACCGTCATGTCGCTCGAGAAGGTGTAAGTAGCGGCGCAACGGCGCCACGCGGCCACAACTGAGACAAACACCATCGGTCACGATCACCGGCCGACGGCCACTGGCCAGGAGTGCTTTGGTTTGTCTGGCGAGAGAGCTCGGATCCCGATGCGAGAACAGGCGAACCGGCGCACCCGTGGCCACGACCCGCTGCAAACCCCACCGCATGATGGGGTATGCAGCGTCATCGAGAAGCACGCCGACTGACTGTCGCGCCAGAACGCCGAACAAGTCCCAGAACAAGTGCAGAGTGGACGGCATCAGTACACCCGATTCGCAACCCATCAGGTCGGCGAGCCCGGCCGCCAGCCCGCGCGCCTCGCGCGCCTCCGACAGAGCCGCCGGGCGCCCCTGCGTGAGCGCCGACCACGGTTCCAGTTCCCAACTTGCATGTTCCAACCCCAGGTAGAGTGCAGAGGTAAAATCCAACATCGTCCGCGTCAGGTCCGCACCGAACGGACTTGCTCGGCGAGGCGCCGGCGCAGATGAACCGCCGGAAGTGTCGTGTCGACCTCGCTTTCGCTCGCCAGGTCTGCCCCTGTCACTACACGGTAGTCATGGATGTACGACTGCAATTGCGGGCGCCAGAACCTCGCCCAGTTGGCCGCGTGCGCCGGATCACTGATATCGGTCCAGTTGCCATAGCGCACGCTGGCCAGGATCTGCTCGCCGTAGACCGCCAGGTTGCGGAAATGCAGCGCGCTCACATCCGTCCAGTTCTGTAGCTTCTTCATCGCATCGACCCGGTCGATCCAGATCTCCGGATTGGCGGTCATGGTGCGGCCCGGGAGGAACTCACGGAATTCCGGCCGCGCCAGCAGCCACAGGTTCATCAGCATCTCGATGCGGGAAACGGTTGGCAGATCGCCGAACTGGTTATGCGCACCGTGCGACAGCAGGAGATGCACTTCCTTCAGGCCGTTCAGCACGGTAAAGCCGTCGGCCTTGTAGGTCGTGTCGTCATCCTGCTTGAAGAACTTCCAACACAGGGCGAGCAGGTTGTGGAAAGCCTCGAGGAACTTCGAGCGGCTGTCCGCGGGTCTCAGGTTGCGAGTGGCGCGTCCCTCGAGGCGCAGACCGTAGTGGTGATCGTACTCATAGTTACGGCGTACGACGCTGAGGCGATGCTGCTCGTCCTGAATGAGCCCCCAGAGCAGGTTGTTCAGCGAGCGCAGCGGATCGATGTCCAGGGTCGCCAGGGGATCGATGTCTCCCGGGCGCCGCACATTCTGAAAGCGGCGGCACAGCGAGTTGATGGTCTGCACCACCATCGCTTCCTCGTGCCAGTACGACCAGATCAGCTCGTTGAAGCAAGGTGCCGCGAGCTTCGCCTGCAGAATGCCGTAGCAATCCTCCGGCATCTGGAACTGCCCCAGGCTCGCGGCTTTGATGGGCACGTCCCGCAGTTTCTCGCGGATGATCGCCAGGTACGGAATGATGCGATCACGGGTCCCGTTGACCCGCACGAGATAGTGATGCCACAGCGCGTTGAGATCGGTGTCCGACAGGTCGCGCCGTAACAGGTAGTTGCGATCGGTCCAGTCAAAGGGAATATGAGCGATCACTCCGCTGTTGACCGTTACAAATGCTTCCGTGGCGATTTTCAGCAGCCGGTAGCCGTCGGTGTCGGTGAACGGGAGGAAACGCCGCTGGGCAAGGGCCTTGACCTCCTGCTTTCTGGCCTCCCAGAGCTTCGGCCAGACACCTTCTTCGCCCACCTCATCGATCTCGCGACCGCACAGCACGTGATCCGTGAAGCGCATGTAGTTGTTGAAGCTCATCGCTTCGCAGCTCTTGCGAATCACGGCCCACAGGGCGATATCGTGCGTGGTTTCGTTGGCCGTCCGGTTCAGCCGGATATTGAGATCGCCCCCGACCATCTGACGGGAGTCGCTGACCGTAAACGACGTACCGGCGCTGGTGTATGCACCGTTAGCGGCCCGCTCGATCAGGCGCACCTCCGGCTCGATAGTGCCGAAGCCGCCGGCGAGGCTTATGGGAACCCTGACCTCGGCGTGATCGTCGTGCACTTGCACCGGCGGCACCGGACCCACCGAGCCACGCTTGGCATCGACCTCCACCCGCACTGATTGCGCCAGAGTCGACTTGTCGTCATCTTTGGGGCAACGCCATCTTGCGACCAGCACCGCCGGGCGCCCAACGGCAAAATCGCTGCATGCCTCGCCCCTGCCTGGATCGAACATCTCCACCGTCAAATGGAGAGGCAACATGATGTCAGCCCGTTCGACGGCGCATTGCGGTGATAGAGTGATAACGGCAGAGCGGCGCCGCAGGCCGAATGCGATGGCCTCGCACTGATAGCGTTGGCCTTTCTCCTCCGATGAGATGGTGAAACGCACGCAGCCGCTGTCGTCGGTCTCGGCCTTCTGCACCACCTGAGCGTTGGCGCCGTCGGCCGCCTGGTCCCTCTTCGAGAGCACACTCAACTCGACGATCGCGTTGACGATCGGTCGCGGCCGACTATCGGAGCCGCCGCCCTCGTCGTACACGCACGCTTCAATGGTGACCTTTCGGATATTGTCGGACATGACTTAACTCCTTAACTACAAGACGAATCAGTTCGCGACACGCGAAGGCGCGGCGGCCTCGTCCCAGTCCGCGCCGGCGCACGCGAAGGAAGTATCGAGAGTGGCCCTCAACGCCCAATGCGTGAGAAGCCGGGCAATCAACGTACTTTCGGCCTCCGGGTTGATGTACCCGGAAATACGGGCCTGCCCGAGCACGGCCATCACCAGGGTCGGTGCGGCCTCGTACATCTGCCGAGGCTCATCACGCCATGCGGCAAACAAATGATTCAGTCGCTCGGGCGTACGCAGGGGCAGATCGAGTGCTTCGGCGAGCGAGCTCCCGCGCAAAGCTTTGGGTCGGTGCCCCGCAAGGCGGGACACGAGCTCGGGAATTGTTGCGAGCAGGCTGGCTATCAGGCCGCGCCGCTCTTCGTTGCGATCGTCCAGCGGGTAATAGGCTTCCCACACCCGGGCAAGCCGGTCCCACTGGGGATGTGGAAACAGCGCCTTGCCAATGGCGCAACTCAACTTCACACGAATCCACGGCATCGGATGCGGGTCGTTTGCATTCAGGCGGAATACGAAGACCCGCGGCAGGCTGACAACGCCCATCAGGCCGAGCGTGGAGGTAACCCCCACCCGCGCAACCGACCAGAAGTCCGCCACGATCTCGGAAATCCAACGCTCCCACAAGCGCCAGGCATCACGGGTGGCCTCGTCTCCGGTTTGCAACTGCTGCAGAACCGGGCGGATGGAATTGACCAAGTCGAGCAAGGCAGCAGCCTGGTGCCCAACCTCGTGGATGAGGGACGAGGCAACGCTGCTCCCGACCATCCGCTCGCGCGGCACTCGGATGACGGCTACCGGACTCAGCCCGCCGCCAGGCAGTCGCGTCCGCGCACGGCGTATGGCGGCACCGATGCCGCGATCCAGATAGCATATGAGCGGCGGTGCGGTGTAGTAGTTGCCTTTCAGCGCGAGCGCGTCCGAGGACAGAACGTCCAGGCCGGAAAGCCACACGCCTGTCTCGGTCTCGCTACGCTGTGTTATGACGTTATTGAACATATCGAACTGCGTTAGGACTGCATTGAACTTCAAGCGCAGAAAGGTCAATCGTCGCTGTGCTTCGGAAGGAGTCGCAGCTGCGCCCGACGGGCTGAGCAACCACTGCTCGAGCTCGTCGCACAACATGCGCAGCCGGTGTCGCCCCGCGACCAGATAGACTTCGATGGCTGATTGCGCCGCCGGCAGGAGCGCTGCGGCCGGGAGCATGCCTTCGTAGAGCGCGAAGGACTGCACACGCAGTAACCGGGCACGCAGCGCACGAACTTCCTCCAGTACCAGCCATTTTGCGAAGTCCACAGCCATTGCACGGCATCAGGCGCAGATGACGACGATCTTGTTGCCGTGGCGGAACCACCGGCCTGAGCGCGCATGCCCACCATGACCACCGCTGCGTCCGCCCTGACCCTGGGGAGCCCCATCTGCGCCCGACAGAAGACCGGGCGCGTGCGTCTGGGCCGCAGCAACCGCGGCAGCATGAGCAACAGCGCGCGGATCGGATCCAGGGGGTGCGTTGGCCGCGTGTTTGACGGCATCGTTCGCCATCTTCACGAACTGCTTGGCGCCGGCGAATTCACGATCCTCGCCGGACATCTCGCCAACTTCAAACCCGAGAATATTCCCCGCGGCATCGGCCAGGCCGCTGCCGATCTTCGCCCCGAGCGGACCCCCGACCGCGCCGCCGAGGGCGCTGCCTGCCATGGAGAGCCCCTTTTTTGCGGCTCCCTTGAGCATGGGCACCAACACCTTGCCGATGGACGAGTTGGCAAAACCGGAGAGCGCCTTGCCGGCGCCCTTGATGAGATCCCCAAGAAAGTGATCGAGCTCCTGCTCGTTCGTGACCTCCAACAACTCCGCGGCGAGCTCATTGGTCTCCTGCTCGTTGAGCTCTCCGGACTCCCCAAACTCATAGCCCTCGTAGGCCTCTGCGAACGGCCCCTCGGGCTGGTACTCCAATGTAGTGCGATCGATCTCGTGCATGACTGACTCCTCAGACACCGTTGGTGATGAATTGGCTGGCCCGCGCGGCGCGCGGACCGGGTGACTCGAACAATGGCAACCACCCCGGAGCATTCTTCTGCGCCGCGAGCCTCAGAGCCGCGCGCACTCCCTGACCCGGGCCGGCGGCGCCGGAGGTGCGCCGGAGATTCCCCGCCGCACTGAGCACGAACCGAACGAGCTGCCGCGCGAGCTCGAGCTCGCGATCCTCCGGACTCAGCCCTTCGGACTCGAGTCCGAAGACCTCGGCCATCCGTTCTGCATTCTGACTGCCGTTGCCACGCGCAGCAGCGCTCGGCCCTATGGCGCGCGCCGCCTGGGCGCTGAGTCGCGTCAACACGGCTCGAAGGTGCTCGATTGCCTCTGGGGTCGGCGTCTGAGCTGGAGCATCCGCTGGACGCCTCTGCAGCGCTGAGTGAACCAGATGTCCTATGTATTCCGGGACGCGATGCTCATCGACTGCCTCGAGAAACTCCGCGGCGCGCTCGATCTCGCCCGCTTCCTCGCGGACCGGCGCTTCAAAACTCGCGCGGCGGCTGCCGGCCTCCGGCCGGACGCTCTGCCATTCCGGCACGTAGTCGAGCAGTTTGCTGTTTGCTTCGCGTATGGTGACCATGTTGGTGTCAGGCTGTTGCCGAGTGCGCTCATCGAGCGGTCCTGCTCGATATTTGCAAGCGATATGCCAGGGGCTTGCGGCCCTGGAATCGGGCCTGACGGCCTTCGGGCCGCCTCGACCGCGAAGTCCGCTTCGCGCGAGGGGTTGCAGAGGCGAAGCCCGCTTCGCCGGATATGGCTATCGGGTAGGATTCGGCTGGGAGTTACGGATGACCTGCGTCCCACGCGGAAGCGGCCGGCGCGCACATTTCTTTTGCGACGAGGGATGACCTGCGGCCCACGCGGAAGCGCCCGGCGCGCATATTTCTTTGCGACGACGGATGACCTGCTCACCCTCCTACCCTTGGTCGAACAGGCTATCGCGGTGAGATACGCCCTCTGCGGACGGTTTCAGCGTCCCGAGCTAAAACCTGCGCGAGTTGGATCTCACTCGTGAAGAGTAACGCTCACACCCGCTCAGGCTGGTGACGGGGATGCCTCCGGCAGCGGTGTTCTTTGCTGTTATCGGCGGCCTGGCGCTGCTAATTGCCGCGCCCCGCGCGGCCGTTGAGTTCGGCTGCGCCGGATTGGTCGCTTATATCCAGTTTGTAGCGAGCCCACTCATTGTATCCGCGGCGCTGTACATCTGGTGCTTTCCAACCAGTATCAATGGCAAGCTCTCGTGGGCTCCGTCGCGTCCCGCGCTGGCCGTAATCGGCTGGATACTATTGGCCGTAACGAGCGTACTGCTGGCGATCGCCGCGGTCTTCGGCATGGGCTGGATGATGCGACGCCACTAGCGTAGCTTTGAGCCGCAAGCTCAGAGCCCTCATCTCACACCCGCAGCATCACGGCTCAGCGTTTCAGTATGGTCCACACCCAAAAGGCCAGCAGCGCTCCTATTACGAGGACCAAGGCCGTGCCCAGCAGTCCCTTTCGTTCTGGAGCCACAGGATTTCCGGCTTTTGACGACAAGGACATCGCGCTCGAAGTCGCTGGAGCGATGGCTCCGCGTGACTTGAGAACCGGCGGTGACAACACCTCCTGTGTGGCCTCGAGGTCGGCTTGATTACCTGAAAACTCGATATCCATGGTCTGCTGCAACTCGAGATCACCCCTCTTCATGGCGGCTAACAACTCCCTTGCTTGATTGACCTGATCGCTACGCACCCGCGCCCGCGGTAACGTCCCCGGAAGAAAGGCCCGTGGAGATACGGGCGCATGCTTACCCTACACACTCGCGAATAGACCGTGAGATTCGACGTGAGACTCGAGAAATTGGCGGATGAGGTTCGCTTCCACCGCATTGGTGGCTTCGGCGACTGGAACGAGGTCGACTCCCTCGTCGGCCGGTCCGTTCTGCGAGTCATCGCCGGCCTCTGCGGGCCCCGGGCACGCCGGATGGCGTCGCCCCGCGAGAATTCAGGGTGGACTCGGCCGCCTGTACCGCCAAAGAAGTTAGATCACCGCTGCGAAGATGGCTCAGGAGCTTGTCGTCGGATATCTCGCCGAAGCGTGTTGCTAGCTCTTGCCTCGACACTTCCATCCTCGCGCGACTCCAGCTTGACCCCCACCGGTACAATACCCGAGTCCAGCCAGGTAGCTCCACAGCCGAGCGGCTTTATCGAAACTGACGCGGCAAGCTGCGACGGCAATCACAGTTGGATTACCGGCGCGACGGAGCCACTTGCACATTGCACGCCTATGGCCATGTCTCAACCAAGGACCTTTGTCGTCGCCGCGCGCGAGGTCGATGCGGCAATAGCCTTTCGTCGCGGTCCTTCAGACTGTTTTCACCCTCTGAAGCGAGATATGACAAATCTCTGCAACCCTCTCTGCTTGTCCTCATCCAACATCTCGAACCCCTTCCTGTTTGTATGCTGCGCACGATCTCAGGTGGATTGCGCCGACCATGTTGACCGTTATGCCGGTGTCCCGTAACGCGCCCGCGAAGATGTAACGCCATCGGACGCCGACGACAGTTCATTGCTGCAGATTGGGTTGACTCGGGAGCATTGCACCCGATGCCAGTGCATTGCAAACCTGCGCCACGCCGCGGTCTCCCGCCGAAGTCTCTAGCGCATCCATCGAATCCAGCGATTCCACTGGCCTTGATCGAACCCTGGGCTAACGCCTCAATTGCTGCAGACGCCGCTTTTGGGTAGTGGTTATACTGTTCTTGACCGCATATACATCGCTCCGATCGGAGTACTAACTATTCAGGCGGTCTTCATCGTAGGGAAATGTCATGAAGCCCTTTCGCATCCTGCACATCACGGATCTCCATCTATCACCCGACGGTGATCGCGACCCTTACGATTTCGCAGGCTTGCACGAGAGCAAGGCCGAGCAGTTCACCAGCAAGTTGGGAAACGCACTGCGTTATCTTCCGCAAGCCGAGTGGCCGCAGGCCGTCATTGTGACGGGGGACCTGGTTCAGAAAGGTGGAGCTATCCGCGGGGAGTTTGCAGCCGCGAACCACTTCCTGAAGGCAATCGCACGCTTTCTGCACCTCAGCCTCGAGAGAATCTATGTCGTGCCGGGAAACCATGACATCGACTGGTCAGGTTCCGACTCGTTCACCGAGCGTTCCAGGAATTTCCGCGAAGCGATGCAGGAGTTCACGACCCCGAAGCTCGAGGAAGGCACCCCCGAGCCGCATTTCGAACCTCTGACCAATGTGGTGGACGG
>Ga0335075_10014570_pt1 | contig 11802 bp, 12 predicted proteins | sample Lox_Sample_24_FD_206723 | JGI IMG/M metagenome (GOLD analysis project Ga0335075, IMG submission 206723) | Soil microbial communities from Loxahatchee National Wildlife Refuge, Florida, United States - Lox_Sample_2.4 | ecosystem: Environmental > Terrestrial > Soil > Wetlands | place: USA... | reverse complement strand
GCTGACCTTGACCGGGCTGACCTTGACCGGGCTGACCTTGACCGGGCTGACCTTGACCGGGCTGACCTTGACCGGGCTGACCTTGACCGGGCTGACCTTGACCGGGCTGACCTTGACCGGGCTGACCTTGACCGGGCTGACCCCCGCCGGGCGCGAAGTGCCTGGCGAACCGCTCCGGATCGATCGTCGCCGAGGTGATGATCACCTTTAGGTCCGGGCGGCGCGGGAGCAGTTGCTTCAGGTAGCCGAGGATGAAGTCAATGTTCAGGCTGCGCTCGTGCGCCTCGTCGATGATCAGCGTGTCGTAGCGCAGCAGCTGCCGATCCCGCTGCATCTCGGTGAGCAGGATTCCGTCCGTCATGACCTTGATCAGGGTGTTGTCGCTTGTGGTGTCGGCAAACCTGACCTTGTAGCCGACCACCGTCCCGAGGTCGGTCTTGAGCTCGGCGGCGATCCGGTCGGCAACAGTGCGGGCAGCGATCCGCCGCGGCTGGGTATGCCCGATCTGGCCGTTGATGCCGCGGCCGAGCTCGAGGCAGATCTTCGGCAGCTGGGTCGTCTTGCCTGAGCCGGTCTCGCCGGCGATGATCACGACCTGGTGCTCGTTGATCGCCGCCGCAAGCTCGGCCTTGCGCTGGCTGACCGGCAACTCGGCCGGGTAGGTGATCACCGGGACGATCGCGCGCCGCGCCTCGATGCGCTGATTGGCAGCCGCGACCTCGGCCGCTAGCTCCTCGATTGCCCGCTCACGCGCAGCGGCGTCCCGCATGGTCAGCGCCCGGTCCGCGCGACGGGCCAGCCTGCGCTCGTCGGCGAGCATCAGCGCTGGCATGCGCGCTCGCAGCTGCGCGAGCGAGGCGGTCACAGCAAGTATCTCCAGGTAGCGCCGGGCAATTGGCCGGGATAAGTCAGGCCCGCCGAGCGGCAGGCGATGGGCAGGACAGGTCACGCATAGACGGCAAATAGGGCAGCCAAACAGGCGACCGAGTTGTCTGAGTTCGCCCGCCAGCGCCAACCTCTAAGAATGACCGGAACGCCGCTACAGGGCTAACAATTTTCCTGGCCCGCGCCTTCCGCACCGGGCGGACCGGCAGACCACGCGCCCGCCGGTACGCCCGGAGATATCTAGCGGGCTACCCGTTTCGCTCGCGGTTGTAGGCAACCACGAGGATGACGCCCAGTTCGTCGGGCCCGGCGCTCAAGACCGTCTGAACGGCTCTGGTAGCAGGGTTGAACCAGACGAGCAGGCTGTCTTGCCCGCAACAGTCGGATGCCTCCCACACCAGCATCCTGGTGCCCGACGTCGCCACGACGAAGTTGCTGTTCACGTTTCCCGGTACCTCGACCGGCTTGACCTCGCCGTTCGCCGCCAGCTTGCCGAGGTAGGCGAGGAAGGCAGCCTGGCAGGAGCCACACCCGGCGAGCACGTACTGGCCGGACCGCATGCGCCAGGCATCTAGGTAGCCGAGATCGGGCTTCTTGAGGTTGCGCTGCAGGGGCCTCGGCGCTGCGCCGCTGACCGGGACCAGCCACAACCGCACGGCATCCGACTTGGGTGTGCAGGTGACGAGGGCGGTCGATGGCTTCCACCAGCGCACTGGCGTGCAGCCGCCCAGCTTGGTGTCGGTGCCCGGCACCGGCAGGCTGCGGATCGTGCCCCCGCGGTTGCTAACGAGGTCGACGCCGCTGCCGCTGCTGACCACGTAGCTCATTCCGCTCGGGGCGCTCAGCGCGACGTCGTGCTGGCTCCCCTTGATCAACCGGGCCTGGAACTTGCCGCGCAGGTTGTAGCGGACGAGGCCGTCATCGATGGCGAGGATGCTGTTCCCGTCCGGGCTGGTGTAGCCGATCGCCGATACCTCGGCCGGGAGCCGGAATGGCTGCATGAGGTGCCCGGTAGCCAGCGTGAGCTGGCGCACGGTCTGAGTTCCGGCGGACTCTCGCCCGAACAGCGCACTGGTCTTGTCGCCGGACCAGCCAATGAGCTCCCATGGATTCTGGCTAGCTGGCCAGGTGTACAGCAGGTACTTCCCGCCCGACGGGTCAGTGAGGTACAACTCCACCGGCTTGGCCGCCGCAACTGTGCCCTGGGTGTACTCCGCGAGCGCCCAGCCGGAGCCGACCTTCCGCCATGGCACCTGCGACCGGGTGCCGACCTGGCCCGCCGCGAGCACCCGCGGGGCGGGCCGTACGGCTGGCGCCTTCGCAGCGGGCGGCGCGGCGGTTGCGAACGCGGTCGTCGAAACGCCTGCTGACAACGCCACCGCGACTACCAGACTCACTGCTAACTGGAACCGCCGCGCACGCGCTTGACCACTCAGCTTCATGGGTTTCTCCTTTGCCTTAGAGCCGACCGTGCTCATGCACGCTGCTATGACCGCGTAGCGTTCCGGATGGTTAGGGGTAAGCGGCCGGCAAGGGGAGCGCTCCCCATCGCGGACTGGCTTCCGGCACGATAACCGGCGGGCCGCCGCCTACCAGGCCGTCTACCAGGGCCGTGAGCCACACGCATAAGTTTTGGCGAGCAGGCAGCCGGGGAGAAGGAGGCAGGATCCTTGCGACCTCGGGCAGTCCTAACACTCGCCGTCTCCCGGCTACTCGTCGAACGTGGAATCCGGGCGGGACGATGGCGAAGGGAAGAGAATGACGTCGAATATCGCTCCGCTGCTGGAGCGCAACGAATCCTTTGCCAAGAGCGGCGTCTGGCGCAACACGCCGCGCCTGCCGTTCTTGCCCTTCAAGGGGCTGTACATCATCACCTGCGTCGACCCTCGGACCGATCCGGCAGACTTCCTCGGACTCGACTTCGGCGACGCGGTCGTATCCAGGACAGTTGGCGGCCGCGTGACCGACGCCATCATCCAGGACGTGTCCTACATTGCCTATCTTGTCGAGACCAAGGCTCCCGAAGGCCCGTACTTCGAGGCCGCTGTCATTCACCACACTGACTGCGGCAGCCGATTGCTGGAGGACCCGGAACTACGGCATGGCTTCGCTGAGCGCACCGGGTACGACGAGCAGATGCTGGCAAGCCTTCCGGCTACCGTCCCCGCCGATACCGTGCGCGCCGACGTCGCCAAGCTAAGCGCGGCGCCGCAGATGTCGCCCCGCATCACCGTCTCCGGCCATGTCTACGACACGGCGACCGGGCTGCTCACCACAGTCGCCGAGCCGTCTGCGCCGCGCGCGCGTTAGCCGTGTGCTCGGCGGTTTTACGGACCGTTTCGCCCAGACCACCGGAATGGCCGCTGACCTGCAAGGACTTCCTTAGCCCCCGCGTGAATAACCGTTCCCGTCCGTTATATGTCCGCGCGGGGACTGGTGTAGCGCCTGAGATCTGCGGACAGCCACGGACAGCGTCCGCGCATCGGGTACCACGGCCGGAAACGCTTCAGCGCTTGTCCCGCGACGATGACTGGCATTAACAGATCCAACGGGCCTTGCCTCAAGCCGAATGCTCAGCGGGTTTACGGGGTGCGCCATAGCTGAAGGCTGATGTGGCCGGAAGCCGCGCGGAAGTCGTTGTCCGTGGTGAGGAGCGTGTGACCACCAGCGATGGCCAGGTGGGCGATGAGGGCGTCGATCGTGCCGACCTGCACACCAGCGGAGCGCAACGTGTTGCGCACGCCCGCCGCAGCGACGTGATCCTCGCGAGCGGGCGTAAGGTACTCGAGCGCAGCGAACATCTCGATGATCTGGGTCCGGGCCCGCTCCGGAACGACGCCCTGCAGCAGTTCCTGCAGGATCACCCCGGTGGTGGCGACGATCTCACCACCGGCGAGCGCATCCCGCAGCGCCCGGACTTCGGGCACATCCGGTGGGGCATCACGGCGCAGCGCGAGCGACCAGACGCTCGTGTCGACGAGCAGGCTCACCGGCGGGAGCGCTCGGCCTTGTAGTCGTACGCCGGGTCGATCTCGACCGTGCCGAAGAGGCCGAGAATGCGCTTCTGCTCGCGGCGCGCGATGAATTCCTGCAGTGCCCGGGTGACCGCTGCCTTCTTGGTCCGTTCGCCGCTGACCTCAAGGGCGCGCTCCAGCAGCTCGGGGTCAATTGCCAGATTAGTAGCCATGTGCGCCTCCTTACACATAAGCCTACACATTACTGTGCGCTGAGCCGACCCACCACCTCGTTTGTCTCTGCGCCTGCGGCGTAAAGAACAGAACCGACGCGGCGGGCAAGGTCAAAGTCCGTCGGAACAACGCGGACTGCCGGGCGGTGCACGAGACTCACGATGATGTGCCAGCGACGCCTCGACAGCACGTGTCCGCTTGGCACCCCGGCAGCGCTCCCGCAAATACAAGAGCCGCAACCAGGACGCCGCTCTCGGGCCTGGTGCGCCTGCGCTGTCCGCAGTCGTACGGATGCTATCGGGGTGCTGCCGGGTGCTGCCGGGAGCAAACGGGATCGGCGGGAGCGCCAAATCCCGCGTCATAGAAGGCCAACGTCGCTGTTCCTTGGGGCAGAACGATCTGCGTCGCGGCCGAACAGGCCGGTGCGGTCCGGTTCGCGGACGCGCGGCGAGACAACGACAAGGCTGGCGGCAGTTGCGACGGCACCGCCGAGGAGGAAGGTCCCGCGCACGCCGATTGACGTGGCCAGCACCCCGCCGACCAGGACCCCGAGCGGCGTCAGGCACAGCGAGAACAGCCAGTCGACCGAGGACGCACGGCCGAAGATCTGTGCGGGCACGAGTTTTTGCATCATCGTGTTCCATAGCAGGTTGCCTACCGTCAGCATGGCGAAGGCTAGGGCAAGGAGTGCCGCGACGGCGACCACGTCCGGGGCAAAGGACAGGCCGAGGACGGCAAGGCAGCCGGTTCCCCATGCCGCCCAGATCACGGTGACGATGCGCCGGGGAGCGCCGAGGTGTCCTGTGACGAGCGCCGCGCACCCCCGCCGACGCCGGCCACTGCGAAGACGAGCCCGTAGACCACCGCGCCTTCGTGCAGGATGTCGCGCACAAGCAGGGGCGCGAGCACCGTCGCCGGGCTGAAGGCGGCGAAGTTGAGCACCCCGCCGGCCCATAGGCCATACCACAGCCAGGGCTGGCGCCGTACCCAGCGCAAGCCCGCTCTGGCATCAGCGAGCATCCGAGCGCCAGTCGAGGCGGGAGCTGGGGCGGGCCGCATTGCCACCAGACACGCAGCGCTTACCAGGAAGCTGGCTGCATCGGCGCCGAAAGCCGCCGCAGCGCCGAAGGCGGCGATTAGTACCCCGGCGATCGCCGGACCGGCGAACGCCCCGCCGAGGACCTGGCTGGCGCTGTTGAAGGCGTTTCCCTGCGTGAGCAGTTCTGCGGGCAAGACCTCCGGGACGATCGCCGAGTAGGCGGGATAGAAAAAGGCGTCTCCGAGGCCGATCGCCGCGGAGATGGCGATTAGCTCGGGGACGGTAAGGGCGTGAACTGCCGTCAGCCCGGCTATCGCTGCCACGCTGAGGCCGCGGCCGAGGTCAGCGCCCAGGACGACGAGGCGGCGGGGAAGCCGGTCGACGAGAACCCCGGCGAACAGCAGCGCCGCCACGGCGGGAGCTGTCCTGGCGGCCAGCACGTATGACAAGGTGCTGGCGTGGTTGCTGATCCGCAGCGTCTCCAGGGCCAGGGCGATCGTGTAGATGCCGTCGCCGATCACTGACGTCGTCTGGCCGCTCCACAACAGGGCAAAGTCACGGTGGCGCAGCGAGCGGGGGAAGCGCTCGCCAATGACTGCCGGGGAAAGCCTCCGGATGCCCAGGAGTCGCAGGGACGTAAGCAGTCGTCTTGTGCGGCTGGCCTCATCCACTGGAAGTCGACGCTTGTTCATGGCTGCCCGGCCTGCCGGCGGACTCGCTCCTGAGCTTCCGCCGCCAGGCTCCCAGTCACCACCGGATAACCCGACACCTCTTCCGCGCAACCGGTGGCCGCGGCAGAGCAGAACAGCTCGGTATCCACCTTTACCGGCACGCCTGCTGCCAGTGCTAGGTTCACTGCATCACTCGGCCGGGCGTCGACTTCGGCGGCACCAGCCGGTCCGCGCACAAGCACGTTGGCATAGAAAACCGTGTCCAGCAGCCGGGTGACCCGGACCTCCTCGATCCGCGAGCCGGCCGCCTCGACCAGCCTGGCTGCCAGCTTGGCCCACAAGCTCAGCAACAGGTCCTCGGGCGCCGCCAAATTCCTCGCATACAAGTTCGGCGTGGGTGAGCCCGTGGTCGCGCGCTGCCACGCTTAATAGTGTCGCTTGGCCGCCCGCGGGTTAGCCCGGCGAAGCAACTTCTACTCTTTTACTTGCGCGCCAGTTACAACAGGAAGCCGATGGCTAGGGCATGGGTGTGCGGCGCGCCCAGCGGGGAGGCTTGTTGGGCAGGCGTGAGCACGGCGGCTCGCGCTACCTGCCAGACCAAGCCGACCGCGCGGTCCGGAACAGCCGCGCCGTCAACTGGTGCCGCAGGCCGTGAGGTGAGCGCTCAGCAATGTCACCAGGGCAGGCAATCTGGCAGTCGCTCAGTGTTCGTCACCTGCCGGGCGCGGCGTGCCTGATGAGCATGTCACGGAACTGGCTGCGTACGGCGGCCAGTGCTGTCTGCTCGCCAGCCAGTTCGTCGAGGAGCGGGCCAAGCTCCCACGTGGCCAGATACCGGTACCGGGCACTGAAGATGCCGACGGAGTTGAGCCTGAATTCGTCGTCGTAGTCGAGCAGTGCGTAGCCGATGACCTGGAACAGGTCGGTCACGGGCAGGGATATCTTCTTGCTGGTGGTCTTGAGGTCGAGCAGAAGCCCGGCGGCGATCAGGACAGCGTCAGCGTTCATGATCTGCGACCCGGTAAATGTCGGGCCGATTGCCCACATGCCGTGACGGTCGGCGAGGGCCGGCAGCAGCGCAGTCTGGTAGACGTCGCGGAAGTCGGCGAGCTGGCGCATTGCTGCGGGCGGGACGAGGCTGAGGAGCTCGGCGGCCGAAGCGGGACGGTCGAGAAACCGGACAAGTGGGCCGACGGCAGCCCCTAGCTGCTTTGCGAGCAGTGGGAGAGAAACTGGCGAGTGTCGCCTGGCCGGCCCGTTCCGCCCCGACCGCGGCGGCGTCTCACTGAACGAAGCTACGATCTCGCGGCCGATCGTTGCGGCGGGATCGGCGGATGAAATCTAACCCCTTGCGGCGCCGACACGGGGTCATTCGTCAGGCGTCGCTATCAGAGTCGCCGTTCGTCTGATGTAGGGGCCTCAACGGCGCAACAGTATGAGCAGATGCAAGGCCCGCTTAGCGTCTTGGTCGCGCTGCTCCTCAGTTGCTGGTTGACCGTGAGGTGCCTGCAGCACACGCTCTACGCCGTAGAGCGGCACCAGCGATCCTGGGATGTGGAAGCCGGGTTGATGGCCAGCGGGATTAGTCATCGGGGGCCTCTCGCATCAGGATCAATCGTTGACGTACGGCGGTTCCGACCTCTGGCCATCCGTGCCAGCCATACACCAGAGCGGTGTCAAGACCATCTGAGGCGGCCAGACGCCACCCGTCCTTCCCGAGTTCATTCAGAAGCTCATGGACATTTGGAGTTGCGATGGTCTGTGCCTCGGCCGCGCCCGGCAGCCAGAGAGTGATCTTGGTCTCAACGGCAGCGGCGCTGCCTGCCCCTATTTTCTTCAGCTCGTTCCAGTCAGTTTCCAACGTCACATAAACAGTCGCGTACTCATAGACGGGCACGATTGAAGCTTGCCTCACGGTGTGATCGTTGCGCACCAAATTGGACTCGATGGCTTAAGCGGGTGAGCACGCTGCGCGCGGCGATGGCTGGTCGTTGACAACCAACTTGGCACGCGGCAGGCAGATGGACATGCAGGACTCATTGAGGATCCCGCCACGGAGTTCTTCCGGACTGCCAAGCGCTGGAACGGCTGTAGCCAGCTGAGTATGACAGTGCACTGGACCAAGCCGGACGTCTGAACATCCTCAGTTGCCGTTGCGACACGAGGTCGCACCTTGCGAGTGAACTCGCGGATTGGAGGCCGATTATGTCGGTCGCGTAGTTCCGGGCGCGTGCTCGCAGCCCGGCCCCGCCCTGTCGTGCGCTGCCGGTAACGGCGGGGTGCGGAGCACAGGGGAAAGCCCAAGGACCGCCCGTCCCATCCGGCTGGTCACAGGCGAGGGGCAGGCCGGACGGGTGAATCGCGTGAACCCTCGTTGATGCCCCGTAATTGAGGAGCCCCGCTGGTGGGATGAGAGTGCGGGGTGGCAGGGACTGGCCGCTGGGAAGCGGCAGGCGCTGGCCGGGCACGGCATCTGGCCAGGGTGAGCACCGCCGTCCCCGGGGTCGAGAGGGCACCCACCCCGGTCGTATCTCGCAGTGCGGAACGTGGAAACCCCGTCCGGGTCCGGGCATCCAGCCCGGTAAGCCGACCGTGAGGAAGGCCCAGTTCCCAGGGCGGGAACAGGATGACCCGACAAGCTAATGCCGGCGGCCGAAAGGCAGCAGGAAACCGGTACCAACGTGGCTGGCGCCTCCGCCAGCGGTGCCGGGTAACTGGCCGGATACCGGGCTGGTGCCCGAGCCTGAAAGGGCGCTGACGCGGGTCAGGTGAGCCCGTGAAGGATGACGATGACAACGACGCTGGAACCGAAGGGCAAGTTAGGCGCCGCGAGCGCGGTGAACGGACCGGAGGGCGAGTCCTGGTGCTGGGAGAGCGTGAGCTGGCTCCGCACCGAGGAGGAAGTACGGCGGCTGCGGCAGCGCATCTTCACGGCGTCGCAGGCGGGGGACCTTAAACGGGTCCGCAACCTGCAGAAGCTGATGCTCCGGTCCCGGTCGAACACGCTGGTCAGCGTGCGGCGGGTCACGGAGATCAATGCTGGCCGCAAGACGGCGGGCGTCGACGGGCAGGTAGTGCTGACCCCGGAGGCTAAGAGCGATCTGGCCGACTGGGTGCAGCACCAGGCTGAGCCGTGGACGGCCCGTCCGGTCAGGCGGGTGTATATCCCGAAGGCAAACGGGAAGCAGCGGCCGCTCGGCATCCCGGTGATCGCCGACCGCGCATTGCAGGCGGTCGTGCTTAATGCGCTGGAACCCGAGTGGGAGGCACGGTTCGAGCCGAGGTCGTATGGCTTCCGGCCCGGCCGCGGCTGCCACGACGCGATCGAGGCCATCTACCAGGCAGCCAAGGGCGCACGCCCGGCCCGCAGGTGGGTGCTCGACGCGGACCTGGCCGCCGCATTCGACCGGATTGATCATTCCTGCCTTCTCGGCACGCTCGGCACGTTCCCGGCCAGGGGACTGATCGCCGGGTGGCTGCGGGCGGGGGTGGTTGAGCAGGGCCGGTTCGCCCCGACCGAGGAGGGAACTCCTCAAGGCGGAGTGGTCAGCCCCCTGCTGCTGAACGTCGCGCTGCACGGGATGGAGAACGCTGCCGGGGTTCGCTATCAGCATGTCGGCAGCGATGCCGCTGCTGTGATGGCGGGCAGCCCGGTGCTGGTCAGGTACGCCGACGACCTGGTCGCCTTCTGCCATACCAGGCAGGAGGCCGAGGAGGTCAAGGCACGGCTTGCCGCGTGGCTGGCGCCCAGGGGGTTGGCCTTCAACGAGGACAAGACGCGCGTCGTCACCCTCGATGGGGGCTTTGACTTCCTCGGAGTTAACGTCCGCCGTTACCGCAGCACGCTGCTGATCAAGCCGAGCAAGGCGGCGGTCAAGCGGATCCGGGAACGGCTGCGCGCCGAGGTGCACTCCATGCGCGGGAGTAACGCGCAGGCGGTGATCGCCCGGCTCAACCCCATCATCCGGGGCTGGTCGGCCTACTACCGGACGGTGGTGTCCAGCCACACCTTCACCGCGCTGGATCACTACCTGTGGAAGCTCACCTACAAGTGGGCCAAGCATAGCCACCCGAACAAGCCAGTCCGGTGGATCGTCCGCCGGTACTTCGGCAAGTTCGCCAAGACCAGGCAGGACCAGTGGGTGTTCGGTGACCGCGAGAGCGGCGCCTACCTGCTGCGGTTCTCCTGGACGAAAATCGTCCGGCACCAGATGGTCCGGGGAACGGCGTCACGTGACGATCCGGCCCTGGCCAGCTACTGGGCCGACCGGCGGCGCAGGGGCATACCACGCCCGATGGACATCGTCAGCCTGCGGCTCCTGGAGACCCAGCACGGCTGCTGCCCGTCGTGCGGAGAGCTGCTCCTAGACGCCGACCGCCCGCCGCAAACCCCGCGCGAATGGGAACAGTGGCTGGCGGTCACCCGCAAAGCGATGACGCGCAACGCCATCGTCCGGGTGGACGGCACGCCCGACGAGGCTAAATTCCGCCTCCTGCACGCACACTGCCACCGGCGGTACGCACGGAACCGCAGCAGCCCAGCACTCCTGCCCGCCAGCGAGCCATAGGGCTTGCTTGAGCCGGATGCATGGAAACGTGCACGTCCGGTTCTGAGGGGGGCCGGGCGCAGCAATGCGCCCGGCCTACCCGGCCTCCTAGCTAGTCCTGATCGATGTCGGTGAAGATCTCCTCGAGCATTCCCGGGTCTTCTTCGATGCTGCCCGTCGACTGGTAGCGCTCGATTTCCACCGATCCGTTCATCATGAACTCGACTTCCCAGTGCCAGCCCGGCAGCGCGACCTCGACCATGACCGACTCTGGCCTGGTGTGACCTAGCCGGTAAAAGACACCCGCGCTGTCCAGGCGGTTCAGGAAGTCGATCAGGCGCCCGAATACCGGGCCGGTCACATCGTCGTCCCTCATGGAGCTGATCATGTCAGGACCCAGCGCACGGACCCGCCGGGCCGTGACCGGTCCAGCCAGCATTGGCCCGCCGGAAATCAGCTGGCGCCAGGAGAGCCACCCTGATTACGATCGCGAGGAACCGCCGCTGGACCCAAGGAGGCCGGTCATGTACCGCGAACACGACGCCGACGCGTCCTTTTGAGCCGACCAGCAAGCGTCGCAAGGGGTTCCCTCTAGCGAGTCCAGCGTCAAGCGCGGCGACCGCATCGTCGGTACCGATACCGAGCTCGTCGAGAAACTCGGCCGCCATGACCCGTGCCCATGCGGATCTGGCCACCGCTTTCTGTCGGTGCTGCCGACGCACCAGCCGGTTCGACGGCGCGCCCGCGAACTATTACGTCCGCGAGCGCACGTGAACAGTAAGGCAGAAACCAGTCAGTCGACGCGGCCGATCACAGCAGGTCGCGCCGACTGAACTTACTCGTCTGCCGCTCCGAGCTAGTCGCGATCGACACGATGGACCGACATTCTCGCAACGAGCGCGCTGTCAAGCACCCGAGCCCTGGAGCCGCCCTGCCTCGTCCGTGACGCACCACGTCATGGCGGAACAGCGCCACCACTGGGTTCGGCTCCGCTCCGGACGGCGGGGCCATCGGCTGATGGCTTCGTGTCCCACTCGAGCGTCACCTTCAGCGATGCTTCTGCCTTGCCCTCGACGATCAGGCCAGTCAGCTTCCCGTTTTTCAGCGCCAGCTGAATCCCCAGTTCCACTGTTGTCTTCGACGGCGTGACTTTCTCCAGTCCGGAACGGACCGCCCGGGCTATGCCCTCCAGCGTCCCCGACACATCCGCGAAGTCAAAGATGTCCTGCCGGCCAGCCTTCTGCGCGTCATGCCCGCCTTCATCAAGATCCGCAGCTTGCACAAGGGCCACCGTCTGATTCGGCAGCGACACCTCGACAACCCTGAGCGCCATCCCGGGAGCACTCCACCATGAGTCCCAAATGTTGCCGTTGGCGTCGCGGTAGGTGAAGTGCTGCTGACCGTGGTACGCGCTCACGAACAGGTCGCCCGCGGCCGCCGGGCCGCTGGTGGCGACGTACTCGCCGGGCACC
>Ga0335075_10014569_pt1 | contig 11802 bp, 9 predicted proteins | sample Lox_Sample_24_FD_206723 | JGI IMG/M metagenome (GOLD analysis project Ga0335075, IMG submission 206723) | Soil microbial communities from Loxahatchee National Wildlife Refuge, Florida, United States - Lox_Sample_2.4 | ecosystem: Environmental > Terrestrial > Soil > Wetlands | place: USA: Florida... | reverse complement strand
ATGGACGAATGCGATTGCCTTATGGACAGGTGCTTGGTGCTTGGTGCTTGGTGCTGAGGGCCGCTTCGCCTGACCTCCAGATAGCCAGCCGCGGCCAGGCCGGGAACCATCGCTAACCGGGGCAACGGAGCTTAGAGACGGGCTAATCCGAACGAAGGACACAACGGCCGCCTTCGCCGAGCTCGCCGGCAAGTTCCAGCTCCAGTTGTCGCACGGCAGGCACTCGGCCCTCTGGGCGGCGGCGCTCTGCTGGCCTGACCCGGGCGCGCGACATGGTACCTCCCGTTTCAGTGACCGATTATGGCGCGCGGTCTGCCAAAGCGTCTGCGCGGTCTTACTGACCTTTTAGAGATTCTTAATGGTTCCTTACAGAAAGCCGAGCTTGTGTTAAGGGCTGATGTTTAGCCAAGATATGAGCCAACCAAGCTGCAGGTATAGCCGTGCGCCTACTCATTAGCAGTGATTACTAGTAAAGGGGTAACGTATGATGCGGCATTGCGCGCGCGTCCTCCCAATCACGCTGATCGGCGCCCTCTCGCTGATCCTGGCGGCGTGCGCCGGGGGGAGCGGGTCGACATCCGGAGCCAGCGGTGGCAGTAGCAGTGGGCAGGTCACCGGAAACCTGGACACGGTGAATTCGGCGAACGTCACGGGCATGGGCACGCTGACCTACGTGATCGAGCGGAACATCGTGGACTGGAATCCGCTCGGCTCGGACACTCTCGTGGAGACGCAATACATCGCCAATGCGTTCGACCCTTCGACCTTCACCACCGGGCCCGGCACCGCGCAAGTGACGATGAACTCGACCTTGCTGCGGAGTGCCAAGGTCATCAGCACGAACCCGCAGGTCGTGGTCTACCAGATCAATCCGAAGGCGGTGTGGTCGAACGGTAGCCCGATCACGGCGGCTGACTTCATCTATACCTGGAAGACCTCGGATCCGTCGATCTGCCCGGACTGCGATTACACCACCTCGGCCGGTTATGACCAGGTGACGTCGGTGAAGGGCTCCGACAATGGCCGCACGGTCACGGTGACGTTCTCCAAGCCGTTCGCGGACTGGCAGGGAATGTTCAGCCCCATCCTGCCGGCTTATATCGCGAAACAGAACGGTGACAATGGCACTACCGCCGGCCTCACTAAATCCTTTAACACCGGATTCCGGTATACCAATTCGTTCCCGAACTGGTCCGGTGGCCCGTTCATCATGACCTCGTGGGTCAACGATCAGGCCGCCACGCTCGTCCCGAACCCGAAGTGGTACGGACCTGCTGTGCACCTGAAGCGGCTGGTATTCCAGGTGATTACCGACCCGACAGATGAGATCACCGCGCTGCAAAATGGTGAGGTTCAGGTTATTAACCCGCAGCCGCAGGTCGACATGCTGCAGAGCATCGAATCAATGACCGGGGTCCACTATCAGACAGAGCTCGGGCTCCAACTCGAGAGTCTCGAGTTCAACTTGAACAACCCGGCTCTGGACAACGCGGCACTGCGGCGGGCCATGTACACCGCCGTGGACGTGTCCCAGATGGTGGCCAGGACAGAGAAGCAGATTGACCCGTCGGTCGCGCCGCTGCACAACATGCTCTTCGTGCCAGGACAGCCCTACTACACCGACAACATAGGCTCGCTCGGATCCGGCAATGTCGCGGCGGCGAAGAAGATGCTCACCGGCGCTGGCTACAAGATCGTCGGCGGCAAGCTGATCGAGCCTGGCGGCAAGCCACTTCCGTCGCTGGTGATGCGCTACACCGAGGGCAATGCGGTCCAGGAGACCGAATGCGAGGTATTCCAGCAGGCAGTCAAAGCACTGGGTGTCACCGTGCAGGTGGAGTCCACGAATAACCTCGGCGCCACGCTGACCCACCAGGCCGGCGAGGACTACGACGTCATCGCGCTGGCGTGGTTTGCCACCCCGTTCACCGCGGCCGACTTCTACCAGTTGTATGTCCCCAAGGGCGGGCTGGACTTCGGGAACTATAACGACCCCGAGGTCACGAAGCTGTTCAACCAGGCCTTGCAGACGATCAACCCCACGGCGTCGGCGGCGTTGCTGAACAGGGCAGGCACGCTGATGGCAAGTGACTCCTACACGATGCCGCTGTATCAGATGCCAAGCCTGCTCGCCTATAGCTCCAAGTACGGCAATGTGCGCGACAACCCGACCTACTTCGGCTCCACCTACAACGTTGGCTCGTGGGGTCTGAAGTGAGGCCGGCGCCGGCTCTCGCGAGAGAAGGCGGCAGCTGATGAGGCGGGTGATCCTCCGACGCCTGATCTACTCGGTGCCCGTCGCCCTGATCGCCTCGATAGCGACCTTCGCCCTGATGAGCTTCGCTGGCAGTCCGCTGTCACAGCTGGAGTCGCGAGAGCCGCCGCCGAGTGCGGCGACGATCGCGGCCGCGAAGAAATACCTGCGGCTGAACCAGCCGCTGGCGGACCAGTACTGGCACTGGCTGACCGGGATTTTCACGGGGAACTGGGGCCCGTCGGTGGAGCACTTCGACATCGGCGAGATGCTCTGGCAGCGGCTGCTGGTCACGATGCGGCTGGTGATCGTGGCTGTCCTGGTCGCGATGATCATCGCGGTGGTGGTCGGAGTCATCAGCGCGTCCCGGCGGTACTCGGCCCTAGATCACGGCCTGTCCTTCGTGGGATTCCTGATGCTCTCGATGCCCTTGTTCTGGTTCGCCATCTTGCTGCAGCAGGGTGCGATCCGGGTGAACCAGGCGCTCGGCAGCCGGGTCCTGTACACGCAGGGGGAGCAGTCGATTCCGCTGCCCTCGGGATTTCTCGGCGCGACCGGTGACATTGTCGCGCACCTGCTGCTGCCCACGCTCGCGCTGTCGCTGACCACCTATGCCGCCTGGAGCCGGTATGTGCGGTCCTCGACGCTGGAGGTACTCGGCGCGGACTACATCCGGCTCGCCAGGGCGAAAGGGCTGCCGCGCCGCAAGATCCTGGTCCGGCACGCGCTGCGCACGGCCCTGATCCCGTTCATCACGGTCGTCGGTCTGGACCTCGGCACGATCTTCTCCGGCGCGGTGGTCACCGAGACGGTGTTCCAGTGGCGGGGCATGGGTGACTTCCTGGTGACCGCCATCCAGGACTACGACCTGTACGCGGTCATGGCCTGGCTGATGGCAGTCGCCGGGATCATCATCGCGTTCAACCTGATCGCGGATTTGCTGTACGCGGTCGTAGACCCCCGGATTCGCATTGGCTGAGATCGAGGACGGTTCGCTTGCAGCCGGCATCCTGCTGCCCGCTAGCCTGGAAGATGGCGACGACGCCGGCCCCCCGCTGTCGAGGCAGCGGCAGATCGTGCGCCGGTTCTGCGCGCACCGGCTAGCCCTGGCCGGACTGATCGTGCTGATCGCACTGATCTTGTTCGCCTTCATCGGCGAGCCGCTGTGGCACTACAAGTTCAACGTCTTCACCAGTGCCCTGGCTCAGCCGCCTTCGCTGGCCCATCCCTTCGGTACCAACCCTGCCGGCTATGACCTGCTGGCCGAGGTGCTGCAGGGCACCCAGCGATCGCTGGAGATCTCCTTCTTCGTGGCGATCGCCGCGGGCACCGTCGGCAGCATCTGGGGCGCGGTGGCGGGCCTGGCCGGCGGCATCACCGATATGATCATGATGCGCATCGCGGACCTAGTGCTGATCTTCCCGGTCCTTGCGATAGCTGCCGCGCTTGCCAACCACTTCGCCCGGCAGGCTAACAGCTGGTTCTTCCTCGCTGTCATTCTGGCCGGCCTGACCTGGCCCTATGTTGCCAGGCTGGTCCGCGGCGTGGTGCTGGCGCTGCGGGAACGCGAATTTGTCACCGCCGCCAGGTCCTACGGCGCCAGCGGCCGCTACCTGGTCTTCCGGCACCTGCTGCCGAACGCCATCGGTACCGTCCTGGTAAGCACGACAATCATCGTCGCCACCTCGATCCTGGCCGCGACGGCGCTGTCGTTCCTGGGCTTCGGCGTACAGCCGCCCGACGTGGATCTCGGCTCGCTGGTCAGCCAGAACCAGGGCGCCATCTTCGCGCAACCGTGGCTCTTCTACTTCCCCGGCATCTTCATCGTGCTGATCGCGCTGAGCGCGAACTTCATTGGTGACGGGCTGCGGGATGCCTTCGACACGACCCAGTCCGGGGCCCGATCATGACCGTGGCGACGCAGGACCAGCGCCCGGCCACACCCGCGGCCGCGGACGTGCTGAACATCGATCGAGTCGGCGTCCGCTTCCGAGCGGGCAGCGGAACGGTGCACGCGCTGCGGGAAGTGTCGCTCAGCGTCCGCCAGCACGAGGTTCTCGGGGTCGTCGGCGAGTCCGGTTGCGGGAAGTCGAGCCTGGCGCTGGCGGTGATGGGGCTGCTGCCGCCGAACGCGACGCTTTCGGGGTCCATCAGCCTGCGGGGCGACGAACTGGTCGGGCGATCAGAGGCCGCGATGGAGTCAGTCCGGGGCGCCCGCCTCGGCATCGTATTCCAGGATCCGCTGGCGTCGCTGAACCCCGTGTATACCGTCGGCTATCAGATCACCGAGGCCCTGCTGGCGCACCAGCAGATCAGCAAGGCGGCTGCGCACCAGCGTGCGGTGGAACTCCTCGACCTAGTCGGAATTCCCAGTCCGGAGCGCCGGTCTGCCGCCTACCCGCACGAGTTCTCCGGCGGCATGCGCCAGCGCGCGGTCATCGCCATCGCCATCGCCAACGAGCCGGACGTACTCATTCTGGACGAGCCGACAACCGCGCTGGATGTCACGATCCAGGCACAGGTGCTGCAGGCCCTGTCTAGCGTCCGGGCCGCCACCGACGCCGCTCAGCTGCTGATAACCCACGACCTCGGCGTCATCGCCGGCCAGGCTGACCGCGTCGTGGTGCTATACGCCGGCCGGGTGGTGGAGACGGCCCAGGTCGACGAGCTTTTCGCCGCGCCAGCCATGCCCTACACGCTCGGCCTGCTTGGCAGCCTGCCCAGGCTGGCCAATGACGCGCGCGGCCGACTCACGCCGATCCCCGGATCACCGCCGTCGCTGCTGCGGATCGACGGCGGCTGCCCGTTCGCGCCACGCTGTCCGGCTGTGCAGGACATCTGCCGGACGGAGGAGCCGTCGCTGCAGCCGGTGCGCGCAACCGAGCACCTTGCCGCCTGTCATTTCGCCAGCGACATTCATGGTCGGCCGCCCGAGGACCTGTTCCCGCCGCTGGGCCTAGCGCGCGCGCTGACTGCGGACGCCGCCAGGCCAGCGGTTACGGCTACGGCTACGACCACCGGGCTACCGCCGATCCTGCAGGCCAGGAACGTGGTCAAGCACTTCCCGGCGCGGGGCGGGCGGCGCGGCGCGCGGCCGGGCCATGACGTGGTGCATGCGGTCTGCGGGGTCGACCTCGACCTTGCGGCGGGTGAGACAACAGCGCTGGTCGGGGAAAGCGGCTCGGGAAAGTCGACGCTGGGCCGGTTGCTAATGAATCTCCTGCCGCCTACCAGTGGCGAGATCGCCTTTCACGGCGTGGGCACCCGGCACATGCGCGGCGACGAGCTGCGCCGGTTCCGCCGGGCTACGCAACTGGTGTTCCAGGACCCGACCGCGTCGCTGGATCCGCGGATGACCGCCGCGGACCTGATCGCCGAGCCACTGCGGATCGGCGGCGTCGCGCAGCGAACCCGGCTCGCGAGGGCCGAAGAGCTCATTCAGGCAGTCGGGCTGCGCGCTGCGCACCTGCGCCGTTACCCGCATGAGTTCTCCGGCGGGCAGCGGCAGCGCATCAGCATCGCCCGGGCGCTGTCCACGTCGCCGGAGCTGATGATCCTCGATGAGCCGGTGTCATCGCTGGACGTCTCCGCCCAGGCGGGCATCATCAACCTGCTACAGGATCTGCAGGACACGCTCAGGCTGTCGTACCTGCTGATCTCGCATGACATCGCGCTCGTGAACCACGTGGCGGCACGGGTCGCGGTGATGTACCTGGGCCGGATCGTGGAGACCGGCGATCGACATCACATTTTCACCCGGCCGGCCCACCCCTACACGCGCGCCCTGATCTCGGCAGTTCCGGTGCCGGATCCGGCCATGGAGCGGCAGCGCCGGCACCAGCCGATTGCCGGTGATATCCCGAACCCGGTCGACCCGCCGTCGGGCTGCCGGTTCCGGACCAGATGCCCGCGTTTTGCCAGCGACCTCACTGCCGCCGAGCAGGCCAAGTGCAAGGAGGAGATTCCGCAGCTCATCCGACGGGACACCGAGCAGCCGGTGGCCTGCCACTTCCCGCAGACCTTGCAGATCCTATGACCGCAAGCCAACCCTGGCGGTTGCCCGACACCAGCACTGTCAGCCGTCGCCCGCCGGAAGCCCGGCCCCAGCGGCCACGAGTGAAAGCAGAGCAATGGATGCAATAGCCCGTCCGGTCGCCTCTCGTCGTCTGGCTCAGACGCACCTGCTGGACGGCGCGGCTCAGCTGCCCGTCTCCGGGCGGGAGGCTGACGTCGAGCTTGGTCTCGACGGCGCGGCGCACGGGATGATCGACACCACTCACTTCGATGTCACGCGGTTCCCGCCGCCGGACTGGGCGCTGACTGCTTTTACAGTCACGGCGGGTTCGGGCGCGAGCGCGTACACGGGCTACCGCGGTTCCTCGGAAGTCCGGAATCAGTGCGCCGTGAGCGTCGCCGGCCTGCTCGGCGTGCCGGTTGATCCGGACCGCAATATTGTCCTGTCGACCGGCACTCAGGGCGGACTGTTCGCCACGCTGAGCGCGCTGGTAGATGCGGGGGACCAGGTTGCGCTCGCGGACCCGGAGTACCTGTTCGCCGAACGGGTCCTGCGGTTCCTAGGTGCGGAGGTGGTCCGGATCCCGCTGCGGCCGGGCGAGAGCGGTCTGGAGCTGGACCTACAGCGGCTGGATGAGGTGGCTGCCAGCGGGATCCGGCTGTTCCTCACCTCGAACCCGAACAACCCGACCGGCACGGTCTATAGCGGCGACACCGTCCGCGGCATCGCCCGGCTGGCGGTGCAGCACGACTTCTTTGTCGTCGTGGACGAGCTGTACTGCCGCCTGGTCTATGACCAGGCACCGTACTTTCACCTGGCTGCCGAGCCGGGCATGGACAGCCGCGCCGTCACCTTGCTCGGCGGCTCGAAGACCGAATCGCTGACCGGCTACCGGATCGGCGCGGTAGTCGCGAGCGCCGAGGTGGTGGAAGCGATCGAGCAGGTTGTCGCGTTCAGCGCGCTGCGCGCGCCGGCCTACTCCCAGCATGTGCTGACCGGGTGGCTGCGCGACGACGAGCAGTTCGTTGCCGAGCGGGTCCGGCAGCTGCGGTTTCTGCAGCAGCGGGCCGTGGACCGGCTGCGGGCGATCCCCGGAGTGGCTGTCGAGCCGGGACAGGGCACCGCGTATCTGTGGCCCGACGTGTCCGGGCTCGGCCTCACCTCGCTGGATGCCGGCCGGCTGTTCGCCGGGGCAGGCGTCATCGTGAGCCCCGGATACCAGTTCGGGCCGTCCGGCCTGGCCAGGTTCCGCATCTGCTACGCGCAGGGCGAGGCCCGGCTGGAGGCAGCCCTGGACCGAATCACGGCGGCGCTGGCGGTGGCTGCGCCAGCACGCTGAGTTGGCCCGGCCGCCGGGCTTGCCGAGCAGCAAGAGCGATAGCTAGTCACAACTCTCATGAGGAGAAGGCAGATGACGAACGGAACACTGCGGGACGCGATCGACTGGCAGACCTACGACGTGTCAGCTGGCCTGGCCGGTGGCCACGTGCCGGTGCGCATCGGCACCGCCGGCGCAGGCGGGCCGGTCGGCGTGCTCATCGCCAGCGTCCATGGGGATGAGGGGCCGTGGGGCACGCTTGCCATCAACCGGCTTCTCGACCGTGTCAGTGCCAGCGAGCTGACCGGAACACTCCGGGTCGTGCCGGTAGCACACCCGCTCGCGACCGAGGCCGACGCCCGGCAGACCGAGCTTGACCTCCTCGACCTCAATAACTCGTTCCCCGGCGACAAGCACGGCACGCATACCCAGCGACTGGCTAGCCTGCTCGCGGAGAAGGTGCTGGATGGCTCGAATGTGGTGCTAGACGTGCATGGCGGCGGTAGCTGGAACATCAACTGCTTCACCTACCGCTTCCCCGGCAGCCACGAGCTGGCGGACTGGATGCGGACACCGCTGATCCTCGATGGCCCGGACCGGCAGACGAGCCTCACCGGGTATGCCCGGGCGCAGGGCGCGTCCGGCGTATGGATTGAGACCGGCGGCCGGGGCGAGTGGGAGGACGAGCGAGCCGAAACGGTCACCAGAGGTCTGCGGCATGCGTTCGGCAAGGCCGGGGTGCTGACACCCGTCGAGCCGGAGGGGGCGGACCCGATCGTGGGCGAAGCAAAGACCGCCCTGATGACCGATGGACCAGGGATCTATCTGCCCGTCATCCGGGAACGCGGGCTCGGCACCATCGTGGCTGGCGGCACTCTCATCGGCGAGCTGCTCGATCCGGTGTCAAGCCAGGTCATCCAGCAGTTCACGGCACCGTATGAGCGCACCTGCCTGGCTCTGCTGCGGCCGACGCTGGCCCGGATCGAGGGCCCGGGCAAGGTTGTGGCGATGGTGGCGGACGTGACGGAGGCCACCCGTGGCTGACGGCGCAGGCACGCCAGGGGCGATCGTGGCCGGCAACGCCGAGGACGTCGGTTATGCCGTGGCGGAGGAACTGTGCCGCCACGGCAGCCGGGTTGTGCTGCTGGATGACAACTCCGATGCGCTAACCGCCTGCGCGGACCGGATTACCGCCGAAGGCGGCGACATCCTTCCGCTGGCAGTCGACTTCGCCAGCGCGCAGTCGGTCGGCGCGGCGGCGCAGACCGCGATCAGCCATCTCGGCGTACCGCAGTTCGTGCTGCACAATGCGGCGGTTCTGACGGAGCGTCCGATGGGCGAATGGCAGTTCGGTGACTGGAAGCGTGAAGTCGACATGATCCTCCAGGCCGCCTTCGTGCTCTCGAAGACGGTCTGGCCACTGCTGCTGGAAGCGGGCACGGGCAGCCTGCTGTACGTGTCCTCCGGCTCGGCACTGGTGGGCTTCAAGGACGAGGCCGCGTATGCGCCGGCCAAGCACGGGCAGGAGGGCCTGATGAAGGTGCTGGCCCTGGAGGGCCGGGGCCGCAACATCGCGGTCAACACGATTACTCCCGGCACGCCGATCGATGGCCCGCTAGCGCACACCTATACCGAGGCGCAGCGGCAGGTCATGGTCAAACCGCAGGTGCTGGCACCTGCCTTCCGGTTCCTGAGCCAGATCGACGCCTCGTTCAGCACCGGGAACCGGCTGAACGCGTATCAGCTGGCCCGAACGCTGGCTGCGGCGGTGCCTGCTGCCAGCCTGGCGGCCGGTCAGTGACGGACAACAAGGGAACAGAGCGATGAGGTCCATGGACGACAGAGTGGTATTCCTGACCGGCGCGGCGGAAGGCCTGGGCCGGGAGATCGCCAGGGAACTAGCTCGTGCGGGCAAACGGCTGGCGCTGATGGACGTCCAGGCAGAGAAACTGCGGGCGATCGCTACGGAACTGGCGGCGGTGACCGAGGTGTTGCCGATCGAAGTCGACCTTGCCGACGCCGCAGCGACCGAGGCGGCCGTACAGCAGGCCCTGGATCATTACGGGCCGCCCCGGGCGCTCATTCACGATGCCGCCGTCCTGAAAGAGGTAGCCCTGGCCGATGTGACCTTTGATAACTGGCGGCGCGAGGTCGACATCATCCTGCAGGCCGCGTTCATCCTGTCGCGGGCGGTCTGGCCGGGGATGACCGCGGCCGGCAAGGGCAGCATCGTGTACGTGTCGTCAGGCTCAGCTCTGGCCGGCTTCGTCAAGGAGACTGCGTACACCCCCGGCAAGCACGCGCAGGAAGGCCTGATGCGGGTGCTGGCCATGGAAGGCAAGGAGTTCAACGTCGCTGTCAACACGTTGACCACGGGCGCCCCGATCGATACGCCGATGTCCGATTCGCATTACACACCGCAGATGCGCATCGGCATCGTGCATCCGTCGCGGCTGGCCCCGGCGTTCGCGTTCCTGTCCGGGATTGATGCCAGCATCGCGACCGGGCAGCGCTTCAGCGCATTCCATCTGTCAGAGGCGATGCGGTCCGTGGCGGCATGAGTGCGCCGCCGCGCGTGCTGGTCTGTTCGTTCCTGGAAGCCGACCAGGTAGCGCGAATCGGCGCGCACCCGGGCGCGGAGGTGGTCTACCGGCCGGACCTGCTGCCGCAGCCGCGGTTCCCGTGTGACCACTATGGTCCCGCGCCCGAGCTCAGCGCTGCGCAGCTGGCCGAATGGGCCGGCCTGCTGCGGCAGGCCGACATCTGCTTTGACTTTGACTGGGAACAGCCCGCTGCCATGCCGGCCCGTGCGCCCGGCGTGCGCTGGCTGCAGGCGAGTAGCTCAGGGATCGGCCAGTTCATGTCCCGCACTGGCCTGACGGGCTGGGACGCGATGGTCACTACAGCGGCTGGGATCCACGTCCGGCCGCTGGCGGAGTGGACGCTCACCGGCCTGCTGCATTTCGTGAAGGACGTACCGGATTTGCAGGCGCGTCAGGCGGCGCATCGCTGGGACCGGATGGCCATGGGGACGCTGGCCGGGCATCGGGCGCTGGTCGTGGGCCTGGGTCACGTCGGCCGCGGAGTTGCTGCAGCTCTGAGCGCCCTCGGCGTCGAGGTATGGGGAGCAGGCCGCCCAGGGCACACGGCCGGCCAGGTCCCCGGCGTGGTCCGGATCGGTTCCACCGCAGAGCTGTCGGAGCTGCTACGCGAGTGCGACATTCTGATCCTGGCCTGCCCGCTGACACCGGAGACGTTCGGGCTGATTGGCGAGGCGGAGATCGCCGCGCTCGGGCCCGCCGGCATTCTGGTCAACCTGGCCCGAGGTCAGGTCGTGGCGGAACCCGTCCTGATCGAGGCGCTGACGGCCGGGGCGATCCGCGCAGCTGTCCTAGACGTGGTATCCGCGGAGCCACTCGCCCCCGAGTCGCCGCTGTGGGAGCTGGAGAATGTGCTGATTAGCCCGCACTCGGCATCCACTCTCGCGACCGAGAACGTGACCCTGACGGACCTGTTCCTGCGGAACCTGGACCTGTTCCTGGCCGGAGAGCCGCTGATCAACCAGTTCGATCCCGCCCGCGGCTACTGAGCGTCAGCAGCCAGGCCAGCCTCGGTGCCGCCGCGCAGCGTCTCGGCGAACGACTCGAGCAGAGCCAGCACCGCGGCCCGTAGGGCGGGTCTGAACTCGTTGACCGAGCGCCAGACCGCGTATACCTGCCGGGTCGGAGCCGGATCGACGGACAGGACCTGCACCGTGGTCGGCACGGCGCCGCGACCCATCCGCGGGACCAGCGCCACGCCGAGGCCCTCGCCTACCATCGCAATCTGACTGGCGTACTCCACCACGACATGCCCGAACAGCCGGGCATTAGGCATCGCTGTGAACGACTGAGTGAGCAGGTCATGTGCTACGGAGCCCGGCTCGTACAGCCACGACTCGCGGGTGAGATCGGCCATCGTGACCGACTCGCGGCCGGCGAGGCGGTGGGCCGCGTGCACCAGTACGTCGGAGATGTCGTCGCCGAGGTGCCGGGCGCTGAGATCGGCTGACAGGACGAGCGGCATCTCCAGCCAGTCGTGCACGACGGCGATGTCCACCGAACCGTCTTTGACGAGGCCCATGGCATGGTGCGAGTCCGCCTCCACCAAACGGCATTCCAGCCCCGCCCAGTTGACGCGCAGTCGCCGTAGAGCGGCGGGCACGATTCCGCGGGT
>Ga0335075_10014568_pt1 | contig 11803 bp, 10 predicted proteins | sample Lox_Sample_24_FD_206723 | JGI IMG/M metagenome (GOLD analysis project Ga0335075, IMG submission 206723) | Soil microbial communities from Loxahatchee National Wildlife Refuge, Florida, United States - Lox_Sample_2.4 | ecosystem: Environmental > Terrestrial > Soil > Wetlands | place: USA... | reverse complement strand
CGACAGCCCGTTCGGGGGCTTCAAGCAGTCCGGCGTCGGCCGGGAGATGGGGGTGGCCGGTTTGGAGGAATTCTTGGAGCGCAAGACCTTTGCGGTGCCTGTTCCGGGGGTGGCCTGATGGGCGGGCCGCTCGAAGGCATCCGCGTCCTCGAGGTCGCCATGTACGGGTTCGTCCCGTCAGCGGGCGCGGTGCTGGCCGAATGGGGCGCGGACGTGGTCAAGGTCGAACATGCGGTGACCGGTGACCCACAGCGCGGGTTGCGGCAGACCGGCCTGCTACGCGTCGAGGGCGATCCCAACCCGAACATCGAGCACGCCAACCGCTGCAAGCGCAGCCTCGGCCTGGACATGTCGGTGCCGGAAGGCAAAAAAGTGCTCTACGAGTTGGCGCGCCGGTCCGATGTGTTCTTGACCAGCTTCCTGCCCGGACACCGGAAAAAGTTCGGCATCGACGTCGACGACATCCGCGCGGTCAACCCCAACATCATCTATGCCCGGGGCAGCGCGCTGGGCCCGCGCGGCGCGGAGTCCGAAAAGGGCGGCTACGACATGACCGCGTTCTGGTGTCGGGCCGGAACCGCCGCCACCATCACGCCGCCCGGAACGGAGGGCATGGTCGGTCCGCCCGGACCCGCCTATGGCGACACGATTTCCGGCACCAATCTCGCCGGCGGGATTGCGGCGGCGTTGCTGAAACGCGAACGCACCGGCGAACCGTCAGTCGTCGACGTCTCGTTGCTGGGCAGCGGGCTGTGGTCGCTTGGACACACGGTGGCACTGACCGTGCATCTCGGGCAGCGGATGGAGGCGTTCCCGCCCGGCGTACACGGCTCGCCGATCAACCCACTCGTAGGTCTCTATGCGACATCCGACGGTCGCTACATCTCCTTTGTGATGATGCAAGCCAGCAAGTTCTGGGCGGACGTATGCCGCCACATCGACCAACCAGAACTGGCAGACGACCCGCGCTTCGACACCGACGAAAAGATCGCCGCCAATACCGCGGAGGCGGTGCAAATTCTGACCAAGGCGATCGGCGCGCACACGCTCGCCGAGTGGAGTGAACGTTTCGCGACGCTGTCCGGGCCGTGGGCTCCGGTGCAGGACACCTTGCAGGCAGCCAACGACGCTCAGATCCGGGCGAACGAATATGTAGTGCGCGCAGGCGAACTCGAGCTCGTCGCCAACCCGGTGCAATTCGATGTGACCGCACCCGCGTCCGGGCCTGCTCCCGGGTTCGCCGAGCAGACCGACGAAATCTTGATGGAGCTCGGACTCGACTGGGACCGCATCATCGAGCTCAAAACTATCGGTGCCGTCACTTAATTCGGAGGTCCCTCTGTTGTCAATTTTCACTCCAGCCGCATCCGGCATGAGTCATAATCGCCGCACGCTTCAAGAAGTGAAGTTTGTCCATCCCGCATTGTCGGATGCGCCAACTCACGCGAAAGATACGGAGCGACTGGCGTGAGGACGGTGGACATCGATGGCGACTAAGGGAGCCGAGCGCTGGTCCTCCGGTATCAGCTTCCCGGCCGGCTTGTCAGGTGCAATGCAGGCCACCGGCGGGCTGTTCGCCATGTCGGCGGACGCGATCAAGTTCGCGTTTCGCAGACCGTTTCAGGCGCGAGAATTCCTCGAGCAGTCTTGGTTCATCGCGCGTGTTGCGTTAGTTCCGACGTTGTTGGTGGCCATCCCGTTCACGGTTTTGGTGAGCTTCATTCTCAACATTTTGTTACGTGAGTTGGGCGCCGCGGATCTCAGCGGTGCGGGTGCCGCGTTCGGCGCGGTCACCCAGGTCGGCCCGCTGGTGACGGTGTTGATCGTGGCCGGTGCGGGCGCGACGGCGATGTGTGCGGATCTGGGTTCACGTACCATCCGCGAAGAGATCGACGCGATGGAGGTGCTGGGCATCAACCCGGTGCAGCGGTTGGTGACGCCCCGGATGCTCGCGGCCGGTCTGGTCGCGCTGCTGCTCAACAGTCTGGTCGTCATCATCGGGATCGTTGGCGGCTATGTGTTCTCGGTGTTCGTGCAGGACGTCAACCCAGGCGCCTTCGCTGCGGGGATCACGCTGCTGACCGGTGTGCCCGAGGTCATCATCTCGTGCGTTAAGGCCGCCTTGTTTGGCGTTATCGCCGGCCTTGTGGCGTGTTACCGCGGACTGACCGTCTCTGGCGGAGGAGCCAAGGCGGTAGGCAACGCGGTCAACGAAACCGTGGTGTACGCGTTCATGGCGCTGTTCGTCGTCAATGTGGTTGTTACCGCAATCGGCATCCGGTTCTCGACGAAGTGATGGGACACCTGCCGTGACCGCGAAGACGTTGAGAGCCACCTACCCCAGGACTTTCCAGGTCCTGGGCGCATGGCGGCGACCCGTCGCAACGCTCGGCTCGATCGGCGACCACACTTTGTTCTACGGCAGGGCGATTGCGGGCATCCCTTTTGCGATCACCCGCTACCGGCGGGAAATCATACGTCTGGTCGCCGAAATCAGTATGGGCGCAGGGACTTTGGCGATGATCGGCGGAACAGTCGTGATCGTCGGATTCCTGACACTGGCTGCCGGCGGCACGCTCGCGGTGCAAGGCTATAGCTCGCTTGGCAATATCGGCATCGAAGCGCTGACCGGATTCCTGGCGGCATTCATCAATGTCCGCCTATCCGCGCCGGTGGTTGCTGGGATCGGCTTGGCCGCGACGTTCGGTGCCGGCGTGACCGCGCAATTGGGCGCCATGCGGATCAGCGAAGAAATCGATGCGCTGGAATCCATGGCGATTCGACCGATTTCGTATCTGGTCAGCACCAGGATCGTCGCGGGGATGCTCGCGATTACGCCGCTTTACAGCATTGCCGTCATTTTATCTTTCCTCGCAAGTCAATTCACCACCGTTGTGCTGTTCGGGCAATCGGGCGGCCTCTACAACCACTACTTCGATACTTTCCTGAACCCCATCGACTTGTTGTGGTCATTTCTGCAAGCCGTCTTGATGGCGCTCGCGGTCCTCCTGCTGCATACCTACTACGGGTATTTCGCATCAGGTGGACCGGAAGGTGTCGGTGTCGCAACGGGTAATGCGGTCCGCACCTCGCTCATCGTCGTGGTATCGGTAACACTGCTGGTCTCGCTGTCGATCTACGGCTCGAACGGAAACTTCAACCTCTCGGGATAGGAAAGGATCCGATGGAACACAACGGGATACGCGCACTGACGGGTCTGGTGACCGTGGCGATTCTCGCCGCGATCGTCGCCGTTGCGGTGGGCTTATTCCAGGGCAGCTTCACCCAAAGTGTGCCGGTCACCGTGCTCTCGCCGCGAGCTGGCCTGGTGATGAACGTGGACGCGAAGGTGAAGATGCGCGGCGTGCAAGTGGGAAAGGTTGACGCGATTGAGTCGCGCCCGAACGGTCAAGCCGTCCTGCACTTGGCGATGTATCCCTCGGACATGCACCTGATTCCGGCCAACGTGCTCGTCGACATCACGGAGCCAACGGTTTTCGGCGCCAAGTTCGTTGACCTGCTCCCGCCTGCACAACCGTCGGCGCAGTCCCTGCACGCTGGCCAGGTGCTCGACAGCCAACACGTCACGGTCGAGGTCAACACGGTGTTCAAGCACTTGACCGAAGTATTGGGCACGCTCGACCCAGCGAAGCTCAACGAGACCCTCGGCGCCATCGGGCAAGCGCTCAGCGGCAGGGGCGAAAAGATCGGCCAGGCGTTCAGCGATCTGGATTCGTTTCTTGCGAAGTTCGATCCGAGCCTTCCCGCGCTGAGCCACGACATCGCCGTTTCCGCGCCGGTGTTCAACGCCTACGCCGACGCGGCGCCGGACCTGGTGAAAACCGTTGCTAACTCGGCAAGGATCAGCCAGACGTTCGTCGACGAGCAGCACAACCTCGACGCGCTGCTGGTTAGCGCGATCGGTCTGGCCGACGTCGGCAATGACGTGCTCTCCACCAACCGGAAGGGTTTGACGGATGTCATCCATCTGCTACGGCCGACCACCGATCTGACCAACGAGTACAACAAAGCGCTGTGGTGCGGTTTCGCGGGTCTCGGAGAGTTGGCGAAGGCTCCGCCGTTGTCGGAACCGAGCATCAACATTATTGCGAGTCTTACCTGGGGCGCCGAACGTTATCGGTATCCGACTAACTTGCCCAAGGTCGCGGCGACGGGCGGTCCACAGTGTTTGGACCTTCCGAAGCGTCCGTTCAACACCAATGCGAAGGTTGTCGTCACAGATATCGGTGCCAACCCGGTGCAGTACGGGAACCAGCAGTTGCTGCTCAACTTCGATGGCCTCAAACAGCTGTTGTATGGGCCGATTGATGGCCCGCCACGCAACCCTGCTCAGGTCGGACAACAGGGATGAGGAGCTCACTGCGCGCGACGCTCATCAAGTTCGGTGTCTTCGCTGTCGTGATGGCGGTGCTGACCGCGTTTCTGTTCTTCATTTTCGGCCAGTACCGCACCGGTGCGACAACCGGGTATTCGGCGGTCTTCAACGATGCGTCACGACTGAAGACCGGAGATTCGGTGCGGGTCGCCGGTATTCGGGTGGGCACCGTCAACGGTATCTCGCTGCAGCCGGACAAAAAGGTGGTCGTCAAATTCGACGCCGACCGTAGCGTCGTGCTGACCGACGGCACCAAGGCCGCGGTCCGGTATCTCAACCTGGTCGGTGATCGCTACCTCGACCTCGTCGACGGCCCGGGCTCGACCAAGCGGCTGCCGGCCGGAGGCCAGATTCCGGTGGGCCGCACCGCGCCAGCCCTTGACCTCGACCTGCTGCTCGGCGGACTGAAACCCGTTGTTCAGGGCCTGAATGCGCACGATGTCAATGCGCTCTCGTCAGCGCTGTTGCAGGTATTTCAGGGCGAGGGCGGCACCCTACAGTCGTTGTTCTCCAAAACGACGTCGTTTTCGAATGCACTGGGCGACAACGACCAAACGATCCAGCAGTTGATCGAAAACCTGAACACCGTGGTGGCCACCCTCGACAAGGACGGCGGCAACTTCTCCACCGCAATCGATCGCCTGCAACGGCTGGTTACCGGATTATCTGACGACCGAAACACCATCGCCCCCGCCATCGACGCGTTGAGCAAGGGGACCGCCTCGTTGGCCGATCTGCTGACCAACGCCAGGCCACCGCTGTCCGGCACCATTGAGCAGCTCAGTCGGTTGGCCCCGATACTCGATAACGACAAGGACCGCCTCGACGCCGCGATACAGAAGGCGCCAAAGAACTACCGCAAGCTGGTCCGACTCGGCGTATTCGGTGCCACCATCCCGTACTTCCTCTGCAATTTCACAATTCGTGGCACAGACCTGCAGGGCAAGACTGTGGTGGCCCCCTGGTTCAGGTCCGAAGCAAAGAGGTGTCAAGAACCGGAACCGGAGGGGCACTGATGCTGAAATACCGCGGAACTGGGCTGATTAAGGCGGGCTTCATCGGCGCCGTCTTGATCGTGCTGCTCATCTTGGTGGGTCTGTCGCCTGATCGGATCGTGTCGTTGGCGACGGCCGTCCGCTACCAGGCGTTGTTTTCCGAGGCCGGCGGGCTTGCGGTGGGCAACGATGTGACAGTGTCGGGAATCAAAGTCGGCACGGTGTCGGATGTGTCGTTGCGCAACGGCGATGCGCTGGTCACGTTCACGATGAAGGGCAGCGTTCCACTCGGAACGGACACCAGCGCGCACATCCGCACCGGCACCCTGCTCGGCGCACGCGTCCTCACCTTGGAGTCGGCGGGCAGCGGAATGATGCACCCGATGGACGTCATCCCGATATCCCGCACCGGTTCGCCGTACTCTTTGACCGACGCCGTCAGCGACTTCACGTCGTACGCCGGCGATACCAACACAGCGACCTTGAACCAGTCCCTCGACACGCTGTCGGCGACGCTCAACCAGATCGCCCCACAGTTGGGACCCACGTTCGACGCCGTCACCCGGTTATCACGAAGCCTGAACAGCCGCAACACTTCCCTTGGTGCGCTGCTTAAGAGTGCCAGCGATGTCACCGGAATCCTGTCCGAGCGCAGCCAACAGGTCAACAGGCTCATCCTCAACTCCGACGACCTGCTCCAGGTCTTGGTGACGCGCCGACAAGAGATCGTCTCGCTGTTGGCCAACACCTCGACGGTGGCCAAACAGCTCTCCGCGTTGGTGCACGACAACGAAAGCAAGTTGGCGCCCACGCTGGAGAAGCTGAATTCGGTGACCGCGATGCTGGAAAAGAACCGCGACAACATCAACAAAGCACTGCCCGGCCTCGCGAAGTTTGAGATCACGGTGGGCGAGGCGATCTCCAGCATGTACGCCTACTCGGCGTTCGCCCCGAACGCCGCTCTTCCGGAACTTTTCGGGCCGTTCCTCGATTACCTCTGGGGATTCCGCACATTCGACACCGGACGTGGTCCGGGCTTCCCGTCAACCGTACCGCGGTCGTTGGTTCCCTTCCCGTACAACGGCATTCCGGAATGTGCTGGCTGTACATTGGGCGGCAGGATTGGAGGGGGGCAATGATTTCGACGAACTCGCGGCTCCCTCGGATCCCGCGTAACCGACTCACGGCCGTTGCGGCGGTCGTACTGGCCGCGCTGATTGTCACCGGCACCGGACTGATTGTGCGTGACGTGTTATTTGGGCCGAAGACCATAACCGCCTACTTCACCACCGCCACCGCGATTTACCCGGGCGACGAGGTACGGGTCTCGGGTGTCAAGGTTGGGACGATCAAGTCCATCCAGCCCGCGGGTACGCAGGCCAAGATGATCCTCAAGGTCGACCATGGTGTGCCGATTCCGGCGGATGCGAAAGCAGTGATCGTCAGCCAGAATTTGGTGGCTGCCCGCTACGTCCAACTCACTCCGTCCTACCGGAGCACCGGCCCGGTCATGGCCGACGGCGCCGTGATACCGGTGCAACGCACGGCCGTGCCGATCGAGTGGGACGAGGTCAAAACCCAATTGATGCGGCTGGCAACGGATTTGGGCCCCAATCCCAGGGTGTCGACGCCGTCGATCGCGCGGTTCGTCGACAGCGCTGCCAACGCACTACAAGGCAATGGCGACAAGCTGCGTCAAACACTCGCTCAACTGTCCGGGGTGGGACGCATCCTGGCCAACGGCAGCGGCAACATCGTCGACATCATCAAGAATCTGCAGACGTTCGTCACCGCACTGCGCGACAGCAACGTCCAAATTGTGCAGTTCAACGACCGGCTGGCCACCCTCACCAGCGTGGTCAACGACAGCAAATCGGACTTGGACGCGGCGCTGACCGATCTGTCGTCCGCAGTAGGCGAAGTGCAGCGATTCATCGCCGAAACCCGCGACCAGACCAGCGAACAGGTTGCCCGATTGGGCGATGCCCTCCAGCCTATCGTCGATCAGCACATGGCTTTTGAGAACGTTTTGCATGGCGCGCCGAACGCGATCGGCAACTTCTTCAATGACTACAACGCCGATACCGGAACCATCGTGGGCGGGTTCGGGCTCATGAACGAGGCCAATCCTACGTGGGCCGGCATGCTTTTTCCGCTGCCCGTGCCCGGCTGCACGCAATTGCAGACCGTCGAGAGCGTTACCGCCGTCGAATCGGGCAAGTTGTGCGCGCTTTTCCTGGGCCCCGGTCTGCGGACGCTCAGTTACAACAACGTGCCGTTCCCCATCGACCCATTCATTCAGAAGTCGGTGGACCCGGCCAACGTTGTTTACAGCGAACCGCGCCTCGCTCCTGGCGGCGAGGGCCCGAAGCCTGGCCCGCCGGAAATTCCGCCGGCCGTGTCGGCATACGCCGGGCTGAACGGTGATTCGATTGTGCCCGGCCCGGCACCGTCGGTGCCGCTACCCCGGATACCGGGCGCGGCGATGCCGCTGCCACCGCCGCCATCGACACCGGCGCCCCCGCCACCGCTGTTGCCGGCAGAAGGGACACAGCCATGATGGGCCGGCTGCCGGTTCGCCGGGTACTCGCCATCGGCTCCTGCGTGATGCTAGCCGCCACGGGGTGTGCGTTCCACGGCCTCAACTCGCTACCGTTGCCCGGCGCGGTGGGTCGGGGAGCGGGCGCCGACATCTACCACGTCGAACTCGCGAATGTCCTGACGATGGAGTCGAATTCGCCGGTGATGATGGACGACGTCGTGGTTGGCAGTGTGGGGCCGATGAGGGTCGTCCGCGACGCGGCGAGCGGCTGGATCGCGGATGTCCAGATTTCGGTGAAGCGCAATGTCGTCATCCCTGCCAACGCGGTGGCGAGCGTCGGTCAGACCAGCCTGCTGGGATCCATGCACGTGGAGCTCAATCCACCCCTGGGCCAACCCGGTACGGGACGGTTACGCCCGGGCGCCACCATCCCGCTGAATCGGTCGTCGATCTATCCCTCGACAGAGCAAACCCTGTCGTCGCTGTCGCTGGTCGTCAACGGCGGCGGGCTGGGCCAAATCGGCGAGATCATCCACAATTTCAGCACCGCGCTGTCCGGGCGCGAGGGTGCTGTTCGTGATCTGATCAACCGGCTCGACACCTTCGTGGGGACACTCGACCAGCAGCGGGACACCATCGTCACGTCGATTCAGGCCCTGAACCGGCTTGCCGAGACATTCGCCGGACAGCGCGACGTTCTCACCGAGGCGCTGCGCAAGGTACCGCCCGCGCTCGAGGTGTTCACCAAGGAGCGGCCGCGCTTGACGTCGGCGTTGGATCACCTGCGCGTGTTCAGCAACACCGCCACCGGGCTGATCAACAACACTCAGGCCGACTTGGTCAAGAATCTGAAAAACCTGGAGCCGACCATCCGCGCGCTCGCCGACGTCGGACCGGGGCTTGGCTTCGCGCTCGCGGCGTCGACGGTCTTCCCGTTCACCCAGAACTTCGTCGATCGAGCCGTTCGAGGTGACTACTTCAACATACAGTTTCAGTTCGACTTTACTATTCCCAAACTCAAGAACAGCCTGCTGCTTGGGACGCACTGGGGACAACTAGGGGAACAGTTGGTACCCGCGCCCGGGGAACCGTATTACCTGAATTACACCTATGATCCATTGCACGCCGGCGCAGCACGGCCGCCTGGTCCGGTGGCACCGCCGCTACCCGGGCCGCCGCAACCGCCTGGCGTTCCGCCGGCTGGTCCCCAGGCTCCGCCACCCGGACCTGCGCAGCCGAATCTCCAATTCAGCGCTCCGCTGCCCGGCCCCGTTGCTCCGCCACCCGGGTTTGGTCCCCTACCGGGACCCGCTGCTCCGCCACCGGGGTTTGGTCCCCTACCGGGACCCGCTGCTCCGCCACCGGGATTTGGTCCCCTACCGGGACCCGCGGTAGCGCCCCCAGCCCCACCGCCGGCTGGGCCGAATCCTGGCCCGCCGCCGGGGATCCCGCCCACAGGAGGGGGCGGATAGATGCTGACTCGCTTCGTCCGGATCCAGCTGGCGATTTTCGCGATCGTCGGCATCATCGGGATCATTGCAATGGTCCTCTTCTACATCCAGCTGCCGACCCTGCTCGGCATCGGTCGGATGACGGTCACTCTCGAGCTGCCGGCCACCGGTGGCCTATACCGATTCTCCAACGTGACCTACCGCGGAGTGCAGGTCGGCAAGGTCACTTCGGTGGTGCTTACCGCGAACGGCGCCAAAGCAACGCTGTCGCTTGGCACCTCACCTAAGATCCCGGCGAACCTGCAAGCGGATGTGCTGAGCGTCTCCGCGGTAGGTGAGCAGTATGTGGACTTGCGGCCACGAACCGATTCGGCGCCGTATCTGCGCAACGGGTCGGTTATTGCCAAGCGTGACACCGCGATTCCGCAAGCGGTCGGACCGATGCTGGATCAGGTGAACGCCTTGATCAAGAGCCTGCCCAAAAACAAGATCGGCCAATTGCTCGAAGAGTCGTTCCAAGCCTTCAACGGAGTCGGATACGATCTGGGATCGTTGTCCGACTCAGCGTCGCGAATCTCTACCGACGCCAATAGCGTCGTCGAGCGCACCCGAACCCTCACCGAAGACAGTGGGCCGCTGCTGGATTCGCAGGCCAAGACCGCCGACTCCGTTCGCACCTGGGCGCGAAGCCTGGCCGGGATCTCCGATGTGGTGGCGACCGACGATTCCCGGGTTCGCACATTGCTGCAAAACGGTCCCGGCGCTGCGGACGAGGCATCGCGGCTCTTCGACCAGATCAAACCGACGCTGCCGGTGTTGCTCGCCAACCTGACCACCCTCGGGCAGATCGGCGTCACCTACCATCCCTCGCTGGAACAGCTGTTCGTGTTGCTGCCACCGGCCGTTGCCATAACGCAAACGGCAGGGCCGTTCAACCATCCCGAGGGTTGGGCCAAGGGCGACTTCTCATTTACGGTCGACGACCCGCCCATTTGCACGGTCGGCTTCTTGCCGCCCAACATGTGGCGATCCCCGTCTGACACCAGCGACATCGACACGCCGGACGGCTTGTACTGCAAACTGCCGCAGGATTCGCCGCTTTCGGTCCGCGGCGCCCGCAACTATCCCTGCATGGGGCACCCCGGAAAGCGCGCGCCCACCGTCGAGATCTGCAACAGCGACAAGCCGTTCATGCCGCTGGCGATGCGCCAGCATGTCCTCGGTCCTTACCCCCTGGATCCAAATCTGCTCGCTCAGGGCATACCGCCCGACGACCGGGTCACCGCCGACAAGAGAATCTTCGGACCCGTTGAGGGAACACCGCTGCCACTAGGGGCCATCCCGCGGGGAACGCCCCCCGGGCCGCGGGGAGCAACTCCACCACCGGGCACGCTGGGCGCCGCAGCACCACCCGCGCCGTCGTCGGCCAGCATGTCGACGCAGGCGGCGGACTTCCCGCCCATAGCGCCACTCGATGTCCCGGTGCAGGGCGAACTTCCAACACCTCAACCCGCCGGGCCCCCGCCGCCGGCAGTGGGTCCGTCGCCGGCCGACACCGTCAACGGTGCGCCGCGGCAGGCGCATCCAAGCTCGTTCGGGGATAAGGCATCTCGGCCTGGGCCGTCGATCGCGGTTGTTCCGTACGACCCGCGTACCGGTCGTTATGTGGCTCCGGACGGGAAGTTGTACCAGCAATCGGATCTGGCAACCGCGACTACGCCCAAGAAGTGGCAGGACCTGTTGCCGACTTAATACTCCCGGCGGCTAATCAGCCGATCTTGTCCAGTCGCAGCGGCAGTTCGATGCCAAGCCACTGGTTCTGGCCGCAGGCGCCGCTGGGGCCGATCGTCTTGTCCTTGCCGGCCATCACCGGTGACCCGAGTTGGTATTCACCACTACCTGCGGGATCAACTGGATAGAAGTAGAAGGTCTGCTTCCCGGTGAACGCGGTGCCGTCTTGGCACCGCTCCCAATTCGGCACATCACGTCTGACGTACCACATGAGCCCGTCGCCCATGGAGATCGGCGCGCTCCAGCCCTGGTCGCTCTTCATCGTGCCGCTGCACGTCTGAAAATTGGAGCACGACGAGCTGATGGTCCAGGTGCTGACGACGGTCGGCTCGTAGTTGTACTGATCATTGAGCTTGGCCCAGTTGCCATTTGATGTTACCCGGTAGGTCCCGTTGATCGCGACCTCTTCCTTCGTCGTTGCTTGTGCGGCGAATGTCGGACCTAAAATGCTGAATACGTTGGCAGCCAACAGTATCGCGGTGGTGATTGTTCCAGCTGAACGCATAGTGTGCTCCCTCGACGGGCATTAATCGGCGATGCCCATGCGACTTAATCGACACCGATAGCGGCGTTCTCGTGCGATGAGAATAGCACCGGCGCTATCGGCGGGGTAAGGGTTCATCCGAAC
>Ga0335075_10014567_pt1 | contig 11804 bp, 11 predicted proteins | sample Lox_Sample_24_FD_206723 | JGI IMG/M metagenome (GOLD analysis project Ga0335075, IMG submission 206723) | Soil microbial communities from Loxahatchee National Wildlife Refuge, Florida, United States - Lox_Sample_2.4 | ecosystem: Environmental > Terrestrial > Soil > Wetlands | place: USA... | reverse complement strand
CGCTGAACTCCGGGGTGACCACCGTGCGTTGCGTGGCCGAGAAGGATCACGCCGAGTTCGCGATCCGGGACGCGATCGACGCGGGCTGGCTCCAGGGCCCGCGAATATTCACGGCCGGGCAGGCGCTTGTCTGCACCGGTGGTCACGGGCACCTAGGTACCGACACCCTGGAATGCGATGGCGCGGACGATTTCCGGCGCGGGGTACGGCGGCAGATCAGCGCCGGCGCGGACCTGATCAAGATGATGATTTCCGGTGGAATCGCCGGCGAGCATGAAGCAATCGACACGCCGCAACTGACCGGCGAGGAGATGGCCGCGGTGATCCAGACGGCGCACGCATGGGGCCGAAAGGTTACCGCGCATGCGGGCCCGGCTGGCATCATCGAGCAGGCTGTGCGGCTCGGTCTGGACTGTGTGGAACACGGATACCAGCTGACCAGGGACGTCGCCTTGTCGATGGCGGAGCAGGGCACGAGCCTGGTGCCGACGCTGATCGTCACTCGATGTGGTGACTTCTTCGACCCCCTGGGCGTGCCGGAGTGGATGCAGCGCCGTTCGCTCGGCGCCGGGCCACGCCACATTGAGAGCTACCAACTGGCTCTGGCGGCGGGCGTCACGGTCATGCTCGGCAGCGACATGCCACCGTTCCAGGTGATCGAGGGTACGACCGCCACTGTGCGCGAACTGGAGCACATGGCTGCATACGGGCTTACGCCGACGGCCGCTCTGCGGGCCGCCACGATCGTGCCCGCCCGCTGGCTGGAGGCCGACGACGACATTGGCAGTATCGCGCCTGGCAAGTACGCCGACCTGATCGCACTAGACCGCGACCCGACCCGGGACGTGTCCGCCCTGCGTTCGCTGCGCTGGGTGATGAAGGCAGGCGAGGTAGTACGCGACGACCGGAGCGACAGCGGCCAGTAGCCCTTCGTGAATTCATGCAAATGGTTGAAAAATTGCGAGTAATACTGCCGTGGCCGGTCTCGGCACCGGAACCAATCCGCATTGACCCGGGCTCAGTTCAGGTCACGTTGCTCCGCGCTCTCATCCCTTGGGCGATACAAGGGAGCCAGCGCGGAAGCCAGCTCGGCGCTGTGCGCATCGAGCGGACGGCGCACCCGGCTCCATCAGGCGACGTTTCCGCAGATCAGAGAGGCTGTGTGGTCAGGGGCGGGGTCGAACCGCCGATCTTCCGCTTTTCAGGTCAACCGCGCTGAGCGCTGTACAGACCTGCAGAAACGGACGTCACTGACAAGCGAAACCGCGCCAGGCGGAAGATGCGACATCTACGTTAGCAGGATCATTACACCCACTCCACCAGGCAGGACAGCGACCCCACCCGGTCAGTGCGTCGCCAAAGGGCCCGCCAGGTCTACCGCGTCGTAAGCGCAACGTCAGGTGAGCGCAGGTCCGCCTGGGGCTGACGGTCGGAGGGAACTTTCCCGGTCCTGAGAGCCTGTCGCGCGGCTTCATCCCGGATACGTTGCCTCGTCTAGTTTGATCAGGGCGCGCTGCTTGGGATCTGCGGCCTCGCCGGGCGGCCGTAGCGAGCGCCAGAGCATCGCTGCTGCGTAGGACCGCCAGGGTATCCAGGTTGATGCACGGGATCTGACCTCGCGTGGCGAGGGGAGGGTGTCCAGGCACCACTGCGTCTGGACCGCTCGGCGGATGCCGAGATCCCCGGCTGGCAGCACGTCTGGCCGGTGCAGGTTGTGGATCAGGAAGGTCTCGGCCGACCACGTCCCGATGCCGCGCACCGCAGTCAGCACGGCGATAGCGTCAGAGTCGCCGAGTGCGTCGAGGTGCTCGATGTCGATCGTCCCCGTCGCCTGAGCTTCTGCGAGAGCCAGGGCGTAGCCAGACCTGGCCTCAGACAGCCCGCAGGCCCGAAGGCGGTCCCGGCCAAGGCCGAGAACGCCTGCTGGGGTGGGGATACCGCCGGTGGCCGCGCTGATCCGGTCGTAGATCGCGAACGCTGCAATGGCTGATATCTGCTGTCCCACGATGTGCAGCAGCATGGCCGCGAACTGGCTGGACCCTGTGCGTCCCCCGTCGTGCCATTCGAATGGGTCTGGACAGCCGTACCCGGTGATCAGCCGGGCGAACACCGGTTCTCGCTGGGCAAGATCGCGGTAGGCCGGGGTCACCGTGCCTACCCTACGTGGTCGCTCGTCGATGCGAGCAGCTCGGCCGGAGCCATGTCTCTGGAGTGCGGCGGGGACCCCTGACACCATTGCGGCCAAGCTTGGGGACGAGCTGATCGTAGGTACGCCGCAGGGTCAGATGGTGGCGATGCAGTCCACCTCGATGTCGAAGGCCCCTGGCCAGGTCGGCACGCACACGAACACCCGGGCCGGGGGCCCGGCCGGGAAGTAGCGGGCATAGATGGCGTTGACTGCGGCGAACTTGTCGGCCGAGGTGCAGTAGACGGTGCACTTGAGGACGTTGTCCAGGGAGGATCCGGCCGTCTGCAGGCAGAGTTTCATCTGCTCCAGCACTAGCTCGGTCTGCCGCTCGATCGAGGCGCCCTGGACGATGTTGCCGGTCTCGGGGTCAAAGGGAGGGAAGCCAGAGACATACAGGGTGTCGCCGCTGCGGGTGATAGCTGAGGTGGGTGCCTTCCATCGCTCGAGGTAGGTCGACAAGGGCTCGACTCGGATGATCTGCTTGCCCATTGCTGCGCTCCAATCAGGACCGCCAACTGGCTGAGCTGGTCAGCCGGGCCGACGATGTCCGGTGTGATGAGGTTGGACGCCACGGCGTCACGCTGTTTCGCTGGCCCCCTGTTTTGCCGTCACCATTCGGCGGCGTCGGCATAGGCCCGGGTCCAGACGGTGACGTGCAGCATCACGGACTTGGTGAACGCTGCGTGCATGCGGCCGACTTGCTCGGGTGAGGCGCCTCTGGCGGCCAGGTAGTCGCGCGCGGTGGTGATGACGACGGCGGTGAAGGCGAGTAGGTAGCGCAGCGGGATGTGGTCGAGCGAGTCGGCGTGGTCGGTGTGGTTCTTCCTGGCACGGGTGTGGCGGAGCCCGATCTCGTGCTGGTAGTTGAGCCAGTCCTGGTCCAGGGGGCGGGTGCAGGCGTCGATGATGAACCGGTCGAAGCGGGGCTTTGTGGCGGCGCCATAGCCTGGATTGGGTGTGCCGCCGGGGTGGCCAGAGTAGGGTCGCATGAAGGGCAGGTCGCCGAGCCGGGCTCGCCAGGCGGTAACCATGTCATCGGCCTGGTCGCTAAGGATGCTCGCAGCTTCGCGCAGTGCTTGGTGATCGTCGGGCGTAAGGCACACCACTTCTTTCAGCCGCTCCAGGTCCTGCAGGCTCAGTGGCGAGGTCGCGGATTTTTCCGTGCCGTAGGTATAGCCGGGAATCTGCTCCGGATGCCCGGTCACCAGCTCCGGTGTCGGTATGTGATCACTCATCGTCAGCCCTCCCTGATTGATCCATGCCCCACACGCTAGGCGCGGGATTATTCAACGACGATTGAAACGTCGAGCCTAGGCAGCGGGGAACAGGGGCCATCCGGCCATAAGGCCGCCGTCGAGGGTGATGGTCTGCCCGGTGAGATAGGAGGCCTTGTCGGAGCCGGCGTAGAGGACGGCCTCGGCGATCTCCTCGGGGGTGCCGGCGCGGTGCAGGGGCAGGACGGAGTTCACGGCGTCGCGGACCGCGTCGCTGCCGGTGACCCGCTCGTACATGGCGGTGCGGGTGAACCCGGGGGCAATGACGTTGACGCGGATGCCGTGTGGGGCCCCCTCCAGGGCGGCCGCCTTGGTGATTCCGATGACGGCGTGCTTACTGCCGACGTACAGGGCGGAGTCGGGGAAGCCTATCAGGCCGTAGGTGGAGCTGACGTTGATGATAGCTCCGCCCCCCTGGGGCTTCATGGCGCGGAACTCGTGCTTGATGCTCAGCAGGGTGCCGAGGACGTTCGTGTCGAAGGTTGCCGCATAGCTGTCGGCCGTGATGCCGGTGACCGGCCCGGGGGTGCCCTCGGTGCCGGCGTTGTTAAAGGCGACGTCCAGGCGGCCGAAGCGTTCCAGCGTGCGGTCGATGAGGCTGGCCACGTCCTGGTCGTGGCGCACGTCGGCGCGAACGAACTCGGCCTCAGCGCCGAGGTTGTTCAGCTCCTTGGCGAGGTCGGCACCGGCGTCGTCGTGGCGGCCGGAGACGATGAGGTTTGCGCCCTGCCGGGCGTAGGCGACGGCGGTGGCGCGGCCGATGCCAGTAAGGGCGCCAGTGATCAGAACGACGGGAGTGGCCATGATCGGTTCCTTCGCACGAGGTGAACGGGCCAAATCGCATGGTCCGGCTCCCGCGACCATGCATTTTGGGTTACGAGTCCCAAAATCTACGACAGCCGAGAGTGGGATGTCAAACCCAATCTCACATAGGATCGGTCCATGGCTGATGAGATCGCGGCGCCGCAGCGGCTGACGCGCAAGGGGCTGGAGACGCGCAAGCGCATTCTCGATGTCGCGGCGGACCTCATTTTGAAGCACGGCGTGGCCGGAACCCAGATCGACGATGTGCGCAGGACGGCGGGGGTGAGCGGGTCACAGATGACGCACTATTTCGATGACAAGCGCACGCTCGTCCGCGAGGTGATCGCCTGCCAGGCCGAGAACACGCTGGAATCTCACCGGCATCCCGCCCTGGGCCGGCTCGACAGCTTCGAGGCCTGGCACCTGTGGGCCGACATGATCGTCGAACGCCAGACCGGACGCGGGTTCCAGGGCGGCTGTGAGTTCGGATCGCTAGCCGGTCAGCTGGTCGAGTCCGAGCCCGGCCTACGGGCCGACCTTGCCGCCGGGTACGAGCGCTGGCTGGATCTGTTCCGCGAAGGGCTGCGGCTCATGCGCGACCGCGGAGACCTGCTCCCCGCCGCGGACCCCGATGCTCTCGCCGACGCGCTGCTCGCTGCCCTGCAAGGCGGCCTGCTGCTGGCCCAGACACTGCGCCGCGCAGAGCCGCTGCGTGACTCACTGCGGGCCGCGGTCGCCCACCTGGAGACCTACGCCGCGGCGCCAGCCGGCCGCTGACCGCCCCGGCGCGCAGCGCATAACCGGGTCCGGCGGCCATGACCGCATGCGTGAAGTTGCCGACGAGGAGACACGTGGACGTCACCGAACTAACCGAACGTTATCCCCGCCTGTTTCACCTGACCGAGGCAGGCTCGGCGGGGGCCATCTCGACGCACGGCCTGCTGCCAGCCCAGGAAATCGTGGTGACCTCAGGGCTCGACCCCGATGAGCAGGCCGCGATCCTGAGCCGCCCGCGTCCGCGGACGCTGAGCATCGAGCATCCGGTGCTGGGCAGGCCTACTCTCCGCGACCAGACTCCCCTCCGGGCACAAATCCTGGACCAGGTCCTAACCGACATGACGGCGCAACAGTGGCTGTCCGCGCTCAACGAGCGGGTGTTCTTCTGGCTTCACCCGCAGCGCCTGGGTCAGCTGCTCAACGCCCGGCGCAATCGCGGCCGGCCACACGACGTCCTGGTCATCGACACCGCTAGCCTGGTTGGCGCCCATCATCGCCGCATCCAGCTCTCAGCGATCAATTCGGGAGCGACGCTCTACCCCAACGCCCGGGAACGCGGGACGCGCACCTTCCAGACGATCGAGGACTACCCGTTCGCAGAACGACTGCATCGCTGTACGCCGCAGGCTGCTGTCGTCGAACTCGCCGTGCCCGGCGCAGTGCGCGACATCGCCGACCACATAGTCGACCTGTACCGGGTCGCGGTACCGACTCAATCACCGGCGAGGACGAGACATCGCTCCGGAATCACGCGGCCCAGCGCGGGTGAGCCGGATACAGCGTGACGGGGCCCAGCCGTTCCGAACCCGGCCGGTTCAGCAGTGGGACGCTACCTGACCTGCTCGGCCCGCATACGCGGCTGCTGTTCGTCAGCGTCAACCCGGGCCTGTCGGCAGTGGCGGTACAGGCGCACTTTCCGCTGCGCGTAATGGCTTCTACCGGGCCCTGTTCAAGGCCGACATAATCGACCGGCTCATCGACGCCTCGGCTGGCTTCGCGCCCGGTGACCGCACTGCCCTGGTCCCATGGGCAACCGCGCGCGCCGTGGAGTTGCGCCCGGCAGAACTCCATCATCCAACACGCATCTCGGTTGTGCAGGGCGACCCTGCACCATGGTTACGCTACCCTACAAGGTGATGAATAGCTTCGATGGTCTCCAAGACAGGAAGCGCGAAGTCCCGTACGCCTGCAATCACCTCTGACAGGCGGTGGAGAAGACCTTTAACCCGACCGAATCTGAGGTCAGCGCCTTCAATCTCCTGGCGAACCGTCTCAACGTACTCCGCTGCTTGCTGCGCCTCAGGAGGAGCAAGATACTTGCGAAGCTCGCCGACTTGCTGGGCGAGTAGCTGGACTAGATCGAGTAGTTCGGTGTCGGCGTTACTGCCGCCAAAAATAGCATTCGAGACCCTATTTTTGTCGCCGATGACACCATAAACTGTCGTGTTATCGCCGAAATTGTACTTGGCTCCCATGATGAGTTTTCCCCTGTGATTGATATAGAGACGCGGGGCTGATTGATGCGGGAAGATATCAGCAGCTCTTGTTCCGAGCTTGGCAGCATCTGCCACAATGCGCTCAAGGCTACTGCTCACGTCCTTGAACGCGACGCGAAGGCCCGACAATTCTCCTGTCTTAAGTGCATTCCTGCCATTTGCGGCCAGCCGAATTAGATCTGACTGCGGAATACCGTGATACTTTTCTTTCAATAGTATTTTGGCTGTACGATGAAGATAGTCGCGAAGCCTCTCTGATCCGCTCGCGCTGAGTGCACCTGTGAGACATGCTCGCAACACCAGGGTGAAGGCTTCAAACTCACAGTGAAGCCGAACGGCATGGATCCTCATCTGCCGCACCAAGTCGCGATTAGTGCCAGCCCTATGCGTTAGAGTCGCAGTCGCGATTCGAGTGTTGCGACCGTAATATCTCCATTCCTGCTCGAAATCGAAAGGCTCGAGGGTCCCAGTGCTATCTCCACTAGTGCGCTCAATGTAGATGAGTGGCGCCCCATGCCGGACGAGCGGAGAAGCAGCGTCCTTTATCGAATTCCTATTGGGCGTGGTTGAGATACGATAATGGCGAGCTAGCGGCAGGCCAGCCTTCATGAGCGGAATCGGACCAGCACCGCGTATCATCACCTGAACACCTGCCGCAGCCCGGGCGGCGGATATGGGGTTCGTATTTTGCCGCACCTTAAACGCGACCTCAAGCCGCGAAACGACTCCGTCAGTGATTAGCCGCCGGAACAACGGTTCCAATCGGAGGGGGGCTTCCTTGCGCGGTGACCTAACAAAGATTAGCGAAGCTGCAGCATTACAATAATATTGCTCACCTGCCCATGGTTCGAGGCCTCCCTTGCGGCGGTTGCGTATAACGCCGAAGTTACGAATAAAGTCGTAATCCGCTGCCGGTATAGGCCACGTTGGTCTCGCGAGCCGTGTCGTTTCGGCCTGGTTAGCCAGTGAGCGCATATCCGCGAACGGGAGCTCTACGACAACAAACACAATCAACGTCCAAAATCTTCACAAGGCATAAGTCCCCCACTCACAAGTCAGCGGGGGACGGCCGCGAGAGGGGAACCTTAGGCCCCCTGTCAGACCATGATGTTGCTACTAGCCTTGACGGTTTACAGCAGGCAGTAGCCACCTACTGTAAGCCCCACCCCATCGCATTCAGAATGCCTTCCGGATTCCTAGCGCTGAGGCGCCACTTGACCGCTGTGCGATCGCCTGGTTGCGGACTTGAGGCGACAAGCTCAGCGAGGCCCTCTGCCACCGCCGACCCCGTCCCGGCTTAGTGTAACAGCACCATCTGCCCGAGGAGATCTGGCAGGCACACTGCCGCGTGACTGAGGCCCACGACGCAGACTGAGCCCGGGCTGCGCGACGCACATGACGGTACGGCCCTGGCTATGGCTCGGCATGCGGCGCCCCGGTGCAAGCTGCCTGCTGCCAGGTACACGGACTCTAGGCGGTGTCGGCCGTCGGCAGTTTCTGGCGTGGAACGGCGCGCCGGATAATCCAAGCACAACGAGTACCACCAGTGAGATGTGCCTTCGCATCGGTGCAGCCAGTGCGCACAGCGCATGGTGCCGTACTAATGGTGAAGAGAATCTCCGCGACGGTCTCATAACCGGGCAGAGCCGACTCGTGGCGCTCACACCTGGGTTACGAGATGAAGTCAGCCAGAGCGGGTAATCTGCGCTTCGTGCTGCGCCATCACGGTACAAGGAAGCTCAACAGGCGCTGTGCGCTTCGAGCAGTCGGTGCGCCCTGATTCCACTTGGTGCGTTTCCGCAGATCAGAGAGGCTTTGTGGTCAGGGGCGGGGTCGAACCGCCGACCTTCCGCTTTTCAGGTCAACCGCGCCAAGCGCTATGCAGACCTGCAAAAACGGACGTCACTGACGAGCGAGACCGCGCTAGGCGGAAGGTGCGGGATTCACGTTAACAGGACCGAGATACCCCGTCCACCAGGCAGGGACCGTCGGCCGTGAGCGTCGGCTTACGCGCGAGGGTTAGCCGCCGCCCGAGGAGTTGAAGTACGAGCTGACCCAGCGCGCGGTAAGGGCGAGCAGGAGGATGAGCTCGTCGGTCAGCCGCTGATCGGGATGGACGGTGATATGGATCATGCGGCGGTCGCCGATCATGTACCTGGCCACCTGCCTTCCACCCTGGTCCACCGCGGTCATGATGGCGTTCGACCGGCTCGTGGCGCGGACGGGAAACTGGAGCCAGCGCCGACCGGGGAACTGGACATAACCCCCCGGCCTGCGGTCGATGTGCCTGCCACCGGTGTAAAGGACCGGCGGGTTCGTCCGGTCGGCCAGGCTCTTCAGCGAAAAGTCCTTGGGCGCCACCGCATCGTTGCGGCGGGCTGCCTCCACCCCGGCTTGTAGGTCTGGCGCGGTGCGCGGTAGGTGGGCCGGAGAGCGGGGCCGCTTGCCGCCAATCTCCGCGGCGACAGCCAGCCACTGCACCGCCCTGACCCTGCTCAGCTTGTAGGTGCGGGCGTCGCGGCCGAAGGCCCTGGCGGGCGCCGTCCGGACCCACACCAGCGCATACAGCTCAGCGGCGAGCAACTCCCAGCGACCGAAGCCCGTCCTTACCAGGCTCAACTGGGTGCCTGGCTGCGCGCCGAAGTCTCGGCAGGCCTCCGCGCACTCCTGCGCGTAGTCTCTCGTCGCCTGGACACGGCCGACGCGGAGCATCGCCGCTCCCATGCCTTGCTGGCCCCGCGTCCAGCATGCTGCCGGGCGCGATGGCATCCAGGATCTGCCGGACTAGCCGCTGCTCCAGATCGAGAAGCGGATCTACCGGGCAAAAGCTTGGATGCGGTAAATCTGGCTGTCGTCGCTCGTCCCGGTCAGCCCGACGCCGCAGACTAGATTGCTCTGCAGTGCGGCTAGGGCCGTTTCCAGGACTTGCTGTCGTATAGCGGGCAGGGCGGAGAACCATACCTTGCTGAATTCGCCGCCCGTAGAGGTCAGCCTGACCCAGATGGTCTCATCTTCTCCGGGTCCTGCACCATCGACCGTGCAGTCGAACCACATTAGATCATTGACGGGGACCAGACGTTGCGACTGGTTGGTATTTGCCATTTGCTATTACTCCTCGAATGCATGTCCGGAGGTAACCCCCGGCTCCTGTTGGAGGTGTGAAGCCTGTCCTTATCAGCTCTTCGGAGCTCTCCCTTGCCCGGCGCATCCTGCGCGAGGTAAGTAGTTAAGGCTTCTTGGCGGCACGGTGCCGCATTGATTTCCGCGTCCTGTCACGGCCGGGCACAACGCGTCCGGCGCTGAATTGGCTTTTACCAGCCGTTATGCGCTCACGATGTATCTGCCATTGCTGTCGGCGACCGTTAGGTCAGCATCCGCCGGGAGCGGAGGCTCTCTCCTTCAGGGCAGCTGTCAGCCGCCGGCGGCTGGCATCAGTGGGGTGAGCGCCTTAGCGGCCAGGGCAACGGACTCCGGTCGGGTGCCGCCCGCCAGCTCCACGACGAGGTGATCGACGCCGACGTCGAGGAAGGGACGGATCATCCCGGCGATTTCAGCGGGTTCGCCGACGAAGGCCCCCGCCTCGGCGGCCGGCTCGCGCAGCCCGAAGGACGGGGCCCACTGGTCCCATGCCGCCCGGGCCTGCTCGCGCGTTTCAGCCACCGCCATCGTGGCCTTGTAGGTCACGGTGATCTGCGCGGGGTCACGGCTGACGGTTACGCAGTGCTGGCGCAGGACCTCGAGTTTGTGCGGGATGTCAGCGAGGCTGTCGCCGGAGGGCAGCGACAAGTTGATCATGTCGGCGTGCTTGGCCGCGATGCGGAGCAGGCGCTGTTCGCCGCTGCCAGCCACGAGCACCGGGATGCCACCGGGCCGCAGCGGCCGGGGCCAGTTCGGCGGGGCGCCGTCGGCGGCCCTGGCACCGATCATGGGCCGGATGACTTCCAGTGCATGATCGAGCATCTCCATCCGGGCGCCGAGCGGCGGGAAGGCGTAGCCGTAGGACTCAGCTTCGGCCTGGGTGCGCGGGTGTCCGGCGCCGATCCCGAGAATGGCGCGGCCACCGGACAGCACGTCGAGCGTGGTGATCATCTTGGCCAGCAGCGCGGGATTCCGGTACACCACCGAGGCGGCGAGCAGGCCCAGGTCAAGCCGCTGGGTGCAGGCTGCGGCAGCGGTCAGGACCAGATGCGATTCCGGCGCCGGGGCCGCCGGGCCCGCAGGGCCGAGGCTGTGAAGGTGGTCGGTGAGCCACAGCGTGCCGAACACGCCCGAGTTCTCCGCCGCCTGGGCGACGTCTCGCGTGTACGCGGCGATCGAGCCGCCCGCGTCCGGCTCTGGGTAACTGGTCAGGTGCAATCCGAAGGTTGGCATGGTCCCAGGCTGCGCCCTGGGCGCGGCGGTCACCATGCCAGTTTTCTGGGGTGTTATCCGGTCCCCCGGTTCCGTACCGTGGGATTATGCCGGAATCTCTCCAGCGCCGGGTGGACGTGCTGATCGAGCGCTGCTACGCCGGCCTGGACGCCGCCGCGCTCCGCCGTGAGGTCGCCGCCCGCCTGAAGGCGCTGGCCGGGGTCGATGCGGCCTTCATCGCCACCGTGGACCCGGCAACGCTGCTGTTCACCTCGGCGGTCAGCGAGGAACCGCTCATCGAGGCGGCGCCTGCCTTCCTGGCCAACGAGCTCAGCGGACGTGACGTCAACCGCTTCACCGACCTGGCCGCTGCGCCGCACCCGGTCCGGACCCTTGATCAGGCCACCCGCGGCGACCGGGACAGCAGCGACCGGCACGCGGCCATCATGCGGCCGCTCGGTCTCGGCGACGAACTGCGGGTGGCGCTGCGGACCCGGCAGGCGTGCTGGGGAGTGATGTGCCTGCATCGGGAGGCCGGGGCCACCGGATTCTCCCCGCGCGACCGAGACATCGTCACCAGGATCGCCCCGCACGTGGCCGAGGGCCTCCGCCGGGCCCTGCTGGCCGGGCAAGCCCGGGATGACCACCCCGCGCTGGGGCACGGGGTGGTCATCCTTGACGCAGTAGGCTCGGTCACCTCTTTGAACGACGCCGCCGAGCGCTGGCTGGCGCAGATCCCCGAAAGTGACTGGCCAAGCTCATGCCAGCTGCCGCTGCCCCTGCTCGCCGCGGCCGGCTACGCCGGAGAGCACCCGGCGCCCGCCGTGCGGCTGCGCACCATCCGCGGGGACTGGCTGTCCGTCCACGCCTCACCGATGCACGGCGGCAGCCAGCAGTCCACCGTCCTGATCCTCG
>Ga0335075_10014566_pt1 | contig 11805 bp, 14 predicted proteins | sample Lox_Sample_24_FD_206723 | JGI IMG/M metagenome (GOLD analysis project Ga0335075, IMG submission 206723) | Soil microbial communities from Loxahatchee National Wildlife Refuge, Florida, United States - Lox_Sample_2.4 | ecosystem: Environmental > Terrestrial > Soil > Wetlands | place: USA... | reverse complement strand
TCATACGACCGCCGGGCGGTGGACAAGTTCCAGAGCGTCCTGCCGATCATCCAGGCCGCCATCGTCGCGGAGGTGATGCAGGACGGCTCGGCGCTCGCCACCGGCGACGAGACGGCGCGGACGACGATGACCCATCAGGCTCTCCTCGCGGTCAACAGCATCATCGACAGGACGGCCCCTTCCCTCGGCACGGAAGCGTTCGGCAATGCTTACCTGACGGATTTTCTCATTCAGTAAACAACCTCTCCTATCGTGGCCGGGAGCGGTGCCCGGCGGGCGGCGACGATGGAGAGGACACAGGATGGCGCGGACGGGAGCGGGGCGCTGATGGATCCCACGCATCTCGCCCTGATGACCGCTGCGCCGCACGCCGGCGGGGTGGTCTATTCGCTCGACGTCCAGACGCTGCTGATCGTCACCGGGCTCGCCTTCCTGCCCGGGCTGGTGCTGCTGATGACCGGGTTCACCCGGATCATCGTGGTCCTCGCCCTGGCCCGGCAGGCCTTCGGGCTGACCACGACCCCGCCCAACCTGATCCTGATCGCGCTCGCCATGGTGCTGGCAGCCTTCGTGATGCGGCCGACCCTGGAGGCGATCAACCACGACGCCCTGCAGCCCTATCTCGCCGGGACGCTCGCGTTTCCGGATGCCGTGGATCGCGGAGAAGCACCGCTCCGGAAATTCATGCTGGGCCAGGTGCGGACGCGCGAGCTCCATCTCTTCGTCGATCTCTCCGGCAAGCAGTCCTACGCCGACGAGGACGCCGTCCCGATGCTGGTGCTGGTCCCCGCCTTCGTCACCTCGGAGCTGCAGACCGCCTTCGAGATCGGTTTTTTGATTTATATCCCGTTCGCCCTGATCGATCTTGCGATCGCATCGGTTCTCATGGCGCTGGGGATGATCATGGTCAGCCCGACGCTGATCTCGCTGCCGTTCAAGCTGCTTCTCTTCGTCGCGATCGGCGGCTGGGGCCTCCTGATCGGCAGCATCGCCGGCAGCTTCGTCCGCTGATCCCGCGACATTACGGAAAGTTAATCCGGGCCAAGTGCAAGAAACCGAACTCTCATTCGAATGTATGAGAGGCACCGGCAAGGCTGGCCGGGCGCCGCCGTCCCATCTCTAGGAGGTTCCCCGATGTCCGGTGCAATCGGATCGATTCTCAACAATTTCGGCGCCCTGGAAGCCTTGAACGGAATTGCCTCGGCGCAGGGCTCGAACAACACCTACGAGACCGAGCTCTCGACCGGGCTTTCCATCAACAGCCCGGCCGACAACCCGGCGGGCTTCATCGAGGCGCAGGGCTTCGACGCCCAGATCAACGGCATCACCCAGGCCAGCGCCAATGCGAACGAGGGTGTTTCGCTGCTCCAGACGGCCCAGGGCGCGGTGCAGCAGCAGCTCGACCTCGCCCAGAAGCTGAACAGCATCGCGGTGCAGGCGGCGAACGGCACGCAGACGCCGGAGGAAGCGCAGTCCCTGCAGGCGGTCGTCGCCCAGCTCTCCGGCCAGGTATCGACCATCGCCCAGCAGACGCAGTTCAACGACATCAGCCTGCTCGACGGCACCTTCACCGGCGTGCAGTTCCAGGTTGGCGCCAATGAGGGCCAGACGATCGATCTCTCGATCGGCAGCACCGAGGCCAACACGCTCGGGCTCAACACCCTCGACGCGTCCACCGGCGCGACGGCGCTCTACGAGGGGTCCGGCTCGGCGGCGGTGACGGCGGCAGGCTCGGCCTTCACCGCCGGGACGCTGACCATCTACGGCTCCGAAGGCTCGGCCAAGGCCACCGTCACGGCGGACGAATCCGCGGCGACCCTGGCCTCCGCGGTGAACGGCCTGACCAACCAGACCAACGTCGCCGCCCAGGCGAGCACGCAGGTGGTGCTGAAGGTAAAAGGCGGCTCCGGCAGCGCCTTCGACTTCACCATCGGCAACGGCACCAAGGCCGCGCCCACCGACACGGTGACGATTTCCGCGACCGGCATCTCGGGGGTGATCTCCGCGGTCAACAACGCCACCGCGACCACCGGGATCACCGCGACCGAGAACGCGAGCGGCAACCTCGTGCTGACCCAGAGCCAGGGACAGAACATCAGCATCACCGGCGTGAAAAACGGCTCCTTCACGACGGAGAACACGCCGACCGCCACGACCTACGGCGGGGTCACAAGCTCCGCCGGCACCTTCGCGGCGGCTGCCGGCGGCAGCTCCCTGGTCGCCCAGGGGAAGGTGTCGTTCCAGTCCGACGAGAGCTTCTCGGTCGGCAGCGCCAAGCTGGTGGGCCTGCAGTCGCAGTCCGCCCTCGATTCGCTGTCCAACATCAACGTGACCACGGTGAGCGGGGCCAACAGCGCGATCAACGTGATCAAATACGCGATCGAGGGGCTGAACAACCTCGACGGCTCGCTTGGCGCCACCCAGCAGCGATTGTCGGCAACGCTGGAGAACCTGACAACCACCAACACCAACCTGCAGAACGGGTTGGGCGTGGTGCAGGACGCCAATATTCCTCAGGTCAGCGAGCAGCTCACCGAGACCCAGATCCAGGCCCAGGCCGGGGTGGCGGCGCTCAAGAGCTCGACGACCCTGCAGCAGGCCTATCTCTCGTTGCTGCCGTAAGGATCTGGGGACGCGCTTTGATTCCGGTCCGTGAACGACGTATCGGGGCGCGGTGGGGGGAGACCCCCGCCGCATCCGCGTGCCGGAAGGTTAAGGGAGCCGAAATTCACCGGGCGCATAGGATCGGGCGGCGCCGGCCTGGCCCGTGGTGAGGGGGATCGATGACCAACAGCGTTTCCAGCCTCTTCAGCTCCTCCGAGATCACTTCCCTGGTCAGCCAGCTGGAAACAAGGCTGGACGCGCCGATCACCGTCGAGCAGGACCAGGTCAAGACGGACCAGGCGCAGATCTCGGCGCTCGGCTCCGTCCAGGGCGCGCTCTCCTCGCTGAGCTCGGCGCTCTCGAAAATCTCGGACCCGTCATCCATCGATTCGATGCAGGCGACGGTCTCCAACAGCAACGCCACCGCCTCCGCCGCGGCCAGCGCGGTCAGCGGCTCCTACGCCCTTTCCAACATCGTCCTGGCCAAGCCGCAGGAGCTGCTCTCGACACTCTATGCGTCGGGCTCGGCCGAGATCGGCAGCGGCACGGGCACCCTGACCTTCACCTTCGCCGGCGGGACAACGGCGACGGTGGATGTCGCCTCGGGCAGCGCCGGCGTGAGCGCCATTGCCAAGGCCATCAACGACGCCGATGCCGGGGTGAGCGCGAGCGTCATCGAGACGGGCAGCGGCGCCTATCTCTCCCTGCAGGGCACGGAGACGGGGACGAGCGAGGCCTTCAGCGTGACGGGGACCGGAAGCCTCGCCGGGCTCAGCTATTCGGCCAGCGGGAGCAGCTCGACGCTGAGCCTCGCCCAGGCGGCGCGCAACGCCCAGTTCGACCTCAACGGTGCGTTGGTGGAGGAGCCGGGCAACAGCAAGCTCGGCGTCGTGCAGGGGCTGACCATCAACCTCACCGCGTCGGGCTCGGCGAGCATCAAGGTCGCCGCCTCGACGCAGGACCTCTCGTCGGCGCTCTCGAGCTTCACCACCGAGTTCAACAATGCGCTCTCCGTGCTCGCCAAGGAGACGGAATACAAGGCGGCGACGAGCTCTTCGAGCAGCGCAAGCGGGAGCAGCAGCAAGGCCGAGGTCGGGCCGCTCCTCGGCGACGTCACGGTGGAGCAACTGTCCCAGGCGCTGCTCTCGACCATCGCCAGCGCGGCCGGCAGCGGCGTGAGCGCCGCGGCCATCGGGCTCACCCTCGGCAGCGCCGGCTCGCTTACCTTCAGCAGCGCCGCGCTGGCGTCCGCCTATGCGAAGAACCCGACCGCGGTGAACGGCCTCGTGCAGAAGATCGAGCAGGGCATGAGCGGCGTGCTCGCCGGCGCGCTGGGCAGCGACGCAACTTCTGCGGCGGGATCGGGGAGCGGCACCACCGGAAGCGGCGCGATCGCAGCCGCGACCACCGACCTCAAGACCACCGTCACCGCGCTCGATCAGGCCATCAGCACGCAGGAGACCCTCGCGGCGGAACAGGTCGCGAGCCTCGAAGATGCCTTCAGCACGGCCGAAGCCAAGTTCAGCTCGGCCAGCACGACGCTCGACTATCTCAGCGCCATCCTCGGCACCTCGAGCAGCTCGGGAGGCTAGCGGCGATGGGCACGGAGATGGATGGCGCCGACCATGGCGCCGCTCAATACAAGCGGGCGATCATGCTCTCCGAGCCGCCGGGCGTGATGTGGATCGTCCGCGGCTGGCGGGGGCTCAGGACTTATCTGCTGCGCGCGGCCCAGGCGGCGGAACGCGGCGACATCGCGGGAAAGGTCGCGGCGCTCGGGAAAGCCTCCGCGCTGCTCGCGTTCCTCTACAAGATCACGCCCACGGGACGGAACGCCCGGCTCGGGACCGCGATCGCCACGGTCTATCAGCGCCTGCACTGCCTGCTCGCGCTCGCCAACGCGAGAAGCGATCCCGCTTCGTTTCGCGACGTGAGCGAGGCGCTCGCCCATCTCGAGGCGGCTTTCCTCGCCGCGCACGAAGCGTCCCGGACCGCCTGATGACCGCGCCCGTCTCCTCCGCCCTCTCCTCGACCGTGGCGGACCGTGCCGCGGCCCCGGCCGCCGCCGGCAGCGCGGCCGCCGACCCGGCGCCGGCGGGCGCCACCGAAGGCAGCGACAGCGTCGAGCTGAGCGACCAGGCGGACGCGGCCGGGACCATGCTCTCGGCGGCTCAGGAGACCGGCTCGGACGCGGCAAACCCCGCTCTCGCCCGGATCGCGCAGGACATCGCCGACGGGATCTACAGGCCCCCGCCGGCGGCGATCGCCGAGGCGCTGGTCCGCTACGAAACGAGACTGCTCCAGGGCGGCTGAAAGACATGAGCGGCAGCAAGGCTTTTTCGCGCCTGCTCGAGGAGGCCCTGGAGGACGCCGGAAGCCTGCGCGAGAACGTCGCCTTGCTCTCGACCGAGGTCCTGACCGGCGAGCCGCCGCGGATCTTCCAGGCGGCCATGCGGCTGGAAGGGGAGACCGATAGTGGCCGCGCCGTCCTCGAAAGGCTGCTCGCCATCCTCGCGCGCGCCCACTTGCACACGCTCGGCTCGGCCTACGCAGCGCTGCGCGCGACCAAGGGACGCGAACAGGACGCCGAACGAATGCGCAGGCTGATCGCCGAGTACCGCGAGGCGAAGGCGATCATGGGCATGGCCGCCGGACATATCGACGCCGCCATCGCAAGCCTCGGCGACGCCCGCCCGGAGGCGATACCTGCCCCGACCGGCGAACGCGAGGACCCGCGACAGGGCGCGTTGCTGGCGAAGGCATAGATCAGCAAGGGGTCCAGGAGCCCGGCTCCTGGCAGGGGGTCCAGGGGGACAGCGTTCCCCTGGTCTTCGCTTGATTCAGCAATCGGCAATTTTGTCGGTGCATGACTCAGGGCGTTCATATGGAGCTCATGAGGGCTCATGGTCACGCAGTCGCCGGGCTTCCTCGACTTCGCGGAGGCCGTCCTGCATCTGAGGGACGTTCGGGAGAACCTGCTCGCGGCCAACGTCGCCAATGCCGACACGCCCGGCTACAAGGCCTCCGACATCGATTTTCCCGCGGCCTTGTCGGCTGCCCTGAGCGGTTCGGCGAGCGATCCGACGCCGCAGTACGTGCAGGATTTTCCCGTCGGCCTCGACGACAATGACGTGTCGTTGACGGCGGAAAAGCTCGAGGCGGTCATGAACAACGATGCGACCGCAGACGAGGTGACCTATCTTCACCAAGCCACCAGCGACCTGATCACCGCGTTTCGTCCCAATCCCAACGGTACCTGATGCCCGAGAATCCCATCTCCGGAGTGACCGGAATCATCGGCAGCGGCCTGCTCGCGCAGGACGAGCGGATGAGCCTCATCGCCTCGAACATGGCCAATGCGGGGTCGATCGCCGCCCCGGGAAGCCAGCCCTACGAGGCGGTCGAGCCGGTGTTCGCCTCATTGCCGCTGTCCGACCCGGACGATCCGGCGGACCCCGACGACCCGCCGGGCACGGCGAGCGTCGATGTGGCCGCGACGGTGCAATCCGGGGCCCCGGCCAAGCTCGTCTACGACCCGAGCAGCCCCTATGCCAACCAAGCGGGCTATGTCGCTTCGTCCAACGTCTCGGAGGTGCAGCAGATGGTGGACATGATCGACGCCTCGCAGAGCTATGCCGCCCAGGTCGCCGTTCTCGATGAGCACGAGCGCACCGAGACCCTGATCGTCCAGAGCTTCATCACGTGAAGGCGGGAAAGAGAACACGATGACATCGCTTTCCACGGCAACGTCGACCACCACGCAGTCCACCACGAGCGGGAGCAGCACGAGCGGATCCTCGAACACGACGCTCACCGAGCAGGATTTTCTGCAGATGCTGGTCGCCCAGCTCGAGGACCAGAACCCGCTTTCGCCGAGCAGCCCGCAGGATCTCGCCAACGAGTTCGCGGAGATGTCGACGGTGACCGGCATCAACAACCTGGACACCGAAGTCAGCCAGATCCAGACCGGCGGGGCGGCGGCGGAGCTAGCCCAGGCCGCCGGCCTGGTCGGGCAGACCGTCGCCATCCCGGGCAACACGCTGACGCCCTCCTCATCAGGCACGGCGCAGGGGGCCTTCAGCATTTCCTCCGCGGCGAGCAGCGCCACGGTCTCGATCTTCAATTCGAGCGGCGCGCTGGTCGGCACCGAGTCGCTTCAGAACCTCTCCGCCGGCCTCAACGCGTTCACCTGGTCGGGCGGAACCGCCGGCCAGAGCTACACGTTCTCGGTGACGGCGACGGGAACGAGCGGGACGGCGCTCACGACGACGACCTACTCGGCGGCGCAGGTGCAGACGGTCGATCTCTCCCAATCGTCGCCATCCGTATCGGTCGGCGCCGGCCAGCCGGAGGTTCCGCTCTCGTCGATTGCCGGCATTCTCGGAGGATAACCCACGATGTCCCTCATGACTGCTCTTTCCGGCCTTCTCATCGCCCAGGACGGGCTCAGCGTCACCGGCAACGACCTGGCGAATGCGACCACGGTCGGTTTCAAGGCCGGCTCCTCGATCTTCAGCGACCTCTACCCGGGGAGCAGCGCCAACGTTCCCGGCGATGGCGTGACGGAACAGGAGATCCAGCAGGATTTCTCGCAGGGAGACCTCGAGACCACCGACGATCCGTACAACCTGGCGATCGAGGGCAACGGCCTCTTCGTGGTGCAGAAAGACGGGCAGGACTACTACACCCGCGACGGCGCCTTCCAGTTGAGCTCGGGCGGACAGCTCGAGACGGCGAGCGGCAATGCGGTGCTCGGCTATGGGGTCAATACCAACGGGACCTCGAACGGAATCCTGAGCCCGATCACCATCCCGACCACCAGCCAGGCCTCGAAGGCGACCTCCGCGGTCTCGCTGTCGGCCGCGCTCAACACCGCCGACTCGGTGATTACGGCCGCGTTCAACGCGGGCAGCAGCACGACCTACGATCAATCGACCTCGGTGGTCGCCTACGACTCGCTCGGCAATGCCAACCATGTCCAGCTCTATTTCGCGCAGAACGCGGCTTCCGGCAGCGGCTCGGCGACCAAGCCCAGCACCTGGACGGTCTATGCCCAGCCGGAGAACGCCAATGGCAGCGCGGTCGGCTCGGCCAGCGACCTGACCACCCTCACATTTACCGCGAGCGGCGCGCTCCAGTCCGGCGGCTCCGCCACGCTCAACGTGAACTGGGGCAACGGGGCCGCGCCCTCGACCATCGCCTTCAACTTCACGGGCACGACCCTGGGCGCGCAGTCCTTCGCGGTCGACGGGCTCACCAACAACGGCTACGCGCCCGGCCAATATACCGGCGCGACCATCAGCGATACCGGCGCAGTCCAGGCCGAGTACAGCAACGGTCAGAAGGTGGCGGTCGGCAATGTCGCGCTCGCGACCTTCATCAACGATCAGGGCCTGGTGCCGCTCTCGCAGAATCTCTACGCCGACTCCGAGACCTCCGGCCAGCCGGTGATCAATACGCCCGGGGCCGGAACGAGCGGCACCCTGGTTTCGGGCAGCCTCGAGCAGTCCAACGTCCAGACATCGAACGAGCTGGTGCAGCTGCTCAACTACCAGGAGGCCTACCAGGCCAACACCAGCGTTCTGCAGGGCGACTGGCAGGACACCCAAAAGCTGCTCCAGCTGAGCTGAGTGAGGCGGAACGGTGGCGACGTCTTCGCTGTTCACGGCCATGGCCGGTCTCGAGGCCGCCTCGAGCGAGCTCGAGACCGTCTCGGAGAATGTGGGCAACACCAACACCATCGGCTACGCGGCGGCCGAGACGGCGGCGCTGGCCTTGCCGTATTCGGGCGAGGATTCGCTGCCGGGGGCGGACGTGACGCCGCTGGACGAGGGGACGGACCCGGCGGAGGGCCCGATGCAGCGAACCGGCGCGCCGCTCGACCTCGGGGTCAGCGGCGGCTGGCTCTTGGTGCAGACTCCGGACGGTGGGGTTGCGCTCACCCGCAACGGCGCGCTGCAGCAGGGCGCCGACGGTTTGCTGGAGACGAAGAGTGGCGATCCGGTGCTCGATGTGAACCAGCTTCCGATCAGCCTGCCGGCGCTCAAGGACCTGCAAGTCTCCTCGAACGGGACGATCTCGGGAATCCCGGCGAACAGCGAGTCCCAGCAAACCACGGTCTATGCCACGCTTTATCTCGCCGCGACGCCGCAGGACTCCCGGCTGGTGCCGCTCGGCGGCACGCTCTACGGCCTGCAGGGCGATGTCCAGCCGAGCCAGGCCGCGAACGCCTCGGTGATGCAGGGATATCTCGAAGGCAGCAACGTCGATCCGGTGCAGTCAATGGTCGAGATGATCTCCGGCACGCATTCGTTCCAGCTTCTCTCGCAGGTCGTCGCCGGATCGAGCAGCGCCGACCAGTCGCTCAACCAGGTGCTCGCCACGACCTCGTAACGGAGACCGCGAAGATGCTTGCCGCCCTGGAGACCATCGGCACCGGCCTCGAGGCCGTGCAGACGCAGATGGATTCGATTGCGAACAATATCTCGAACGTGAACACCTACGGCTACAAGCAGTCCTTGCCGGTCTTCGAGACCCTGCTCTACCAGAACCAGATCCAGCCGGGCGCCTCCTCGAGCGGCGACACGCTCTATCCGTCCGGCATGGATCTCGGCACCGGCGTGAAGGTTGCCGCCGAGGTCCCGGTGCTGACGCAGGGCAACCTGACCCAGACCAGCAACCCGCTCGATGTCGCGATCCAGGGCAATGGATATTTCCAGGTCCTCCAGCCCGACGGCCAGCTCGCGTACACGCGCGATGGCGCCTTCCAGCTCAACCAGAACGGGCAGATCGTCACCGCGGACGGCTACGAGGTGCTGCCGAACATCACCGTTCCGACGAACGCGACGAGCGTGACCATCGGTGCCGATGGCACGATATCGGTGACCACCCCGACCTCGACCAACGCCGTCGTGATCGGCCAGATGCAGCTCGCCAACTTCATCAATGCGCAAGGGCTGCAGCCGGTCGGCCAGAATCTCTACCTCGCCACCACCTCGAGCGGGCCGGCGATCACCGGCACGCCCGAGACCAACGGGCTCGGCTCCATCAACCAGGGCTATCTCGAGGATTCGAACACCAATGTCGTGTCCTCGATGGTCGATCTGATCTCTGCCGAGCGCGCCTATCAGCTCGGAACCGACGTGGCGCAGTCCGCGGGCTCGGAGCTCGGCTACCTGGCGCAGATGGCCTCCAGCGCGTGAGCTTCGGCCGCCCGGCAAGAGATCGCGACCAGGGCGTGATCGTTCTCGATCATTGCGCGATCGCCCGGGCCTTCGGGCTGGCGGGGCTCGTGGTCCTGGCCGGGTGCGCGACCGAGGCGCCCGGAAAAATATATTTCGTCAAGCCGAGCGCGTTTCCGGTGCAGGCGCCGCCGGTCCCGGATGCCACCAACGGCACGGTGTTTCCCGCCGATTCGAGCGGCTCGCTCTATGGCAACCAGCGCTTCTGGGAGCCCGGCGATATCGTCACGGTCGATGTCACGCTCGCCTCGACCGCGCAAGGGAGCGATGCCGGGTCGCTCAACAAGAGCGAGTCGCTCAATGCCTCGGTCACCCAATTCATGGGGATCCCGCTGCAATTCGGCTATGCCAACGGCAGCCGCTTCTCGCCCGCCTTCACGACGAGCAATCAGCAGCAGTTCACCGGCACCGGATCGGTCTCGGGCTCGAGCACGGTCTCGACCAACATCGCCGCGGTGGTCACCGGCGTCGAGCCGAACGGGGTGCTCCAGCTCTCCGGACGGACCAACGTGAACATCGACGGCAACGTCACCGGGATCGTCGTCACCGGATATGCGCGGCCGCAGGATATCGGCGCCAACAACACCATCAGCTCCGACCAGCTCGCCCAGGCCAACATCCAGTATGTGGGCGTCGGCGAGCTCAACTCAGCGCATCATGTGCCATGGCTCGAAGGCATCTTCTCGCAATACCTGCCCTTCTGATCGGGATCCTCGGATGGGCCGCCGCCGGCCGCGCCGAGCCCATCCGCGACCTGGTGACGATCGGCGGCGCGCCGGAGAACCAGCTCGTGGGCTATGGGCTCGTCGTCGGCCTGGCGGGCAGCGGGGACCAGACGACGCAGGTGCCGTACACGCAGCAGGCGATCACCAACATGCTGAGCCATGAAGGGATCACCCTGCCGGCGACTTCGTTCATGCTGCCGAACGACGTGGCGAGCGTGATGGTGACGGCGACGGTGCCGCCGTTCTCCGAGCCCGGCTCGGCGATCAACGCGACCGTGGCGGCGATCGGCAATGCCACCTCGCTTGCCGGCGGGGTGCTGCTGCCGACCCCGCTCAAGGGCGGTAACGGCCTGATCTACGCCCAGGCGCAGGGGCCGCTGCTGGTGAGCGGGTTCGCTGCCCAGGCGGCCGGCAGCTCGGTGACGACCAACACGCCGACGGTCGGGCGGCTCAGCAGCGGCGCCATTCTCTCCCGCCCCATCCCGACGGCGGCGGACCAGGGCGGGCATATCGCGCTTCTCCTGCGGGACCCGAGCTTCGCCGATGCCGCGAATATCGCCGCGGCGATCAATGTACGGATGGGGGCCGGGACGGCGCGCGCCGTTTCGCCCGGCCTGGTCGCCGTGACCGACTATACGCCCGGCGCGGGCGATGTTGCGTTCATGGCCGAGGTTCTGGCGGTGGACGTCGAGACGGCTCCACAGATCCCGACCGTCGTCGTGGATGCGCAAAGCGGAACGATCGTCATGGGCGGCGGCGTCGAGCTCGGCCCGGCCGTGGTCAGTCACGGCGACCTGACGGTGCAGATCCAGGCCTACAACGCGGTGAGCCAGCCGGCGCCGTTCAGCAACGGGCAGACGACGGGTGTCACCAATGCGACGATCAACGCCAGGCCGCCGGTCGCGCATGTGGTGAACCTGCCGAGCACCGCGACGCTTGCGCAGGTGGCGGCGGCGCTCAATGCGATCGGCGCCACGCCGCTGGATCTGGTGGCGATCATCGAGGCGCTGAAGGAGGCGGGTGCGCTCAGGGCGGACCTCAAGGTCATCTGATGCTCAACTCGGCCTCCGCGTCCGCCGCATCCGCGAACCAGGGCAGCCAGGGCGTGCAGCTCGCCATGTCCGCCGAGCGCCTGCTTGCGATGCTCTGGAACATGGCGATTTCCGGCATGCTGAAGGGCGCGGTCGGCGACGACGCGCTGGGCACCGGCTCCGGCCTGCTCAACAACGTCGCGA
>Ga0335075_10014565_pt1 | contig 11805 bp, 8 predicted proteins | sample Lox_Sample_24_FD_206723 | JGI IMG/M metagenome (GOLD analysis project Ga0335075, IMG submission 206723) | Soil microbial communities from Loxahatchee National Wildlife Refuge, Florida, United States - Lox_Sample_2.4 | ecosystem: Environmental > Terrestrial > Soil > Wetlands | place: USA: Florida... | reverse complement strand
GTGCCCGGCGAACAGCCCGGCCAGGATGTCGCCGCCGCTCGGGTCGCACTCGGCGAGGATCACCTGCCCGGGCCAGCCGAGGGACAGCGTCAGCGCCGTGGTGGTGACGCCGGGTGACCCGCCGGCCGATACCAGTGCGTACAGGCTCACGATGACGCCCGGCTGGTGACGATGAGCGCGATCTGGCCGGTCGCGGCCTGCTCCGCCACGGACGGGCCGCTGCCCGACGTGACGAGCAGGTCGACGACGTCGTCGCCGTCCTGGTCGGGCACAGAGTTCACGGCCTCGACCACGGCGGCGACCGGGCTGGTGAGCACCGGCGCCGTCCCCGACCCCGAACTCCCCGATGGGGTGGCCACGACCAGCACCTGGTCGCCGGGCGCCAGGCCGCTGGCCGGCAGCCCCGACGGCTTCAGCGCCACAGGGACGAGGTCCTGGCCCGGTCCCGGCGGCAGCTTGCTGGTCAGCTCGGACGAGGCGAGCAGCGTCCCCGGCCGCAGCGACGTTGCCGCGACGAGCCCGACCACCTGGGACAGCTGCCTGGCCGGGATGGTCTGCACGCCCGGCCCGGCCGCCACGGTCGTGGTGCCCACGTCGGCCGATGTGATCACCGAGCCGACCGGCACCGCCGTGGTCACCACCAGCACCGGCACCTGGTGGTTCTCGCGGTTGTACAGCGCCACGCTGGCGAGAATCCCGGCTCCGACGAGCGCGGCGGCCAGCGCGATCATCCCGGGGCGGCGCTTGCGCGGCAGCCCGCGCAGCTGACCGTGGCCGTGCGGCACCGCGGCGGCCGGGCCATTTCTCGGCGGATCGGGCTCGGGGTGGAAGACGGTCCCGAAGCCGATGCCGGGCTCGTTGCTGCTCATCCGGACGTCACCAGAGCCTCTCCGGCCGCGATGCGCAGGGTGAACGGCGCGTTCGAGGTCACCCCGGCTGCTACCTGGCCGCCAGCCCCGCCCGAGCCGACCCAGCTGATGTTCCAGGAAACGGTCACCGACGCCTGGTACGCATTGCCCGGCTGCCCGGCGGACGGCTGATCGTAGGTGTAGGAGCAGTTGGTGTGCTGCGCGCTGAGCGGCAGCGCCGCGCGGTAGACGGTGCCCGGACCGCGGCAGGTCAGGTCGGACTGGCCACCGCCGGGATTGAACGTTAGCTGCTCCGGCGTCGCGGTCGCCCTGGCCCACACCGGGCCGACGGCCACCGTCACGTGCACCGGGCGCCAGTTAGCGACCCAGAACCATTCCGGCAGGCCCACCAGGCCGTCCTTGCCCCTCGGCGGGGCCGTCTGCGGCTCGGGCACCGGGACGTGCAGCTCACCGATGGCTATCTGGAGCAGTTGCTGCGGCGTGACCGCGGGAGCCGCGGCGGCCGCCCCGCCGACCAGCACGACCCCGCCGAATGCCTGGTTGCCCGGGCACGTGATTGCCTCCCAGGTGTCGCCCTTGGGCGGCGGCCACTGCAGACCGAGGAAGGACGCCTGCCCCTGCGACAGCGGGGTCAGCGTGCAGTCTGATTTGGGGCCGCCTCCGCCTCCGCCGCCGGTGCCCGGCTGGCCAGGGATCGTGGTGGTGTTCTGGCACACCCACTCGAAGGTGCCGCCGACGGGCTCGTACGAGCAGCCGCCGGCGATCGGGGCAGCGGTGGCCGCCGTCGCAGCGGGGGCGGCCGCCGCCGCCGTGGCCTGGTACCCGGCCAGCGCCGAGGCCAGCAGCACTGCAGCCAGGAACGGGCGCCAGATGGCACGGCCGCGGGCGGATCTTGCACGGTTCAGGGAACGCATGACGACACCACCGGTACCTGGTTGCTGACCAGCCACCGGCCATGCGAGCGCACCAGCGTGCTGATCATGTTGACTCGGGAGCTGCCGAGGCTGCCGACCACCTGGCCGGTCCTGGCGTTCTGCACGCCCGCACGGCTGAAATCCGCACAGTCGTGCACCGCCGCGTGGTTAGCGGAGATCCGCACGGACAGGATGTGCGGCACCGGCGCCCCGTACTGGACCTCGCCCCGCGCCCAGTCGGTCTCGAACCCCCTGATCAGCAACGGAATGTTGGCAGCGGTTGCGTGGGATGCCAGGATCACGCCCGCCTTGGCGGCGTTCTGCGTGTCCAGTGCCTGCCCGACGGCCTGCCAGTACCCGTTGTAAGCGGCGATCACCTGCTGCTGCGCGCTCTGCGGCGGCGCGGCCAGCGCGACCGGCGCAGCCGTCCCCGCCGACTTGTGCGGCAGCGCGACGGGTGCCTGGCTGCCGCAGCCGGCGACGGCTAGCAGCAGACCTGCGCCCGGCAGCAGGGCCGTGATTAAGGAAAGACACGCAGGCCGACGGCAGCGACCCGCCACGCCCCGGCGCAGCACGAACGCGCCGAGTAGCGGAAGCCGCGCGGCGCTGTCCTGGGACATATGCCGTGCTCCAGCTGACTGTATTGTTATCCTGTGACCGCGGTGCCAGCATTGCGCACATCCGGCCATCCGCACAACCGGTTGACGCGAATGTGACAGGTTCGTGCGAACTTTTTTCGAACAGCGCGCGCTGACGGCCCGCGGCCAATCTGGCGCGCTGACGGTTGCGCCGCAGGTCGTGCCCTGTTGGACGAGCCCTGGCTGTCGCTATCGAGCCATGTGGGCCGCGAATAGTGCGGCATAACGGCATCGGTGTCAATAGAAACCGCGCGATTCGCGAAACCGCACGGGCGGCCCGCCTGAATTCTGGCTAATGGTGAATGTTTGGATCTGCGGCATATCGGCTGGGGCATCCCGGCGCGCCGCCCCGCCGGTGACCTGCCTGGGGCGTCGGAGCGCCTCCGCCGTGGGAACACGCTGAGGAATTCGTTACCCCAGCTATGCGAAACCCGGCATCCGGGCCTAGCATGCGCAGGTGGCCATGGTGTACGGCGTTGTCGAGCGGCTGCGCTGATGCAGGTCACGGTGGCCCTCTCCCGGAAAAACGGGCACGGGCGCGCGGCACCCCCGCCCTGGGCATCGCGGGATAGAAACATGACTGGCGGTTCGAGGGGTAGCGGGAACCCCGCCACGGGCGGTCCGGACACAGCGCCCCTGTTGCCGGTACCGAGGCTGGGAGGGAGGCCGGGCGAGTGGTGCTGAGCAAGCTGCGCGGAGCGCGGCAAGGACCTGCCGGCCCCCCTAACCAGTCCGAGGGGCTTGGGTACCAGACCAAACGTCGGCTGCTCGGTCCGCCGCTGGTGAACCAGCAGCTCGGCGAGCAGCGGCTGTCGAAGTTCCTCGCACTCGGCGTGCTGTCCCCTGACGGCATCTCTTCGTCGGCCTACGGCCCCGAGGAAATCCTGATCGCGCTGCTGCTCGGCGGCCTGGGCATGGCCGCGTTCACCCTGATCCTGCCGATCACCCTGGTCACGCTCATCGTGCTGACCCTCGTGGTGCTCTCCTACCGCGAGGTCGTGATGGTCTACATCCGGCCCGGCGGCTCGTACGTGGTCACCAGGGAGAACTTCGGGCCGCGGGTCGCTCAGGTCACCGCGGTCGCGTTGATGATCGACTATGTCGTGACCGTTGGCGTGCAGGTTTCCGGCGGCACCGCCGCGGTTGTCTCCGCCGTCCCGTCCCTCGGGCCGTACCACAATGAGATCACCATCGCCGTGATCCTCTTTATGTGCTACGGAAACCTGCGCGGCATCAAGGAGGCGGGCCGGGCGTTCGCGGTCCCCACGTACCTGTTCTCCGCGTCGGTGATCCTGATGATCCTGGTCGGGGTCGTCAGGGAGATCTTCGGCTCGCTGCCCGTGCTCAACCCGCACCACCTGCCGCAGGCCTATCACATCAGCGCCGGCACCGCGGGACTGATCAGCTTCGCGATGGTCCTCACGCTGCTGCGCGCGTTCGCCAACGGGGGCGCGTCGCTGACCGGCATCGAGGCGGTCTCCGATGCCGTCGGCGCGTTCCGGCCCCCGGAGGGGGTCAATGCCCGCCGGGTGCTGGCGGCGGAGGGCCTGATCCTGGGCTTCCTGGTGGCAGGCATCGCCTGGCTGGCCCACGTCACGCACGCCACGCCGAGGATTCCCGGCTTCCCCACGGTGCTTGCCCAGGAAACCCAGCTGGTGTTCGGCAGTTCCGTCGTCGGGCATCTGGCGTTCTACCTGGTCCAGGCCGCGTCCGCGCTCATCCTGTACACCGGCGGGAACACCAGCTTCAACGGCTTCCCGTTCCTGGCCAGCTACGTCGCCGGGGACGCGTACCTGCCGCGCTGGATGCTCAAGCGAGGGCACCGGCTGGTGTTCTCTAACGCGATCATCGTGCTGACCGTGGCGTCGATCGCGCTGATCATCGCCCGCGGCGCGAACGTGAACAACCTGGTCCCGCTGTACGCCATCGGCGTTTTCACCGCGTTCGCGATGGCCGGCTTCGGGATGGCGCGCTTTCACCGCAGGCGGCGGGAAGCTGGCTGGCGGCACAAGATGGTCATCAACGCCGCGGCCGGCGTGCTGACCACGATCGTGGTCGCGGTGTTCGCCGTCGTGAAGTTCACCGAAGGTGCCTGGATCGTGGTGATCCTGTTCATCGTCGGCGTTCCGGCGCTGATCCGGCTGAACCGTGAGTACCGCGAAGAGTCGAAGGTCCTCGACAACATCGACAGCCGACCGCGGCATACCGACGCCTCGGTCCAGGCCAGCTATACCCGCCGCAGCGTCCTGGTGTTCGTGGACGACTTCGACCTCGCCACGATCGCGGCGCTGCGCTACGCCAGGAGCCTTCGGCCGACCTCGCTGCGCGCGGTGCACTTCGCGATCGACAGCGTCCGGGCTGACATCCTGCTGGAGAAGTGGCTTCGTGCCGATCGCGGGATCGTGCTGGACTTCGTCGACTGCTCGGACCGGCGGCTGGCCCACGCCGCGGCGGAGCTCGTCCGGGCTGAGGCCGAGCTGCCGGGGGTCCAGGTGACCGTGATCCTGCCGCGGCGCAGCTTCTCCCCGCTGCTCGGCCGGTTCCTGCACGACCGCACGGCCGACAAGATCGCCGGGGCGGTCAGCAGGATCCCGGACGCGGCGGCCACGATCGTGCCCTTCGACGTTCACAACAGGCTGGAGCAGCTGCAGCAGAAGGCCGCCGCGCGCGCGGCGGCAGACACATCTGACAAGGCGTCACGACCAGCCGAAGTACCGGACACCGTGGCACCCGGCGCCGACAGCGCCGCCGCCGATGCCGACGCAGGCGCAGCGGCGAGCGCGGCGGAGCTGGCCGCCAGCAGCGCGGCCACCCCTGCCGGCAGCAAGTTCGAGCAGCCGAAGCCACCGCAGGGCGTGACCCCCATCGGGACGCTGACGTCGCTGGCAGGAGGCAATGGAGGCCGCGGTCCCGGGCGAGCCACGGTCGAGGGCCGGGTATACGCGGTGAAGATCCGCCCGGTGGAGCACAACACCGTGCTGGCCGCCGAGATCGCGGACTCCACCGGCCAGCTCACCGTGCTGTTCTACGGCCGGTCACACATCCCGGGGATCGACTGCGGCGCCCGGATCCGCGTCCGCGGGCGCGTGGGCTTCCGCCACGGCGACGCGGTGATGATCAACCCGGCCTACGAACTGCTCGCCCCCGACGACGACGGCCAGGCCCGGGACTCCTGAGCGCATCCGGCTCGGCGCTCAGGGCCGGAACCGGTATCCCATGCCGGGCTCGGTTAGCAGGTGCTGCGGCCGCGACGGGTCGGGCTCCAGCTTGCGACGCAGCTGGGCGACGTAGACCCGCAGGTAGTTGCCCTCGGTCTGGTACGCCGGCCCCCACACCTCCTGCAGCAGCTGGCGCTGGGTAACCAGCCGGTCGCTGTTGCGGAACAGGACCTCGAGCAGCTGCCATTCGGTCGGGGTGAGCCGGACGTCGGTGCCGTCCCGGGTGACCCGCTTATCCGCGAGGTCGACGGTGAAGTCCGGGGTGACGACCACGGGCTCGTCTGGTGCTGGCGACGCGCGGCGCACGGCGGCCCGCAGCCGCGCGAGCAGCTCGTCCATGCCGAAAGGCTTGGTGACGTAGTCGTCCGCGCCCGCGTCCAGCGCCGCTACCTTCTGGCTCTCCTGACCCCACGCGGACAACACGATGATCGGGGTGGACGTCCAGCCGCGAACCCCCCTGATGACGTCGGTCCCATCCATGTCCGGCAGCCCGAGGTCAAGGATCAGCACGTCGGGCCGTTCCCTGGCCATCGTGGCCAGGCCGGACGTCCCGTCTGCGGCGGTGGTCACCTCGTACTTGCGCGCGGTCAGGTTGATCCGCAGAGCCCGCAGGATCGGCGCCTCGTCGTCGATAACCAGGACCCTGGTCACGAATCGGCTGCCACGACCGCGCCGGCGTGGGCCGTCGGCAGCGTCACCCTTATCGTGAGGCCGCCGCCGGCGGTATCCGCTGCCGCGACCGAGCCCCCCATGGTGTCCAGGAATCCCTTGACCACGGCGAGCCCGAGGCCGACGCCATTGCCGGTGATTCGGGCCTCCCGCCGTCCAGCGTCCAGCCGCTCGAACGGCTCGAACATCCGCTCCTTGAGCGTGTCCGGCACGCCGGGCCCATGATCGATGATCTCCAGGATCACATTCCCGTTTCCCGCCTGTTCAGCCTGCATCGTCGGCGGGTTACCCGGCGGCGAGTAGGCCAGCGCGTTCGCGAACAGGTTGGCCAGAACCCGTTCCAGCAGCCCCGGGTCGGTTCGCACCAGCGGCAGCCGGTCCGGCACCCGCAGCCGGACGGTCCCGCCCGCGTCGAGTCCGCGCAGCGCAACCGGCGCAACCTCGTCGATGGAGGTGGGGCGCAGGAACGGCTGCAGCGACCCGGTGGACAGCCTGCTCATGTCCAGCAGGTTGCCGATCAGTGCGTCCAGCCGGTCGGCGCCCTGCTCGATGGTCGCCAGCAGCGCGGCCTCGTCCGCGGGGGTCCACTCCACGTCCGTCTGGCGCAGCGTGCTGACGCTGGCCTTGATCGACGCCAGCGGCGTGCGCAGGTCGTGGCTGACCGCGGCGAGCAGCGCCGTGCGCATGCGGTTGCCCTCAGCGAGCGCCTCCGCCTGCGCGGCCTGCGTCCGCAGCCGGTCCCGGTCGAGCGCCGCCGCGGCCTGCGCGGCGAAGCCGTCCAGCAGCCGGACCGTTACCTGCGTGATCGGCGCGGTGACGACGAGCGCCAGGCCGGGCCTGGGCTCGACCCTGACCGCCGTCGCTTCCGGCGGCGCGCTGCCGCTGACCGCGACCTTGATCCACTGGCCACGCACCTGCTCGAGCAGCTCAGCCCTTCCGCCCCTGGTGCTGGTCAGGTGGCTGAGGATTTCGGCTGGGGTGTCGGCCCCGCCCAGCACCGTCTGCGCCAGCACGAGCAACTCAGCGGCCTCATCGGCGCTGCGCGCCGCCTGCTGCGCCCGGTGCGCGGCGAGATGGACGACGCTGCTCACCGTGACCGCGACGGTGACGAACAGCAGCAGCGCCAGCAGGTTCTGCGGATCCGCGATGGAGAGTGTGTGCACCGGCCGGGTGAAATACCAGTTGAGCAGCAGACTGGAAGTGACGGCCGCGAGCACGGCGGGCCAGAACCCGCCGACCACCGCGACCGCGACGACGGCCACCAGGTAGATCAGCAGGTCGTCGGCGAGGCTCAGCTTGTGCTGCCCGGCGACGAGCGCGGCGGTGAGCAGCGGGAGCCCGGCCACCAGGATGACGCCGACCAGCAGCCGCCTGCGGCCGATGCCGCTGGACAGCCCGGACACGCGACGAGCCCAGCGCAACGGCAGCCCGGGCCCCTGCGCCGGCCGATCCGGCAGCCCCAGGCGCAGCAGGTCCCGCCGCGGCAGCCCCGCCCTGGGGGGTTGGGGCGGGACTGCCGCAGACTGCTCTGGCCGCCCGGCTGCCTGGTCGGCCGGTGGCCAGCTGTCTTTGGGCGTGTCCACAATCCATAGTGTGAACGACGAGGCGATTCTGCGCATCAGCACACCCGCGCCGACGCCGGCGAGGGTCCCGGCGGCGACCACGATCGCCGCCCGCGCAGCGACCGGCCCAGTCAGGCGTAGCTGGGCATAAGGGGCGTGGGAGAAGCCGACCACGGTGAGCCAGCCGATCGGCCCGAGCAGCGGCGCGGCCGCGGGCTCGGCCAGGAAGCACCCGGCGGTGACGATGACCGTGGCGAGCGCCAGCACCCAGGTGGCGTCGACCCAGCCGTCGGTGCCGGCGGCCAGCGTGCCGACCAGGAACAGCGCGCCAAAGCAGGCCGGCAGCGCCAGCGGCGCCGCGACCCCTCGTCGCCTGCGGATCACACTCATCTCACGTCCAGTCGACCCGCACACCAGCGGCAGGCCAATGATCTTGACGCGTTCTTAACGCCGCCACCACGACCCTTTACGCACCCTTAGCACCCATCCCCGGGCCTGGCTTCCGCCGGCGGTGCGGTCACGCTTTGACGCGAGGCGAAACGTTTGCCTCCTAGGCTCCGTGGCATGGACACCAGAACCGGGCCGCGCCCCGCGCCGCCGCGCACCGTTGCCGAACCGGCCATGGTCCGGGCGATCCTCGCCGATCCCGGCCACACGGTGCCCGGCCCGGGCACCGGCGCGCCGCCGGCCACGATGGCGTGGCTGCGGCAGAACGTGGCCCGGCTGAGCAGCGGCGCCGACCACGGGCGCCGCCGGGACCTGGCCGTCGGCCTGCTGCGGCCGCTGGATCTTGGCCTCCTCCGCGCCGGGGCCAGCAGGATAACGTCCACGATCATCGCCGCGTCCGACCACCGCCCGTTCGACGCGATGGCGCTGGTGGCCACGCGGGTGCCCGGTCTGGTGCTGGCCCGGGCGCTGGGAGCAGCGGATCCGGACCTGGCCGTCGCGCAGCTCCCCGCGGTGGCCGCCGCGTACCTGCCGGGCAGCCCCGGCAGCGCCGGCGCCGACGACTGCGTGGCCCGGCTGACCCGCCTGCTGCCGGCCGGGCCCGGCGAGCACGTGGCCGCCAGGATCGGCCTGCTGATCCAGGCCTATGCCGCGACCGCCGGGCTCATCGGCAACGCGGTCGCGGCGGGGATCCGGGAAGACCATCCCGTGCCAGCGGCCCAGCTGGTGGCGCGCGTGCTGCGGGCCGAGCCCCCCGTGCGGTTCACCCAGCGCGTCGCCCCGTCCGGCGAGACGATCGCGCTCGACCTCACCGTGGCGCGCGACGACCCGGCCGGGCACCTGGCGTTCGGCTACGGGGAGCACGCCTGCCCCGGTTCCGCCCACGCGATCGCGCTCGCCGAGGGAACGGCCGAGCCGCTGCTCGCTCGCTGCCGCTGGACCGGCGCTGAGATCAGCTACCCCGAGCCCCCCGCGCTGCACGCGCCCGAGCGCCTGGAGCTGACCGGGCTCTGACGCCGGCGGCGGGCACCTGCCGTATGGTGATCTTCGTCGCCAGCGTGGGAGGGGTCATGCGCAGCTGGGCACTGACCGCCGAGCCGGGCCGTCCGCTGCGGCTCGAGGACCGGCCGGAGCCGGAGCTCGGGCCGGGGCAGATCCGTGTCCGGATGCGCGCCGCGTCGCTGAATTACCGCGACCTGATGGAGGCCGACGAGCCGCCACGGCCGGGGCTGGTCCCGCTGTCCGACGGGGCGGGCGAGGTGACGCAGGTGGCCCCGGACGTCCGGGATCTGCAGCCAGGGGACCGCGTGGCGGGCGGGTTCTTTGCGGACTGGCCCAGCGGCCCGGGGCGTCACGCGAACCTGGCCAGCGCGCTCGGCGGCGACCTGGACGGGGTGCTGGCGGAGACCGTGGTGTTCCCGGCCGGCGCGGTGGCCAGGATCCCGGACGCGCTGACATTCGCCGAAGCCGCCACGTTCCCGTGTGCGGGCGTCACCGCCTGGCACGCGCTGATGGGCTTCGAGTCGCCCGCCGGGCCGGGCGACGCCGTGCTCGCCCTGGGCTCCGGCGGGGTGGCGGTGTTCGCGCTGCAGATCGCGCGGCTGCGCGGCGCGCGGTTCATCGGCACGTCGTCGAGCGAGGCAAAGCGCGAGCGGCTGCGCGCGCTGGGCGCCGATGCGGTCATCGACTACAAAGCCACACCGCAGTGGTCGGAGGAAGCCGTGCAGGCGACCGGCGGCCACGGGGCCGACTTTGTCGTCGAGACCGTGGGCGCCGCCACCCTGGAGCAGAGCCTCAAGGCGAGCGCCCGGGGCGGCTGCGTGACCCTGGTCGGGGTGCTGTCCGGGCTGGCGGCGACCGCCGATGCCGAGCTCATCCAGCGCAACGAACTCACGTTCCGCAGCGTCTACGTCGGGCCGCTGACGATGCTGGACGACGTCATGCAGGCCTTCGCCGGCCATGCGCTGCGGCCGGTCATCGATCGCTCATTCGGCTTCGGCGACGCGCCCGCCGCACTCGGTTACCTGCGCGAGGCCCGGCACGTCGGCAAGGTCGTCATCGAGTACTGACGCTACAGGCCGTCCGGCTCCGGGCCGGGGCGGCCGATATCCGGCCGCCCCGGCTGACTACCGCCCGGCGCGTCCATGGCTGGACATTTACCCGGTCACCGGCTGGCGGACACCGCGGCGATCCTCCACCGGCGGCCCTGGCGGCTCCGCTCCGGCGCGCAGCAGGCCGTAGGCGACCCCGTCCGCGAGGGCCTCCCACGAGGCGGTGACGATGTCGTCGGACACCCCGACCGTGGTCCACTCCCCCACACTGTCGCCCGAGGTGAGCATCACCCTGGTGACCGCGCTGGTCGCGGCGCGGCCGTCGAGGATCCGCACCTTGTAGTCGATCAGGTGGATGCCGGTCAGCGCCGGGTAGAAGCCGCTCAGCGCGCGGCGCAGCGCCTGGTCGAGCGCGTGCACCGGGCCGACGCCCTCGCCGACGGCGACCACCCGCTCGTCCCCGAGCCGCAGCCGCACGATCGCCTCGCTGCGGTCCTCGGCCGCCGAGCGCTCGATCATCACCCGGTAGCTGTCCAGCGTGAACCAGGCGGGCAGCGCACCGACGATCTTGCGGACCAGCAGCTCGAACGAGGCGTCCGCGGCCTCGTACGCGTAGCCGCGGTGCTCGGCCGCCTTGACCTCGTCCAGCACCTCGGTCGCCTGCTCCGGCGACAGCTCCAGGCCGAGCTCGTCGGCCTTGGCCAGCACGTTGCTGCGCCCGGCCAGCTCGCTAACCAGGACCCGCTGCTGGTTGCCGACCGCGCCGGGGTCGACGTGCGCGTACGCGTCGGGCCGCCGGGCGATCGCCGACGCGTGCAGTCCCGCCTTGGTCGTGAACGCCGACGACCCGACGTACGGCTGCCGCGAGGCCAGCGGCAGGTTCGCGAACTCGGCGATGGTCCTGGCGGTCGACGCCAGCTCGGCCAGGCGTCCCGGCGGCAGCAGCTCGTGGCCCCGCTTCAGCTCCAGGCCGGCGATGATCGAGAACAGGTCGGCGTTGCCGCAGCGCTCGCCGTAGCCGTTCGCGGCGCCCTGCACGTGCAGCGCGCCGCCGGACACGGCCACCACGGAGTTGGCGACCGCGCACGCCGAGTCGTTGTGGAAGTGCACGCCCACGCGGACGCCGGACCCGGCGTTCGCCGCGACCTCGGCGACAATGCGGGCAGCGTCGTCGGGCAGCGTGCCGCCGTTGGTGTCGCACAGCGCGAGGGTGTCGGCGCCCGCCGAGATCGCCGCGTCGAGCACGGCGAGGGCGTAGCCGCGGTCGGCCCGGTAGCCGTCGAAGAAGTGCTCGGCGTCGAACACGACCCGCCGCCCGGCGGCCGCCATGTACGCCACCGAGTCGGCCACCATGGCCAGGTTCTCCTCCCTGGTCGTGCGCAGCGCCTCGTCGACGTGCAGCGTCCACGCCTTGCCGACCAGCGTCACGATCGGCGT
>Ga0335075_10014564_pt1 | contig 11805 bp, 9 predicted proteins | sample Lox_Sample_24_FD_206723 | JGI IMG/M metagenome (GOLD analysis project Ga0335075, IMG submission 206723) | Soil microbial communities from Loxahatchee National Wildlife Refuge, Florida, United States - Lox_Sample_2.4 | ecosystem: Environmental > Terrestrial > Soil > Wetlands | place: USA: Florida... | reverse complement strand
GAACTTGGGAAACGGGCGCGACAGATAAGGCGTGTCCTCGCGGGCGAACGCATCGAGCAGCATCTGAAGTCCGGCGAAATGCTGCTCGGCGAGCTTAAGGATGTTCTCCCCTTTGCCGCCGGCGTGTTTGTCTTCGCCGCCTGCCGCGCCGCCGAGCTTGAGATAAATCGCCTCCTCGGTCTTGAGCGCCGGCAGCCCTTCGAATCCTCCGCGGCTCAGCATCGCCGCTTCCAGCGTCAGTTGCGGCGAAAAACCGGCCTTGACTTCCTTGGCGATCGGCGGCGCCCCGCTCTTGTAGTCGATGAGCCGCGCGCCGCCCGAATTCAGAACGTCGATCCGGTCGGCCCGCGCGGAGAGCTTGAATGGCGTTCCGCTTGCGAGCGGCGTCGCGATCGCGCCCTGCCGCTCGACCCAGATCTGCGCAATCGCGCCGCGCGTCTTGCGCTCGAAGGCGAGAAAGAAGTCGAGGCCCTTTTCGATATTGGGCCACTGGAGCGCGAAGGCCGGATCGTCGCGCAGCAGCGCAAAGCGCGCCTTGGCGACCGACAGCAGACGGTCGCGCGCATCAGGCGGGAGGGCGCCGGACGGATAGGCAGCGACAAACTCCTCCAGCGCCGCGTGCCACGCCATTCCCGTTTCGCGTGGGCGCATGTCGCGCTCGACCGGTTCGAGCGCCTTCAGGCGGAGAATATATTCGGCGTAGATCGCATAAGGATCGCGGCGCAGAGTCTCGACCCGGGTCACGCTCAGCGCCTTTGGGCGCAGCTCGACCGGAGGGCGCGGCGCCGGTCGTCGCTGCGGCTTGAAGGCGGCCGGTCGGTCGAGCGCGCGCGCAAACGTAAGATAGCGTTCGCCGCGCTCTTCCGGCTCCTTCACCGCCTCGACGCCGGCGGCGGCCGACATGCGCTGCAAAAACCGCGAGGCGACCGTCGGCTCGCCGTCGCGTTTCTTCGCACGGGCGAGGATCGCCTCGCTTGCGCCGAGCGCGGCGACGAAATCGTGCGCCGTCTGGCCGATGCGCCGCTCCGGCGCAGAGAGGCCGAGCGCCGCACGCATCGGCCGGTTGAGAAAGGCGTCGGTCTCGACCGAAGGCGGCCAGACAGTTTCGTCGAGGCCCGCCAGAAGCACGCGATCGAAGCGCAAGAGACGCGCTTCGAGGAGGCCGAGGATCATGAGACGGGGGTGGCCGCCGCTGGTGGGCGGAGCGCGCGCCGCGGCCAGCGCGTCGTCGAACAGAGCGGCATATTCGTCGAGCGCGGTCGGGAAGCCGCCAACAGCGGCCTCGCTCCATTCGTCCATCAGCGCGGTCAATTGCTCGAGCCCGTGCGCGTCTTCCTGCGCGCCATGCGCTCCCGCAATCGCGGCGGTGAGCGCGGCCCTATGCTGGGAGAGGCAGTCGCCCAACGACGCGAAGGGGCCAAGCGCCCGCAAGGGCGCGAGCGCGGTTACGACATCGCGCGCGAGCGCCTCCCCCGCCTGCCGGTCACGCTCGCTCACGCGGCGGATCGCCGGATGGGCATGGCTGTCCTGGGCCGCCGCGCGCGCCGCCGCGAAGGCGCGATCGAGATCGTCGAGGGTTGCGAGCGGGATCGCGCGAAAGACGGCGAGCTCGAGCGCGCGCGTCGCGGCTTCGATTTGCCCAAGCGAGCGGCCGAAACGGACCGAGGCATGGGCGAGCAGCGCAAGACAAGAGCGCGGCGTGAACTCGATCGCCGCCTTAAGGACGAGCCTGGCGAGCGCGCCCGCCGCGCTTTGCCCGAGCGTGCGTCCGGCCGAATCCTCGACCTCGACGCCCCATCGCGCAAGCTCGGCCGAGACCCGGCGCGCAATCGACGGGTCGGGGGTGATGAGGGCGGCGGTCTTGCCCGGCGTCTCCAGCGTCTCCCGCATCGCGATCGCCAGCGCTACCGCCTCTTCGTTCTCGTTTTCGGCGACGACGATCGCAACGCCCTGAAGCGCCGCGGCGAGGTTGAGCGGCGACAGCGTCCATCCCCGCTCGCGCCAAAGATCGGTCGATTCCGCCGGCCGAAGCGCTTCGCTCAAGAAGGCCGAGCGCGCCGCAAGCTGAGGCGAGGGCGAGCCGAGGCGCGTGACCTCTTCGCGCCTGACGCCGATTAAACCAATCAGCCGATGGAGCAGCGCCTGCGGATGGCCCGCGAGCGAACCGTCGTCGCTTAGGCCGATCATGCCCCATGCGCGCTCGTCGAGATTGAGGTCGAGATCGGGCAGCACGACCGCGCCCTGGGGCGCGCGTGCGATCGCCGCGATGAGCCGGGCGGTCGCGCGATTGGCGCCGGTCGAGCCCGCGATGATGGTCGGGCCGCGCCGCGGGTTATCGAGCGCTCTGATTTCATCGTCGATGAGCAAGGCGATCCGCTTCGCCCGGTCGATGAGGCCGCGCTCGGCCAGCCATTCCGGCCAGTGGGCGAAGGCGATCTTGAGGAAATCGAGGGTGATCCGCCAATAGGGATCATAACGCTCGGGCGCGAGCGTCTCGAGCCGCGACCAGGCCACGCCCTCGATGATCATGTCATCGATCAGCGCGGCGAGATCGCCGGCGAGCGCGTAGGCCTGCGCGGGGGTCGCGGCGACCAAAGCGGGCTCGGCGGGATCGACGATGAGGCGCCCGTCGGCGTCGGCCTGGCGAATCGCGCCCTTGAGCGCCTTTCCCCAGGCGCGCGTCAAGGTCGCGAGCGCATGCCGGCGCGTGAGCGCGCCGACGGCCTCGGGCACAACCACGCGCGGCTCCTCGCCCTCGGGGTCGAAAGGCGTCGCCGTCTCGTCCGGCTCGAAGGCGCCGAGCGGCGCGATGCGCGGCAGGAGCAGGCTGCGCGCGCCGCTCGCCGAGAGCAGCGCCTTGCCCAAAGCCTGAGCGGCGCGCTGCGTCGGCACATAGATCGTGGCGTCGGCCAGCGCCATTGGTCCGCCCGCGCCGGGGAAGCCGTCGATCAGCGCGCCATCGAGAAGCGCGCGGCTCAGTGTCGGCAGAAACGGCGCCCCGGAGGGAATCGTGAACACTCGCGGCGCGCGATGGGCCATGCGCGCCTTTTATGCGGGCCACGCGCGCGAAAACAAGCTGCTCAGCCTCGAAGCGCCGCGGCCAGCCTTTCCCACGCAGTTTCATCCCCAGGAATCCCGAATCGCAGCCAGGTCCGTTCGTCTGCGAACGGGCGGACGAGGATCCCCGCGGCGATGAGCCGCTCGAAGATGGTGCGCGCGTCGTCATGCGCGGCCAGGCGAAAGAGCCGCGTTCCGCCGATCACTCGGCAATCGGCCTTAAGCAGGAGGGCGTCGAGCCGCGGCGCCTCCTTGCCGAGGCGCGCGCGCGTCGCTTCGAGCCAGTCTGAATCGGCGAGCGCGCGAATTCCGATCGCAATCGCCGGGCCGCTGACCGGCCACGGCCCTGAGCCCGCCCGCAAGGGCGCGACGATGTCGGGCGAAGCGAGCGCGAAGCCGAGCCGAAGCCCGGCCAAACCATAGGCCTTGCCGAACGAGCGCAACACGACCGCGCCGCGCGCGGGCAGCATTGGCGCGAGGCTCTGCTGGCCATCGAAATCGGCGAAGGCCTCGTCGACCATAAGGACGCCGCCGCGCCGCGCAAGACGCTCATGCAGCGCCTTGAGCTCGGCGCGCGGAATGATGCGCCCGTCCGGGTTGTTCGGGTTGACCACGATCGCGACGTCGAGATCGTCCATGTCCTTAAGCCGCCTCGCTTCGATGAGACGCGCGCCCGCTGCGGCGAAGGCCGCCGTGAAGCCGCCGTAAGCCGGCGCCAGCGCGCCGGCCGCGCCGCGCGGCATGATGTGCGCGAGCGCCTGGATGAGCGCCTGCGAGCCCGGGCCCGCGACCACGCTTTCCGCCGCGACGCCGTAACGATGCGCCGCCGCCGCCTCGAGCTTTAAGAGCGCTTCCCTCTCCGGCAAGCGCGACCACGCCTCGGGCTCAAGATCCGGCAGCGGATAGGCGCGCGGATTGATTCCCGTGGACAGATCGATCCAGGGCTCGGGCGCGTGCGGCGCGAGCCGGCGCGCGACTTCGAGCGCGCCGCCATGATAGGTGAGCGCCCGGTAATCCGCGGTCCAGTCCGATCCCCCAATCATGTCGCTGTCGCTTTCGTTGCCGCTCGCGCTCGCCGCCTTCAGTCTCGAGGCGCTGGTCGGCTATCCCGAGCCTCTCTATCGGGCGATCGGCCATCCCGTCACCTGGATGGGCCGCTGGCTGGCTGGACTGGAGGCCTGGCTCAACCGCGCGGACGCGAGCGTCGCCGCGCGCCGTGTGCTGGGCGTCGCCGCGCTCCTCATCTATCTCGCTTCGGTCGGATGCGTCGCCTGGCTCGCCGCGCGCGCGCTTCTTCCTCTTGGCCCGCTTGGCTTCGCCGCCCTCGCGCTTCTCGCCGCGAGCCTGCCGGCTGAGCGCAGCCTCGGCGTCCATGTCAGAGCCGTGGCCGACGGACTCGACTCGAGCCTCGCGGACGGGCGCCAAGCGGTCGCGAAGATCGTCGGCCGCAATCCTAATGCGCTGGACGAATCGGGCGTCGCGCGCGCGGCGATCGAGAGCTTAGGCGAGAATTTCTCCGACGGCGTCGTCGCGCCGACCTTCTGGATTGCGCTCGGCGGCCTCGCCGGCGGCGCGCTCTATAAGGCCGTCAACACCGCCGACAGCATGATCGGGCACAAGAGTGACCGCTACGCCGCATTCGGCTGGGCGGCGGCGCGGCTCGACGATCTCGTCAATCTGCCCGCCTCGCGTCTCGCCGCGCTCATGCTCGTTCTGGCCGCCTTATTGACGCCCGGCGCCTCGCCGGGCGAGGCCGCGCGGGCCCTATGGCGCGACGCTTCGCATCACCGTTCGCCGAACGCCGGCTGGCCCGAAGCGGCGATGGCCGGCGCGCTGGGGCTCAAGCTCGCGGGCCCGCGCGTCTATGGAGCGACGCTGGTCGACGACGCTTTCATGGGGCAGGGCAGGCGCGAGGCGACGGCGAGCGACATCCGGCGCGCGCTCAGGCTTTACCGGCGCGCGTGCGTGATCCAGGCGGCGGCGCTCGTGGCTTTGACCATACTGGCTGTGGGACGCGCCGCTATCGGAGGGGGATGACAGGCGCCGGCCTCGACTTCGCCGGATTCCGATACTTCGATCCGCCGGTTGTTTTTGCGCCAGAGGCAAATTCCAATGCTCCGACTTCCAACCTTACTGTGCCTTTTCATCGCGATGAGCAGCGCCGCGATGGCGCAGAACGCTCAACAGAAAAAGCAAGACACCGTCGAAGTCCACGGCAAGGCGCTTCAACTCTCCTGCGCGGAATGGAAGCGCCTTCCGGACGGATCGTGGACGAGCATCGGCGCGCTTCTCGTCGGGACGGAGACAATGAATGTGACCTTGCGCGGCAAGGAAACGAACGTCCTGAATGCGAAATGTGGAGACACGCAAGACCCGATTATCACCCCGGCGAAAACCGCCGAACCGACGCGCCATGCGCGGCGCGGACATCACCATGCGGAGCCTGCTGACTAGGGTCCCGCGCAATTTGCGACGGCGCCTGTCGAGGCCGCGGATGAGCCCGGAGCGGAGCGCCCCGCGATCGCGCAGGCGAGGCAAAGAGACGTCAATGGACGGTTGATCACTTCGGCCCATTTGATGACGCAGCGCGCCGCCTCGCCTTTCGCTGGCCGTGCGTCTCGAGGCGCCAGAGCGGCGAAACGAGCTTCCAGCTGGTGAAGTCTTTCATGTAGTTCAAAGCGATGTCCTGTAGAACCTGCTTCCTGGCGCTCGCAAGAAACCGGTCGCGGTCAAGCGCATGAGGCCCGAGTTCCTCAGCGACGGGATCGGCCATGCCGCGCAATCCAATCGCGCAAACGTTGTCGGGAAGGAACACGGTCGCGAACTCGACGCCGGCATAGGCAAGGAAGCGTTCCACATTGCGGATGGCGTCGGCGACCAGGTTCGCATCATGAAAGGAAATGACGGCGTTTTCAGACACAACCGGAAGCAAGCTCATAACGTCGGAAAACGCCGCCACCACGGTGTGCTCGCCGTCGATCATCACGAGATCGGCGCGAGCCTTGATTTCAGCGTGGGGAACCTCAGCGGCGTCCAGGTCGAATGTCGTAAGCTTGGCAAGACAGCTCTCTGGGAGAACGCTCTTCAACACCTCGAGCATTCGCGCCGTCGAATTGCCATTATAAACAAAGGAGCGGCCGAATGCGTCCGGATGTTCGAGCGGCCGCGGATCGATCGAGATCGCCATTCGGCAATGCGGATCGGCGAGATGCGGCGCGAGCGTGCCGCCGAGATGAGACCCGACCTCGGCATAGACGTAACCGTTGAAGCGCGATCTGATCAGCCTTTGCAGGCGAAGCAATGAAACCTTGTCGTTATGAGAAGTCTGGCTCTCGACGACGAATACGCTGGCGTCAGCCGCGTTGACGGCGTTCGCCAGCTTGATCTCCAAATCCGAATGGTCAGCCTGGGGCCGCAGGTCTGCGGACTGCATGTCTTTTTTCATCCCGATTCTCCGGAGATCAATACGCGGATCGTTCCAGATGCGGCGCGCGCGCGAAGTTAAGAGAGCGCAGCCGTTCCGGGCCGAGCCATATTAGCGGGAATTGCCGGCTTCCTGAATGGCGCCGGTCGTCGCACGGATCCGGATCCACAGGGCAGGCTTCGCCTACGGCGTAGCGTTAGCGCGGGTGATTTCGGGTCGACCCGAGGGCGTCATTGCGACCCCGGGGCTTTTGGTCCGGGGGCGACCAGTCCAGGGGGATGACATTTTCTTGACAAGTCGCCCGGCGCTTTGTTACTGTTTTTTGGAAGCGAGCGACGAGTCCGCTCGCGCCTTCCTCTGCGGCGGACGCTCGCGAATTGGCGAAAAGAAAACGAGGGCAAGCCTTTGAAAACAAACGATCCCGCGAAATGAGCGATTTCGCACCCATGAATGATGTCAAAGACTTACGGCAGCGTCGCGAAACGCTTCATTTCGCGTGGCGAAATGGAGCCCGTTGATTTTCCTGGTTTTCCGTTTCGTCGAAGCCCGAAACGAAATGGCCGCGAAGTCGATGGGCCGCCCCCGGGCTCGCGCGGAAATGGCGCCGCAGCCCATTGAAATCGCTCAAAACGGACGCGGGAATGACGTTTAGCGCAAGGCCGCCAGCAGCCCGTCGAGATCGAGATGCGCCTCGCAATGATCGGCGAGCTTGTCGAGCGTCCGCTCGATCGTCAACTCATAATCGACCCCGCTCGTCGTTCCGAGCGACGCCAGCCACGCCGCGCGCTGGCGGTCGTCGGCGAACAGGCCATGCACATAGGCGCCGGCGATCCGGCCGCTTTCGGACACCGCCCCGTCAAGCTCGCCATTGGCGAATCGAAGCAGCGGCCGCGCGCAGTCTGGCCCCTTCGTTTCGCCGACATGCATCTCATAGCCCCGGAACGGCGCGCCATTCATGAGGCACGCGCCCTCGGCCTGGCTCAGCATTTTCTTAGCTGTCAGCACGGTCTCGACGTCAAGCAGGCCAAGGCCCTCGATCTCGCCGGGCGGCCCCTCCATGCCCTGTGGATCGGACACGCGTTTGCCCAGCATCTGATAGCCGCCGCACAGGCCGAGCACCCGTCCGCCGCGCCGCGCATGCGCGAGAAGGTCGATGTCCCAGCCTTGCTCACGAAAGAATTTGAGATCGGCGATCGTCGCCTTGCTGCCGGGCAGGATGATGAGATCGGCGAGCGGCAGCGGCTCGCCGGACTTGACGAACACGAGCCGCGCGGAACGCTCCATGCCGAGCGGGTCGAAGTCGTCGAAATTGGCGATGCGCTTGAGCATCGGAATGGCGATGGTGACCGCGCCCTGCGCCCGCGGCTTTCGGTCGCCGAGCCCGAACGCGTCTTCCGCCGGCAGGCTCGCGGCGTCGGCGAGGAACGGCAGCAGGCCGAAAGCGCGCCAGCCGGCGCGCTCGGCGATCGCCGCCATCGCGCCCTCGAACAGGCTGGCGTCGCCGCGAAACTTATTGACGATGAAGCCGACGATCATCGCCGCGTCCTCGGCCGCGATCGCCGCCTTGACCCCGAGAATCTGGGCGAAAATGCCGCCGCGATCGATGTCGCCGATCAGCGCCACAGGGCAATTGGCGGCGCGGGCGAAGCCCATATTGGCGATGTCACCCTCGCGCAGGTTGATTTCGGCTGCGCTGCCGGCGCCTTCGACGAGCACGAGATCGGCGCCGGCGCTCACGCGTCCGTAGCTGTCGAGCACGGCGCTCATCAGCTTGGGTTTCAGCGCCTGGTATTCGCGCGCCCGCGCGTTACCGATGATTTTGCCCTGGAGGACGACCTGCGCGCCGATTTCGCTTTGCGGCTTCAAAAGCACCGGGTTCATATGCACGCTCAGTGGAACTCCGCACGCCCGCGCCTGCAAGGCCTGGGCGCGGCCGATCTCGCCGCCGTCGTCGGTCACTGCGGCGTTGTTCGACATGTTCTGCGGCTTGAACGGGTGGACGCGAAGCCCGCGCCGCGCGAAGGCGCGGCAAAGACCAGCGACGATCAGCGACTTGCCGACGTCCGAGCCGGTTCCCTGGAACATCAGCGAGCGTGCGGTCAAAACTCGATCGCCTCCTGCGCGCGCACGCCAGCAGCAAAATGATGCTTGACGAGCCCGAATTCGGTGACGCAGTCAGCCGCCTCGATCAGTTCCGGCTTGGCGTTGCGACCGGTGACGACGACATGCAGGCTCGCGCGCCGCCCGACAAGCGCCGCGACCACTTCGGCCAGCGGCAGGTAGTCATAGCGCAGCGCGATGTTGAGCTCGTCGAGCACGAGAAGGCGGATCGACGGATCGGCCATCATGCGCCTGGCCTCCGCCCAGGCCGCGCTCGCCGCCTCAACGTCGCGGTCGCGGTCCTGCGTCTCCCAGGTGAAGCCCTCGCCCATCGTGCGCCATTCGACCTGGGTCCCGAAGCGCTCGGCCGCCAGGCGCTCGCCGGTCGACCACGCGCCTTTAATGAACTGCACCACGCCGACCCGCGCGCCTCGCCCGAGCGCGCGCAAGACAAGTCCGAAGGCGGCCGTCGACTTGCCCTTGCCCGGGCCGGTGTGGACGATGAGGAGGCCTTTTTCGAGAATCGGCTTCGAGGCGACCTCGGCGTCCTGGACCGCCTTGCGGTTGGCCATCTTCGCTTTGTGGCGGTCCGCGTCGTCGTTCATGTCGTTCTCGCAAAGAGGAGATGAGGGTCCAATTCTGAGGCCTAGCGCTTGAGATCGAACCGCGCAAATCGCTACAAGCGCGACGCATACTAAGCTCAGGTTGTATCCGGTAGCGCAGAATCCCGGGGCCGAACTCCACCGATTTGGGATGTCCACGAACCCGGACAATGCTGTTAAATTTGCTGTTGCCTGGGATAAGCCTATCGGAGTTTGTGCGCCCGTCGTCGCAGTGACCCGGGGCTAACTGCAACTGTTGGCGTGTATCCATCAGCGGACACCCGAGGACCACGAAAGGATGGGTTCGCTAGTCGCACCACGGCGGCAATTCCTCTGCGGCTTGGCCGCGGCGGCGATATGCGCGCCTGCGGTCGTGCGGGCCTCGAGCCTCATGAATGTCAGCGCCAGATTTTGCGCTTCGGCGGGCGCGGCCTCGTCCTGGGGGACCACTGAGGAGGTTGTCGCCTGCCTGCAGCACGAAATGGAGCGTCGATTCGCCGAAACGCTGTTTGGCGCGGAGAATCTTTCATCCGATGCTGAAATCGCCCACCTGGCATGGCGCCCAATCGTCGCGGACGCCAGGATCACGGCGCTGTGGGAGCTGAGAACCCGATTCGGCCTTCGCGGGGCGCGCCCCAAACCGCTCGAAGAGATCCCCGCCGAAGTGCGGGCCAGCCTCTTGTCGATGCTTGAGGCGTCTCGCGATTTGGGCGCCGCGGGGGACAGAAGCGCTCCACGCTCAATTTGACAACCCCGCGCGAAGCTGGAACATAAACGTCAAGCACGGTCCCTCGGTTTCGCCCGAGGGTGAAAAGGGAACACGGCAGGCTTTACGCCGATCCGTGGCCGCCCCCGCGACTGTAAGCGGCGTGCCGACGCTCTTCGCCACTGGACTCTCGTCAGTCCGGGAAGGCGGCGCCGGCGATACGCCGTGAGCCAGGAGACCTGCCGTGCGCCGATGAATTCCGCGAGGCCGCCGGAGGGGCGGCCAAGGAGCGTTCATGATCGCCCGACAAGATCCCGATTTGGCGCCGCGCTTGTTGTTCGTCCGGCTGGACTGACGCGGCCCATGAGCGCCGACAGCGGTTATTCCGCCGCCGCCACCCTGCTCGTCTGCATCACCTGCAAGTCGGACGATCGGCGGATGGGGTCAGGTCTGTTCGAAGCGCTGAGCCGGCGTCTTGCGGCGGAGCGCGACATTGCGCTCAAGCCCGTCGAATGCCTGTCCGTGTGCAAGCGGCCGTGCACGGTCGCGCTCGCGGCGCCCGGCAAATGGACCTATGTCGTCGGCGACTTGACGCCGGAATCCCACCTCGAAGACATCGTCATTGCCGCGCGCCTCTATGCCGCCTCGCCCACCGGGATCGTCCCCTGGCGTGAGCGGCCGCTTGCCTTCCGCAAGGGCGTCGTCTCGCGCACCCCGCCGCTCTCGCTCGCCGAAACTCCGCTTAACTGAAAAGGTTGGCTCTCCATGCTCGCCAAGACGTCCGTCACCATCGTCACCGGCTTTCTCGGGGCCGGCAAGACGACGCTGATCCGCCATCTTTTGGCCAACGCCGGCGGCCGCCGCCTCGCGCTCATCATCAATGAATTCGGCGATGTCGGCGTCGACGGCGATCTCGTCAAGGGCTGCGTCGGCGCGGCCTGCCCGGAAGACGCGATCATCGAGCTTGCCAACGGCTGCATATGCTGCACGGTGGCGGATGATTTCGCCCCCGCCATCATGGGCCTGATCGCGTACGAGCCGAAACCGGATCATATCGTCATTGAAACCTCGGGCCTCGCCTTGCCCAAGCCGCTCATCAAGGCCTTCGACTGGCCGGACATGCGCTCGAAGCTCACGGTCGACGGCGTCGTCGCGGTGGTCGACGCCGCCGCCGTCGCCGAGGGCCGTTTCGCCGACGATCCGGCGCGCGTCGCCGAGCAGCGTCGGGCCGACCCGTCGCTCGATCACGACAATCCGCTCGAGGAGGTCTACGCGGACCAGCTTATGAGCGCCGATCTCGTCGTCCTCAATAAGGCCGATCTCGTCGACAAGGATGAGCTTGCGGCGGTCAAGGCGCAAATCGCCGCCGCCGTGCCGCGCTCGGTCAGAATCGCGGCCGCGCGCGAGGGCGCGATCGACCCCGACGTGCTCATCGGCATGAACTCCGCGGCCGAGGACGACCTCGCCGCGCGTCCTTCACATCATGACGCCGCGGGCGAGCACGATCATGATGATTTCGACACGTTCGTCGTTGCGATTCCCGCCGTCCGCGATCCCGATGCGCTCATCGATCGCCTCGTTCAAACGACGCGCGCGCATGACATCCTGCGCGTCAAGGGCTTTGTCGAAGTTGCGGGCAAGCCGATGCGGATGCTCGTGCAAGGCGTAGGGTTGCGCTTCCGGCGCGACTTCGAACGGCCGTGGGCGGCGGGCGAGCCGCGCGCCAGCCGGCTCGTCGTCATCGCCGAGCGCGGCGTCGACCGCGACGCCGTCGCGGCGGCGCTCGGCGCGTAATCAGCGCGATGCACGTTCCCCGCATCGAGACGAGGACGCTCGACGAAACGGTCGAAGCGGTCGACCTCGGGCAGACGCCGGCGGACGTCGTGTTCCTGTCTTTCTCCGACAGCGACCTCAAC
>Ga0335075_10014563_pt1 | contig 11806 bp, 13 predicted proteins | sample Lox_Sample_24_FD_206723 | JGI IMG/M metagenome (GOLD analysis project Ga0335075, IMG submission 206723) | Soil microbial communities from Loxahatchee National Wildlife Refuge, Florida, United States - Lox_Sample_2.4 | ecosystem: Environmental > Terrestrial > Soil > Wetlands | place: USA... | reverse complement strand
CTCCGCGATGGAGCAGATCGACCTGGCCACTCCGAACAGCCAGCTGGTCCCCAACGACCGGGTCGACAGCTCCGAGGCCAAGCGCCTGGCCGCCGCGATCAACCGCATGCTGGGGCGCCTCGAGGCCGCCCGGCGCGAGGCCGGGCGGGCGGCGATCCAAGCCCAGGAGCGCGAGCGCCGGCGGATCGCCCAGGACCTTCACGACGAGGTCAACCAGGCGCTGACCGCGGTCTCGCTGCGCCTTCAGGCCTCGATCGAGCACGCGCCGGGGCCGTTGCGGCGCGAGCTGAACGAAACCAAGCGCCTGGCCGGTCAGGCGATGGAGGAGCTGCTCGCGCTGGCGCGCCAGCTCCGGCCCGCCGTGCTCGACGACCACGGCCTGCTGCCGGCGCTGCACAGCCAGGTGCGCGACTTCTCCGACCAGACCGGCATCAAGGCCTCGTTCGACGTCCGCGGCCCGGTGTCGCGACTCACGCCCGAGCAGCAGCTGGTCGTCTACCGAGTCACCCAGGAGAGCCTGTCCAACGTGGCCCAGCACTCGGGCGCGAAGACCGTCGACGTGGAGCTGTCCTTCATCGGGCGCACCGTCCTGCGGATCAACGACGACGGGCAGGGGTTCGCCTCACGCCGCGAAGGCGGCCTTGGGCTCTCGGGCATGCGCGAGCGGGCGCTGCTGGTGGGCGGGCACCTATCGATCTGGTCGGGACTCGGCAAGGGAACGCGAGTGGAGCTCACGCTGGCATGAGACAAGGAGGTCTTTAGTGCGAATCCTGGTGGCAGACGATCACGGCATCGTCCGGTCGGGCATCAAGCTGTTGCTCGACCGGCAGCCCGGGCTGGAGGTCGTGGCCGAGGCGGCCGACGGCGTCGAGGCCGTCGAGCAGGCGCTCAGCACCCACCCCGACCTGTGCATCCTCGACGTCGGCATGCCCCGTATGACCGGCCTCCAGGCCGCGCGCGAGATCCGATCACACCAGCGCGACGTGCTCGTGCTGATGCTCTCGATGCATGACGACGAGCACTACCTGTTCGAGGCGCTCAAGGCCGGCGCGTCGGGCTACGTGCTCAAGCGCGAGGCCGACCAGGACCTCGTGGGCGCGGTCCACGCGGTCGGTCGGGGCGAGGCGTTCCTGACCAACGCGGCCGAACGGTCGATCATCCGCCGCTGGATGGCAGGCGAGGACGGAGGGCCGGCGATTTCGCTCACTCCGCGCGAGGAGGAGGTGGTCAAGCTGATCGCCGAGGCCTACACCAACGCCCAGATCGCGCAGATCCTCCACCTGGCCGAGAAGACCGTCGAGTCACACCGCGCCAACGTGCTGCGCAAGCTGGGCATGCGCGACCGCGTCGAGCTGGTCCGCTACGCCATCCGCCGGGGTCTCGTCGAAGCCTGACGTAGCATCGCTCCGGTGCGCGCGCCGGTCGACCACATCGCCGCCCCAGCCTTTCCCCGCCTCGCTTGGATCAACGGCCGCCCGGAGGGGTTCCCGATGCTGGTCGAGTTCTGGGACTTCTGCCGGGTCCAATCGATCCGCACGCTTCCCTACATGAAGGCATGGCAGGAGCGATACCCCGAGCTGACCGTCGTCGGCGTGCATGCCGCCGGGTTCGCGCCCTCGGCTGACCCCGAGGCGGTCAAGGCGGCCGTCGACCGCCTGCGCATCCCCTACCCTGTGGCGATCGACGCCGACTACGAGGTCTGGGGGCTCTACGGGAACCTGGGCTGGCCCGCCCGCTACCTGTTCGATGAGCGCGGCATGCTGCTCCACTACCACTACGGCGAGGGTGGCTACGAGGAGACCGAGCGGGCGATCCAGGAGCTGCTCGGGATCAACGCCGCGCCGGTGCTCGTGCCCTTCCGGCCCGAGGAGGCTCCCGACGCGACCCTCGAGCCCCAGACCGACGACGTCGAGGGCCCGTACTCGGGCCCCTACCGGGCCGGCTCGGTGTGGGCCGTGCTCGACGGCGCGGGCACCGTGACCGTCAACGGCCGGACGCTGCAGGTCGAGCATCCCGGCGCATATGAGCTGATCGCGCACGGGCACAGCACCGGCGGGGAGCTTGCGCTTCAGATCGGCGACGGCGTGCGCTGCCACGCCGTCTGCTTCACGCCGGGTCTGGCCTCCGGGTCGCCAGGATCCTGACGCCGACCTCGGGCAGCCGGCCGGCGACGATGTCGGCCTCCTCGGTCGCCCGCAGGCCCGGTGGGAGCTCCCACCGGTACAGGTACGGACCGCGGGCCGGCGGACCGAGCTCGAACCACTCGCCGAGCGTGTCCTCGAGCGTGGCCAGATCGTGGATGTGGTGGCGCAGGAAGGCCACGATCTCCTCGGGCGTGCCGGGTGCGTGCCCGGCGTGGTCATGCGCGTCGGGTCCGCGGTGCTCGAGCCACCAGCCCGCCGCTCGCTCGTCGAACCGGGCGGCGTCGATCTCGTCGAGGACCAGCGGCCCGCCAGGCCGGACCATGTCGGCCAGCCGGCGGCACGACTCGCGCAGCGGCTCGACGTGGTGCAGCGAGACGACCGCGACCGCCGCATCGAAGCTTCCGGCCGGCTCGCTCAGCTCCAGCAGCGGGATGGGCCGGACGGGATCGCCCGTAGACGCGGGGTCGATCGCCACCACCTCGTAGCCCGACGCCGTCAGGGCCGTGGCAAGCTCACCGCTCCCGGCGCCCACCTCGAGCACTCGGGCGGGCGCCGGCGGCAGCGATTCGCGGACGAAGTCAAGGACGCTCGGGTCAAGCATGAGCATCGAGCAGGTTGACGAGCTCGGGCGGACCGTCGTCGCCCACGATCGCCGCGAACCCGGGCCGGTAAGGGCTCTCGCGCGGCGAGTCGCCCAGCCACGCCGGCTCGTGCACCCAGCTGCCCGTGTTGAGCAAGCGGCTCCATTCGCTGCGATCATCGCCCGGGAGCGGACCGGCGCGGTGGGTGTGCCCGAAGATCACGTGCTGCGACGGTACCTGCAACCTGGAGAGCACCTCCCCGAACGCGCGCAGCGCCGCCCGGCGTAGCTCGACCCCGGAGACGTCGGCGCGCAGGGGCCCGAGGCCTGCCCGATTGAGCCCGGCCACGAGAACCGGGAACAAGGTCGACAGCGCGCGCCGCCCTCGGCCGGCGCCGCTCAGCCGCTGCCACGCCCGTATCTGGAAACTGCCGTCCCCGCCACTTCCGCGCAGCCCGCCGCTCTGCGCCACCGTGTCGATCCAGGCATACATCGGCGCCAGCGCCGCCTCGTAGTCCTCGGCGCGAGCTGGGCCGCCGGCGGCTTCGCCGGTCAGCCGCACCGTCAATCCGGCCCCCAGCCGCTCGATGATCGGCACCGTGTTGTGGCGGTCGCCGTAGTGGCCGTGGATCGCGTAGGTGTCATCACGGAGCCACACGCCTGGGTAGGCCACCCGCACGCGCGCCGGCGCGAGCGCCTCGACGACGGCACCGAGCGCCTCCCGCGGATCCCACGTCACGTCCGACTCGAGTCCGAGCGGAGTCGGATCCCGCCGCTCGAGCCAGCCACGAAGTAGGGCGTGATCGTGGTTACCCGCCACGACGACCACCTCGCCGACCGCGCCGCCGAGCTCGCGCAGGACCGGTGCGGCCTCGCTCAGAGCCCGGCGCAACGGCCCGTGGCGCAGCTCGAGCGTGTCGCCTAGGAGTACCAGCCGATCGCATCCCGCCAGCGCGGCGATGAGCGCCGCGCGCTCGCGCTCGCGGCGCAGCACGTCCTGGCGTCCGCGGGCGCCCAGGTGCAGATCGGAGACGACGAGGGTGCGCAGGGCCCTTTGGCCCTTACGCCGCCATGCCCTGGCGAATGACCTTGGGCAGCATGAAACGAACGTCCTCGTGCACGACGTCGAGCTCGCGGACGTCGGTCGTCCCGCGCGAGCGGAAGAACTCGACGAGCCGCTGCACGAGCTCCTCTGGCGCACTCGCGCCTGAGGTGATGCCGACCACGCGCTTATCGGCGAGCCACTCCTCGCGCACCTCGCCCTCCGCGTCGATCAGATACGAGTCGGCGCCGTGCTCGCGCGCCACCTCGACCAGCCGGTTGGAGTTTGACGAGTTGCGCGAGCCGATCACCAGCACCAGGTCGCACTGCGCAGCGAGCTGCTTGACCGCGGCCTGGCGGTTGGTCGTCGCGTAACAGATGTCATCTGTGCGGGGGCCGATGATCGACGGGAAGCGCCGGCGCAGGCGGTTGATGATCGCGCGCGTCTCGTCGACCGAAAGGGTGGTCTGCGAGATGTATGCCACCCGGTCCGGGTCGGCCACCTCGAGCCGGTCGACGTCGTCCTCGGTCTGGACGAGCACGATGTCCTCGGGCGCCTCGCCCATCGTGCCCTCCACCTCCTCGTGGCCGGCATGGCCGATCAGCACGATCGTGTAGCCGTCGGCCGCGAACCGTTTGGCCTCAACGTGGACCTTGGTGACGAGCGGGCAGGTCGCGTCAATCGTCTGGAGCGTTCGCTCCCGCGCGTTGGCGTGGACGCTCGGGGCAACGCCGTGGGCGGAGAACACCACGGTGGCGCCCTCAGGCACGTCCTGCTCGGAGTCGACGAATACCGCGCCGCGCGCCCTGAGCTGCTCCACCACGTACTTGTTGTGGACGATCTCCTTGCGGACATACACCGGCGCACCGTAGAGCTCGAGAGCACGCTCGACGGTCTGGACGGCCCGGTCGACGCCCGCGCAATAGCCACGCGGCGCCGCGAGCAGGAGCTTTTCTGGCGCAGACCCCACGAAAGCCAGTGTAGGGAGCAAAACGAAAAGGTAGCCTTGGACCTCCCGACCCCGTTCCGCCCGGAGCCCTCCGATGCCGCAACGACACCTGGATCGCCTCAGCTCGACCGACGCATCGTTCCTGCACCAGGAGGGACCGACCTCGCACATGCACATCGGCGGCGTGCTGGTGTTCGAGGGACCGCCGCCCGACTTCATCGACTACCTCGACCACGTCCGCGGTCGCCTGCATCTGGTGCCGCGCTACCGGCAGAAGCTGACCACGCCGCCGCTCGAGACCGGCCGTCCGCTGTGGGTCGACGATCCGGACTTCAACCTCGAATACCACGTCCGTCACACCGCCCTGCCCTCCCCGGGCACGGAGGAGCAGCTGTTCCTGCTCGCGGCGCGGATCGCCTCGCAGCCGCTCGACCGTGACAAGCCGCTGTGGGAGAACTGGATCGTTGAGGGGCTCCAGGGCGATCGCTTCGCCCTGATCTCCAAGGCCCACCACTCGCTGGTGGATGGCATCTCCGGCGTCGATTTGGCCACCGTGCTGCTCGACCTCGAGCGCTCGCCGCAGCCTGCTCCCGAAGATCTCGAGCCGTGGCGGCCCAGGCCCGAGCCCTCGCCCGCCGAGTTGGTCGCGGCCGGCGTGCGCGGGATGGTCAACGTCGCCGGGGGCCTCGTCTCGCGAGCGGTGGGCGCCGCCACCCGTCCGGGCAACTCGCTCGGCGTGCTGCGTGACGCCGCCGAGGGCGTCGGCGAGATCGTCTGGGCCGGACTCAATCCGGCTCCGCAGACGCCGCTCAACGTCGAGATCGGTCCGCACCGCCGCTACGCGGTGGTTCGCCACCAGCTCGCCGACTACAAGACGGTCAAGAACGCGTTCGGTGGGACCGTCAACGATGTCGTGCTGACCGTCGTCTCCGGCGCACTGGCCCGTTGGTTTCAGTCGCGGGGGATCCGGACCGAGGGTCTGGAGATGCGGGCGCTCGTGCCGGTGTCGGTCCGCACCGACGCGGACCGGGGCACGCTCGGCAACCAGCTCGCCGCGATGCGCGCTCCGCTGCCGGTCTACATCGAAGACCCGGTGGCGCGGCTACGGTTTGTGCGCAGGGCGATGGACGGGCTCAAAGAGTCCAAGCAGGCCGTGGGCGCCGCGACGCTCGCCGCGGTCAACAACCTCGCGCCACCGACCATCCTCGCGCAGGCCTCCCGGCTCCAGTTCTCCACGCGGCTGTTCAACCTGCTCGTGACGAACATCCCCGGGCCGCAATTCCCGCTCTACGTGCTCGGCCGCCAGCTTCAGGACCTGTTCCCGCTCGCCTTCCTGCCCCGCAATCATGCGCTCGCGGTGGCGATCATGTCCTACGACGGCGGGTTGGACTACGGGCTGCTCGCCGACTACGACGCACTGCCCGACATCGACGTGATCACGGCCGGGATCGACGAGTCGCTGCGCGAGCTGCTTCAGGCGGTGCCGCGCGCCGGCGAGGCGGAGACGCCCGGCAACGGAAAGGCGGCCGGCGCCGGAAAGCGTCGCAGCGGAAAGGCCGCCGGGGCCGGAAAGCCCCGCGACGGCGCGCCGGCCGGCCCCACCCAGATCCTGCCGTCGGGCACCTCGCGTTCCCAGCGCGGACCGGCCGCCGACATGCGGGCGAAGCGAACCGCCCGCTCAGGGACCGCTCGCAAGCGGCCCGAAGCCTGATCAAAGCTCGCTAGGCGCCGTCAACCGCTTGCCGTTTTCCCTGCAAGCGACTAGCGTTCAAGACCGCATGGGCGATTTGATCGGACCCGACGAGGTGGCCTTCCGGCTTGAGCTGACCCCGGCTCAGCTCAAGATCGTCCATACCGCGCTGAAATCGCTGTTCGACGACCTCGGTCACGAGGAACGCGACGTCAAGCAGGTGGTGCAAGCGGTGCTGGCCAAGCTGCCCGGCGAGCACGACATCCGCGCGATCGACCTCGATCGCGAGCTGCGCCGAACCGCGCCGGCCTGACGAACCGCGCCTCCCTAACTCAGAACCCGAGCGCGAACTTGGCGTCCTCGCTCATCCGCTCGGGCGTCCAGGGCGGCGAGAACGTCATCGTCGGCTGGACCTCCTCGACGCCATCCAGCTCGCCGACGAACTCCTCGATCTGCTCCGACACCTGAGGACCGATCGGGCAGCCGGGACTGGTGAGCGTGTAGGTGACCCGGACCGACGGTCCGGTGATCTCAACGTCGTATATGAGGCCAAGCTCGACGAAATCGAGTCCCAACTCGGGGTCGATCACGTCGCGCAGAGCATCTGTCACGTCTTCGATAGTTGCCATTGCGTGATCAGTTTATGAGACCCGGCCAGGTTCGTACTTGCGTGCAGTACACCGTTTTGTGTAGGTTTTGCCGATCGTCGACTTCGATGAAACCTCCGCCACTCTGCGCTGCTGCGGAGATGAGGACCGGTCAACGCAGGGGAGCCGCCGCCAGGCGATGGTACGGGCTCTCCGCGCCCAGACCAATGTGACCGTCGATCTGAGCGAGCTGGCCTTCGCGGACTCATCGGTGATGATCGACCTCGCCGTCCTGGCTCGCCGGCTTCGAGCGCGCGGACGGGCGATCCTCGTACGCGGCGCACAGCCCCAGGTGATGGCCCTGATCAAGCACGTGGGCCTGCACCGGCTACCGGCGGTGACCTTCGAGGGGCCGTCGCCGGTCTTCGCCTGAGGCGCCGCCGACGATCTTTATGAGGCGCTAGCCCGGGACGACCTCGGCGGCGCCGTTTGGATGCTCGATCGCCTCGGGCGGCTCGCGCAACAGGTCGGCGACGTCGGACCCTTCCTCGCCAAAGCGCGGGAACCGCTTGCCCTCGGCCTCGCCGATCGCGACGAGCTGCTCGCCAACTGCCCGCATGTCCTCGATCAGGCGCCGGCGCTCACGCCAGACGGTCTCCGCGCTGCGGGCCAGTTCGCGCGCCCGCATCTCGGCGGCCTCGAGCGTCTCTTCGGCCTCGCGCCGCGCCCCGGCCCGCATCTCCTCGGTCTCGCGCTGAGTCGAGGTCCGCAGCCGCTGGGTCTCGCGCTGAGCCGTCTCGCGCAGCTCGGTCGTCTCGCGAGCGGCCGTGTCGCGCATCTCCGTGACCTCCCGGTCGGCAGCCTCACGCAACTCCGACACCTCGCGGTCGGTGCTCGCCCTCAGCTCGCTGGTCTCGCTGATGGTGTCCTCGCGTAGCCGGCTCGCGTCCTGCCGGGCCGCCTCGCGCGTGTCGGCGGCCTCGCGCTCGGCCGCCGCCCGTAGCTCCTGGATTTCGTCCTCGGCCTTCTCGAGGCGGTCATCCGCCTTGTTCCGCGAACGGGCGGTGATTTCCTCGGCGGTCTCGTGAGCACGCTGGAGGATCTCGCGCGTCTCCTCGCTCACCTCGTCGAGGGCGTGGCGGACGGCCGCCTCGGGCGAGGACGACATTTCCAGCTCGGTGATCAGCCGGCTCATGCGCTCGACGTAGCGATCGACAGCCGCGCGGTCATAGCCACGCAGCGCCACCGGGAACTCGACGTCTCGCGCGTCCTTGAGAATGCGATCGCGATCGGCCGCGGTCAGGACGCGACCGGCACCGAACCGCCGACCCGGGCGCTCCTCCTCCTTGGCCGCCACCGCACCGACTAACTCCGCCGCCTGGCTCTCGACCTCGGCCGAGATTCCGGCGTCCTTTTCGTCACCCGTCCCGTTTCCCCGCATCGACGAACGCGCCATGGCCAAAGCTCCCTTCCCTCACTTGTCGTTCGAGGTCCCCCGTGGCGTCTCATACGAGCCTCCACAGCTTCAAGCTACCTCCTCGGTCAAGCGCGGGTTGAGGGTTGGCGAGGATTGGTGCACCTGTGGACTAGCCTTGTGTGAGTAAGTGATTGCCCTGCTTCTCATCCTCTGGCCACTGGCCGAACTATTTGTCCTGATCAAGGTCGCGGAGGCGATCGGGGTGCTCTACGCGATCCTGCTGCTCGTGCTGAGCTGGCCGCTCGGGACCTGGGCGCTGCGCTCGCAGGGACGCGCCGCGTGGCGGCGGCTGTCGGCCGCCGTCGCGGCGGGCCGATCGCCCGGGCGCGAGGTGCTCGACGGTGCGCTGGTTCTGATCGGCGGCCTGCTCCTGATCGTGCCCGGATTCATCTCCGACGCGCTCGGCCTCCTCGCGCTGTTCCCGCCGACGCGCGCGCTCTTCCGCCGCCACCTCGCGGCCAACCTGCAGAGCCGGGTCCTCGTCGGGGCGACGCGCTTGCACCGCACCCAGCCTCCGTACGACGTGGACTCCACCGCGACCGACCTCGACCCGCCTGCGCTGCGCGGATGAGCGCGGCGCGGTCCGCACTGCGCACGCTCGCGTTCGGCGATCTCGACGGGACCGCGTGGGGCGCGGGCTGGTTCTCGGACCCCGCCGCGGGGCTCACCGCGCTCGGAGCCGGAACGGAGGACGCCGTGATGTCGAGCCTGCGTCTCTCAACCGGCGCGGACGGCGACGGATGGCGCCTGGACGGCGATCTCGCCGAGCTCATCGTCTCGCCCGCGGGCGAGGAGGTGACCGTGCGCAGCGATGACGGGCAGATCGAGGGCTCAGATCAGCTGTGTCGCGTTACCGGCCGCTTCAAGCTCGGCGGCGCCGAGCGGCTCCTCGACTGCATCGGCGTGCGCACGTGGCTCACGACGGACATCGATCTCGGCCGGTTCGAGTCGATCCGCGCGGTGGCGACGTGGTTCGAGCCGGGCGAGGCGCTGGCTCTGACCGCATTCCGGGCCCGCAAGGCGAAGGCGCACGACGGCGACGCGTTGACCGGTGCGGTGCTCGGTCCCGACGGCTCACCGCCCGTCGAGGAGCCGCGGCTGTCGACCACCTACGGCGCCGAGGGTTGGCCGATACGCGCCGGGCTGGAGCTATGGCTGGCCGCCGCTGAGGACTCAGAGCAGCAATTTCCGCGGCGCGCGTCCGGAGAGGCGACCGGACCCCGGGCGCAGGGCGCCACCGCCGATGGCCTCGAGCTTCGCGCCGAGCCGTTTCGCTGGCATAGCCGCGGCCGCGACGGCGCCGGGATTTACATCCTGGCCCGGCGGCGATGAGCCGCATCGAGGCGGTGGTCTCAGACTTCGGCGGGGTGCTCACGACACCGCTGCATGACTCGTTCGTGGGCGCGGTGCAGTCCTCGGGGATCTCACTCGAGGAGCTGGGCAAGGCGATGGCAGCGGTCGCGGAGCGAGACGGCACCAACCCGTTGTTCGAGCTCGAGACGGGGCGGATCAGCGAGGCGGCGTTCCTCGGGCGGCTGTCCGACGAACTGTCGGCCCAGCGCGGTGGCCGGGTCGAGCTGGACGGATTCGGCGAGCTCTACTTCCGCTACCTGCATCCCAACGAGCCGGTGATCGCCTACATGCGAGAGCTCCGCGACCGCGGCTACAAGCTGGGGATCTGCACCAACAACGTCCGCGAGTGGGAAGCGCGGTGGCGGGCCATGCTCCCGGTCGATGAGATCTTCGACGTCGTCGTTGACTCCGCCTTCGTGGGGAGCCGCAAGCCCGAGCCGCGCATCTATGAGATCACGCTTAAGCGGCTGGACGCATCGCCCGAGTCCACGCTGTTCATCGACGACATCGATGTGAACTGCGAGGGCGCACGGGCACTCGGAATCACCGCCATTCAGTTTCGCTCGACTGACCAGGCGCTCGCGGAAATCGAGAGTACGCTGCGCGAGTGACGCCCGAGTCGCTCCAGGCGATCCTTGCGATTGCCCACAACGGCTTCGTGTCGCTCGACCGCGAGGGACGGGTCATCGAGTGGAACGAGCGCGCCACCCAGCTGTTCGGATACACGCGCGAGGAGGCGATTGGGACCGTGCTGGCCGAACTGGTCATTCCAGCGCGCTATCGCGCGCAGCATCGCGCCGGACTGCACCGGGCCGCGGTGCAGGCAGGCGGCCCGAGGCGTCGGCTGATCGTCGAAGCGCTGCGACGCGACGGCGCGGAATTCCCGGTCGAGGTCTCGATCACCGCCGTCGAGGGACCGGACGGCCCGGTGTTTCATGCCTGGGTCCAGGACATGTCCGAGCGCAGCCAGTTGCTGCACGAACTCCAAGCTCAGCTGCGGGGCGGCCGCCCGGGATTCGCTGAGATCCTCGACGTACTGGCCGAGGCAGTCACGATCCGCGACGCCCACAACCACATCCTTTACGCCAACCGCGCCGCGCTGCACCACATGGGATTCGCGTCGCTCGAGGACATGCAGCGCCAGCCACTGGACTCGATCTTCGCCGATTACCTCGTGCACGACGAGAACGGAGACGAGGTGACGATGGATCAGATCCCGTCGGTCCGTCTGCTGGCGGGGAAGGCAAGCGAGTCGCTCGTGATCCGCACGATCCACCGCACGACCGGAGAGCTTCGCTGGCAGCTGCTCAAGGCGGCGCCGATCCACGACGACCACGATCAGCGCGTCGCATCGGTGATGATCATCGAAGACATCACTCGCGAGCGGATCGCCGAGCTGCGCGACCGCTTCATGGCGCGCGCCTCGGAGACGCTGATGTCCTCGATCGACTACGAGGAGACGCTGCGAAACGTGGCCTGGCTCGCGGTTCCCGAGATCGCCGACTGGTGCGCGGTCGAGCTCGTCGACGATCGCGGGACGCGTCAGCGGCTGGCTGTCGCCCATCGCGATCCGTCCAAGCTTCAGCTCGCCGAACGGCTGCGCGAGTTCGAGCCCCAGCGGCTCGACCCGGAGCGTGGCGTCGGAAAGGTGCTGCGGACCGGTGTCTCAGAGCTCTACCAGCACATCCCCGATGACGCGCTCGTCCGGGCCGCGATCAATGAGGAGCACCTCCGTCTTCTGCGCTCGGTCGGATTCAGGTCAGTTCTGCTCACGCCGCTGATGGCGCGCGGCCGCGCCTTCGGCGTGATGACACTCGTGAACGCCGAGTCGATGCGACGCTTCGACGAGGACGACCGCCTGTTCGCCGAGCACGTGGCGGCGCGCGCTGGGGTCGCGGTCGACAACGCCAGACTGGCCACGGCTCGCCGCCAGACCGCTAGCACGCTTCAGCGGACCCTGCTGCCGGACGTCGTTCCACCCATT
>Ga0335075_10014562_pt1 | contig 11806 bp, 11 predicted proteins | sample Lox_Sample_24_FD_206723 | JGI IMG/M metagenome (GOLD analysis project Ga0335075, IMG submission 206723) | Soil microbial communities from Loxahatchee National Wildlife Refuge, Florida, United States - Lox_Sample_2.4 | ecosystem: Environmental > Terrestrial > Soil > Wetlands | place: USA... | reverse complement strand
CGACCGGCTGGCGCATCGTGAGGATGCGGCCCTTGCCGGTGGTGTTGACCATGTAGCGGCCGTGGATGCGCACCGCCTCCTCGGCGAACCAGCGGAAGAACTCGGCCGCGTAGGAGATCTCCGCGCGCGACTCCTCGAGCGCCTTGCCCATCTCGAGCGTCATCAGCAGCGCCAGATCGTCGCTCTGCGCGACGATCGCCTCGTATGCGCGCCGCAGGATCTCGCCGCGCTCGCGCGGGGGGTGCGCGGCCCAGCGCGCCTGCGCGCCGGCGGCCGCGGCGAGCGCCGCCAGCGCGTCCTCGCGCTGGCCGTCTGCGACCTGCACCAGCTCCCCGGCGGTGGCGGGGTCCTCCACCGCCAGCGTGGCGCCCGCTGCGGCGTCGCGCCACTCGCCGCCGACGTAGAGCTGGGTGGGCACCGCGCCGAGCACGGCGCGTTCGCGCGCGGCGAGGTCGCCGCTCGAACGCTCGCTGGCAGTCATCGTGCAGCCCTCAGGCGCGCGCGCAGGCGGGCCGACCGTGGACACATGGGTCTCGGTCCCCGCGAGCGCGACGTTGCCCTGCGGACGGTGTTGCGCAGGGCGAGGATGGCGCTCATCGCCTCAACCTACCACCGCCTCGGCGCGCTGCTGGGGACGCTGGCGGCGGCTGGCGCGCTGGCGCTGGCGGGCGCGCCGGCGCTGCTGGCGGCGCCCGCCGAAGCGGAGGGCTCGACGCTGATCGTGGAAGGCGCGGGCGACGGGCACGGCGTGGGCATGAGCCAGTACGGCGCGCTGGGATACGCGCAGCACGGCTGGTCGTACCAGCAGATCCTGGCGCACTACTACACCGGCACCGCGCTCGGGCAGGCGCCGGCGGGCTTCGTGGTGAAGGTGCTGGAGGGCTCGAAGGTGGTGAGGGTGCCGCTGGAACGCTACGTGCGCGGGGTGGTGTCGGCGGAGATGCCTGCGAGCTGGCCGGCGGCGGCGCTGGAGGCGCAGGCGATCGCGAGCCGCACGTTCGCGCTGACGGCGGACGCGGGCGGGCGGCGCTTCGACGTGTACGCGGACACGCGCTCGCAGGTTTATGAGAGCCCGCCCACCGCGGCGGCGGAAACGGCGAGCACCAACGCGGCGGTGGCGGACACCGCGGGGCAGGTTGTGACCTACGAAGGCAAGCCGGTGATCACGTACTACTTCGCGAGCTCGGGCGGCATGACGGAGGACGTCGAGAACTCCTTTCCGGGCGCGCCGGCGCAGCCGTGGCTGCGGGGCGTGCCGGACGCCTACGAAACGAAGGCGTCGAGCTGGAAGGTGAAGATGAGCTTCGCGACCGTGACGGCGCGCCTGCAGGGGCTCGTGAAGGGCTCCCTGCGCGGCATCGAGGTGCTCCAGCGCGGCGCCTCGCCGCGCATCGTGTCGGCGGAGGTGCTGGGCTCGGGCGGCGACGTGCAGGTGAGCGGACCCGAACTGGAGGCGCGGCTGGGGTTGCAGAGCGCGTGGGCGTACTTCAGCGTGAAGAGCGCCGGCAAGGTGGTGCGCGAGCCGGACGCGAGCGGACAGGCGCCGTTCACGGCGCCGGCGCCGGAAAGCCCGCCGGCGACGCCGGCGACGAGCCCGTCCGCGAGCGCACCGCAAGGCGGCTCGCAGGCCCCCGCGCCCGCAACCGCCGCCAGCGCTTCCACCGGCGGCGCCAGCGCCGGCTAGCCACGCTCGGCCGGCCCGGCGCCATCCGCCCACGGCTCAGCGCGGCGCCGTCCGCCCACGCTTGGCCCGCTGCCGCCCGCCCACGACCCGGCGCCACCCGCCCGCTGCCGGCCGTGACGCGTACGCTGCCGTGGTGCGCCGAGCGCTGCTGATCGCGGACGTGCCGTGGCTGCTTTACCGCTCGTTCTTCGCGTTGCCGAAGTCGATCGTGGGCGCGGACGGGCGGCCCGTGAACGCGCTGCTCGGCACCGTCAACGCGATCTTGAGCTTTTACGAGGGGCGCCTGCCGGCGCCGGGCCCGCGCGGCGTGGTGGCGTGCATGGGCGCAGAGCAGGCGTGCTATCGCGTGGAGCTGTACCCGGCGTATCACGCGCACCGCGAGCCGATGCCGCCGGAGCTGGCGGCGCAATGGGAGCGGGCGCCGGCGCTGCTCGAGAGCTTCGGCTGGACGTACGCAACGAGCGCCGAGCTGGAGGCCGACGACGTGATGTTCTCGTTCGCGCGCGAGGAGGATGAGCGCGGCGGGCGCGCGCTGCTGCTGACCGGCGACCGCGACCTGTACGGCGCGGTCAGCGAGCGCGTGGCGGTGGCGGACCTGCGCGGCGGCGGCACGCAGGGGGAGATCGGTCCCCAACAGGTGCGCGAGCGCTACGGCGTGGAGCCCGCGCAGGTGGCCGACTTCATCGCGCTGCGCGGTGACCCCTCGGACGGCTTGCCGGGCGCGCCGGGCGTGGGCGCCAAGACCGCCGCGGCGCTGCTGCGCGAGCATGGGACGCTGGAGGCGCTGCTGCGCACCGCGGGCGCCGACGTACACCCGGGCGACGCCGACGCAGCCGCCGTCAGGGCGAGCGTCGTGATGCGGCCGCGAGTCGCCGCGGCGCTGCGCGAGAACGCGGAGCTGCTGCGCGCGTTCAAGCACATCGCCACGCTTCAACGCGTCGAGGCGCAGCCGCCGCCCGACAGCCGCCCCGACTTTGCCGCCGGCGCCGAGCACGCACGCGAGCTGGGCATGCTGCGCCTGGCCGAGCGCCTGCACGGGCTCGCTACGGCGTGAACTTGACCGTGATCACGTCGCCGTCGGCCATCACGTAGTCGCGTCCCTCCAGGCGCAGCGTGCCGCGCTCGCGCGCGCCGGCGTAGCCGCCGGCGTCCACCAGCTCCTGCCAGCCGATCACCTCGGCGCGCACGAAGCCCCTCTGGATGTCGGAGTGGATCTCGCCGGCGGCGTGCCAGGCGCTGAGGCCGCGGCGCAGGTGCCAGCACTGCGCGATCGTCGCCTCGCCGGCGGTGAAGAACGCGATCAGCTCGAGCAGCGCGAACGCCTCGCCGACCACGCGCTGCAGGCTGGACTCGCTGATGCCGAGCTCCGCGCGCATCGCCGCCGCGTCCTCGTCCTCCAGCTCCGCCAGCTCGGACTCGATGCGCGAGGACACCGCCACCGCGCGCGCGCCCTGCGCCGCCGCGTGCTCCGCCACCGCCGCCGGCAGCTCGTCCGAGCCCTCGTCCACGTTGACCACGAACAGCACCGGCTTGCTCGTCAGCGCGCCCAGCTCGCGCGCCGCGTTCGGCGCCTGCGCCGGCACCGGCACCCCGCGCGCCGGCCTGCCAGCCTCCAGCTCCGCGACAACCGCGCGCAGCCACGCCTCCTCCGCCACCGCCACGCGGTCGCCGCCGCGCGCCTGCCTGCCCACGCGCTCCAGGCGCCGACCGGCCTGCTCCAGGTCTGCCATCACGAGCTCCGTCTCGATCGTCTCCACGTCCCTGATCGGGTCCACGCTGCCCTCCGGGTGCACCACGCTCGCGTCGCCGTGCGCGCGCACCACGTGCACGATCGCGTGCGTCTCGCGGATGTTCGCCAGGAAGCGGTTGCCAAGGCCCTCGCCCTTGTGGGCGCCCGCCACCAGGCCCGCGATGTCGTGGAAGTCGATCGTGTCCCACACGATCTCCGACGCGCCCACCGTCGCCGCCACCTGCTCCAGGCGCTCGTCGCGCACCGGCACCACCGCCACGTTCGGCTCGATCGTCGTGAACGGGTAGTTCGCCGCCTCCGCGCCCGCCTTCGTCAGCGCGTTGAACAGCGAGGACTTGCCCGCGTTGGGCATGCCCACGATGCCGATGCGCGTGCTCATGCGCCGGCCATCTTCCCAGGATCGCCCTGGCCGCAGGGCTCGCGCCAAACGGCCGCTGCGAAGCGTCCCAGCAGCGCGCCCGCGAGCACGTCGGACGGGTAGTGCACACCGAGGTACAGCCGCGACAGCGCGAGGCCGCTCGCCAGCGCGTACAGCGGCCCGCTCGGCAGGCCCAGCCGCGTATACACATGCGCCCCCGCGAACGACGTGGACGCATGCGCGCTCGGAAAGCTCAGGGCGCTGGGTGTGCCCGTCAGCGGCGGCAGGCCCGCGAGCTCGGGCCGGCGCCGGCCCACGAGCCGCTTGATCGCGGTGTTCAGCGCGTACGTCCCCGCGACCGTAGCCGTCGCCCGGCGCCACGCGCCGCGGCGCTCGCGCTCGAGCGCGCCGCCCACGAGCCCGATCGCCAGCCACACGCCCGCGTGCTCGCCAAGCCGCGAGAACAGCGCCACCGCGCGCTCGGCCTGCGGCGTGTGCCCGCGCGTGCGCGCCGTCAGCAGCAGCCGCTCGTCGAGGTTGTAGATGATGGTCAACCAGCCGTCAGGGCGTCGATGGGCAAGCGAGACCAGGACGCAGCGAGCGAGGGCGCAGTGTCGCGCGCGCCGCCTGGCGCCGTCCTAGCCGAAGCCGACCTTGGACTCGTCCTTGTCGGCGCTCACGTACACCACCTTGCTCAGGTCCACGCGCACCGGGCCGTCCTCGCCGTCGACGTCGTGCCAGCCGCCCTCGCCCAGCACCTCGTGCAGCGTCTTCAGCTGCGCGTCGCTGACGCGCAGCGCCAGCACCTGGCCGCCGTCGAAGCCGATGCTCACGCGACGCGAGCCCTGCGCCATCAGTGCGCCTCTCCGCCGGGCGCCGGCTGCACGATCTCCGTCAGCACGCCGGCGGTGGCGCGCGGGTGCAGGAAGGCCACGCGCGAGCCGCGGATCCCCGTGCGCGGGCGCTCGTCGATCAGCCGCAGGCCCGCCTGCCTGAGCTGCTCCAGGGTGGCGTCGATGTCGCTCACCTGGTAGGCCACGTGGTGCAGGCCCGGGCCCTGCCTGGCCAGGAACTTGCCCACCGGCGTGTCCTCGCCCAGCGGCGCCAGCAGCTCCACGTGGTTCTCGCCCACGTCCAGCAGCACCGCCTCCACGCCCTGCTCGGCGACCACCTCGCGGTGCGCCACGTCGAGCGCGAAGCGCTCGCGGTAGAGATCCAGCGCGGGCTCGATCTCCTCCACGGCCACGCCGATGTGGTCGATGCGGCTGAACACCTCAGCAAGTCTATAGGCGCCGCGGCGCCGCGCCGGAGCGCGCTACTCGCCGGGCTCGGGCTTTACGATCGCCGCCGGCGGCGGCGGTGGCGGATGCGCCTCGGCGGCCGCCACCACGCGCAGGCCCGCGCCGGGGCTGCGCTGCATGCGCGGCACGCCCGCCATGATCCGCTCGATCGCGTCGCGGTCCAGCACCTCGTGCGCCAGCAGCTCGCCGGCCAGCGCGTCCAGATGCGCGCGGTAGGCGAGGATCAGGCGCTGCGCCGCGCGCCTGGCCTCCTCGATCAGGTCCTGGCGCTCCTCGTCGCGGATGCGCAGCGAGCGCTCCGACAGCTGCACGCCGCCGTCCGGCGAGCGCCCCACGCCGGCATTGCCCATCGCGTAGTCGTGCACCATCGCGTGAGAGATGTCGGCCACCCGCTTGAGGTCGTCGGAGGCGCCGGTGGTGACCTGTCCGAACACCACCTGCTCGGCCACGCGGCCGCCCATCAGCACCGTCATGTAGTCCAGCAGCTCCTCGCGCGTCTTCAGGTAGCGGTCCTCGTCGGGCAGGTTCAGCGTGAAGCCCAGCGCGCGCCCGCGCGGCACGATCGAGATCTTGTGCACGCGGTCCACCGACGGCAGCAGCTCCCCGCACAGCGCGTGGCCGGCCTCGTGGTAGGCCACCACGCGCTTCTCGTGGTCGCCCAGCACGCGCTTGGACTGCACGCCCGCGATCACGCGCTCCAGCGCCGAGTCGAAGTCCTGCATCGCGATCGCCCCCGCGCCGCGCCTGGCGGCGAAGATCGCCGCCTCGTTGCAGATGTTGGCGAGGTCCGCGCCGGTGAGCCCGCTGGTCTGCTGCGCCACCAGGCCCAGGTCCACGTCCCGCATCGGCTTCTCGCGCGTGTGCACCTGCAGCACGCCCACGCGCCCGTTCACGTCGGGCGGCGCCACGAACACCTGGCGGTCGAAGCGGCCGGGGCGCAGCAGCGCCGGGTCGAGCTTGTCCAGCAGGTTGGAGGCCGCGATCACCACCACCCGCCCGCTCGAGGAGAAGCCGTCCATCTCCACCAGCAGCTGGTTCAGCGTCTGGTCCTTCTCGCCCGAGATGTCCATGCCGCGGTGCCCGCCCACCGCGTCCAGCTCGTCGATGAAGATGATCGCCGGTTCGTGCTTGCGCGCGATCGCGAACAGGCGGCGGATGCGCGCCGCGCCGAGGCCCGCGAACATCTCCACGAAGGAGGCCGCGGACTGCGCGAAGAACTGCGCGCCCGACTCGTTCGCCACCGCCTTCGCCAGCAGCGTCTTGCCGGTGCCCGGCGGGCCGTGCAGCAGCACCCCCTTCGGCACCTTCGCGCCCAGCGCCTGGAAGGACTTCGGCTCGCGCAGGAACTCCACGAGCTCCTGCAGCTCGCCCTTGGCGTCGTCCACGCCCGCGATGTCGGCGAACGTCACCGCCTGGTCGGAGGCCGGCTTGATGCGCTGCGGCTTGATCCGCGGCATCACCTTCAGCATCCGCCACATCATGAAAACGAGCGCGACGAAGAACAGGATCGCGATCACCGGCTCCCAGTTGAGCGCGAAGTTCTGCACTTCCTGGGCGAACGACACCTGCGGCGCCGGCGTCGTGGTGCTCGTCACGCGCACCGCGGCCGGGGCCGCGTGCTTCGCGGCGCGCCCGGTCACGGTGTGCGTCGACGCCCCCCCGGGCGCCGCCTGCCGCGAAGGTACGTGCGCTGTCGGCCCGTGAGCGCGCGTCGCCGACTTCAGCGCCGGCCGCCCGCCAGCCGTCGGCGCCGTGGTTGTCGTTGCGCCGCCGCTCACAGTCCCATCCCCTCCAGCGAGTGCACCATCCTTGGCATCCACTCCATTATGCGGGCTGGCGGCGCGCTTGTCGAGGGCCGCCGGCGGCGGCTCAGCCGAGCAGGCGCAGCGCGAGGTCGCGGTAGAGCTCGGCCGCGAAGGCCAAGTCGCGCACGTCGATGCGCTCGTCCGCGCCGTGGATCAGCGGCGTGCTCGCCAGCATCGACTGGTGGCGCTGGGGGAAGAACCCGTACGCCACGCACTCCGGGAACGCCAGGCGGAAGTGGCGCGAGTCGGTGAAGCCCGGCAGCGCCACCGGCACCACCGCCGCGCCGGGGTCGCGCTCGCCGATCCAGCCCGCGATCGCGTCCATCAGCCCGGAGCGCAGCGGCGAGCGGTTGCCCACCACACGCTCGGTGAACTCGATCTGCCACGGCGGCTGGCCACCGTCGCCTGCGCTGCCGCCGTCACCATCCGCCTGCACGGTCCCGGCGACGAGCGCGCCTTCGCCGGGCGCGGCCGGCACGGGCGCGCCCAGCACCTCGGCCAGGCCCTCGCGCACGTCGGACTCGCCGAGGCCGGGCGGCACGCGGCAGTCCACCTTCAGCTCCGCGCGGCTGGGGATCACGTTGATCTTCTCCGAGGCGGAGATGCGCGTGGGCGTGAACGTCACGCCCAGCATCGGCTCGAACATGATCGCCAGGCGCGGGTCGGCGGCGCGCAGGCGCGCCACCGCGGCGCCGGCGTCGTGCGGGTCCTCGCCGAGCGCGCGCACGAACGCCAGCGCCTCCTCGGTGGGGCGGTAGGAGGGCTGGCGCGCGGCGAAGCGCTCCAGCACCGGGCCCATCTTCAGCAGCGCGTTCTCGCCCATCGCCGGCATCGAGGCGTGGCCCGCCACGCCGCCGGTGGCAAGCGTGAAGCGGAACACGCCCTTCTCCGCGCAGCACACCCCGTACAGCCGCCTGCCGGCGTACTCGAACACCGCGCCGCCGCCCTCGTTGACGAGCATGTCGCAGCGCACCTTCTCGGGGTGGTTCGTGGTGATCCATTCCGCCCCCAGCGAGCCGCCGGTCTCCTCGTCCACCACCGTCACGATCAGCAGCTCGCCGCGCCTTGGGCGCCAGCCGGAGCGGGCCAGCGCGGCGGCGGCGGCGATCTCCGCGGCCACCTGCGACTTCATGTCGAGCGCGCCGCGGCCCCACAGGAAGCCGTCGGCGATCTCACCCGACCAGGGGTCGTGGCTCCACTCCGAGGGGTCGGCGAGCACGGTGTCCACGTGGCCCAGGTAGCACAGGGTCGGCCCCGCGGCGCCGTCCGCGGCGCGCAGCCGCGCCACCAGGTTGGGGCGATCGTGCTGCGCCCCCAGCAGCTCGCACTCGAATCCCGCCTGCGTGAGGTGCGCGGCCAGGTGCTCCTGCGCGGGGCGCTCGTTGCCCGGCGGGTTTACCGTGTTGAAGCGGATCAGCCGCGCCAGCAGCTCCTGCGCCTCCGCGCCGGGATGCTCGCCTGCCGCGGCCGACGCAGGCGTGGCAGGCGATCTCGTGGGCGAGGGCTCGCGCTCGGCGCTCATCGCGCAGATCGTACGCCCATGCCCTCCGCCTCCTCGCGGCTCAGCGGGAAGTGGCAGGCCACCAGGGTGCCGGAGCCCTTGTCCTCGAGCAGCGGCTCCTGCTGCGAGCACAGCGGCTGCGCCTTCGGGCAGCGGGTGTGGAAGCGGCAGGCCGCCGGCGGGTTGGCCGGGCTCGGCACGTCGCCGCCGAGGATGCGCCGCTGCTCGCCGTGGCGGGTGGGGTCGGCGTGCGGCACGGCGGCCAGCAGCGCGCCGGTGTAGGGATGGCGGGGGAAGTCGTAGAGCTCGTCGCCGCCGCCGATCTCCACGATCTTGCCCAGGTACATCACGGCCACGCGGTCGCACATGTGACGTACCACCGACAGGTCGTGCGCGATGAACACGATCGTCAGCCCCAGCCGCCGCTGCAGGTCGCGCAGCAGGTTCAGCACCTGCGCCTGGATCGACACGTCGAGCGCCGACACCGGCTCGTCGGCGATCAGCAGCTTCGGCTCGAGCGCCAGCGCGCGCGCCACGCCGATGCGCTGGCGCTGGCCGCCGGAGAACTCGTGCGGGTAGCGGTTGTAGTGCTCGGGGTTCAGGCCCACCGTTTCCATCAGGCGCTGCACCTCGCGTTTGCGCTCCGCCCTGTCCGTCAAGAGGCCGTGGATCGCGAACGGCTCGCCGATGATCGAGCCGATCGTCTTGCGCGGGTTCAGCGACGAGTAGGGGTCCTGGAAGATCATCTGCACCTCGCGCCTGATCGCCTTCAGCGCCGAGCGCTTCAGGTGCGAGATGTCCCTGCCTTCGAAGTCGATCCCGCCGGAGGTGGGCTCGAGCAGGCGCGTGATCAGCCGCGCCGTGGTGCTCTTGCCGCAGCCGGTCTCGCCGACCAGACCCAGCGTCTCGCCGCGCTCGATCTCGAAGCTGAGGCCGTCGACCGCCCGCACCGCGCCGATCTTCTTCTGGAAGATGATCCCGCGCGTCAGCGGGAAGTGCTTGACCAGCTCGCGCACGCGCACCAGCGGGCCGCCTCCGTTCGCGCGGGGCGCGCCGGGGGCGGGCTCGGCGCTCTCGCCGAAGGGCGACAGCGGCGGCGGCGTGGTGGGGCCGCTCACGGCGCTCCGCCCGTGGCGGCGAGCGCGGCGAGCGCCTGCTCGGGCGTGGCGCCCTCGCGCAGCTGCGCCCACAGCTGCTTGCGCGTCGGCGAGTCCAGCAGGCACGCCACGTGGTGCGCGGCTTCCTCGGGCACCGGCTCGAGCGCCGGGTCGATGCGAGCGTGCTCTGGCTGCGCGTACGGGCAGCGCGGATGGAAGTGGCATCCCGAGGGGGGCTGGATCAGGCTCGGCGGCGTGCCCGGGATCGGCACCAGGTCCTCGGAGCGGGGGCTGTCGAGGCGCGGGATCGACTTCAGCAGGCCCCACGTGTAGGGGTGCTCGGGCGCAGCGAACAGGCGCTCGGCGGAGGCCGTCTCGACGATGCGCCCCGCGTACATCACCGCGATGTCGTCGGCCACCTCCGCCACCACGCCGAGGTCGTGCGTGATGATCACGATCGCCATCCCCAGCTCGCGCTGGAGGCGTTCCATCAGCGCCAGGATCTGCGCCTGCACGGTCACGTCGAGCGCCGTGGTGGGCTCGTCGGCGAACAGCAGCTTGGGCTCGTTGGCCAGCGCCATCGCGATCATCACGCGCTGGCGCATGCCGCCGGAGAACTCGTGCGGGTACTGGTCCACGCGCCTGGCCGGGTCGGGTATTCCCACCAGCCCCAGCAGCTCGACCGCGCGCGCGCGCGCGGTGGCCCTGGACACGTCGCGGTGCGCGCGCACCGCCTCGATCAGCTGGCGGCCGACCTTGTAGAGCGGGTGCAGCGAGGACAGCGGGTCCTGGAAGATCATCGCGATGTCGTTGCCGCGGATCGCGCGCATCTTCTCTTCCGCCAGCGCCAGCAGGTCCTGGCCCTCGAACAGGATGCGCCCGGAGATGCGCGCCCCCTGGCGGCGGGTCAGGCCGAGCGCCGTCAGCGAGGACACCGTCTTGCCGGACCCCGACTCGCCCACGATCCCGAGCGTGCGCCCCGGGAACACCTGATAGGTGATGCCGTCGACGGCGTGCACCACCCCGTCCTCGGTGGGGAACTCCACGCGCAGGTCCTCCACGCGCAACAGCGGCTCGCGTTGCGAGGACGGTGCGGGCTGCGGCGAGGGCGCGGCGGCGCTCACTGGTAGCGCACCCGCGGATCGAGGTACGCGTAGGCGATGTCGACCACGATGTTGGCGAGGATGATGAAGGCGGAGGCGAGCAGCACCGTGCCCTGCACCACCGGGAAGTCCGAGGAGAGGATCGCTTTGTAGTTCTCCACCCCGATCCCGGGGATGTTGAAGACGGTTTCGACCAGCACCGCGCCACCCAGCAGCACGCCGATTTCCAGCCCCAGCAGCGTGAAGATCGGGTTGATCGCCGAGCGCGCGCCCTGGCGCACCACCGAGCGCTCGCGCAGGCCCTTGGCGCGGGCGGTGCGGATGTAGTCCTCGCGCATCGTCTCGCCGAGGCTGCTGCGCATCAGCCGCGCGTAGATCGCCGCGGAGCTGGACGCGAGCACGATCCAGGGCATGATCAGCGAGGTGAACCACTTCCACGGGTCGTATGTGAGGCCCACGTAGCTGCCGGCCCCGGGGAAGATGTGAACTTTGCCGATGTTGGTGGAGAACAGCAGCAGGAACACGAAGCCAAGCCAGAATTCGGGCACCGACAGCAGCAGCAGCGCGGTGCCCATCGACAGGCGGTCGACGATGCTGTGCCGGCGCAACGCGGAGATCACGCCGACGCTGAGGCCGCCGAGCACCCACAGCACCGCCGCCCCCACCGTCAGCGACACGGTGGCCGACAGGCGTTCGCCGATCAGCCCACGCACCGACTCCTGGCTGTAGTAGCTGTAGCCGAGGTTGAAGTGCAGGAAGAATTCCTTCATGTAGTCCCAGAACTGCACGATCAGCGGCTTGTTCAGCCCAAGCACCCGTTCGATTTCCTTGATCAGTTTGGGCTGGGGATCGCGCCCCGCACGCAGCAGCGCCGGGTTGCCGGTGGGCAGCACGCGGAAGAACACGAACGTGAGCGCGCACACGATCACCAGGATCACGACGCCGATCAGCAGGCGCCGGATGATGTAGCGGATCACAGCTCGCGGGCCTCCGCCGCCGGCCCGGGCCGGCGCGCTGCGAGGGAGGGGGCGTTGGGCGTGTGCATGCGGTGTGGGGCCTCGTGCCCGGCGTGCGGGTGGGGCCGCCGAGCGCGGCCCCACCCGTGCTCACGCCGGAGCTACTTCAACGAGGTGTAGCTGTAGTCCCACTCGCCGACGTTCCAGATGTCGCCGACGCCGTTGACGCCGCTGCCCTCGATGTTCGCCTG
>Ga0335075_10014561_pt1 | contig 11807 bp, 12 predicted proteins | sample Lox_Sample_24_FD_206723 | JGI IMG/M metagenome (GOLD analysis project Ga0335075, IMG submission 206723) | Soil microbial communities from Loxahatchee National Wildlife Refuge, Florida, United States - Lox_Sample_2.4 | ecosystem: Environmental > Terrestrial > Soil > Wetlands | place: USA... | reverse complement strand
CCAGCGATTTCCCACCGGGTTCTCTGCGCCCGCAGGAACCACTCGGCCATGGTGGTAATAGGTCGGGTTCGTAACCCGATCGACGATGGTGAAGGTGCCCGTCGGACTCGGCGTTGAGGCCTTGCCCACGGCAACCGGGTACACCGCCGTGACCACGCCGTCTTCTACGAGCGCAAGCCGACGGTCCTCGAGGCTAACGACGATTCTCCGGGTGACGGCCGGGTGCACCGGCGCTGCAATTGCGGCATTCGCCATCGCGGCGGTGGGCAAGTTCTGAGCTGGCGCAGTCAGGGTCGACGCAAAGAGCGTCAGGAGGCTCATGGCGGGGAGGATCGTCACGTTCAGTCGGCTGTTCATCGGGCACCTCGCTGAATTTGCGCTGCGCCGCGATACAGTGCACTGGGCGTGCCATGAGCGACACGCATAGAAATCAGCAACTTACAAGGTGTTGTTGTGCTGGGCGCCGTGTTGCCGCGAACACAGTTGTGTCAGCAGAGACACGCACTCCGGAGCCTCGCCAGCAAGCCCAACACGAAGCTTCTGCTGATGCTCAAAGAATCTCGCCCGGCGGGCCAGACTGAACTGCGGTCGGTGTGCCGGCTGTCGCGCCAGGCATCGGGAATGCCAGGAATACACCTTGCATCGCTTTCGTCGAACGTTCAAGAGGGGCGGTTGATGGGACCAGGTCAGCATAACGGGAGCGAAGATACCGACTAATCAGCTGCCGAGTACTGAATAGAGACCGAAAAGCGGGCATGTCGTTAGGTTCGCGAGCCAGCCCTATCGCTGCCTGAATTCCTGAATACTGGCCGACTTCTCGGTATCCATGCGTAATTCCGCCAGCTTGTCGGGTCAACTGCTCCGCAGAACGGGACGCGGCGTGATTTCGCGGAGGCCTTCCGATCAGCGCGGCGACTTCGAATCTGACGCCCTGCGGCGTGGCTTGCGCCGGGCTGGCTTCTTCGAGGTCATTGAGGAGACGAGCCGCTCCAGATCGGCAACGCGCTGCTTCAGCTCACTGACGTGCTCGGTCTCCGGCGGCGCGCCGGCAACCGGCGCATCGCCGGGCGCAGTTGCCGAGCCGGGTTGACCCCGTGGGACAAAACCGGGGCTTGTGAAGCCGGGATGCAACATGCCGAAGGGATTCACTGCGGGGGACATGGCGCGGTAGGTGTCCTGGTAGAGATCGAGCATCGCTCTCATATAGCCCAGCGCGGTTTCCTGGCTGGCCCGGCCGGAAGTGACGATCATCTGCCGGAGCAGGTCGAGGGGGAAGGCCGACTCGGGAGTTTTGGCATCTTCGATGATGATCTGGGTGAGGATGAGACGGGTAATGTCCTTACCGGAAGCGGCGTCGACGACGCGGACGTCGTGGCCGTCGCGGAGGAGTTGGGCGACCTCTTCAAGGTTGATGTAGCGGCTGTTGGTGACGTCGTAGAGACGCCGGTTTTCGTACTTCTTAATCAAAATGGATTTTGGCGGCATTGCAGGCCACCATTTTACCCCTTGACATTCGGGGCGGCGCGCGTAGCATGAAGGTATGCTGCACAGCAGCACTAACTGCAGCATGGGAAGGCGGGGGAGAGTATGAGCGCAGCGCAGAAGGTACGGGAGCCGGCGGCGGTTCCGGAGAGGGAGAAGGTGGACTGGACGAAGTTCATCACGAATCTGTTCACGACCGGAGTGGGGCGGATTGCCGAAGTGCAGAAAAAGAGCATCGATATTGCGACACAGCAAAACGCCGAAGTTCTGGAAGTGTACGACAAGGCAATCGAGAAGGTTTCGGGCGGGCCGGGCCTGTTCATGCTGGAACTGCAGGGGAGCGGATTCGAGCGGTTCGCGGAGATTCAGAAGGCGACAATCGACCTTTTCGTCGACCAGAGCACGGCGTTTGCGGACCTGGTGAAGGATCGCATCGCGACGGCCACCAAAGTGAACGAGGAAGTGGACACTTTCGCGAAAAAGTCGATGGAGCGGGTGATCGCGATGCAGAAGAAGGCGCTGGATCAGTCGGGGGTGCAGGCGAAGGCGGTGATGGAGAGCTCGAGCAAACAGTTTGCCGCAGGCAACGCAATGGGGACAGTGGCTGAGACGATGCGGCGCGGGGTGGACGCGATTGTGGATGCCCAGAAAGAGCTCCTGAACATCGCGGTGCACTGAGGGCGGGGGCAGAACCTCGCCCTGAGCAGTGACCGGGGCCACAGCCCGCCGGGCCGGGCGGGACTATGATCCGTGTGGCCAATGAGGAGGTGCCCCTGATGGCAGAGACTCAGGAAACGACCTCGAAAACTTACAATCCGTTCGAACCGTTCCGCGACCTGCGCGACGCAACCCTCGATGCGGTGGCAAAGGCGATGGTTGAGGCCGTGAACACCGAGGCCTACGCGCAGGCCATCGGCACGATGCTGGAGGGCTACCTGACGGCAGTGGCTCCCTTCCGCGAGGCGCTCGGCAAATCGATGCTGCAGGCGCTGCAGCAGCTGGAGCTGCCGTCGCGGCAGGAACTGGCGGCGCTGGCGGAGCGATTCACCAACATAGAGATGCGGCTGGACGACATGGATGCGAAGCTGGATGCGATCGGGAAAGCGCTGCGCCCGAACGGGTCGATGCCGCAACCAACCCACAAAAAACAGGCCACTGAACCCGAGCCGGTTGCCGCCAAACCGAAGGCGCAGGCGAAGGCGGCCGCAAAACGGGCAGGGGCACGACGGCAGACTGCTCGCCGCCGGGCCAGAAGTCCACAGAGGTAGACATGGAACCGGCTTTCGCAGCATCGAATGCGGCGGCTGGATTCGCGAAGCGGCTGAGCCTTATCAGCCGCGTGCTGACGACGAAGGCGCTGATTGCGCAAACGCCCAGAGACCTGGTGTGGGCGCTGAATAAGGCAAAGCTCTACCGGTACAGGCCGGCGGTGGATGCGGAGAAGCGGCATCGTGTTCCGCTGCTGCTGATCTTCGCAATCATGAATCGGCCGTCGATTCTGGACCTGCGCCCCGGACACAGTTTTATCGAGTTCATGGTGGGGCGCGGCTTCGACGTATACCTGCTGGACTGGGGCGCGCCAGGATACGAGGACCGGCACCTGAAACTGGACGACTACGCGCTCGAATACCTCCCTCGCGTCATCCGCAAGGTAAAAGCAATCGCCGGCGTCGAGGAGTTCAGCATGCTGGGTTGGTGCATCGGCGCGATCCTGACCACCATCTACGCAGCCCTGCGGCCCGACGAGGGACTGCGCAATCTTCTCCTGCTCACTGCGCCGCTGGATTTCTCCAATCATACCGGCGTCACCTTTGCCCGCTGGACGGATGAGCGCTGCTTCAACGTCGACCTGATCCTCGATACTTTCGGCAACATGCCCGGCGAGATGATCGATTCCGGGGCGAAAGCGCTGAAGCCGGTTGAGAACTACATCACCAACTACTGCAAGCTGTGGGACAACCTGGACGACCCGCGCGCGGTGGAGTCGTGGCACGCGATGAATACCTGGGTCACGGACAATATCCCCATGGCGGGCGCGGCGTACCGGCAGCTGATTGTCGAGCTTTATCGCCACAATCGCCTGATCAGGAACGAGCTGATCGTGCGCGGTGAGCGCGTCGATCTTGGCAGGATGCGGGCGAATCTATTGACGGTGATTGCGGAGGGAGATCACATCACGCCCCCCTGCCAGTCGGAGACGCTGCTGACAAAGGCAGGAAGTCGCGACAAGGAGGTATACCGGATTGCAGGCGGCCACATTGGAATCATGGCCGGAAGCGGCGCGCCCAGGAGCACCTGGCCGCACCTCGAGGAGTGGCTGAGCGCCCGCTCCGGGTAAGGATCGACGCGAAAGCTACATATAAATTCCCCCATTGATATTGATTTGCTGACCGGTGACATAATCGCCGTCGCAAATCAGGAAAGCGGCGGCCTTCGCGACTTCCTCAGGCTGCGCGAACCTGCCCATAGGAATGCGCGTCAGGATCTGGTCCTGGATGTCGCCGGGCACCGCGGCGAGCATATCCGTTGAGGTGAACCCGGGCGCAATGACATTGGCCGTGATATTGTGCTTCGCCAGTTCCAGCGCCAGCACCTTGGTGAATGCAATTATTCCGCCTTTGCTCGCCGCGTAATTTGCCTGACCGAAGTTACCGGCCTGTCCCGAGAAGGAAGCGATATTCACAATGCGGCCATACTTGTGCTCGATCATGGAGGACAAGGCGGCGCTGGTGCAGTAAAAGATGCTGTTGAGGTTGGTTTCGATGACCTGCAGCCAGTCAATGTCGGTCATCTTGCGGATGGAGCGATCGCGCGTGATGCCGGCATTGTTGACGAGAATATCGATGCGGCCGTAAATCTCGAGCAGGCGCTGGACGATGCGGCGAGCCTGCTGACGGTCCGAGACGTCTCCCTGCAGCAGGCTGGATTGGCCGCCTTCGGCTTCTATGTCGTCCCGCAGTTGCACCGCGCGCTCGATGCTGTTGAAGAAGTTGATCGCGACGGTTGCTCCGCGACTGGCCAGCTCCCGGACAATTGCGCGCCCGATTCCGCGGGAGGCCCCCGTAACCAGGGCGACTCTGCCTTCCAGGGGCCGGGCGAATGAGATTTTCCGTTCGAATGAGGGCTTCGGTTCGAATGAAGGCTGTGTTCCAATCAAATTTGCGGTGTCCATGGCATGAGTCCTTTCTCTGCTAGTTCACGCTCTCGAAGATGGCGGCGATACCCTGTCCTCCGCCAATGCACATGGTGACCAGCGCATACCGGCCGTTGATGCGGCGCAGCTCGTGCAGCGCTTTCACCGTGACGACGGCGCCGGTCGCTCCCAGAGGATGGCCCAGGGAGATGCCGCTGCCGTTGGGATTGGTCCGGTCGGGCGGGAAGTCGAGTTCGCGCCGAACCGCGAGAAGCTGTGCTGCGAATGCCTCGTTGAGCTCGATGACATCCATCTGCTCGGTGCTGAGGCCGGTGCGCTGGAACAGCTTTCGAACCGCAGCCACCGGGCCGATGCCCATCACGGCAGGTTCGACGCCGACGACGGCGTAGTCGACCAGAGCAGCCAGCGGTTTGAGACCGCGTTCCTCGGCGGCGCCGCGCTCCATCAGCGCAACGGCGGCGGCGCCATCGTTAATGCTCGATGCATTGCCGGCCGTCACCGTGCCCTCAGGATCAAAGGCCGGTTTGAGTCTGGCGAGGTTCTCGAGCGTCGCATCGGAGCGCGGCTGTTCGTCGGTCCTGAAGGAAACCGAGCCATTTTTCGTTTTGACTTCAATGGGCACAATCTGGCCGGCGAATTTTCCGGTTGCGATTGCCTCGTTCGCACGGCGGTGGCTTTCGACGGCCAGCTCGTCCTGGTCCTGGCGAGAGATCCCCCACTGGCGCGCCACGTTTTCCGCGGTGATGCCCATGTGTACGTTGTCGAAAGGGTCGGTGAGCGACGCGACCAGAGCATCGACGGCGGCTGCATCGTTGAGCCGCGCACCCCAGCGCATGGTGGGCAGCCAGTAAGGGGCCCGGCTCATGGACTCGACACCACCGCCGATAGCAGCGTCGGTGTCACCGTGGACGATAGCTTGCGCAGCGGTGATGATAGCCTGGAGGCCGCTGCCACAAAGACGATTCACGCTCATGGCTGCTGTTCCCACGGGAATGCCTCCGCGCAACGCGGCGACGCGGGCAAGATATAAGTCCTTTTGATCGGTATGAATGACGTTGCCGAAGACTACGTGACCGATGTCATGGGGGGCTAAGCCGGAGCGTTGAACGCTCTGGCAGACGACTTTCGCGGCTAGTTCGGTGGGAGGAATGTCCTTCAGCGCTCCGCCGAATTTGCCGATGGCTGTGCGCACGGCACTCAGGACGACAACTTCACGAGGGGTCATGAGCTGGCTCCTTTCAGGCTGGTCTCAGTCGCGGCCGGATGCAGAAGCAGGGCCGAGGGTCTGCCAAAAGAGGCAGTACCGCGGCTGGGCCGCGATCGAGAGGGGTTGTTTCGAGTGTTCGGGAAGCCCGCAGTCGTAACGAACGCCGCTGCGGGCGATGATGGAGCGATCAGGCGCAGCTCGACCGGGAGTCCTGCTTCGCGATACCGGGCCGAAAAGTGACCATGAGAGCGCATGATGGGAACCCCACCGGTGAAGGTGATCGAAACGCGGAACGTGGGGGCAGCGATCCCCTCCAATCGTAAGATTGAGGCCCGATCCGCAACGGCCGAGTATTCTGCAGGAGGGAAAAAAGCGTGGAGAAGTGAACGATGGCACGCGGCGGAATTGATTGCAGTCTAGCCCTTGTTGAGGGGTCGAATAAGGGATTGCGCAACCGGGCACCGAATTGTTGATGCAATGGAATGCTGCCGTCTCAACCGCTGGAAGCATCCGCGATCCTCCTTACGACATCGGCTGGTTCAGAACTGAGCCGAGCCAGTCGGCCGCTTTGGACGCCACGGTGAGAGTCCGTTCGCTGGCATCTGCTGTGACTGCCGTCACAGCACCGCCTGGCGGATTGTGCTGTTCTGAGGGCCACTTCTGAATCACGTGGCACGCGACCCGCCCCCGGAGGCGACTTATGCCGACTCTTTCAGAGCACGATTCCCACATCCAGGAAAGACCGCATCCCAGCTCCCACGACTGTGGCCAGGAGCATAGCCTCGACCACTGGCTCGAGGTGTATTGGCTCGTAGAAGAGGACTACCTCTTCGCCAAAAGCGCGGATTGCGAGTCGCACGCCGGCGAAGCGGAGATGAAGGAGCATCCGGCTAAAAATGCAGTCCACCACCGCAAATCAGTACTTCGGCGGTGACATAATCTGAGAGCGGCGAGCAGAAGAACAGGACTGCTCCTGCTGCTTCCTGCGGTGTCCCCAACCGGCCCAGCGGGCACGCGCTTTTCACCGATTCCAGCAACGTTGGCTGCACCCCCAGGCGGATCTGGTGTCCGTGCATCTCCATGCTCGCCCCGGGCGCATTCAAATCCTGCACGAGCCGCGTCTGGATCAGGCCAAATCCCACCGCGTTGACGTTGACGTTGTAGCGGCCCCACTCCTTGGCGAGGGTTTTTGTCAGGCCGATCACCCCGGCCTTTCCCGATGAATAGCCGGCTTGGCCGGGATTGCCGTCTGTTCCCGCGATCGATGTGATGTTGACCACCTTACGCATGATGAGCTGCCCCGCGGCGATCTCTTTCTTAGCCGCCTCTCGAATAAACGGGGACGCGGCGCGGAGCACGCGGAATGGCGTGACCAGATGAATGTCGAGCATCGCGAGGAACTGCTCGTCGGTGGTCTTCTGGATGACATTGTCCCAGCTGTAGCCCGCGTTGTTCACGATGATGTCAATCGACCCGAAGGCATCCAGTGTGGCCTGTACGATGGCCGCGGGTGTGGCCGGATCAGTGAGGTCGCCCTGTACATGCCGCACGCGCTCGGGACGGCCGAGTTCGGCTTCCGATTCGCGCAGCATGGCGTCGTCGAGATCGTTGATCATCACGCGTGCCCCGGCAGCGGCCAGGCTCTTTGCGATCGCTCTGCCGATGCCGCGCCCGGCTCCGGTGACGAGTGCGGCTCGGCCCTCCAGAGAAAACGGACTTTCAATTTCGATTCTGGGCTGTTCCTCGAAAATGCCGGTTTCCATTTCCATCACCTGCCACAGAGTTGTTGCAATGCAGCATAATTATATGCTGCATTGCATCGCCAATGCGCTTATCAGAGTTGAGAAGGCCCGAAACTTCCCGGTTGTGGACGTATCACCGGCTGCCCGGAAGCCTCGCGCGCTTCATGAGGATCGGGTTTACCTCCGCGCACCGAGCAGCTCTGTCTCGGAGCCGATGAATCCCCAGGAGTTCCATGCCTCGCCCTGCACTACCTTGCGGAACAATTCCGTGGCCCCGGCCCGGTCGCCATGATAGAGGCGCCAGTTCCCCACACCGTATGTGACCGTGTCGAAGGAGAGCTCGCCTTCGAGATCGTCCGGTCCGGCGGGAGGTGGCGGCAAGACCTCCTGCTCAGTCAGCTTTCCCTGGTAGAAATGCAAAAGGCGGAGATAGAAGTACAGATGCGCCTCGGTGTTCCTGACATCGGGAGTGATCCTCGCCAGTGCCTGGGCTGCCTCCTGTTGCCTGCCGGCGCGGCGCAGCGAGACATAGAGCCAGTTCGAGCAGTCGATGAGGCTGTCGTTGGACTTCGCCAGGTCTCGCGCCCTGGCGAAGGAAGCTGCCGCCTCGCCGAACTCGCCCAGGAAGTAATGCGACAATCCGAGGTGATACCAGGCATCGAGCATTTGCGGAGCGAGCCGCGTGGCCTGGGTGAGATCGCTCATGGCTTTCCTGAACTCGCGCAGCCCCAGTTCGCGGTGGCCGCGCTCGAGGTAAAGGGCGGCGTTATCCGGCGCGAACGCCAATCCCTGGGTCGCTGTCGCCACGGCCTCTCGATACTGGCGCCGGTTCGCTTCGGCCTGGGAGAGCGCGAGCACCCGCTCCACATTGTTCGGTTGCGCGGCGAGGCTTTTGCGGGCGTCGATCACATTCTGGTCGTCGGGCAGGGCGTAGAGCCGGCGGCCCAGGCCCGAGGTGAGCTCGAGCGCTCCCTGCGTGGCCCCGGCGCCGGTCTGCGCCTGTAACCGACCGGCGAGGCCGGCAAGAGCCGTCAGGCCAAGGACCCAAACCCAGTGCCGGAGTTTCCGCGTCGATGCACGGCTGTGCTTTGCATTGCTCATCGGTGATCTCTCCTGTCCTGAGGAGTCGAGTAGGGCACGAATCTCATCCGCGCGCGATTGTATCGTCCTGGGGCAGGAGGCGCGCAAACGTGGGGGCTGCCGGTGGAGGCGGGCCGACCCATTCATGGAGGGCCTGCGATGACAGGACGCTTTGCCCCCCGCTTCCCCCGGGGGGGAACTTCCGTATGGCCGACAATCCGCCCAGAACGGATGAATGAGTGCATTTCCCTGAAGTCGCCAGTTGAAACGCCAGGAACAAATCGCTTCCGACGAGCCGACTCACCGGTACCGAAATTACTTAGTCGCTTGCACGGTGCAGTCGGTTAATTTGTAGTGCCAGCCTTCGTGATGGCTCTCCCGGTTGATCGCAACCTGCTCCGGTAATTGAAAGCCGTCAACGTTTTGATAGGTGTAGGTGAGGATGATTCGATTGCCCGGCCTGAAATCGCCATCCTCGCCCAGCCTATAGGAGGTCAGGAGGAAGCCCTGGGGGCCAGGACGAAAGTCTGTTTCCCGGCGCTCGGAGGCAGATCCCTTTTCCCCTTCGCTCTGGAGACTCATGTCGCGCGCGAGCGACATCTCAACATCGAAGGTTTGGACCTTGAATTCAAGCTTGTAACCTGACGCGGACGATTCGACGTGAACGGGCGTGCCGTCCGACGGAAGCAATGCGTTGTTACTGGCAACTAACCAGCTATTCAAGCTGAATCGGACAGCGTGTTCGAGGAGGCCTTCAGCCATGCCACCATGGGGAAGCCGCCTTTCTTCATCGTCAGTCATTCCGGAAGACACTGCAGCGTTCTGGCGGCTGACCGTGACGCGAGTGCGAATCGGCTGAATGAGTTTGGCGATCTCCTCGTCCGTGCCTTCGTCGCCGACGCGTACGGCCTCGGTGAAGTGCTGCTTCCAATTGAACTCTACCGCGCAGCTGAAGGATTGGAGATTCCTCCCAAAGGGATCGTCGTATTTCGCCCGGGCTTGCTTCAGGAACGTCGTATCATCGGTTGCTGCCTGTGCATGACAAAACGTTGCGCAAACGCTAAACACCAGCGTCAGGTAGAAAAATCGCATGACGCATCGTAAATCACCAGATAGCGTGAAGCGTGCAGCTCAGCACGGATCGACTGGATTTATGCCTCGCCCTTGCGTCCTTGTCGCAGGCGGAGCGAGACGCGCTTCGGCATGATGAGACCGAGAAGCGCATTCTCGCCAAAATCGATGCTCAGAAGCGCGTCCAGGCGACCCGCGATGAGATTGAGCGCTACCGCAGAACGGAGCGGCACAGCAGCGCGCACGCGGATATTATTCTGGACTTCTTTCGCACCGACGGGGTCGGTCTCCCTCCCACAGCAGTGGAGCCGCTAGGTCAAAATGTCAAGGACGCAGTTCGCAATCAAAATCCGCTGAGACGCCCCACTGTCGTCAAACTGCCCCGGCGTTTGAGCAGCGCCGAACTCTTTCAGCTAACCAAACCGACAATCGAGTGGCGTGAAAGCGAGCGTGAGCTCGGATTCATCGTGCGTTGGCTGGCGAACCTCATCGTCTCGGCGGAGCCGGAACCGGAGATTCGTGAGCGTGGTATGAACAAGGCCCAGATGAGATGGTCTGAGCTCGTGCCCAAAGTCACCCCGGCAGAACAGTACCAGAGACAAGCCGAGCACTATCGTTGGTTATCCGAAGGCCCACACACCCAGCACTGACGCGGTGGCCGCATCCGAGAAGGTTCGTCTCCGCCGCCACACTGCAAGATGTTTCTTGAACCCCGGCGAGGGTTTTGAGACACTCGGGCAAGCTTCCCACTCGTCGCGCAACCGGACCGTACGGTCCAGTCATTGCGCTGGACTCCTGAATTGCACCTCTGCCGTTGTCATGCAAAAAGGGCCTCAGAAAGCCGATTCCGCGCAAAATCCGGAAAATCTGTAAAGAGCGGAAACATATCTAACAATTTTATTTTGTCGTATTTATGTGAAGAGCAAGGAGATGTGGAAAAGTCATGGCGGAGAGAGAGGGATTCGAACCCTCGATAGAGCTTTTAAACCCTATAACGGTTTAGCAAACCGCCGCCTTCAGCCTCTCGGCCATCTCTCCGGCTCGGTTGTCGCCAGTATATAGGAAGCGCACAGGTACAGAACGGGAGAATGAGGCTGCCGCGATACGGTCGGGCTGGCGCGGATACCAATCTCTGCATCCCACCTCAGGTGGCTTTTTGGCTACCTGTTTCAGCAGAGAGGAAACTATGACGGTTCAAAACCAGAGCGGCGCGGACGATCGCATCGTAGTAGGGTATTTTTCCGATGGCGCGGATGCCTATCGGGCCATCAATGAGCTGATCGACGAGGGTTTTCGCGCGTCGGAGATTGGCGCGGCTTTTCGCGCCTCGCTGGCCGAAGCGGGACGGCTGGGGAAGCCGGCCGCGATTGGCGGCGTGCAGGAACTGGCTGAGCGCAATCCGGCTCTGACGGGATCGGTGGGGGGTCCGGCCTCGCACGATGATGCGGTGACGCCGGCCGGGCTCGCTCCCGGCTCGGGGAACGCCTTCCCGGCGCCGGCGGGTCCGGGGCCCATTCCTGGCGGAGAGATTCCCTCCACGCTGCGGCACGACTTGCCGCACGACCTGCCGACGGACGCACAGGTTGCCGCGGGCGGAACAGCGCGGACGCCATCGGATGAGCCCTGGAGAAACCGGATGCGCCAGATTTTCAGCGAAGGCTCTGAAAGCGGCAACCGGCGGTCGACGAGCGGCTCGAGCATGAAGTTCGGAACCGGCGAAGGACACTTGTTTGCCGAAGGGCGGTACTCGGAGCCCGCATTTGAGAATTCCTTCGTCGGAATGGGACTGGGAGCGAGCGAGGCGCGCAGCCTGAGCGGCCAGCTGGCGGGCGGTGGCGCTGTGGTGTCGGTGATGCCGAGCGACCGCGCATCCCTGGCCGAGGCCATTATCGAACGCAACCATGGGCGCATTCGGTTTGAGCCGGGGACACGCGGCGGGCAATTGTTCGAGGATCCGCGCGTCGAGCTCTACGGGCGGATGCGCAACTATTACCGGGAGGAAGGGGATCTGCGCAAGGCGTCCTGACATCGCCAACACCCTGGCAAGCGCGAAACGCCATCGGAGATCCGG